>Ga0209257_1000169_pt1 | contig 171227 bp, 145 predicted proteins | sample AraplaCvi_mCL_r2_FD_184277 | JGI IMG/M metagenome (GOLD analysis project Ga0209257, IMG submission 184277) | Arabidopsis root microbial communities from North Carolina, USA - plate scrape MF_Cvi_mCL_r2 (SPAdes) (version 2) | ecosystem: Host-associated > Plants > Roots > Endosphere | place... | reverse complement strand
ATATCAAACCCCATGCTAAGCGCCCGCCCGCTATGACCAGTTACAAATCCGACCTGCTGCGCCTGCTCGACGAGCGAGGCTATATCCATCAGACGACCGACGCGGAAGGGCTCGATGCACTTGCCGCGAAACAGGTCATCCCGGGATATATCGGCTTCGACGCGACCGCGCCCAGCCTGCATGTCGGCAGCCTCGTCCAGATCATGATGCTGCGCCGCCTGCAACAGACCGGGCACAAGCCCGTCGTGCTGATGGGCGGCGGGACGACACGGATCGGCGACCCGACCGGGCGTGACGAAAGCCGCAAGATGCTGTCGGACGAAACGATCGCCGCGAACATCGCGTCGATCTTCAGCATCTTCCAGCAGTTCCTCAGCTTCGGCGACGGCCCGACCGATGCCGTGATGGTCGACAATCAGGACTGGCTTGGCCAGCTCGGCTACATCGAACTGCTGCAGGAAGTCGGCACGCACTTCACGATCAATCGCATGATGACCTTCGATTCGGTCAAGCTGCGGCTCGAACGCGAGCAGCCGATGACCTTTCTCGAATTCAACTACATGATCCTCCAGGGCTATGACTTCCGTCACCTGTCGAAGGATATGAATGTCCGTTTGCAGATGGGCGGATCGGACCAATGGGGCAATATCGTCAACGGCATGGAACTGGGCCGCCGCATGGATGGCGCCGACCTGTACGGCCTCACGACTCCGCTGCTGACGACCGCGGCGGGGGCCAAAATGGGCAAAACCGCCGCCGGCGCGGTGTGGCTTAATCCCGAACAACTGTCCCATTTTGACTATTGGCAATATTGGCGCAACTGCGATGACCGCGACGTCGGCAAGTTCCTGAAGCTGTTCACCGACCTGCCGCTCGATGAGATCGCGCGCCTCGGAGCGCTCGAAGGTGCCGAGATCAACGAGGCGAAGAAGATCCTCGCCAACGAAGCGACTGCGATGTGCCGCGGGGCGGACGCCGCCAAGGCTGCCGCCGAGACCGCGACGCAAACCTTTGAAAAGGGGCAGATCGGTGGCGACCTTCCGCAGGCCGTCGCGCCGGCGGAAGGGATCAGCGTCGTCGATGCGCTGCGCGAATTGGGCTTCGCGGCGTCGAACAAGGAAGCGCGCCGCAAGCTCGAAGAGGGGGCCGTGAAGGTCGACGGCACCGTCATTCGTGACGCCGGGCACCTCATCCAGCCCGGCGAGAATCCCGTTCCGCTGAGCCTCGGGTCAAAAAAACATGGCCTTGTGACGCGGTAACGCGCAGAGAGTCGTTTACGACTTTTTCAGCAATCGGATGGATCGTTCATGGCCAAATCAACAAGGTCCACGAATATGCGCAAGATCGACACCAGCAAGGCCCATTATGTCGGCCTCGACCAGCGGATCGCTCCGCGTAGCGACGTCTATTGCCGCCTGCCCTTCGTCATGCCCGACGGACGGCAGGAAATGTGCACCTGCGTCAACATCAGCGCCGACGGCATGCTGATGCGATTCGAACGCGGGCTGGAGATCGGCGACCTCGTCGTGTTCCGTATGCCGATCGTCGGCCGCATCGCGGCAAAAGTCGTCTGGTCGATCGGCGGCAAGACCGGTGTGCAGTTCGACAAGTCGATTTCGGTCGAAGACTATCTGCCGATGATCCGCGCCATGGGCGCACGGGCCGACGTCAACTAACCGCTCCGCAGCAGCGGCACCGCCGCATCGCGTTCGAACAGATAGAGGCAGAGGCGCACCGCCTCTGCGCGAGCGCCGTCCATTCCGCCATCGCGTTCGACAAACAGCCGGGCATCGTCATGTGCGACCGGGAGCAACCGGACGAGCTGTTCGGGGGTCGCCAGCCGATAATCGGCGTCGCCCGACTGCTTGAGCCCGAGCAGCTCGCCACCACCGCGCAGTTCCAGATCCTTTTCGGCGATCACGAAGCCGTCGTTCGTATCGCGCATCAGCGCGAGCCGCTCGCGCGCGGTTTCCGAAAGATTCTGCGAGCGGAGCAGCAGGCACACCGATTTCGCGGTGCCGCGGCCAACACGGCCGCGCAGCTGATGGAGCTGCGCGAGCCCGAAGCGGTCGGCATGCTCGACGATCATCAGGCTGGCGGCGGGGACATCGACCCCGACCTCGATCACCGTCGTCGCGACAAGGACGCCGATTTCGCCCGCCTGAAAGCGCGCCATGACGTCATCCTTCTCGGGGCCCTTCATCCGCCCGTGCACCAGTCCGACGCGGTTTTCGCCCAGCCGCGCGCGCAGCAAGGCTGCGCGTTCCTCGGCCGCAGCGAGTTCGCTGATCTCGCTCTCGGCGACGAGCGGGCACACCCAATAGGCCTGCGCGCCGCTCGCCAGATGGCGGTCGAGCCCGTCGACGACCTCGTCGAGCCGGTCGACCGAAACGACGCGCGTATCGATCGGCGTGCGCCCCGGCGGCATCTCGTCGATCTGCGATACGTCCATTTCGCCATGATTGGCGAGTTGCAGCGTGCGCGGGATCGGAGTCGCGGTCATCACGAGCAAATGCGGCGGCCGCGCCGCCTTTTGCGTCAGCATCAGCCGCTGCGCGACGCCGAAGCGATGCTGTTCGTCGACGACAACAAGCGCGAGATCCTTGTAGGTCACTGCCTGCTGAAAAATCGCATGGGTGCCGACGAGGATATCGATACTGCCGTCGGCGAGCCCCATCAGCGTCGATTCGCGGACCTTGCCCTTGTCGCGCCCGGTGAGGATCGCGAGGTTGACGGGCAGACCCGCGAGCATCCGTTGCAGCGTCGCAAAATGCTGGCGCGCCAGAATCTCGGTCGGGGCGAGCAGCGCTGCCTGCGTCCCCGCCTCGACCGCGGTCAACATCGCACGTAGCGCGACAAGCGTCTTGCCCGACCCGACATCGCCCTGAAGCATGCGCAGCATCGGCGTGTCCTGCGCCATGTCACCCGCAATCTCGCGCCCCACCCGCTCCTGCGCGCCCGTCAGCCCGAACGGCAGCTTCAGCGCGTCGGTCAGCCGGCCGTCGCCGACGATCGCCCGGCCCTTGCGCGTCCTGAGCCCCTGCCGGATCAGCATCAGCGCGACCTGACTCGCGAAAATCTCGTCATAGGCGAGCCGGTCGCGCGCCGCCTCGTCGCGCGGGCTCGCATGCGCGCGCGCTATTGCCTCATTCCAAGTCGGCCAGTTCCGACTGGCGAGCAAAGGCGCGTCGATCCATTCGGTGAGGTCGGGGCGCCGTTCGAGCGCGACCTGCCCCAGCTGCGACAAACGCGCGTTGGTCAGACCCTCGGTCAACGGATAGACGGCCTCATGCTCGGCGATCCCCGCCTCGTCACCCGGCTCGACGACTTGGTCGGGGTGCACGATCTGGCGCATATCGCCATAGAGATCGAGCCGTCCCGACACGCGGCGCTTCTCGCCCAGAGGAAAGAGCTTGCGCGCCAGCCCCGACGTGCGCCCAAAATAGACGAGCCGGACATGATCGCCCGCATCGTCGAACGCCTCGACCCCGAATGGCGCGCGTGGGGACCGGCCCGCGCGATAATCCTGCGCGGTCAGTTCGACGATGATCGTCTGGCCCGCCTGCGCCTGATCAAGCCGTTCAACCGGGAAACGCGAGATCAATCCTGTTGGCAAATGGAATAGCACATCGACGACACGCTCCAGCCCCAGCCGCGTCAGCGGCTTGGCAAGCTGCGGCCCGACGCCCTTCAGGTCGGTGAGCGCGGCAAAGAGCGGATTGAGTATCTCGGGTCGCATGGCTACTGCGTCCCATCTATCGCTTGCTTGCCCCGTGCGCCACTCCCGGCAGCATGGGCTATCGGGATTCCCGCTGTGTCCGACACCGATCGCCTCAAACGCCTGAAATTCCGTGCCTGGCACCGTGGCACGCGTGAGGCCGATTATATGATCGGCGGCTTTTTCGACCGCTATTCGACCGGTTGGAGCGACGAAGAGATCGCGTGGTACGAGATCGTCGTCGAGGAAGACGACGTCGACATCATGGCGTGGGCGCTTGGCACCGGTCAGCCGCCTGCGCATCTCGATCGACCCGAGATGATCGCCGCGATGCGCCGACTGGACTACATCCCGCTGCCATGACCATGCCCGCCGCCGACATTTTTGCCGCGATCGGATCGGCGCCGACTCCGCTGACGCTGGCGCGCGCCGCGGACGGTTTCCTGCCGCTGCTGCTCGCCGACCTCGCGCGCGCGAGCGACAAGCGGCTCGTCTATGTCGCGACCGACGATACCGCGATGCAGGCCATCGCCGACGCCGCGCCCTTCTTTGCGCCCGACCTGATCGTCCATCGCTTTCCCGCATGGGATTGCCTCCCCTATGACCGCGCGGGCCCGTCGATGCGCGTCAGCGCCGACCGGCTTGCCACGCTTTCGGCGCTGCAACTGCCAGCCAAGCGCGGCGAGCTGATCCTCACCACCGTCGCAGCGATCACCCAGCGCACGCTGACGCCGTTCCGCATCCGCCAGCTCGCGACAACGCTTGCCGCCGGGCAGCGGATCGACCGCGACGCGCTTGCTGAGTTGCTCGTGTCAAACGGCTTCAGCCGCGTCGACACCGTCGCCGATCAGGGCGAGTTCGCGGTGCGCGGTGGTATCCTCGACCTGTTCCCCGCCGGCGAGGAAACGGGCCTGCGCGTCGACTTCTTCGGCGACGAGATCGAAAGCATCCGCCGTTTCGATCCCGCCGACCAGCGCAGCCTTGGCCCCGCCAAAGCGCTGCAACTGCTTCCCGCGTCCGAAACCCTGCTCGACGAAGCGACGATCAAGCGCTTCCGTTCGGCCTATCGCGACCTGTTCGGCGCGCAGGCGACCGGCGATCCGCTCTATCAGGCGGTGAGCGACGGGCGGCGACAGGCGGGCATGGACCATTGGCTGCCGCTGTTCGAAGAACGGCTGGCAACGCTGTTCGACCATATCGATCCCGCAACCCCCGTGCTGCGCGGGCACCGCACCGAGGCGACCGCCGAGACGCGCTTTGCCGCGATCACCGACTATCACGCCAACCGTGTTGCCGCCGAACGCGAGTCGCCGGGCAGCTATCGCCCGCTCGCGCCCGAGACGCTGTATCTGACCGAGGCCGAATGGGTGGGAGCAGCGCAAGAGCGCCCGATCCATATCGTCACCCCCTTCGACGTTCCGCCGGCAGCGACGGTCGTCGACCTCGAAACCTTCGCCGCGCGCGATTTCACCCCCGAACGCACCGCCGATCTCAACGTCTATGACAAGGTCGCCGATCATCTGTCGGACGAGCGCCGCAAGGGTCGTCGTACGATCATCGCCAGCTATTCGGGCGGCGCCCGCGAGCGGCTGTCGGGGCTGCTCCGCGACCATGGCGTCACCTCACTCGCGCCCGTCGATAGCTGGCAGAAGGCGCTCGGCACCGCCTCGTCCGACAGCGGCGGCGCGACCGCGATGGTCGTCTTGCCGCTCGATCATGGCTTTGCATCCGACGCGATCAGCCTGCTTACCGAACAGGACATCCTCGGCGAGCGCCTCGTCCGCCGCCAGAAACGCCGCAAGAGCGCCGATGCGTTCCTTGCCGAACTGGCGACGCTCAGCGTCGGCGACCTTGTCGTCCATCTCGATCATGGCATCGGGCGCTATGAGGGGCTGACCCAGATTCCGGTCGGGAGCAGCCCGCACGATTGCGTTGCGCTCACCTACGCGGGCGGCGACAAGCTCTATGTCCCCGTCGAGAATCTCGACGTCCTGTCGCGCTACGGCGGCGAGAGCGACGGCGTTGCGCTCGACAAGCTCGGCGGCGAAGCCTGGCAGCGCCGCAAGGCGCGGATGAAGGAGCGCATCCGTGAGATCGCAGGCGAACTGCTCGCGACCGCGGCGCAGCGCGCTTTGCGCTCGGGCGAATTGCTCGCGCAAGACGCTGCCTACCCCGCCTTTGCCGACCGCTTCCCCTATCAGGAAACCGACGATCAGGACCGCGCGATCGGCGACGTGCTCGCCGACATGGCGTCAGGCCGCCCGATGGACCGCCTCGTCTGCGGCGACGTCGGGTTCGGCAAGACCGAGGTCGCATTGCGCGCCGCCTTCGTCGCCGCGATGGCCGGGGTGCAGGTTGCGGTGGTCGTGCCGACGACCTTGCTCGCACGCCAGCATTACACGAATTTCGTCGAACGCTTCAAAGGCTTCCCGGTCAACATCGGCCGACTGTCACGCCTCGTTCCGGCGGGCGAAGCGCAAAAGACGCGCGACGGGCTCGAAAGCGGCCATATCGACATCGTCGTCGGCACCCATGCGGTGATCGCGAAATCGGTCGAGTTCAAGAATCTCGGCCTCGTGATCGTTGACGAAGAGCAGCGTTTCGGCGTCGTCCACAAGGAACGGCTGAAGCAGCTCAAGACCGACGTCCATGTCCTGACGCTGACCGCGACCCCGATCCCGCGCACGTTGCAGATGGCGATGTCGGGGCTGCGCGAACTCAGCGTCATCCAGACGCCGCCGGTCGATCGCCTCGCGGTGCGCACCTATGTCGCCCCGTGGGATCCGGTGGTGCTCCGCGAGGCTTTGCTTCGCGAGCATGACCGCGGCGGGCAGAGCTTCTTCGTCGTGCCGCGGATCAAGGATCTGCCCGACATCGAGGAATTCCTGCGCAATCGCGTGCCCGAGATCAAATATGTCGTCGCGCACGGCCAGATGACCCCGACCGAGGTCGAGGACCGGATGAGCGCCTTCTACGACCGCAAATATGACGTTCTGCTATCGACGACTATCGTCGAAAGCGGCCTCGACATTCCGAGCGCCAACACGCTGATCATCCACCGCGCCGACCGCTTCGGCCTCGCGCAGCTCTATCAGTTGCGCGGCCGCGTCGGGCGGTCGAAGACGCGCGCCTATGCCTATCTCACGACCCCCGAGCATGGCGCGATCACCGACACCGCCGAAAAAAGGCTGAAGCTGCTCGGCGATCTCGATACGCTCGGCGCAGGCTTCCAGCTCGCAAGCCACGATCTCGACATTCGCGGCGCCGGCAATCTCGTCGGCGACGAGCAGTCGGGGCATATCCGCGAGGTCGGTTTCGAACTGTACCAGTCGATGCTCGAAGAGGCGATTTTGGTGGCCAAGGCCGAGGGCGCCGGAAAGCTGCCGCCGCGCGAGGCGCTGTCGCCGACGATCACCGTCGACGCGCCGATCCTGATCCCCGAGGATTATGTTCCCGACCTGCCGCTGCGCATGGCGCTCTATCGCCGCCTGAACGACGCCGAGGACCGCCCGGCGCTCGATGCGTTCGCCGCCGAAATGATCGACCGCTTTGGCCCGCTCCCGCCCGAAACCGCGAACCTCGTCCAGCTGATGGAGATCAAGGCGAACGCGAAGCTGGCGGGCATCGCGAAACTCGACGTCGGGACGAAGGGGGCACTGATCAGCTTCCACGGCGACCAGTTCGCCAATGTCCCCGGACTGATCGCCTATGTCGAGCGGCTGAAGGGCCGCGCACGCCTCCGCCCCGACAACAAATTGTCGATAAGCGGCGACTGGGTAAGCACCGGCGCGCGGCTCAACGGCGCGCTGCAACTATCGAAGGGATTGGGCAAGCTGGCGAAACAGGTCGCTTAGGCTTCCATCAACGCCAGCAGTTGATCCGCGGGCACCGGTCCCGACTTCAGGAACCCCTGCCACGTCGCGACACGCAGTTCGGACAGGCGCGCGAGCTGGCGCTCATTCTCGATGCCCTCCGCCACCACCAGCAAGCCGAGCGCGCGCGCGAGGTCGACGATCGCACGCACGACGATGCGGTCGCGATCGCTGCCGTCGATCGTGCGGGTAAAGCCGCTGTCGATCTTGAGATAATCGATCGGCAGCCGCGCGAGCAGCGACAGGCTGGAATAGCCGGTGCCGAAATCGTCGATGGCGACCGCGACGCCCAGCGCGCGAATCTGCGCAAGCTGGTCGGCAGCGCTTGCGGGGTCGCTCAGCATCGCCTGTTCGGTCAGTTCGAGCGTCAACCGATCGGGGTCGACCTTCGCCGCCTTCGCCATCGCAGCAAACCGGCCTGCGAATTCGGGATCGCCGAGATCGGCGGCGGTAATGTTGAGCGAGACGCGCAGCTTGGCCAGCGCCTTGGGCCAGCTTGCCATTTCGGCGAGCGCGACGCGGTGCGCATGTTCGGTGAGCTCGCATTCGAGCCGTGCCGCGCGTGCCGCGGTGACGAGCGGCCCGGCGCCGAGCAGTCCGAGTTCGGGATGCTGCCAGCGCAGCAGCGCCTCGACGCCGGTCATTTTGCCGGTCGCGACGTCATATTGCGGCTGATAGTGGATCACGACCTCATTCTGCGACAGCGCGGCGTGGACCATCACGCCGTCGCGCGCCGACGCCGGCCGCGACAGCTGATCACCGGCGTGGCGAAGCTGTTCGGCAACCGACTCATCGCGCGTTATCAGCGCTGCGGCGATGCGGATCGACAGGCGGCCGTTCGGGTCGCCGACGATCGGTTCGGCGAGCGCGACATGCAGCGCGCGTTCCTGCGCACGCAGCGCGCCGAGCGACAGCGGCGCCGACGGCACGATCAGAAAGCGCGGACCGTCGAGGCGGTCGACGCACGATCCGTGCCCGAACTCGTCGCTCGCGAAATTTTCGAGCCGCCGCCCGATCTCGTCGAGCACCGAATCGCCCGCGGCCTTCCCTGCGCTATTGTTGATGCGCGCCATCTGGTCGACCTGGACCAGGATGACGCCCGCGTCGGCGTCGTGCCGCGCGTGCAAGGCTTCGAGCTTGCGAACGCAGGCGGAAAGGGATTCGGACAGGCGATTCATCGCATTTCTCTAGCAGGCTTTGCTTGCCAAGTTCCTGCCTTTTGCATCAATATGGACGCGTGGCTGTCACATTTTCCCATAGCGTCGCGCCCGCGGCGCCGTTGATCGACGGACATGGACGCCGGATCAGCTATTTACGCCTTTCGGTCACCGATCGTTGCGACCTGCGCTGCCGCTATTGCATGGCCGAGGATATGACCTTCCTGCCCAAATCGGCGGTGCTCAGCATCGAAGAAATGGGTGAACTTGCGACACGCTTCGTGGCTCGCGGGATTCGCCGCATCCGCCTGACCGGCGGCGAGCCGCTGGTGCGGCGCGGGATCGACACGCTGGCGATGCGGCTGGGGGCGATGATCGGTCATGGCCTCGACGAACTGACGCTGACAACCAATGGCATGCGGCTCGCCGAGCACGCGCCGATGCTGGCTGCGGCGGGGGTCCGCCGGATCAACGTCAGCCTCGATACGCTCGATTCCCAGGCCTTTCGGCACATCACGCGCGTCGGCGACCTCGACGTCGCGCTGCGCGGGATCGACGCAGCCCGCAAAGCCGGACTAGCGGTGAAGATCAACATGGTCGCGCTCGCCGGGCTCAACGAGGATCAGCTGCTGCCGATGCTCGACCATTGCGCTGCGAACGGCTGCGACCTCACGCTCATCGAGACGATGCCGCTCGGCGAGGTCGAGGACGACCGCAGCGATCATTATATCCCGCTCCACCACTTCATCGCGCCGCTCCGCAAGACCCGCGCCATTTATCCGGTCGACAAGCGTACCGGCGGCCCGGCGCGCTATTTCGCGGTCGAGGACAGCCCGGTGACGCTGGGGCTCATCACCCCGCTCAGCGACAATTTCTGCGCGACGTGCAACCGCATCCGCCTGACCGTCGAAGGACGCGTCTATATGTGCCTTGGCCAGGACGACCATGTCGACCTGCGCGCGGCGCTTCGCGAGGGCGGCGATGTCGATGGGTTGATTGATGGCGCATTGGCTGGCAAACCGCGCGCGCATGACTTTCATATCGAAGGAAAGTCCAAACCGGCGGTCGCGCGTCATATGAGTGCAACGGGCGGCTGACAGACCGCCCGCGAGGGGAACCGGACCAATATGCATCGCAAGATCGCGCTTGTCGCATCGAACGCGCCCGCGGCCATGGAGGCGGAGGCCGAACTGCGCCCGCTCTATGACTTTGTCGATTTGAACGAAGCCGATTTGCTGATCGCACTCGGCGGCGACGGCTTCCTGCTCCACATGCTGCACCAATTGCTCGACCAGCGGCGCAGCATGCCCGTTTTCGGCATGAACCGCGGCACCATCGGCTTCCTGATGAACGAGTTTCGCATCGAGGGGCTGGTCGACCGCCTCGCCGCCGCGCGCCCCTTCCTGATCCACCCGCTGTCGGGCGACATCACGACGATCAGCGGCGAGCGGCACATCCTGCCCGCGATCAACGAAATCTCGCTGCTACGCGAGACGCGTCAGGCAGCGAAGCTCGAGGTGATGATCAACGAAAAGACGATGCTCGAGGAACTCGCGTGCGACGGCGTGCTCGTGTCGACCCCCGCCGGATCGACCGCGTACAACCTCAGCGCCAACGGCCCGATCCTGCCGCTCGAATCCGAAATGCTCGCGCTGACCCCAATCAGCCCGTTCCGCCCGCGGCGCTGGCGCGGCGCGCTCGTCCCCGAATCGACGAGCATCCGGTTCAACGTCCGCGAGGCGGCAAAACGCCCCGTCAGTGCGGTCGCCGACCAGCGCGAAATCCGCGATGTGAAGACGGTATTGGTCACGACGGACCGCAGCCGGCCGCTGACTTTGCTGTTCGATCCCGATCAGGGATTGGACGAACGCATCGCGATGGAACAATTTATCGTTTGAGGCCTTGCAAAATGCCGCGAGCGACGGCAAAGGGGCCGCCTTGCCCGCGTCAGCGGCGTGTTCCTCGGTAGCTCAGCGGTAGAGCAATCGACTGTTAATCGATCGGTCGTAGGTTCGAATCCTACCCGGGGAGCCATTTCTTCATTCGCTGCTGTTCGCAAGCGACCACACACCTCTCAAAATCGTTAGAGAAACTGCGGTAGACCCGTTCGCTTGCGTCCGTTGCCATTCATGCTCTTTCGCGTTAACGGTGGGGGACAAAACGGGGGAACAGTTCAAACTCGAACTTTGAGGTGGCTATGGGCAGTTTGACACAGGCACATATCCGAGCCGCGCTGGCAAAGCCGGGAAAGCACCATGACGGCGACGGTCTGCTGCTTTTCGTTCGCGAAACGGGGCAGGCAAGCTGGGTTGCCCGGGTTCAACACGACGGAAAACGGCGCGAGTTCGGGCTTGGAAGCCTGCGCGCGGTGACGCTCGGCGCAGCGCGCGAGAAGGCGGCCTTGGTGAAAGCCGCACTCGTTGCCGGTCGCGACCCGCATTTGGCGTTGCAGCCTCCGAAGGAACTGACCCGCACTTTCCGCGAGGCGGCGCTGGGCTTTCTGGAAGCCAAGGCGGCCGACGCAAAAATTTCGGACGCCAAGCGGCGGCAGCAACTCTCACAACTCAAAACCTATGCCTTCCCTGCCCTTGGAAAATTGCAGGTGCAAAGCATCGATGCCGACGCCATTGCCGCCTGCCTTCGCCCGATCTGGACCCGCAAGCCCGAAACCGGCCGCAAGGTTCGCAGCCTGATTATCCGCACCTTACGCTTTGCCCGGCCGGATGGGGCATTGTTCATCGGGACGCTTGGCCCAGCCATCGCCGACCGCCTGCCCGCCCAGCCGAAACGAGGGAATTTCGAGGCGATGCCCTATAGCGACCTGCCCGCCTTTATGACGCGGCTGTTGGACAAGGGCGGCATGGGGGCGCTTGCATTGCGGGCATTGATTCTGACCGCCGCGCGTAGCGGCGAGGTGCGGGGCGCGACGTGGGGCGAGGTTGATCTAGACGCCGCCGTCTGGACCGTTCCGGCCGAGCGCATGAAGGCACGGCGCGCGCATCGCGTTCCCCTATCACCCCCCGCCATCGCGCTGTTCCGCGAGGCCGCTTCGATCCGACGCGCCGGGACCGATCTGATCTTTCCAGCCGCGAGCGGCAAGACGCTTAGCGATATGACGCTGACCAAGGCGCTACGCGATATGCACGCCCCCTGCACCGTGCATGGCTTTCGCTCGACCTTTCGCGATTGGGCAGCCGAGCAGACCAGCCTGCCGGGCGAGATTGCCGAAGCAGCGTTGGCGCATACCGTGCCCAATGCCGTCGAGGCCGCTTATCGCCGCACGGACTTTTTCGACAAGCGCCGCGAATTGATGGATGCTTGGGCGAAATTCGCCACCGATGAGGGGGGCGCAAAGGTCTTGCCCATTACCGCAGCGCGCTCTGCCAGAGTCTAAAGCCGACAGCATTCCCTGCCAGCTTCTTTTTCCCCGAATTTTCCACAAAACTGGCAGTTTTCCGCCTCTTTCCGCTTGCGCTTAGCCCTTCAAATCCCCATTGTGTTCCCTAGGCGTTCCTCCGCACTCGCACGAATGCGTAAGAAACCAGCGAAAGGATTAAAACGCATGGAACCGGTGCTTTGCAGCATTGCCGAAGCGGCCCGCAGCTTGGGCATCGGCAGGACCAAAACTTACGAGCTTATCACCGACGGCAAACTGGAATGCGCGTCGATCGGCGCGCGGCGACTGGTGAAGGTGTCGAGCATCAAAAAGCTGGTTGAGGCGGCATCGACGACCAAGGCCGCGTGAGATGGCAACGATCGAGGATCAACCGTCGGAATGCGGCAAGGCGACCAAGTCCCCGAAGAAGCGCGGGCACATGTTCCTTGTCGACGTTCCGACCTTCGCCAAGGTATGCCGCTTGAACGACGCCGACGTGGCGGCGTCCTATCTGATCCTCGCAGCCGGGACCGGTGCTGACAATCGAACAAGCACATGGTCGCGCGAGGCGATCAACAAGCGCACAGCATTGAATTGGCGCAAGGCCGATGCAGCGATGAAGAAGTTGGAAGACAACGGCCTGATCCGCTGGTTGTCGGGAAAGGGCACGCGGAAGCCGCGCATTGACCTTCCGCCAGTTGAGACGCGACAGCCGATGCAGAGGCACGTCTCCGTCTTGTTCGACAAGATTAGGCAAGGACATCAGCCTCAGTCCCAAGCTGAAAAGGCCGCAGCAACGCTGGGCATGCGCGACGGATGGATTTTGCGCGGTGAAGATGGCATGTTCGAAGCAATCGCGCAGCGCCCCACTGAGATGGCGTATCTACCGATGGAACTCGTCGGCGACACGTTCGGCGAAACCAGAACCGCCTCGACAACGATTGTCGATCGCATTCGCATGTCGCGCGATCCTATGGCGCTTCGCCTCCTGATCGATCTCTATTCGTTGCAGGATTTGGCAGAGCATGGCGGCGTGAACGACTACTATCTCTGGACGGCGTATGATCGCGAAAAAGGTGGCGCTTCCGGTTCCTTGCAGTTGTGGAACTTTGCCCGAGGAATGCAGACCTGTCGTATCCATAGCGGCCCGCTTGCTCACCATTGGCGCGCGCCCACGGAAGAAGAAGAGCAGGCCGGAAAGAACGGAGCGGCGGACTTCTTTGGTCGCGTCCAAATTCTTTGCGACGCGGGGGCATTGGAATGGACTTATTACCTGAAGGAAGACGGCGAAGGCGACGCACCTCGCATTTATCCTGTTGGTATTTCTCGGCATGGGAAATTTATTTGGACCGAGTTGGAATCCATTATAGGCGGATACGCCATTCGTGCGGCGTGCGCTCTTTCGGACGAAGCCCCTGACAAGCTTGAAAACGCTGTTTGGCATGAAGCCAATGCGCCGAAGTTTTTCATCTTGCCAGCTGACCGCCTTGCCCGAGAAGCAGCGCTGGTGGGAGTCCCTCGCCTGCGTCACCGCGCCAGAACCTCAAACGCAGCGAGATGGAGGCAGGAATTGCTGGAAACGGTCGAGAGCATCGTGCCGACCTTTCGCGGTATTATCGTCGATCATGCGCCCGCGTTGCTTGTAGAGGCCGACAAACGCCTTGCTGACTTCAATGTAGGGTTCAATGGTGCATCAATGGAGAGTTCAACGTCGGTTCAACGCGACATCAACGATCCCTATCAGTCAGCTATGCACGACCGGACGTCCTTTCAGGACGCCGACGACCATCCTGATTTTCAGGATGAGATGTTAGACGAACAGGCCTCCCCCCTCATCGCTTCGGTTGCTGATCGGATGGCAGCTTGGGAGGTCGACGACGAGGAATATTTCCGCGCAACCGGTGCAGGTGCCGGACGATGAAACCTGACAGACATTTTCGAGACGCGCATTATTGGCAAGCCAAAGCTCCGCCATTCCCGTTCAAGGAACCCGGCGAACCAGCGATGGCGTCGGTAGTGATCCGTTTCCCGCTAGAACGGACAATACGACGGCGTCTCGCTGTGGTGCGCAATGACGACTGACACCATCCTGCGCCTGCCTCACGGACGCTGTGCACGGTTCAAATTGCCTAATGATTTAGAAAAATCTCGTCGCGCGTGCGCGCGTGCGGGGGCGTGCTGACATGGGCGGCTGGGGTTCGGGGCGGACGAGCGGCAGGCCCACGGTGGACGCATCGCTACGGATCGATCTGGCATGGATGTTTCGCACGGGGCGAGCAAAGGCGGGCGCGCATCTTTTCGGTTCGCTCCATTGGACCTGCGGCGGCGATCCGTCGGGTTCGATCACCTATTCGGCGATCATGGACACACCGGGCGAGGAACGGCTGGAACTGACCTTCACGCGCGGTAGCGGCGACGACCGCGAGCATGTGCGGCAAACCGTGCGCCTTTGCTTCACGCGCCCGCAATATGGCGGGAAGCGGTGGTGGATGATCTGTCCCTATCGCCATATCCGCGTCGGCAAGCTCTATCTGCCACCCGGCGGCGACCGCTTTGCGTCGCGGCAAGCATGGCAGTTGGGCTATCAATGCCAGCGCGACGCCGCCCGCGACCGGCCGTTCGAGCGGCTTTTCCGATTGCAAAAGAAGCTGGGCTGCTATCAGGGTTGGGAAGCCGGACTTCACCGCCCCAAAGGCATGTGGAACCGCACATTCGAGCGACATCTTGACCGCTACTGGGAACTCGACGCCGAATGCGCGGTCGAGATGATGGCCTTTGTCGGACGCCTTAGCAGCCGATAGTCGTCCCCAACCCATCCATTTTGCTCCGACAAAGCCTTGGCGCTCTGCATTGACCGGACTAGGGTGGACGCTGGCACACGTGCCCGGACGGCGCGCAGCGGGGGGATTTCTTTGTCGGTCGATCTTCAGGACTTGTCGCGGCGTCTGTTCAAGACGGCCGAGCAGCTATGGACAAATACCGCGCTGCGTCCTGACCAATATGCCCAGCCGGTCCTCGCCCTGATCGCGCTGCGGCAGATGGAGGCTCGGTTCGATCTGGTCCACGCCGAGCTTTCCAAGAGCTTCACCGGCCGGATGAAACCCGAGCCGCCGGATTATCACGGACGCGGCGCGGTCTTCCTGCCCGACCATGCGCGCTTCTCTTACCTGCTCGGTCTGCCTGAAACCGAAAACCTGGCCGAGGCGCTGAACGCGGCGATGGAGGCCATCACCGCGCACAATCCCGACCTCGCGGGCGTATTGCCGCGCGGTTATGGCGCGCTGCCCAACAGCGTCCTGCGCGAGGTACTGCGGCTGTTGTCGCCGCTGGCGATCGAGGGCGACGCCTATGGGCTGATCTTCGAATATTTCATGGGTGAGTTCGCCAGTGCCTTCATGCAGAAGGGCGGCGAATATTTTACGCCCTCGTCGATCGTGAAGCTGATCGTCGAGGTTATCGAACCCTATCACGGCAAGATTTTCGATCCCGCCTGCGGCTCGGGCGGCATGTTCGTCCATTCAGCCGAGTTCGTGAAGCGCCACCACAAGAACCCCAGCCGCGAAATCAGCGTCTATGGCACCGAGAAGATGGAGGACACGCAGAAGCTGTGCCGCCTCAATCTCGCGGTGCATGGCATCAGCGGCGACGTGCGGGTGGCCAACAGCTATTATGAAGACCCGCACAAGATGGTGGGCGCGTTCGATTTCGTGATGGCGAACCCGCCGTTCAACCAGTCGGAGGTCGATCGGTCCCGGCTCGTAAACGACGCCGGGCATGTCGAGGCGCGCTTCTCGCTCGGCGTCCCCACGGTCAACAATGCGAACTATCTGTGGATCGGCCTGTTCGCCGCCGCGCTCAATGACAAGGGACGCGCTGGCTTCGTCATGGCCAATTCGGCCTCCGATGCGGGTGGGTCGGAGCGCGAGATGCGCCGCAAGCTGATCGAAACCGGCGCGGTGGACGTGATCGTCAGCACTTCGCCCAACATGTTCTTCACTGTCACCCTGCCGGTGACGTTGTGGTTCCTCGACAAGGGCAAGAAGGGCACGCCCCGCGCCGACGATGTGCTGTTCATCGACGCCCGGCATATCTTCCGTCAGGTCAGCCGCGCCCAGCGGGATTTCACGCCGGACCAAATCGAGTTCATCGGTAACATCGTGCGTTTGTGGCGCGGGCAAGATGAGGAACTGGAAGCAGGCAGCGGCCCGGCGATGACGGCGACGTTCGGGGATGATGGATACCGGGACGTGCCCGGCCTGTGCAAAGTCGCCACCCGCGCCGAGATCGCCGCGCAAGACTGGAGCCTCAACCCCGGACGCTATGTCGGCGTCGCGCCGGGCGAGCAGGTGGAGGATGAGGATTTCCGCGAGCGGCTGGAAGCCTTGCAGGAGGAACTGGAAGGGCTGAACGCCGAAGCCGCGCGCTTACAGGATGTGATCGCGACGAATGTGGCCGAGGTGCTGGTGTGAGCAGTTGGCGGACTTACCGGATCGCCGATCTCGGACGCGTTGTGACCGGGAAAACGCCTCCATCGTCGCAGCCAGAACTGTTCGATGGACCCATCCCCTTCATTACCCCAAGCGATATGTCATTCGACCATCGCCACATCTCGACAGAGCGTTTCGTTTCGGTAGATTGGGATAGAAAACAACGCACTTTACTGCCTGAAGGCGCAGTCTGCGTCGTGTGCATCGGCGCGACAATCGGCAAAATCTGCATGTCGAGCAAACCATCGCAGACAAATCAGCAGATCAACAGCGTGATCGTTGATCAGACCCGTTTTGACCAAGGCTTTGTCTATTTCGGGTTGCGAACAAAAGCCGGTGAATTGATGGCACGTGCAGCAGGTGCGGCCACACCGATCATTAACAAAACCGCGTTCTCTGAAGTAGAGATCGACGCCCCACCCCTCGAAACCCAGCGCCGCATTGCGTCGATCCTTGGGGCGTATGACGATCTGATCGAGGTCAACCGGCGGCGGATCGCGGTGCTGGAGGAGATGGCGCGGGGGCTGTTCGAGGAATGGTTCGTCCGCTTCCGTTTCCCCGGCCATGAAGCGGTGCCGATCCTCGACACACCCGATGGCCCGGTGCCGGAGGGGTGGACTTGGGGAACGTTGGGCGATCTGCTCAGCCTACCCTATGGAAAGGCACTCAAAGCGGATGCAAGGCGTCCGGGAGATGTGGCCGTTATTGGCTCAAGTGGCGTGGTAGGTTCCCATGTGGAAGCCTTGGTTTCAGGTCCGGGCATAGTTGTCGGACGCAAAGGCAATGTCGGCTCGGTAATTTGGTCGGCGACAGACTTCTGGCCTATCGACACGACCTATTATGTCGATACGCGACTACCGCTCACCTACGTTTATCAGTTGCTGCAAAGGGTGCCGTTCGAGAACAGCCACGCAGCCGTTCCCGGCCTCAACCGCGAATATGCTATGGCGAGGGTCGTATTGATCGCCCCAGATGCTCTGGTGCAGCGATACGGGGCATTCGGGGAACCGTTGATGGACCAGATAACGACGTTGGAACGCTCCAATAGAAGCCTCGCCGCCTCCCGCGATCTCCTGCTTCCGCGCCTGATCTCCGGCCAGCTTTCCGTCGCCGAGGCGGCACGCGAACTGGAAGAGGCCGCCTGATATGGCGCGGGGGCTTACCGGCATCGTCGCTTCCGAGGATGGCATTGTCGAAAAGCCAGCCCTCGCGCTGTTGCGGGAACTGGGCTGGCAACATGTCGATTTGCACGGCGAACAGCCGGGGCCTGCCAACCCCACGGGACGCACCAGCTTTCAGCAGGCGTATTTCCCTGCGTATCTAAAGGCGGCGCTGCGCAAGCTGAACCCGGCTCTGCCAGCCGAAGCCCTCAGCGCCGCCGAAGCCGAATTGACCCGTGACCGTTCGGCCATGTTGCCGGTCGCTGCCAATCGCGAAGTCCTGTCGCTCATCCGCAATGGCGTTCCCGTTCAGGTGCGGCGCGATGACGGCAAGTTCGACGACCTGCTGGTCCGCGTAATCGACTGGCGGGACATATCCGCCAACCACTTCCTTGTCGCCAGTCAGGTCTGGATCGACGGGGTGCTGCACCGGAGGCGACCAGATACCATCGGTTTCGTCAACGGGTTGCCGCTGCTGCTGGCGGAATGGAAAGGCCCCGCCTGTCCACTGGCCGATGCCTACGACAACAACCTACGCGACTATCGCGACACCATTCCCCACCTGTTCCCGGCCAATGGCTTCGTGATCCTGTCGAACGGGCTGGAAGCGGTGATGGGCGCGGCCGATGCGCCCTATGAGGTGTTCGCGCCGTGGAAACGGCTGGAGGAAGACGGGCCGGACGATCCCAGCCTCGAAACGCTGCTCCGCGCCACGTGCGAACCCGGCCGTTTCCTCGACCTGATCGAAAATTTCGTCCTGTTCGACGAGGCGCGCGGGGGGCTGCGCAAGATCGTCGGCAAATATCATCAGGTGCTGGGCGTCAACCGTGCCATTGAAGCCGTGCGGCATATTGAAACGAACGAGGGACGGCTCGGCGTGTTCTGGCACACGCAAGGGTCAGGCAAGAGCCTGTCGATGGTGATGTTCGCCGAGAAGGTGCTGCGGCGGCTGGGCGGGAATTATACCTTCGTCATCGTGACCGACCGCACTGAACTGGATGACCAGATTGCCGGGCAATTCGCGTCGGTTGGGGCGTTGACCAAGGACATAGACAAGGCGCAGGCGGGAAGCCGGGCGCATCTGAAAGAGCTGCTGGCGGGCAATGAACGCTATGTCTTCTCGCTGATCCAGAAATTCAGCACGGCAGACAGAGAACCGATGCCTGTCTTGTCGGAGCGGTCGGACGTGATCGTGATGACCGACGAGGCGCACCGTAGCCAATATGACCAGCTCGCAGCCAATATGCGCGCTGCATTGCCCAACGCCTCCTTTATCGGCTTCACCGGCACGCCGTTGATCCGGGGCGACGAAAGCCGCACCCGCGAGGTGTTCGGCGATTATGTGTCTGTTTATGACTTCGCCCAATCGGTGCGCGACGGGGCTACCGTTCCGTTGTTCTACGAAGCGCGGAAGCCAGAGTTGCAGCTCCATTCGGACGAGTTCCGCGAAGAAATGGACGCGCTTCTGGAAGACGCGATGCTCGACGAGGAGCAGGAGAGAAAGCTCAGCCAGCAGTTCGGGCGGCAATATACTCTCATTACAGCGCCCGACCGGCTGGACAAAGTGGCCGAGGACGTGGCGCTTCACCTCGCCATGCGCGGCTATCGCGGGAAAGCAATGTTCGTCGCCATCGACAAGGCGACCGCCGTTGCGATGCACGACCGGATGAAGGCTGCTATTGCCCGGCTGATCGTTGAGGATGAAGAACGGCTGAAGACGGCACACGAAGCCGAGGGCGCGGCGATCGCCGAGCGACTGTTGTGGCTGCGCGAACTCGACATGGCGGTGGTAGTCAGCCAGAGCCAGAACGAGATCGACGATCTCAAACGGAAGGGCCTCGACATTCTCCCGCACCGCGAACGGATGCAGAAGGAGGATTTAGAGGCCAAATTCAAAGACCCCGACGATCCGCTGCGGTTGGTCTTCGTCTGCGCCATGTGGATCACCGGCTTTGACGTGCCCACTATCGGCACCGTCTATCTCGACAAGCCGATGAAGAACCACACCTTGATGCAAACCATCGCCCGCGCCAATCGCCGGGCTGAGGGCAAAACGTCGGGCGTGATCGTCGATTATGTCGGCGTGTTCCAGAACCTTCAGAAGGCGCTCGCCATCTATGCGGGCGGCGGCGGCGAGGAAACGCCGATCAAGGACAAGGAAGCCCTTGTCGCGGCGCTGGAAGAAGCCCTAACGGCGGCGCGAGATTTCGTGGAGCCTTTTGGCGTCAATCCCGACGCAATCATGGCAGTGCGCGATTTCGAGCGGCTTCGCCTTATCAATCAGGCGCTGGAAATCCTGATTGCCCCCGACGAGCGCCGCCGCGAGTTCCTGCGCCTGACCGCCGCCGTAACCAAGGCCTATAAGGCGCTGCTGCCCGACGAGCGCGCCGCGCCCTATCTCCGGCCGGTTGCCGTCTTCCATACGCTATCTGATGCGTTGAAGGCGCGGCTGGGGCCGGTCGATATTTCCGCGATCTCGGCTCGCATCGCCGAACTGCTCGACGAGAAGCTGGAGGGCGTCGCGATCCTGACGCCGATCGTCGAGGGCGGCACGCAGAAGGGGCGCGTCGACCTGTCGGGCATCGACTTCGACAAGCTCGCCGCACTGTTCGCCGGAAGCCCGAAAGTCACCGCCGAACGGCTCCGCGAGGATGCCGAGGACAAGGCGCAGAAAATGGCGACCGCCAACCCGACGCGGCAGCATCTGGTCGAACGGCTGGAGCGGCTGGTTGCCGACTACAATGCCGGTTCGGTTGATGCCGAACAATTCTTCGAGGCGCTGAAGGCGTTCATCGGCGAAATGGACGACGAGGAAGAGCGCGCGGCGCGCGAAGGACTGACCGAAGAAGAACTGGCGATCTTCGACCTGCTGACCAACCCGGAACCGAAACTGACCAAGGCCGAGGAGCAGGAGGTCAAACGGGTGGCACGGTCGCTGCTGGAAAAGCTACACGACCTGACCGGGGCGATCGACTGGGTTGGCGGTCAGGAAACGCGTGGTGCAGTCAGGACCGAGATCCGGCAGCGGCTGAACGAACTTCCCGAAAGCCCCTATCCGCAGGCCCTGTGGAACAGCAAGGTGGAGCAGGTATGGGATTTCGTTTTGCGGCGGTATGCGTGAAGCGTTCCCGACTGCGTGCCCAACATGATGGGGGAACGAGTGGGGGAACATCGAATTTTAGATGGCCATACTTGGCTATATAAATGCTTAATATCAAATATATAGATGAAGCAGGTTATAATCCTACCCGGAGCCAGCAACTTTGAAAATCGGGTTTTCCCGCGATATTTCATAGCTTTAGCAGAAATTCGAACGTCGCCTACGAAGGGGAACCTCCTGCAAGTTGGCCGTAACCTTCTGAAACACGTTACGATTCGGGAAAAGTTCGAATCCCATGTGCTGCGGGCAGACCTCATAGAGCGGAACTATGACTTTCCGTCTCCCTCATGTCACCTCCCTTGGCCGGTTGCGGACGGTCCGGTTTCCGGACCGTCTTTGGATAAATAGGCGACTTCCGGGAATTCGAATTTCCCGATTGTGTGCCGCGCGCGATATCCTCAATCCTGCATCAGCTGTTCGCGAAAGGCGTCAAGCGTCCATTCGCGGCCGAGAAAGCCATTGACGAGCTCGCCCGCATCCGCCGTCGCACCGGCTTCCAATATTTGCGTTCGGTAGCGCATCGCCACATCCTTGTTGCGAATGCCCTTCTGCTTGAAGGCACTGAACAGGTCCGTCGCGATCGCCTTGGACCAGCTGTAAGTGTAATAGATCGCCGAATAGCCGTCGAGATGACCGAAATTCGCATAGGAATGGGAGCCAGGGATATTGGGATAGGGCGAGTAGCGCGCCATCTGCCCGTCGTACATCTGCGTCAGGTCGAACCCCGGTTTCCGGTTATAGAAGTTCAGCGACACCGCAGAAAAGCCGATCTGCCGACGTGCGGCGGCGGCCTCGCCATACCAGCGCCCCGCATTCATCCTTTCCACCAGTGCCGCAGGGATCGGCTCACCCTTGTCATTCGACGCGAAGCTCTTCAGCGTGTCATAATCCCACGCCCATTCCTCAAGCAGCTGCGACGGTGCCTCGATGAAGTCCCATTGCAAGCCATCCATATTCTGGAGGCTGTACGCCTGCTTCCCCGCATAGAGCCAATGGATCAGGTGACCGAATTCGTGAAGGAAGGTGACGACATCGTCATGATCCATGGGTCCCGTCTTGGGGAAGTTGCACAACAGTGCCGCGAGCGGCACTTGCTTGCCGGCGATGCCGTGCTGGATCGGAAAAGCCGCGGCGTGATTGAACTTGCCCTCGCGCGGATGCATATCGAGATAGAAATGCCCGACCAGCCGCTCGCCGTCATAGAGTGACCAGCCGCTGACGTCCGTGTTCCAGGGTTTGCCCTCCCAAGGCCGGATGTCCGCCCCGAACAGATCGTTCACCAGCTTGAAGATGCCCGCCTGCGTTTTGTCGTATGAAAAATACTGGCGGACCTCGGCGGCATCGACGTCATATTTCTGCTTCTTGAGCTTGTTGCCGAAATAGCTTCCGTCCCAGCGTTCAAGCCGCTCGATCGCCGGATCCTCAGCCTTCGCAAAGGCAGTAAGTTCCTCAAAATAGGCATCGGCGCCGGGCCGGGCCGCGGCGTCGATGTCGGCGAGGAAACGCTCGGCCCGCTGCGGGTTGCCGATCATCTTGTCCGAGGTGATGAGCGTCGCATAGTCGGGATAGCCGAGGGTGGCCGCGAGCTCATAGCGCTTTTCCAGCAGCGATTTCAGAACCGCTTCATTTGCCGGCCACGCACGATTGGAAAAAGCTGTCGTGACCTTCTGACGCGTGCTGCGCACCTGCGCGAAATCGAGAATCGGAAAGATGTCGGGATAGTCGTAGGTCAGATGAATCTTGCCGTCGGCCGCGGGCTTTCGCGCTGCCAGAAAATCAGCGGGCATTCCTGCCAGTTCCGCAGGATCGAGCGCAATATCACCTTTGTCGTCGCGAATGTTCGCGGCAAATTTGAGGCCGATCTCGCTCGTTTCATTTGTCAGTGCGGCAACCTTCGCGCGCGTCGCGTCATCCTTGTCGACGCCCGCGCGCCGGTAGGCGTCGAGCACCTTGCCGAGCGTGTAGCCGGTCTTGCGATCCAGACCGTCGGCCGGGATGGCAACCAGGCGGCTGTAGATCGGGCGCGATAGACCGATGTCGGTATTGATCGCAGTGATCGCCTGCACGCACGTGCTCGCCGCTTCGCGCACGCCCTTGTCGGGATGCGATTCCATGGCGAGATAGAATTGCCCGAAAGCCCCCTGTCCCATCGCATTGAGTTGGTCATAGGCCGCAAAATCACTCGCGATCGTTGACGGGCCGGTCCGTCCCTCAAGCGCAGCCTTGGCGGACTTGATCTGCGCCTGCACAATTTCGCACCTTTTGCTGACGGCGGCCGCTCCGTCCGCGAGAAGCAGCATTGTCGTCGGAACCTCATCCGCCGACGCAGCCCCGGCGAAGAAAATGGTGACGAACGGCAAGGTGGCCAGCAGGCCGGCACGGATGCGATTCATGGCAATCCCCCGAATTAGTCGATAAATCTTCCACATCGCTGGCCATGGCGCAAGGGTAGTGGATATGCATGTTCGCGCGCAGAGAAAAGCCGCACGACGAGCAACCTCGAGTGTTCGCTGCGCGGCGTAAGAGCCTGTTAACACCGTCGCTTCGCAGATCGAAGGGCTCGCAACGAAAGCCTAGGCACCATCTCAATAGGTTACGGTGACGATGATCGTATCGCTGTACGCGCCGGCACGAGCGTTCTGCCGAGCAGGAATCCGACCATAAACCGGGACCGTTCGATCGACTAGCAGGAGACCGGAAAAGCTTTGTGTTACGCGGAGCGAGCTGCCCGTGCCATTCCCCCAAATCTGTGTCCGCGCGGCATTGGTGTAGAGATTATACACAAGACTGTTGGTGCCATTCCGCAACGTGCGGTCTGCGTAGTTGTTCGACGCACCCGGGCTGAGATCGACCGTAAAAGATCCGGCCAGATCCAGCAGCAGCGTGCAGACGACGCGCACGGAGCCCGCCGCATCGTTGGGGGATACCGAGAGCGTATTGTATGAGCCGAAAGCGACGCCCGTCGCGCTGACGGTACAGCTACAGAGCGACAGTGGACTGCATGCCGCCTGCGCCGGCACGGGCGCGAGGAGCCCAAGGGGCAGCACCGCAGCGAACGCAAGACGAAGGCGTTTGTCGGTCATGGTCGCATCTCGCGGATCGCACAGCGCAGGGGCCCGATCCTGGGCAGCGCCTCCGCGGGCAAGTCTTTGGGCAGTGCTACCCGGCAACTCGCGCTGCCGAGATCGATGTCCAGCGTCATCCCAGGGCGTATCTCGCGGACGAATATCTCGCCGCCATATCCGACAAATGCGGTCTCGCCCGTGCTTGCCCTTGCGCTCGCGCCGGCCTCGACCGGCACTCCGCCGGAATCGGTCACGAGAATCGTAGCAGGCCGGTCGCGGTCGACGTCGAAACGAGCGGCCGCGGCGCCGCGAAAGCGCGGGACGACGATCATTGTATCGCTGGGCATACGGACATCGAGCGGGAGGTCGGATGGGGATAACGCTATGCGGTTCTCCTCATAGGCTCTGAGGTCCGGAATGATCGCCCTGCCCCTCGCGTCGGTCCGCGTGACAAGGCGGTTCTCCTGATAGATGCGGACGTTCGCCTGCCCCGGCACCTCGATGACACCCAATCCGTCTTCGATCCTACGCGTCGCATAGGCCCGCTCTCCGGCAATGAGCAGCCCGCCGCTTGCCAAGGCACGCAGGCCGGCCTTGGCGCCGAAACGCGCGACCTCGACGCGCGCTTCGCCGACGTCGCCGCGCCAGTTGAGTTCGGCCTGCTGCCGGTCGGTGCCGCCTTCGCTCGCAGCGAGCCGGTAGCCCCATCCGCCTTCGGTCGGTGCGGTTTCGCGGACCTCGGCATAAATATTTCGGCTGTCGGCCTGCAGATAGGCGCTACGCCGCGGGCCGAAGACGATGGTGAGCCCGATCCCCGCCGTTGTCTCCCATCCGGCGTCGCGCGCGCGGCTCCGGATTGCGAACAGATTCACATAGGCGCTGCTGCCCAGCGCCGCGCTATAGTTTCCCGATGCCAGCCGCGTGCGGTTGCCGTCGGCATATTTGAGGTCGGTCCACGAAATCGACGCATTGCCCCACCGGCCGAACGATGCTCCGGCGGTAGCCTGAAACTGGTCGGTAATGCGGTCGCGATCGGAATCGATTCCGAGCTGATCGAAACCGCGCGACGCATGCTGGTAACTGAGCGCCATATTCCAGCTGGGAGTTATGCGGCTGAAGAAGATGCGGTAGAGGCCTCCCTGTCCATCCTCCCCGCGCGACAACGCGCCCGCGGCCCCGAATTCACCGATGATGGGCCAAACGAGATTGATGCCCGCACCCACCATCTGGACATTGCCGCTGACCTCGGCCCGGCTTTCGACCGTCAGCCAATCGGTCAGGCCGCGGCGGTAGCTTCCCGCTGCGAAAGGATTGCCATAGTGAAAACTGCGAAAGCCATAGTCGCGCCGCTCAGCTCCAGCCTCAAGCGACCAGGCCGACAAACCGCGGCTCAGCAGGCGCGAACTGACATAATAAGACGTGCGAACGCGCCGCTCGACACCGAGCGCATCGCGGACCACCAGCGTCACCTCGCCAGCGCCGGTCACGACCGGAATCTGGTTGATCGAAAACGGGCCCTGATCGACCTGCCCCTGATAGCGCAGAGCATCGTTGACCAGCAGCTCCACATGCGACGGCACCGCTGCCCGATCGGCGAACTCGGGTACCGGAAAGGTCACAAGATCGGGCTGCAATCCGAATTCGGTTCCGAAACGCACCCCTCCGAAACGGACCTGCCGCGACCAGTCGCGAGCCTCGGTGACCGTGTCGCCAATGACGAGGCGAGTAAGGCTTTCGGGAAAATCGCGGAGGTAATAGCTGTCGAGGCGCGTGAACTTTCCGGTTCCCCCGGTTCGCCCCACCGTAATTGTGCTCGCGACCAGACCCCAATCGTCCGAGACGCCGGCTTCGACAAACGCCCCGCCGGTCACACGGTCATCTACCTCCAGCGACAAATCATAGTTGAGGAACGCCGAAAACGCGCCCGGGGTCGGCTGGACGCGCGCCGGCACCGAGGAAAGGCGCTGCGCCATGAAACGGTCGGACGGGACGTTCAGGTCAAGTCGTTGAAGCGCAGTATCGAACACCGCGACCAAGCCGGGAATCGCCGATAGCGCTACCATCGGATCCCCCTCGATCATCTGCGGCGCAATGCTGGCGTGATCGATCCGCCACGTGTCGAGATCGACCGCCCGGACCCAAAAATCATCGCCTCGCCGTGCGACAATATACTGGCCTTCGCGGACCGACCCGTTGATCGAGATTTCGACGTACATCAGCCCGGCCTGGACGTCGGTCGGCGGCTCAACGGATTGTGCTCGAACCGGGCAGGCCGCAAGGATGCTCAAGACACCCACCGCTGCACTAAGGCCGCCCGGCTTCACGCGCCGCCGTTTCCAAGACGAGGTCGACCGACAGATCGGCCTGATCGGTCATCGCCTCCAGCTTGAGCCGTTCGCCCGCGCGCGGCGGGTTGCTGACCCCAAGCGCCACCCTTCTCGACGTTCCCGGCAACAGATAGACCGACATGTCCTCGCTACCGAGCACTACGTCGCCCGCCCGCTTGAGGATCAGGCGGTTGAGCTGGACATGGACATTCCCTTCATTCTGCACGAGGAACGCGACCTTGGCGCCCCCTTCGGAAACCACGCGCCATGACAGGCGCGCGGCAGGTTGCGCGGGCGGCACAAAGATCGGGACGCTGATCCGCAGCAAGGTGCGCACCTCCCCTGGGACGCTTGGCCGATCGGTGGGAACCTCCTCGAGGAACAGGCGGTACGCCTTCTCCGTCGCGCCCGGCGTAGTCCGCAGACCGAACCGCGCGATCTGGGAGCGCTTGGGCGCAATTTCGAACAGTCCCGGGTTGGCCAGGACCTCGCGCGTCTCCTCATAGATGTCACGCTCGCCTTCCTGCCGCCAGGCATAGAGACGCAGTTGGACCCGCGACACCTCGTCGCTGTCGTTCTCGATCGTCATCGTCTGTACCGGCTGTTTGGAGGTGAGTTCGATGCGCACCGGAAAAAGCTTGAACACCGCCGCGCCCAGCAGGCCCGGGACGAGGAACGCGGCAAATATCGTCGCCACGATACGAAAAGGAATACCCACCAGGGCGGCCTAATAGTTTACGGTGACAGTGATCGTATCCGTATAGTCGCCCGCGGGCACATTCTGGCTAGCCGGCACGCGTCCATAAACTGTCAGGGTCGTCGGGATGACCGGTGCGGTTGTCGCTGGCGGTGTGTTCGTGCCGGGCGTGTTACCCCAGACCGTCGTCCGTCCGGCTTGCTGGAACAGGCCATAGTTCAGCCGGTTGGCCGCGTTGCTCATTTGCCGGGTTGTGACGGTCGCCCCCGCCGCGGTGCCTGCGCTCAACCCGACAGTGAAGGATGTTCCCACTGTGCAGAGCACCGATAATGTCGTGGTCGCGTCGAGTGGTGTCGCCGACGTCGGATTATATGTACCGAAAGCAAGCGGGTTGGCCGACACGGAACAGGATGTCAGCACGGTCGCAGTAACGGGAAAGGTGGTCGTGGCAGTCTGGGCCATTGCCGGCTGGGTCGCCAGCATTCCTCCGCAAACAAGGGCGAATATGGAAATATGGTTGCGGCACGACATCGGGACCTCCTTTACGGTTGTCCCTCACCCCGGTTTTCCCTCGCAGTCAAACTGACACGGCGAACAAGATAAAGCAAATATATTGTTTTTTTTCTGACCTATACGATGCACATTCGGCCTCAACTCAATCAGTTTCTGTTAACCGTGTTTGCAAAACTGATCGAGGCTGGGTTCAGAAAAACACCTCAACGACACGCAGATCGCTCGTCTTGTCGACAGCGACCGGATCCGACGATTCAGGCGCCAGATCGCTTGGTTTCTCCGGGAGCGGCGTCCGAACTTCCGCCCTGCGAGAATTGGCGCAGGCTATGGAGACAGGTTGATCGCCTTTCGCCGAAGCCTTCCCGGTCGAATTGACCGAGCATGGCGACACCACCGTAGCGCCGATCGCCAAGCTGGCCCGAGGCGGGCCGGCGACGGAGGCCTGCGCGACCAACAGCGCCACGCAGCTGGCCGTTACAAATCCGGATAACCTTGCGTTTCGCACATTGCCCCCCGTTGCCTGCTCGATCAGGTAACGGGACGAATATCCAAATCTTTAGGAAAATGAACCGGAATCATCGCGCAACTTCCTGTAGTTACGCTGAGCCCACCAGCATTTCGCGTGCCAAGACCCAGGATGACTCTCTTCGCCAACGCAGAATTCAGTATGAAGCCCGCCGCATTGGGTCTCGCCGGCGCTTTTCGAGAACCATGGTTAAAATCACTGTCCCTGTCGCCGCTCCGGACATTCCCGCCTGCAGCTTCGGCCTCGCGAGGCGAGCAGTATCGTCGCCGCCTTATCCGAGGATTTTAGGAACATGGTAATGTGACGCAGCTATCCCTCAAAGAGGAGGGCAGATGCAGCAGAGGCTTATCGGACTGGACGGATTGCGCGGAATTGCTGCGCTGTGCGTGCTGCTATTCCATCTGCAAATCTATCTGATCGGGCACAATGCCAGCCTGGCTTACCACGCAGTCGATTTCTTCTTCATGCTCAGCGGCTATGTCATGGCCAAGACGTATGAATCGCGCTGGACCGGAATTTCCTCAACAGGTCCCTTCATGAAAAGCCGGATCAAGCGGCTTTGGCCAACGATGATGATCGGTGCCCTGATTTCGGCGCCTCTCGCATGGATACTCTTTCCAGTGCGTGAGGCATCAATCGTTATGCTGAACATATTCCTCATCCCGACGTTCATCGGAAAATTTTTCTACCCGCTGAACATCTCGGCATGGTCGATCCTCCTCGAGATTCTGGCTAACCTGCTTCACGTCGTCATTCTCGCCAGGCTGAAAATCGGGGCGCTTGTGGCGATAGCCTTCTCCTCTTTGCTGTTCCTTCTCGCAGCAACAGCGGCGGGGACAGGAGGAGATGTTTCGTTATTCGGCGCTGGCGCAAATAACGGTGACCTTATCTTCGGACTTTCCCGCCTCATGCTCTCCTACACCATCGGCATCATCCTGTGGAGGACATGGAAGGATGCCCCACCGATCGAAATCCCTCCTCTCTTCACGCTTGCCGCAATGCCGTTGTTTTTCGTCGCCTCCATGACGTTATCCAGCGGGCGGGCATCATGGTTGCTCGCCGTGCTGTTCATATTGATCTTGTGCCCGACAATCATAGCTGGCGGCCTCCGTATTCGAGAATCGCGCTGGACGCCGCTTATGCGCTTTGCGGGGGAGCTTTCTTTTCCTCTCTATGCCGTCCACCTTCCCATCATCCTCGTGGTGCGTTATTTGGAGGGTGGTTACGCGGCCAGCTTCGTCGCTTCGATCGTGATAGCCTCGCTCTTCCCGAATGCGCGCCGAGCATTTGCTGAGGTTATCGTCGCCGTGCGAGCGGCAGGCGCCATGCCTGTCCATCGAGGGAAGATGCGGCATCTTTGAATAGCGTGGAGCTACCCGACACCGCGTCCGGCGCACCCAAGGCATCGATCGTGCGAAACAGCGTGTCACTCGGCAAACCTCCGCATCCCGCCGCGCGCTTCCAGTTTCGAACTGCTCGATCTTCGATGCCGCGCGGGAAGTGATCGCTATTTGTTCGCATGATCTCCAGCGTCGGCAAATCGTGCTAACGTGCGCGGAAGGCACTCAGTCCTCGGGTTGCGTTCCGCCTAACATGCTTCGATGTTGTCCGAAAATCGCATAGAGGCCCAGTCCGACCAGATTCCACACCAGACACCATAGCAGCGTCTCAAGCGGCAAGCTGAAAAAGAGATAGAGGCAGCCGCCGATGGTACCGATGCCGACCAGCCATGCGGCGCGGACGCGGAAAGGCCGCGGCATCTCGGGCGCGCGGCGCCGCAGCACAATCAGGCATATTCCCACGGCCATGAACGCGATCAGGGTTCCCGCATTGGCAAGCGCCGCGACCTTGCCGATCGGAAGCATGCCGGCGAGGATCGCGACGATCACCGCCGTCAGCAGCGTAATGCGCGTCGGCGTACCACGCCGCGAGATATGGGCGAGACTCTGCGGCAAGAAGCCGTCACGCGCCATCGCGAGAAAGATGCGGCTTTGCCCGTAGAGGAACGCGAGAAGCACGGTCGGCAGCGCGACAACCGCCGTTGTCGCCACCACCTGTGCGATGCCACCTTGCCCAATCGAACGCAGGATGAGGGCCAGCGGTTCGGGGCTCCCGGCGAAGCGCAAGAAAGGCACCGCACCCACCGCCGTGGCGGCAACGAGCATGTAGATGAGCGTACAGACCGCCATCGATCCGATGATCGCAATCGGCAGGTCGCGCGCCGGCCGCTTTGTCTCTTCCGCTGCGGTCGAAATCGCATCGAAGCCATAAAAGGCGAAGAAGATGATCGCTGCTGCCGCCATCACCCCGCGCTGAACCCCGTCGCCGTCGACCTGCGCGGCATAGCCATAAGGCATGAAGGGACTAAGGTTCGCGGCGTCGAAATAGGGCAAGGTATAGCCAACGAAGAGCAGCAATGTGACGATCTTCACGACGACGAGAATCGAGTTGATACGCGCACTCTCGCGCGTTCCCAGCAGAAGCAGACCCGCAACAATCGCAATGATGGCGACCGCGGGCAGATTGATCAGCCCGCCGAGTTCGGGCCCGCGCGTCAGCGCCTCCGGAAATCCGACCCCCATCAATAGCGGCGAGGCATAGCCCGACCAGCCCACCGCAACGGTCGAGACCACGAGCGAATATTCGAGGATCAGGCTCCAGCCGACGACCCAGGCGAAGACCTCGCCAAGCCCGGCGTAGGAATAGCTGTAGGCGCTGCCTGCCGCGGGCATCATCGCCGAGAGCTCGGCATAAGCAAGCGCAGCGCACGCGCAAACCGCTCCCGCGATCGCGAAAGAGATCAGCACTGCGGGGCCCGCGCGGTCGACGCCGACACCGATCAGCGTGAGGATGCCCGTGCCGATGATCGCACCGACGCCCATCGCCATCAGCTGCGGCCACGACAGGCTCGGCGGCAGCGCGTCGGCGCTGCGTTCGCCGAACAGCGCGAGGGGTTTGCGGCGGGTCCAGTTATTCACGATGCGTCTCCCAAATATCCGGCCCGATCGTTCGGGTCCGCCGCTCATCCCAATCCGTCAGTTCGCTGTGTTCCCTCAGGGCTTTTCGTTCGGGAACAGCAACAGCCAGTCGGCTTCGGCCTGGATGCGCGCGAAGAAGCTCCAGCTATCGACCGCGATCGACCGCTTGAGCCAAGGCTTCGCCTTCTCGGGCTCGCCGCTCAGGATATAATAGTTGGCAAGGCTGTAGGCGGTCGAAGCGGCGACCCCGTCGGCGGTCGCAAAGGCGCGCCCGCTATCTTTGTCGCTGAAGAAGCTGTCGGCGGCGCGGTTGCCCTTGAACAGCTGCAAGCCGTCGAAATAGGTGTCCGATCCACCCTTCGGATGGACCTCGAACAGCGTCAGATCATAATCGTCGAGCAGCTTCTGCGCTTCGCGGAGCTTCCCGGCGCGTGCGAGCGACAGATATTCCCAATAGCCGTTCGCCGTGCGCGCCTCGACGTCGTGGGTAAAGGCCGCCGATTCCGCCGATTTGGCGAACCATTTCGCGGCATTTTCGAAATCATGCTTGCCGAAATAGGCCTGCCCGAGATGATAATAGAGATAATATTGCACGACATCGGGGTCGCCCGGAAAATAGTCGGGGCCCGGCTTTTCGCGTTCGAGCGGCTGGTTCTCGTACAGCTTCGCCGCCTTCAGCCCCAGTTCGATCGACTTGTCGAATTCGCGCAGCGAGAAAGCGCGATGCGCGCGGTGGCGGAGCAGCTTGCCTGAATTGGGGAAGCGTTTCAGCGCCTGATCGTAAACCGCCGCCGATTCCTTCGTATAGCCCTGATAAAAGAGGATACGGCCGTACCAGGTAGCGCTGTCGACGGTCATATTGGCATCGAACGCCGCCTTGGCATCGCGCGCCGCGCGTTCGAGCGTTTCGACCGAAGCGACGTTCGCATTGCGTGCCGGGGCGGTGACCATCCGTTCACCAAGCAGCGACATGCCCTGGAAGCTGCCTTCCTGCGCCATCGCCGTCACGGGCGACGCAATCAGCAAAAGGCCGGCCGATGCCAGTAATTTCAAATGCCTGCGATTCATCATAAATCCTCTCCGAACAAATTTGTGTCTTCAGTCGATGTCGAGATCGAACTTCACGCCCTGCGCGAGCGGCAGCGAGGTCGAGTAATTGACCGTCGCGGTAACGCGCCGCATATAATTCTTCCAGCTGTCGGAACCTGATACGCGCCCCCCGCCCGTCACCTTCTCACCGCCGAACGCGCCGCCGATCTCCGCCCCGCTCGTACCGATGTTCACGTTGACGATGCCGCAGTCGCTGCCCTGCGCCGACTGGAATTTTTCAGCCTCGCGCACGTCGCTGGTAAAGATGCACGACGACAGGCCCTGCGGCACGCCGTTCTGAAGCGCGATCGCTTCGTCGAACGCCGTGTAGGACAGGACATAGAGGATCGGCGCGAAGGTTTCTTCGCGAACGATTTCGCTCTGCGCAGGCATCTCGACGATCGCGGGGCGGACATAATAAGCGTCGGGCGCTCCGGCGAGTTCGATCCGTTCGCCGCCATGGACCGTGCCGCCCTCGCTGCGCGCGCGGTCGAGCGCGCGCTGCATCGCGTCGAACGCCGCCTTGTCGATCAGCGGGCCTACATGCGTCGCATCGTCCAGCGGGCTGCCGATGTTGAGGCTGCCGACCGCCGCGATCAGGCGCTTCACAAAGTCGGCACGGATGTTTTCGTGGATGATCAGACGGCGCAGCGTCGTGCACCGCTGGCCGCACGTGCCCGTCGCGGCGAAAATCGTCCCGCGCAGCGCGAGCCCCAGGTCGGCGCTCGGCGCGACGATCGCGGCGTTATTCCCGCCCAGTTCGAGCACCGGTCGTCCGAAGCGGCGCTGCACGCGCACGCCGACATCCTGTCCCATGCGGACGCTGCCCGTGGCGCTGACGATCGAAATCCCCGGGTGATCGGCGATGATGCCGCCGCATTCGGCGTCGCCGATCGCGATCTGGACCAGATGATCGGGCGCAAATTCATAGTCGGCGGCGACCTTCTGGAGCAGCTTGGCGAAAGCGAGCGCGGTCAGCGGCGTCTTTTCCGACGGCTTCCAGATCGCGCTGTCGCCGCAGACGAGCGCGACGGTCGTGCCCCATGCCCACACTGCGGCGGGGAAGTTGAACGCCGAAATCAGCCCGAGCGGCCCCAGCGGATGCCAATATTCGGTCAGCCGGTGCTCGGCGCGCTCCGATGCGATGGTCAGGCCGAACAGCTGGCGTGACAGGCCCACGGCATATTCGCAGATGTCGATCACTTCCTGCACCTCGCCGCGCGCTTCGGTCAGGATCTTGCCATTCTCGATCGTCAGCAGGCGCGACAGCGCCTCCTTATGTTCGCGCACGAGCTGGCCGTAACGCCGGATCAGCTCGCCGCGATGCGGCGCGGGCACCTGTTTCCACGCGAGGAAGGCCGTCTCGGCGTTGGCCACCATCGCATCCATGTCGGCGGCGCGATGCATCTTCAGCGTCGCGAGCGCCGAGCCGTCGATCGGCGAAAAGACCGCAAGGTCCGATCCGAGGTCACTCGAAAGCGACAGGCCGAGTTCGCCGAACAGGTCGGCGACCTCGTCGGCAAAGGCGCCGGAAAGTGACGAAGAGGAGAGAGACGTATCGATAGCGTTCATTGTGATGTCCGTTGAAAGCGTTGCAAATGATGAAAAAGGCAGGATCAGAGCGCGTCTAGCCGGTCGTGCAGAATGACCCGGCCGTCCTTGATGACGGTTGCGACATGCTCAAGCAGCGTGATGTCGCGATAGGGGTCGCCCGCGACGGCGATCATGTCGGCATATTTGCCGACCTCGATCGTTCCGAGATTGTCCGACTGGCCAAGCAGCGCCGCCGCATCGACCGTCGCCGAGCGCAGCGCAGTCGCGGGCGTCATCGGCCCTTGTTCGACCAACAGGCGGAACTGCCGGGCATTCTGTCCGTGCGGCGACACGCCGGCGTCGGTGCCGAAGGCGAACTTGACCTTATACTGGACCGCGAGCCGGATATTGCGCCCCGCGACGCGGCGCGCCTCGGCCATCTTCGCCTGCACCGCCGGACTGGCATCGGCATCCTTGCGCCCGTCGAGCAGACCGAGCGTCGGCACGAGCCAAGTGCCCCGTTTCGCCATCAGCCTGGCGGTATCCTCGTCGAGATATGTGCCATGCTCGATCGAATCGACTCCCGCGCGCACCGACGCGGCGACGCCCTCCTCGCCATGCGCATGCGCCGCGACCTTGAGACCCAGACCGTGCGCGGTAGTGACGATCGACGTCAGCTCCTCGTCGCTCAGATGCTGGCCGAGCCCGCGCGCCTGCTGCGACATGATACCGCCGGTCGAGGTGATCTTGATCAGATCGGCGCCATATTTGGCGGCTTCGCGAACGCGCAGCGCGCATTCGACCGCGCCGGTGCACGCGCCTGTATAGTCATAGGGATAAAGCGCCTCGGTCGCCTTGCGATTGAGCCCCGACATGTCGCCGTGCCCGCCGACGATCGACAGCGACGTGCCCGACAGGAAAATGCGCGGGCCGATCACCGTGCCGTCGTTGACCGCGTCGCGCAGCGCGTGGATCGAATAGCCGTCCGACCCGACGTCGCGCACCGTCGTGAACCCCGCCTCCAAAGTTTTTTTCGCATTGGAAAAGGCGAAGAGTGCGACGTCTTCGGGGGTATCGATGGCCGCCGACCATAATCTTGTTTCGGGCGCGAAGCTGAAATGGACATGCGTATCGATCAGACCTGGCAGCAACGCCCGGTCCCTGAGATCGATCACCTTCGCGCCGGCGCGCTCGACATAGCCCGGCTCGATCTCCGCAATACGCCCTCCACGCACCACAATCGTGCTCGGCCCGAGCGGCTTTTCGCCCGGAATCGCGACGATCACGCCGGCATGGATCACCAAAGCCTCATCGACGTCTCCGCCGACCGGCGCGGCAAAGGCGACACCCGAAAGCGACACGCCGATCAGCAGCGCCGACAATTTTCTCATGCCGCTCAAGCGAAATTCTCCCTCCGGCCCGTGCCGCGAGGCCGCTCCTGCAGCGCTCTTCAATTGCATAGGAACAAATTGCTAGTTGAGCAATAAATTTTATGATAGGAAAATTTTAGAATTTATGACGCAGAACGGAAATCAACGAATTTCCGGTGGGGAAACGGGTCCAAAAGGAGGGAATAATGTCGAAGTTCGTGTCACGCCTGTTGTTGTCGTCAGCGCTCGCATTCGCGATCACGCCGGTTGCGCATGCCCAGTCGGCGCCGCCCGCGGAAGATGGCGCCGAATCCAGCGAGGGCGGCAGCGACATCGTCGTCATCGGCACGCGCCGCAAGGATCGCTCGATCACCGACAGCTCGGTCGCGATCGACGTCATCGCGCCGGAGCAGATCGCGACGACCGGCTATTCGGACGTGAATGACGCGCTGCGCACGCTGGTGCCCGCGTTCAACGCCCAGCGCCTTCAGGGCAATGACGGCTCGTCGTTCGTGCGGCCGGTCACGTTGCGCGGCTCGCCCGCCGACCATGTCCTGCTGCTGATGAACGGCAAGCGCCGCCATCGCGCCTCGATCGTCCAGATCGGCACCGGCCACGCATCGACCTCGGGTTCGCAGGGCCAGGATTTCAACGTGATTCCGCCGATCGCCCTGTCGAGCGTCGAAGTGCTCCGCGACGGCGCATCCGCCCAATATGGCTCGGACGCAATCGCTGGGGTGATCAACCTTGAGCTGAAGAAGGCACGGAGCGGCGGCTCCATCACGGCGCAGGTCGGCGAATATTATGAAAGCGGCGGCCGCACCTATGACGTTCAGGGCCACCTCGCCGTTCCGGTCGGCGACAACGCCTATTTCAACATCGCCGCCCAATATACCGATCAGGCAAAGGCCTATGCGAAGAAGGCGACCCATGCGGGCGCCGAAGCGCTGAAGGCATTGGGCGTCCCGGGCGTGCCCGAACATCCCGAAGGCAATCTCGATCCGCGCTACATGGCGTTCAAATCGGTATGGAACGCCGGCATCGAAATCAGCGACGAGCTCGAACTCTACAGCTTCGGCAACTATATGACGGGCAAGAGCTCGGTGACGTTCGGCCTGCGCCAGCCTTTCACGGCCGGCGGCCTGAATGGCCACGGCACCTATGCCAATTCGGCGTTCGACCTGTCGCCGGCGCACCCCGAACAGTTCAACCTTGCCGCCATCTATCCCGGCGGCTTCACGCCTGAATTCCGCGGCCATCTCGAGGACTTCAGCGCACTCGTCGGCCTGCGCGATCAGGAAGGCCCGCTGACGTGGGACCTGTCGGCGCGCTATGGCACCAACACGGTCGATTATACGATCACCGGCACGATCAACGCCTCGATGGGCGTGAAGTCGCCGACCGCGTTCAAGCCGGGGTCGCTCACCCAGCGCGAAATCCAGTTCGACGCCGAAGTGTCCTACGAGCTGAGCAAGGACATCCTCGTCTTTGCGGGCGCCAGCCACCGCAAGGAAACCTACGTCATCGGCGAAGGCGACGTCGCGAGCTACACGACCGGTCCGCTGCAGGACCTGCCCGCTGGCTCGAACGGTTTCCAGGGCTTCTCGCCCGAATTCGCCGGGAGCTTCGATTCGAACAGCTATGCGGTGTTCGGCGAAATCGATGCCGACATCACGCCCTGGTGGAACCTGTCGGCCGCCGCCCGTTACGAAGACTATGACCAGTTCGGCGACAATTTCAGCTACAAGGCATCGACGCGCTTCGAACTGAGCGACGCTTTTGCGCTCCGCGGTTCAGTCAGCACCGGCTTCCGCGCGCCGGCCGCCGGGCAGGTCTTCGGCACCAGCCTGACCTCGCAGCTCGACGGCGTCGGCGGCTTCATCCTCGACGCCGTGCTCGTTCCGGGTTCGCCCGCTGCGCAGGTGTTCGGATCGACGGCGCTAACCCCCGAAACCTCGTTCAACATGTCGGCGGGCGTCGTCTTCACGGGCCTCGACGGCTTCCTGACCACGCTCGATTTCTATCAGATCGACGTCGACGACCGTCTGCTCCTGACCCCGTCGCGGAACACGACCGCGGCCGAGCGCGCCGCGCTCGCCGCGATCAACTTCCCGAACGGCGCAGACATCGAACAGGTGCGCTATTTCCAGAACGAAATGGACACGCGCGTACGCGGTTTCGACCTCGTCAGCACCTATCGCCAAAGCTGGTCGGACAATGCCTCGACCGACTTCAGCCTCGCGGTCAATTATAACGAACAGCATCTGCGCGGCGCGCCACCTCCGGGCTTCAGCCCCGCCATCGTGACCGAGTTCGAACGCGGCACTCCGCGCTGGCGCGGCAATTTCTCGGCAACGACCAAGGTCGGCGATTTCGGCTTCATGGCGCGCGCGATTCATTATGGCGCCTGGCGCCGCCTCGACGGCGCGACGTTCCTGCCGCGCAAGGCCGTGACTTTGTTCGATGCCGAGGTGACCTATTCGGGGATTCAGGATGTCGAGTTGAGCGTCGGCGCGCGCAACATCTTCAACATCTTCCCCCCGGGCCGCGGCCCCGCCCGCGCGCGCGCTGGACTCATCTACGACAACCATAGCGTATTCGGCGTCGCAGGCGGCTTCTATTATTTGAATGCTAAGTATAAATTCTGATCTCGTCTGTTCGGGATCGGCCTCTACTTCCGGTGGGCATATACGGAATTGGCATAGCGGATATGCCAATTCCGTAGCCTATCGGAAATTTGTGTTTTATAGGTGGCGGCGGCTGATTGGCCGGACCTCTTCCCCCAGCCGTCCCCCATTGGCCGATGCCATGCGATCTCGAGCAAGTTAAGGATTGGAGATTTATGCCGCCCAGAAATGGAGATGAGCCGGAAGTTTTGGGTGCCGTTCGTACCGCGAAGCGGCCTCGATCCGAAGGCTTTCATCTGGGTGAGCGTCTGCGGCAGTTGCGCAAGGAGCGCGGGATGACACTGGAGGATGCCGGCCGCCTGACCGCGCTGGCCGCCTCGACGCTGTCGAAGATCGAGAACGACCAGATGTCGCCGACGTTCGACGTCGTGCAAAAGCTCGCGACGGGTTTCGACATCGACATTACCGAATTGTTCGCAAGCAACGCAGGACAGGATGCCGCCGGCCGCCGCAGCGTGACGATGGACGGCGCGGGCCGGTTGATGGAAACCGAAGTCTACCGCCACCGGCTGATCGCCGCCGAGCTCAAGAACAAGAAGATCCTGCCGTTCGTCACGACGATCAAGGCGCGCAGCCTCGAGGATTTCAAGAGCTGGTCGCAGCACAGCGGCGAGGAATTCCTCTATGTGCTCGAAGGCGAAATCTGTTTCCAGACCGAGCATTATGAGCCCGCGATCCTGGGGGTTGGCGACAGCATCTATATCAACAGCAGCATGCAGCACGCGGCCTATTCGACGAGCGAGGAAGACGCCGTCGTGCTGTGGGTCAACACCGGCTAGACGATAGCCCGCCCGATCATCGGGCTTGCAATAATTTTCCTATACGCTAATTTCTTTCCAATAGAAAATTTGGAGAGGGCGAAACGATGGACAGACGGAATTTCATCCTGTCGGGGGCGGCCTTGTCGGCCACGATGGCGTTGGCACCCGCGGCAGCGGCACTGGCAAAGACGCGCCCCCTCACCTTCGACGCGATGGGCGAGGTGCGCTTCGAATATGACGCCGCGCTGATCGGCCAGATGCGCGCGAGCGGGCTCGACGCAATCACCGTCACGCTCTGCGATCCCAAGAGCTATGAGGGGCAGGCCTATGAGGAAGCCATTCAGGCCGTGCTCGACCATGACGCGCATATCGCGAAGCACCCCGAGCTATTTCTGAAGGCCACGAAAACCGGCGACATCGATGTCGCGCGCGCACACGGCCAGCTCGCGCTCTTCTACCTGTTCCAGAACAGCACCCAGTTCGGGCGCGACCTCGACAATGTCGACCTGTTCTACAAGCTCGGCGTCCGCTCGGCGCAGATCACCTACAACGACCAGAACTGGGCGGGCGCGGGGTGCAAGGAGCTGGGGGCGAACGGCCTGACCCATTTCGGCCGCGACCTCGTCGGGCGGATGAACGCGCGCGGCATGCTGATCGACCTGTCGCATTCGAACATGCAGACGATGGCCGACACGATCGCCGCGTCGAAAGCCCCCGTGATCGTCTCGCACACCGCGTGCATGGCGGTACACAGCAATATCCGTAACACGACCGACGCCAATTTGCGCCTCCTCGCCGACAAGGGCGGCGTCGCCGGCATCTGTCAGATGCGGCCGTTCCTGACGACGAAACGCGACGACGCGCTGCCCGAATATTTCCGCCACATCGATCACGCGGTGAAGGTGATGGGCGCCGACCATGTCGCGATCGGCAGCGACCGCGATCACCGCGTCGTCGAGATGACCGACGCCTATATCGCCGAGCTCAAGGCCGAAGAGGGCGCCAATTTCCACGAGCCCGATTGGCCGCTGTTCATCAACGAACTTAACGGCCCGCGCCGCATGGAAGTGGTGTGGGATGGCGTGCGCAAGCTCGGCTATCCCTCGGCGACGGTCGAAAAGATCATGGGGACCAACGTCCGCCGCATCTATCAGGAGGTGATCGGATGATCGTCCGCATTTCCAGCTTCACCCTTGCCCTGCTGCTGGCAGCAGCCCCCGCGTCGGCGAACGTCCCTGGCGCCGACGCGGGGAATTGCGCAACCAGCCTGATCGGCACGCCGCTGACGATCCCGAAATATTCGGCCGCGACGCAGAAGATGCTCGACGAGGATATCGCGATTGCCGAAGCCGCGCTGCGCATCGCGCCCGACCGCGAGGACAGTCATATCTGGTACGGCCGCCGGCTCGACTATGCTGGGCGCATCTGCGACGCAGTCGAGGCGTTCAGCGCCGGGATCAAGCAATTCCCGGACAGCTACAAACTCTACCGCTTCCGCGCCCGCGACCTCACGCGGGCGCGCAAGTTCAGGGAAGCGCTCGCCGACTATGAAAAGGCACTCGAACTGATGGGCGATACGCCCGACAGCTTCGAACCGGACGGCATGCCCAATCCGATCGGCCTCACCATCAGCACCTATCGCGGGAATATCGTCTATTATCACGCGCAGACGAGCTTCGCGACCGGCGACTATCCGACGATGGTGACGGGCATGGCGAAATCGCTCGAACTGTCAGCCGATTTCGCGCGCGACGACATGCGCGTGCCGACCGCCTACTGGACCTATCTGGCGTACCGGAAGATGGGCCAGCACGACAAGGCACGCGCCGCGATCGACGCTATCGAGCCGGGGCTGAAACTGATCGAGAATTTCACCTATTATCAGGCAGTCCAGATCATGCAGGGGCGGCTTGACCCCGCCAGTGTCAAGGACACGCGCGACAGCACGATCAAATTCGCGATCGCGATGGAACGCCGCTTAGCGGGCGATGAAAATGGCGCAAAAATGCTGCTCGCGGAAATCGTCCGCGAGAATCCCCAAGGTCATTGGCCGTCAGAAGCCGAGCTCGCAAACCCGGACAGAAAGATTCGCTGACACGGCTTTGCAACCCAATCGTCCCCGTGCGGAGAGCGTTAGCATAGTCGAGCCTGTCGGCTGCCGGACCGTCAGCTTCGCCCTCGCTTTCACCGCCAAGGCAAGAATGGCGACCAACCGAGCCGCGAAGCCATCGTTCGGCCGGCGCTCAATCGGATGGAGATTTAGCCGGCTCCAGCGACCATCTGGGCTCTCTTTGTCAATCGGACCTGGCGAGAGAAACGGATCCCGTGAAGATATTGTCGGGATCATAGTGCCGCTCGAGGACGTCGAGCCGCGCGGCCGCCCGCTAGACGCCCATCATGCCGGCGGGAATGAAAGACTCATTTCTATCCCGCGAAATATTCGATGGGCCGCGATCCTTCCGTGCCAAGGCTACCGCCCGTTTCGATCGCACCCGGGGCGCCGAATGCCGCCATTTCCTTCGTCATCAAGGCGATGCGCGGATCGGCGGCGCGGCTTTCGAAGGGGGATTGGCCGCCGTTGCGATAGGTTACCAGCACGTCCGAATCGTCCAGATGGGTCACACCCATCACCGTGATGCGCCCGCCGTTGAACTCGAGGATCGCGTTGCCGCCCACATAATAGACCTGGAGTTGGCCGTTGGTGGGATCGCCGGCCTCGGTGCCGCGCAGGTCGATCACGTCGTTGTCGCCCGGTGACTGACCGAAATCCCAGATGATGTCGCTGCCCGACAGTCCGTTGAAGATGAAGCGGTCGTTGCCGCCGCCGCCCCAGAGCTGATCATTGCCCGCTCCGCCGTCGAGCGTGTCTGCGCCGCCGCCCGTCGCCACGCCCGCGCCCGTCTCGCCATCACCATAGAGCCGGTCGTCGCCGCTGCCCCCCTTCAGCGCGTCCCTGCCGCCCTGGCCGCCCGCCGCGATGCTCCGTGCGTCGCCATAAAGTATGTCGGCGCCGTCGCCGCCGTACAGACGGTCGTTGCCGCCGCGGCTGCCGCTACCGATCGCAAGGAGATCGCCGTAGAGCGTGTCGCGGCCGAGCTCGCCATAGAGCTCATCGCTCTGCCAGCCGCCGACGAGTTGATCGTCGTGCAGCCCGCCATAGAGCTTGTCCTCGCCCTTCTCGCCGAACAGTCGGTCCTCGCCGGCGCCGCCGAATAGCGTATCGCCGCCATTGCCGCCGCTGATCGTGTCGTCAGCAAAAGAACCCGTCAGCGTATCCGCGGCGCCCGAGCCGCCGATCGCATTGGGGGCAAGCGCGTCCACCGCGAAGATCTGCACCTTGATCCCGCCATCCATGATGTCGATGTCGTTACCGCTGCCGTCGGTCCAGCTGATCGCGAAGCGATCCGCGCCGAGCCAGGCGACGCGGGGATGGTCCTGATCGTAGAGCGCGGCGGTGTTGACCTGGAATTCGTCGCCCAGCCGCTGGCCATCGCTGCCGAACACCGCCGCGCGGATCGAGGCGCCAGGGTTCGGCTCGCCGGGTTCGCCGTTAGCGTCGCGCCAGGTAACGACGAAGCGTCCGTCCGCAAGCGCCGCAACATCGGCGTCGCGCTGATCGCCTGCGGCGAGCGCGTTGATCGTGAAGGCCTCGCCCAGCGGCACGCCCGTGGGCGAGAAGATCCGCGCCTTCACGTCAGTGCCGTCAGGGTCTGCCGCCGGATCGCCATCGGTGGCGTCATCCTGCCACACCACGACGATGTTGCCATTGGAAAGCTGGATGATCGAGGGCCTCGGATCCTCGCCCGGCGCGGCGCCGATCTCGAAGATCGCACCCGCGCCGCCGTCCGCCGCGCGAATCTGGCCGTAAAAGGCAGGCAGCCCGCCCTCCTGCGCATCGGTTTCGTCCCGCTGGCCGTACCAGAGCAATGCAAACCTGCCGTCGGCCAGCGCCGTCACCGCCTTGGCCTTCACGCGCCCGTCCCAGCCGAACACGAAGCTCGAAAGCACCGTCCCGTCGGCGGCGCGGATCTCGCCCTCGCCCTCGTCCTCGCCGCTCCACACGGTCACGGTGCGGCCATCGGCGAAGGCCGCGATCCGCGCATTCTGGTGGTAATAATCATAGTCGGTCAGCAGTTCGGGGCCGGTCGGAACGCCGTCGGCGCCGATGATCCGCGTGTTCACCGACGTGCCGGGCAGATGATTCTCTTCGCCGCTGCTGTAGACGATCGCGAAGCTCCCGTCGGACCGCGCGGTGACGGCCGGGCTGACCTGCGCGTCGTCGGTGATCATGTTTACGCGGAATTCGTCGCCGATCGCGCGGCCTGTTCCGAACGCGCGGGCGTGGATGTCCGAATAGGATCGGGGCATCTCGTCGTCGCGCACCTGGCTGCGCCAGGTGACGACGAAATCGCCGTCGGCGGTTCCCGATATATCGGCTTGGCCTTGCTCGCCATATGTGTGGAGCGTGTTGACGAGAAACTCGGTACCGATCCTGGCGACCATAATATGCTCCCTCATCCACGACTGGATGGAGACGCCTCATAGCGGGGGAGCGATCGCCGTGCACCGCCGCGCCGCGACGTTTGAGCCCGCACGCCTCTTTTGCGCGACGGCGCGCGCGGATGGCGACGCACCTTGCCGGCCGGCGCGATTGGCCGCCGCATCGCGCCCAACGACGAATGGCTATCGGGTTGAAATTTCAACTAGTTGAGAGAAATGAGTTTCTACGCATCGCATTTTATCAACGCTCGCGCCCCGCCTCATCTAGCGCCTGCGTGATTGGCGACAACAGATATTGGATGACACGCCGGTCGCCGGTCTTGATCTCGGCTTGCACGGCAAGCCCCGGGCCGATCGGCTGGTCGCGCCCCGCGACGCGGATACTGCGCCGCAGAAGGCGGATGCGCGTCGTGTAGATCAGCCCCGGCTGGACAACGCGGCCGTTGCGGTCGCGCTCCTCGACGCCGCCAGGCTCGCTCGTATCGACCGCATCGCGGCTGATGCTTTCGACGATGCCGGGGACGATGCCGTAATCGGTGAACGGATAGGCCTCGAGCTTCACGCGCACAGGCTGGCCCTCGCGAATGAAGCCGATGTCCTTGTTAAGGATACGCGCCTCGACCACCGGGGCGGCATTATCGGGAACCACTATCATCAGCGTCTGCGCCGGCTGCACGACGCCACCGACGGTCGCGATCGCAAGCTGCTGGACCGTCCCCGAGACCGGTGCGCGGAGCTGCATGAAGGATTGGCGGCGCTGGGACTTGGTGACCTCTTCGCGCGCCAGCCCCGATTTTTCCTGGCTATCGGCAAGCTCGGTCGCCGCCGTCTTGCCGAAGCTGCCGCGCAGTCGCCCGATCTGTGCATCGATATTGGCGATCGCCGCGCGGGCCTGAGCCGCCCTCGCCTTTTGCACCGCGATATTCTGAACATGTTCGATCTTGAGCTGCTCATATTCGAGCAGCCGGATCTTCGAAAAATAGCCCTTGGCCGAAAGCTCGCGCCGTGCGGCGAGCTGCTGTTCGACGATAGGAAGCGTCTGCTCGAGCTTTGCCACCTCGGCTCCGACGCTTGCGAGTTCGGCGGCGCTCTCGGCGCGCTGCTGCATCAGACTCGCGCGCTCGCCCTCATATTCGGCGATCGCCGAGCGGACATATTGCGACTGGGTTGTGGCGATATCGGACGACGTTCCGGCGGGCGCGGCGAAACCCGATCGTCCGCCGCCGAGATGGCCAAGCAGCGCCGCGTTGCGCGCCGCATCGACCTCGGCATTGAGGAGCCCCTTGTTCGCCTGCTCGGCTTCGGCGCCGACGAGCGTCGGATCGAGTTCGACAAGCAGCTGTCCTGCCTCGACATGCTGACCGTTCTTTACGTGGATTGCGCGAACATAACCAATCTCGATCGGCTGGATCTGTTTGACATTGCCTGCGGGCACGACCTTGCCGCTCGCCGTCGCGACGACATCGACGCGCCCGACGACCGACCAGACGAGCGCGACGAGCAGCAGGCCGGAAAGCGACAACATCAGCCAGCGCAAACCTGGGCTCGGCGGCTTTTCCATGATTTCCAGCGCCGCGGGCAGGAATTCATGATCGCTGCGCGGCCGCGCGAGCCGGTCGGCTTCCTCCTGGCGACGCCAGCTTTCGCGCAGGATCGACAAATGTCGCGCAATGTTCGGAAAACGCTGCGACAGGCGGTCGCGCCAGCTCATATATTCCCACCCATCTGCTTGGCATGGAGCTGCGCATAGCGTCCGCCGGCGCGGAGCAGTTCGGCATGGGTTCCCGTTTCGGTCACCTCGCCCGCCTCGACCGTGATGATCCGGTGGCATTGGCGCACGGCGGACAGCCGGTGCGCGATGATGATGACCGTTCGCCCCTTGGCGATCCTCGCCAGATTATGCCGGATAATTTCTTCGCTCTCCGCATCGAGCGCCGAGGTCGCCTCGTCGAGAATCAGGATCCGCGGATCGTTGATGAGCGCACGCGCTATCGCCATGCGCTGGCGCTGGCCGCCGGACAGATTGCCGCCACGTTCGTCTATGATGGTGTCATAGCCGTGATTGAGTTCGAGGATGAATTCATGCGCGCCCGCGAGCTTCGCCGCTTCGATCACCGCTTCCATCGGCCGTGTCGGGTCGCCGAGTGCAATGTTTTCGCGCACCGTTCGATTGAACAGGATATTCTCCTGGAGAACCACGCCCACCTGCCGCCGCAGCCAGGGCGGATCGACGAGCGCAAGGTCGATGCCGTCGACGAGCACGCGTCCCTGCTCGGGCACATAGAGGCGCTGGACGAGCTTGGTGAGCGTCGACTTGCCCGATCCCGACGGGCCGACGATGCCGAGCCTCTCGCCCGCCGCGATATCGAGGCTGACCCCGCGCAGCGCCTCTGGCGCATCGGGCCGATAACGAAAGCGCACCTTGTCGAAACGGATTGCGCCGGCAATGGGCGGCAGGCTGGCGCGGCCCGGGTTATATTCCGGCTCGGCAGGGGCGTTGAGGACGTCGCCCAACCGCTCGACCGAAATACGCACCTGCTGGAAATCCTGCCACAGTTGCGACAGGCGCAGGATCGGCGCCGCGACGCGCCCCGACAACATATTGAAGGCAACGAGCGACCCGACCGTCAAATCGCCCGCGATCACCGCCTTGGCGCCGAAATAGAGGATCGCGACCGTGGTGAGCTTCGACACGAGCTGGATCAGGTGGCTGCCCCAATTGGCGAGCTTGGCGACGGCGAAGCCGGTGTTGGTGTAGCTCGCAAACAGCTTTTCCCAGCGATCGCGCATCTGCGGTTCGACCGCCATCGCCTTCAGCGTGCCGATACCGGTGACACTTTCGACGAGGAACGACTGGTTCTCGGCACCACGCTGGAATTTTTCCTCGAGCTTGGTGCGCAGACCCGGCGATATCAGTAACGAGATCAATATGTAACACGGGATCGACAGCAGGACGATCAACGTCAACAGCGGCGAATAGAGATACATGACCGCGAAGAAGACGATGGTGAAAAACAGGTCGATCACGACGGTGACCCCGTTAGAGGTCAAAAACTCGCGAATACGCTCGAGCTCGCGGACGCGCGCCACGCTATCGCCAACCCTGCGCGCTTCGAAATAGGAAAGTGGCAAATTGACCAGATGGCGGAACATGCGCGACGACAGCTCGCTGTCGACGCGGTTCGTCGTGTGCGCGAACAGCCAGTTGCGCAGGCCCGACATCAACGTTTCGAAAATCAGCACCGTAGCGAGGCCAAATGCCAGTACGTCGAGTGTCGTCATCGATTGATGGACGAGCACCTTGTCGATCACCAGCTGGAAAAAGATCGGCGAGACCAGCCCCATCAGCTGGAGAAAGAAGGAGGCGATCAGCACGTCGCGCAGCGGCCCGCGATAGCGCACGAGCGCCGGGATGAACCATGCAATGTCGAACGGCCGCGTGTCGCCGACCATCTTCTCGCGGCTCGTCATCAGCAGAACGCGCCCGGGCAGGCGCTCGGCAACCTCGGCATGGCTCCATATCTCGGGGCGCCCCGCGTCGCCGCGCTGGACGAGATAGCGCGGGTTCAAACTGGCATCCTCGACCTTGAGCAGGATAACGGCGTCGCCATCGATTGTTTCGGCCAAGGTCGGCATCGGAAGCTTCGCGAAGCCCGTCACCGCCACTTGCCGGACGCGCGCGGTCAACCCGAGACGCTTGGCAATGCGGGCGAGATCCTCCAGCCGAAAAGGTTCGCCGCCCGCGCCCCGGTCATGGACGATCTGGTCGGCATCGGCCGGCACACCGAGGAATTTCGCCAAAAGGATGAAACAGGCCAGCGATCGATCCGCCCGGCCGCCATTTTCCGCATTCGAAGTGCCCGGAGAGGAGGTGTCGATCGGATCTGACATGGATCGGAGATTATTCCTCGATTATCATTTGATTGAACCGCCCCTTATCCGGCCGGTTCGCCATTTTGCCAATCGCTAGCCGCAGACGGCCACCGAAACGCCGGCAGGCCTTGCCTAGACGCACAAAACCGCTCGGAACATAACCGTTCCGAGCGGTCTCGATACATCCGCCTACGCCCTATGCAGCAATCATATAATCATAACGATAGCCGCGGTCGGCGCTCGCCAACCCCGACATTTCGCCCGAGCTCGCCCCAAAGGCGGCCATATCCTGCGTCATGCGAAGGAGCTGCATGTCGTTGACGTTGGCGATGGAGGATGAAGATGACGGCGTAATCCCCTTCTTTCCGACGCTATAGGTCTCGCCATTGGCGAAGCTGATCTTCTCGATCCCCGTCAGCGTATCGGTGCCGTCGTCGCCATCGGCCGTCGCATCGAGATCGACGATGGTCACGACCCCTCCGTTGACCGCGATTTGATAGGAGGATCGCGCGCCGGAATAGATCGCCACGTCGTTGCCGTTACCGCCGTTGAGGCTGTCGTTCCCGGCGCCGCCGGTCAGCACATCGTCGCCGTTGCCGCCGCTAAGGCTGTCGTTTCCTGCGCCTCCGGTCAGCACATCGTCGCCGTTGCCGCCATCGAGGGTGTCGTTGCCGCCGCCACCATCGAGCACGTCATTGCCATTGCCGCCGTCGAGCGTGTCGTTGTCGACGCCGCCATCGAGCGTATCATTGCCGTTGCCACCGTCGAGCAGGTCGGCGCCCGCACCGCCGAAAAGCGTGTCATTGCCGTTGCCGCCGGTGACCCGGTCGCCGCCGCCCAGACCGGACAGCCAGTCGTTGGCGTTGCCGCCGGTCAACCTGTCCGCATGATTGCTGCCTTCGAAGCGTTCTATACTGATATATTTGTCGCCGGCCGCATCCCCCGTACCGGTGACCGAGTTCGTGCCGATAACCAGCGTGATGCCGGCAGCCGCGCCGCGGTAGCTGGCGGTATCGATCCCGGAGCCGCCATTGAGCCTGTTGGTGACGGCATTGCCGACCAGAACATCGTTGCCGCCGCCGCCGACCGCATTCTCGATCCATGCGCCATAGGCGATGCCGACATTGTCGGTGAGCCGACCCAGAAGTGGATTGGCCGCCAGCGCCGCCATGTTGGCGTCATAGGTGGCTTGCGCGATCGGCGCATATCCCATCGCCGCGCGATTGGCGTTTACCTGGGCAAAGCTGAGCCCTGCTTGTGCCTCGGCGAGCGTGACACCGCCGATGCTGCTGAGCGCGCCGGGATTCAGGTCGATGATCTGATCGGTGTTATAGCCCGACGCATCCAGCGTGTCGTTGCCCCCCGCATCCCATATGGCCATTGTGGGGGCCTTGTTGATGGTAAAGTCGAAAGCGTCGCGACCGGCGTTGCTGTTGAAGCCGTAAACCGTATCGCCCGTTCGCGTCGTCATGTCGGCGCCGTAAAGACGCTGAATGGCAAGAATGTCGTGCACCATCGGCGTCGAACCATAAGCGATCGCCATCGTGCTGAAATTGAAATCGCGCGCGCCGATGTCGCGCGGGTTCCAATAGGACATGATCGTGTAGTTGCGCGCGTCCTGATAATATTCGGCGCCATTGGCATAGTTGACCTGAAACCCCGGTCCGAAATTATAATTGCCCGGATGCGACAGGCCGAGCCCATGGCCGATTTCATGAACAAGCGTATTCAGGCCGTAGCCGCCCGGCGTGAGCTGAAAATTGCTCGCCTGACTGGCCGACACCCACACGTCGCCGGCGATCTTCTGTACTTGCTCGTTGACATGGGCATCGCTGGACAAGGTGCCCAATGGCAAGCGTGCATAGGCCTGCGTACCCGGCGCATTCGCCAGATTGCCGAAGTTCAGGTCGGCCTCGTCCGAGGTAGTTTCACGGAAAGAGACCGCGGCAACATCGTCCCAATATTGCATCGCCTGGCGCGTCGCGGCCATTTGGGCGTCCGAGAAAGCGGCAAAGTTGAAATATTCGGAGAGCCCGTAATAATCTCCGTCAAACTCATAGACATAGCCATTGTTTTCAAGGCTGAGCTGATCGAGGTGAAATCCGAAGGTGATTTCCTGTAGGTTGGCATCCTGTTGCGGTGCAGGATCCGGCCCGCCGGTCCAGCTTGCCCCCGAGCGGTTGAGATATGCGGCGATCTGGGCGGGAGTCCAATAAGGCTTCCCGTTCGGCGCCGTCCCCGTCATGCCATCGACCGAAGCCGATACCGGATTGATATTCGTCGTTACGACATCGACCATGATTTCGGGGCCCCGGCCCCCGTCGCCCGCATGGTCGTCGTCGAACTCGTCGGTACGAATGATATCCATATCGTCCTCTCCTACCCAAAGATGCTTTTTACTTGATCGGTCGGCCCCCCGCCCCGCTGCATCGAATATTCATCGGTTAATTTCCCGCCTTCCAGGGCAGGGCATCGGCGATCGCGGCGTTCAGCGCCGGTGCGATCGCCGCGATCGCCGTGCGATCGCTTTCGCCCGCACGAACCGCGCGCGGTGCCGCGCCGAACAACTGGTCGCCATTGTTGGGCGCATTGCGAAAGGGGCGGACGGTCAGCGCTGCAAGCCGGTCCGCACCGTTTCCGGTGATCGCCACATGGATTAGCATCGTAACCGTGTCGGGCTTCAAAACAGCCGGGTCGCCCAGTCGAACGATCGAAACAGGGACCGGCGCGACATGCGCGATGGTCGAGCGCGCATGCTCGCAAACGCCTTGATGCAGCGCGCCCGCATCGACCCCGCGCGATGTATTGACCAGGCAAAGAACCTGAACCTGACGGACATCGGCCCAGAATAGAGGCGCATTGGCAATCGGGAGCGCCGGGGAAGTCTCTCTTGCCCCGTCGCTCGGCCTGGAATTTCCGGTCTCCGACTGACTCACTGTTGTTCCGCCCCCACAGCTACCCAGGATCGCAAAGACAGCAATAACACGAAGACCCCGGGCCCATAGCATGGCTGATCCCTGTCCGGCTCAAGTCGAAATGAGGTGGTGATTTCAATCCTCTAGGGAAAGGCTATTTGGCCGCGGCACGCTGGTCAACATGTTTTCCGATGAAACCATTTGGCAGGCGCTATTCAGTGCCATCGGGAGACAGACAGCGCATTATTGCATGACATTTCTGCGGCGGCAGCGGCCGCGCCCCCGTCGAACAGCGCCGCTGCGGCGCGAGCGGCCGATCGAGTCGATGCCTGCCCGCGCCCCAGCCGTCTCGGCTCAGAAATCGAAGCCCAGCGTCAAACCATAGGTTCGCGGCGGGTTCGGGAAGCGTACCACGACGTTCGCGTTGCTCGCGACCGCCGACCAATAATATTTGTCGAACAGGTTCTTCGCCCAGAGCGACACCGACCAGCCGCTTTCGTCCTTCAGGCCGAGGCTGGCGTTCACCGTGCCATAGGCGTCGACCTTGTACAGATCGAGATCCTCGAAGATCGTGTTCGACTTGCTCTGATAGCGCGCGCTGACGGCGCCGGTGAGGTTCAGTGTATCGCTGACGGGCGTATCATAGGCGAGAGTCAGGCTGCCCTGGAATTCGGGGCTGTAGATGAATTCCGCGCCGTCGAAATTCTGCGGCTGCCCGGCAGCGTTGGTGCCATTGTAGTCGTTGATGCGCGTCTTCAGCCACAGCGCATTCGCCGCCAGCGTCAATCCGGTCGCGGGCCGGATCGTCAGCTCGCCCTCGACGCCATAGGCCTTCGACTTCGGCACATTGTCGAGGCGCGACAGCGCGGTGTAAATCGGGTCGGCGAAATAGGTGCTGATCTGCTTGTCGGCATAGTCATAATAGAAGGCTGATAGATTGGCCTGCACCGCGCGGTCGGCGAGCGTCGCCTTGATCCCGACCTCATAGGCGGTCAGCTTTTCCTGCGTCACCGGCGCGTTCTGCCGCGCGAGGTTCGCTGCGTTGATCGGCGTCGTGCCCGATTTATAGCCGCGCGAGACGGAGGTGTAGAGCAAGGTATCACTGTTCGGCGACCAGTTGAGCGCGACGCGCCACGCGACATTATTCTCGTCGAGCGTCGAGCGCACTTCGCCGAAGGTACCCGTTACGGGGTCGAAGGTGTTGCACTGACCCTGCGCAATCGGCGCCGCGAGCACACCATAGGTCTGGAGGTAGAGTGCGCGGTTCACGACGTTGACGTTCGGCAGCATATTGCCGTTGAAGTCGCGCGAGCAGCCGTTGTAGCGTTGCTTGTCCTCGGTATAGCGCAGCCCGCCGCTGATCTTGAACTGGTCGCTGAGTTCCCAATCGGCATTCGCGAACACGCTCCACGTCTTGGTGCGGATGTGGCCGAAATCCTCGTAGGTGCGGAAAGCCTGTTGAAGCTGCGCGAGCGTATAACCGCCCGAATTGAAGATCGGGCTTGCGAGCAACGGCGCGCCCGCCGCGCGGATAAGGCCGACATTGGCGTTCTGGCCCAGCATCGTGCGGTTGGAATCGATGATACGGTCGTTCGCATAATAGGCGCCGACGAGCCACGTTACCGCCGCTGTTTCGCCCTCGAGATGCACATCCTGCGCAAAGCTCTTGATCCGGCCGACGGTGTTCTGGAGCAGGATTTCGAACGGCGCCCCGCTCCAGTCGGACAGCGCATTGCGCTTGAAATCATTATAGCTGGTCAGTGAAACGAGCTTCATCGTGTCGCCGAGATCCTGGTCCCAGCGCAGTTTCAGTCCCCAGAAGCGATTGTCCTCGGCCAGCGGACCGTCGAGCCCGAGGCCGGTGCCGATATCGGCCGAGCGCTGGGCGAACGGCGCCCAGTCGGCCTGCGTCGCTTTGGTCGGGGCGTTGTTGGCGATATAGGCGGCGAGGCCCGGCGCGTTGAAGAAGCGCGAGTTGCTGGTACCCGTCGTCGGGTTCGTCGCCGGCGTGAAGCCGATCCCCTGCCCGACCACGGTGTCGGACTTGTTCTGCCACCAGACCACCGACAGGTCGAAATGCGTCCTCTCGGCGGGATCGATCGCGAGCGATCCGCGGACGCCGAGCTTTTCGATCTCGCCCTGCCGTTCGCCGCGCGTGTTGCTGACCTGCCAGCCCTTGTCGCTATTCTCGCTGCGGAAGGCGATACGCGCCGCGATGCCCTCGCCGAGCGGCCCCGAGATATATCCGCCGATATTATAGGTCTGATAGTTGCCGAGGTCGGCCTTTATGCTGCCCTTGAAACTGTCGGTCGGCTTGCCGGTGATGAAGTTGATCAACCCTGCGGTCGTGTTGCGGCCGTAAAGCGTGCCCTGCGGCCCCTTCAGCACCTCGACCCGCTCAAGGTCCATCACCGGGCCGGTGTTCATGATCGGATAGGCATAGGCGACTTCGTCGACATAGGTGCCGACGGTCGAGGTCGACGACAGGTTGATCGTGTTGAAGCCGATCCCGCGCAGCGTGTAGGTCGGCACGCCCTGATAGCTTTGCGATACGGTGAAGCTCGGAGCGACCGTGGTGAGGTCGCGCATGTCGGTGACGCGCAGATTCTCCAGCGTCTCGCCGTCGACCGCCTGGATCGCCATGCCGACGTCGTTGATCGACTCTGCGCGGCGCTGCGCGGTGACGATGATCTCACCTTCGGTGGAGACGGTGTCGGCACCGTCGGCAGCCGCTTCGGCAGCCCATGCAGGCGCGACGAGCGCGAGGCTGGAGCCCGCGAGCAAGAAAAACCGAATTGCCTTCATCATATATCCTCCCTCAAACGGCTTGCCGCTGCGTTCGTCTTCGTGCGAACGTCGCTTGGCCGGCCCCTGCCAAAGGAGAGAATTGCGAGCCCGCCGGCAAGCTGGCACCTGTGGCAGGATGGGGTGGAGGATGGTCGCGTGACGGATTATCGAACGCAATGCTGGGCGGAGATGCCAGCGCTGATCGCCGCGGTGCAGACCGCAGGCGACGCGATCGGCCTGCCTTTCATCGCGGCGCAGGCCGATCTCGGCGACCCTGAGCCGATGGGCGATGCCGAAGGACGGCCCTATGCGGAGACCAGCTTTCGCTGGGTCGACCCCGATCACGCCTATTGGCGCGACCGCAAGCTTGCGCTGCACATCGCGTTTCTCACCGCCGCGCGGCTCGTCGCCGAGCCCTTTTTCTATAGCGACGGGCGCCTCCGGACCTGGCGCGAAACCCAGCTGCTCGAAGCGGTCGATTGCGAGCAGGCGAAGAACACCCCTAATTTCGGCGAAGCGATCATCGCGCCGGTCCACCTTCCACGCGGGCTCGTCGGTGCGGTCTTCTGGTGCTCGCGCGAGCCGGTCGGCGTCGAGACATTATTCGCGAAGCACGCGGGCGACCTGCACAATCTCGCGCTCAAGCTGGTCGCCACACACAATGAGGCGCGCGGCCGCCCGCGCAACGCGACGGTGCCGCAGACGCTGACGCGGCGCGAAGTGCAGTGTCTGCGCTGGGCGGCGGCGGGCAAGACCGACGGCGAGATCGGGATCATTCTGTCGCTTTCGGTCTCGACGGTGCGCTTTCATCTTCGCAATGCTGCGGCAAAGCTCGGCGCAACGGGGCGCGCGCAATCGATCCAGATCGCCGCAGGTCTGGGTTTCGTCGGTGCGCGAGCGGCCTGATGCATTCGTCAGCTTGGCCGGCCCCCGGTTCGATCGGTAGATGCGGCGGATGGACATGCTGAACGATCCGGCGCTCGACGTCTTCCAGGACGAGGTGCGCGCCTTTCTGGAAACCGCGCTGCCCGATGACCTGCGCCGTGCCGCGAGCCGTGCGACGAGCGTCTTCATCGACCCCGCAATTACCCTTCCCTGGCAACGCATATTGAACGCGAAGGGCTGGGCGGCGCCCGACTGGCCGGCCGAGTTCGGCGGTCCGGGCTGGGACGAGATGCGGCGCTATATTTTCGCTGCCGAATGCGCGCGCGCCGGCGCGCCGGGACTTGCGCCGATGGGGCTGAAGATGGTCGCTCCGGTGATCATGCATTATGGCACACCCGATCAGCGCGCGCATTACCTGCCGCGCATCTTGTCGGGCGAGGATTATTGGTGCCAGGGCTTTTCGGAGCCCGGCTCGGGATCCGACCTCGCCTCACTCCAAATGCGTGCGACGCCCGATGGCGACGATTATATCCTCAACGGGTCGAAAATCTGGACTACCCACGCCCACTTCGCCAACCGCATGTTCGCGCTCGTCCGGACGTCGCGTGAAGGCAAGCCGCAGGCGGGGATCAGTTTCTTGTTGCTCGACATGGCGACGCCGGGGATCAAGGTCGAACCCATACGCACGCTTGCAGGCGACCATGAGTTCAACCAGGTCTTCTTCGACAATGTCCGCGTGCCGCAGGCGAACCGGCTCGGCGGCGAAAATGACGGCTGGTCGGTCGCAAAGCATCTGCTGACTTTCGAGCGCGGCGGAAAATATGCACCGTCGCTCATCGGCCGCCTCGAACGGCTACGCACGCAGCAAATTCACGATCCGGCGCTCGGTGCACGCCTCGATCGCGAGGCGGTAACGCTGACGGCGCTGCAGGCGCTTGAGCTGAAAGCCATGCGCGGGGTCGGCGGCAGCGCGGCACTTTATGCGTCGGCGTTGAAAATCCTCGGCACGGAAACGGCGCAGCGGATCGACATATTGGCGTGCGACGTCATGGGCTATGGCGCCTGGGCCGATGCCGACGGCCAGACGCCGGCCGAACTGGCGATCGCGGTGCCGCGCTATCTGAACGACCGCGCCGCGAGCATCTATGCGGGCTCGAACGAGATTCAACGCGACCTGATAGCGCGGCTGATGCTGGGCTAAGCCTCGACAAAGCGCGACAGATGGCGGGCACTGGGCCCCATCGCCGCGGCGATCGACAATGCGCGCTTGTAAAGGGCGCCGAGCTGCAATTCCTCTGTCAGCCCCATGGCGCCATGGAGCTGCACTGCGCCCTCGCCCACGATGCGCACCGCATCGGCGGTTTCGACACAGGCGGCGCTTACGGCGCGCGCGCGATCAGGTCGATCTTGCTCGACCGCCAAAATTGCCGCTTCAACCAGTGCGGAGGCTTTCATCGACGCCAGCTGCATGTCAGCGACCCGATGGCGCAGCGCCTGAAACGATCCGATCGCGACACCGAACTGCTTGCGCTGGCCCAGATAATCGACGCTGTCGGCGATTATTCGCTCCATCAGCCCGGCTGCCTCGGCGCAGCGCCCCGCCAGGATCAGGTCGTTCATGTCGTCGGCCAGACCGCGTGCATTGGCGCCGGTCGCGAGCGGTTCGGCATCACCCGCATTCAGCATGAAACCCAGATCGGCCGTGACACTGCCGTCGTGCATGATGCGATGGCGCTGTTCGACCTTTCCGGGGTCCGCCGCGATCAGTAGAAGCGCGTCGCCGTCGGCGAGCAGAAACAGGTCGGCCTCCGCCGCGCCCGCCACCAGACGGGCCGTGCCGCGGACGGCGCCGTCGCTCTCGACCACCGGCATCGACAATGTGGTCGCGGCGGAGACTGCGGCTATACGACGCGCGCCCGAAGCTAGGTCGGGTAGCACGGCATGATCCGGCGCCACGCGCGCGAGCAGCATCGATGCCGCGGCGTGCGACAGCCAATCCGCGCCCGCCAGCGCGGGACCAAGCTCTGCCATGACGAGCGCGATGGCGGTCGGCCCGCCGCCAAAGCCACCCACCGCCTCCGGCAAAGCAACACCCGCAAGTCCGAGCGTATCGGCGAGATCGTGCCACGACGGCCGCCCCATGTCGGCCAGAAAGCGCTGGACGCTGGCGCGCAGCAATTGCTGTTCTTCACGAAGCGGGAGGTCAAGCATGGCAATATACTCAATCTGTGTCGACGTCGGTCTGACGACGCACGACGCGGTAGACGCGCTACATCTCGATTTCCGTTGTGACGATATGCACACCGAGTCTAGCTGATGAGAGTATCAGGTCCGCGATACTAGTCGGTTTCCATAGCGGCCTGGCGGATTGCGACGCGGCCCCGCCGGCGATGCTCGCGCCTCTAATCTACGTGCGCGGACGCGACATTTTGCTCAGACTGCCATATGGGCGCGACCTGTCCGCTAGCAACCTGCGGTCCGGCCCGCTCCACGCCGCAGTTCGGGCAGCATGGATCGTGTAGCCGCAGAGCAGCCCGTAGAGCGCCAACCCCTCGACCTGCCAGAACGGCATCGTCGCCATGTTGAGCAGGAAGAAGGCGAAATGCGCCGCGAGCAGCTTGAAGCGTTCGCCATGTGCCGACGCCGCCGCGGCGAACATCACCGTCCACAGCGTAATCATCGCCGCGATGCCGAACCAGCCAAGTTCGTAAAGCGTCGCGACCAGCGTGTTGTGCGGATAGACTTTGAACACACCTTCCCAGCTTTCCGGTCCGAGGCCGAACAGGTGCTGGAGCGGCGTGCCGTCGGCCCAGGCGTAGATATAGCTGCTCCAGATCAGCGGGCGGGCGGACATCACCTGACGCTCGAGAAGGTCGAAGTCGCGCGGCGGTTTGATCAGCCCGGCGGGGTCCGAGAGGAAGGCGGCAAGGTCCGCGAAGCTTTCCTGATAAGACAGGGCGGCGACCGAGACGAGCAGCACACCCGCCACCACGGCGGTGACCGCCATCGGCGCGCGCTGGTCGCGCCGGACGCTCAGCGTGAGCCCGGTCAGGAACACCGCCAGCACGAGCGGAGCGAAGGCGAGGATCGTGGTACGATAGCCTGCGAGCAGGACGCCGAGGAAGGTCGCGGCCAGAAAGGCGACCCGGACGCCGCGCGGCGCCGACTTGGCGAAAGCACCGACCAGAAACCCGGTCATCATCGCGACCGAAAAGGCCGCCTCGTGATTATAGCCGCCGATCCAGACCAGCCCGTCGCCATCCTCCGACCCCTTGGGCAGGTTGAGCGCGAGCGACAGTGCCTGGAAGACAAGCAGCGGCAGGAAGGAGACCATGGCCCAAGTCAGGAACCGCGCATCGGGGTCGATGCGCAGCGCCTGAAACACCGCGATCATGATCACGATCAGATAGGCATATTTGACCCCGACGTTGATGCCGCCGGCGACGTCGCCGTTCAGCGCCGCGCTGAACAGCGCCAGCCCAACCAACGCATAGACCGGCAGCAACGATTTGAGCGCCAGATTGGCCGGCCGGACGACAAAGAGCAGCCCGAAAGCTGTCACCCCGATCGACAGCAAGGCGTTGCCCGAAAGCCCACCCGCAAGCGGCTTGAACATATAGAGGTGATAGGCGCCCGCGGTGTAGCGCATCCACAGCGCCACCACCACGAACGCCCCCGCGACGCTGCCCGCCCGCCGCGCCGCGACGACGAGCGCGACGAGCAGCAGCGCCGTCACCGGCAACAGGACGCCGAGCCCGAAGGACGGGCCATAGGGCAGCGCCTGCGCGGTCACGGCGCCGACCGATCAGTCGGCATAATAGGAGCGGTAGGCCTTGAGGAAGGTGCCGCCATCCTCATAACCGGCGCGCTCCTGCTCGCGCACGTCGACCAGCGTCAGCACCACGCCCAATATCTCGGCATGGACGTCGTACAGCCGCCGCAGCGCCACCGACGCCGCCTTCGACGCGGTCTTGCGCCAGCGTACCAGGAACACCACGCCGTCGGCCATGCTGGCGATCACGCGCGCCTCGTCGACCGGCAGCACCGGCGGCGTGTCGAGGATGACAAGGTCGTAACGCTCGCGCACCTGCTCGATCAGCTCGGCGAGCCGCGGGCTCTCGGTCAGGCCGAGGCCCTTCGAATCGAGTCGCTGCGGCAGCAGCCAGGCATCTGAAATGCTGTCCTTGACGATCGCCTGATCGAGCGTTGCCTGGCCCGCCAACACCTCGTCCAACCCGAAGGTGACATTATCGGTGAACTGGCGGCTCGACGCACGGCGACGCGCATCGACGTCGATGAGCAACACTTTGCCGCCCGCCGCGGCCATCGCGCGGGCAAGGCCCATCGCGGTGGTCGTCTTGCCCTCGCCCGGCACCGCCGAGGTGATCGCGACGACGCGGATCGGCTTCGCCGCCTCGGCGAACTGGATCGATGTGCGCAAGGTGCGGAAAGCTTCGGCATAGGTCGATTGCGGCCGCTTGAGCAGCAGCTCCGCGGGCGGGGCCGGCAGCCCCGCCTTGCGATAACCGGGCAGCGTGTGCGCGTCGGGGATTGCCGCGAGCGTCGGCAGTCCCAGCGCATTCTCGATCGCATCGCTCGTCTCGAGCCCGCGTTCGAGCAATTGCAGCAGCACTACGAGCAATACGCCGATGCCCAGCCCGCCGACCACGGCCATGGCCGCATAGACGAGCATGTTGGGCGAACTCGGTGCGCCAGGGACGCGCGCGCGGCTGACGATATAGGCGTCGCTTCGTTCGAGGCCCGACTGCGCAACCGTCTGGCGATAGCGGTCGAGGAACGCCTGATAAAGCGTCCGCGCCGATTCAGCGTTACGCTCGAGCTCGTTCAGCCGCACCGACGCTTCGTTGTCGCTGGCGAGCTTGCCCTGCGACTGCGCCACCGACCCCGCGAGCGAGCTCGCGCGCTGGTTGGCGATGCTCGCCTGGATCGAGACGTTGGAGACGATACGCTGCACCTCGGCCGCGATCTGCTGATCGGCGACGCGCGCCTGATTTTGCGCACGGAGCAGGTCGGGATGGCGCGGGCCATAGCGCTTTTCGAGCGCCGCCACCTCGCGTCCGACCTCGGCACGCTGGGCGCGCAGCTGGCTGACGACGGGGGAATCGAGCGAATCGCCGAGATCTTCGCCGCTCCGCCCGCCGTTGAGCTGCGCGCGCGCGGCCGACAGGCGCGCCTGTGCCGCGGCATTCTCAGCCTTGGCCTGCGCGAGCTGGGTCGAAAGACCCGAGAGTTCCTGCTGAGTCACCGTGCTCGCTTCGGAGACGGCGAAGAGACTGTGTGCGGCGCGATAGTCGGCGACTTCGCGCTCGGCGCCGACCACCTGTGCGCGGAGGTCCTGGAGCCGTTGCTCGAGGAACCCGCGCGCGCGGTGCGTCGCCTCGGTCTTGGCGCCGGTCTGGCCCGAGACATAATTGTCGACCAGCGCATTGGCGATCTGCGCCGACTGCACCGGGGTGCTGCCCTCGAACGAGACACTGATGGCATAGGACAGCCCGTCGCGTTTGACCGTCAGGCCGCTCAATATCGTGCCGATCGCACGCTGGCGCCCGATCAGATCGGGCTGTTTCGCCGGCACGCCCTGCTCCGCGGCTTCGTTGAACGCGGGGTCGCGGTCGAGCTTCAGCCGGTCGACCACCCGCCCGATCAACTCGGGCGAGCGGAGGACCTGCACTTCGGTATCGACCGCGGCCGAATCGGGATCGGTCGTGGGGATCACCGAATCGACCTTGATCACCTGCTCGGCGGTACGCTCGAGCGCGACCTGCGCGGTGGCGAGGTAACGCGGTTCGGCGACGAGATAGGCGGCCGCGGCAATCACGACCGCCGCGAGCATCGCCGCACACAATATCATCCAGCGCCGGCGCACCACTGCGCCGACACGCCGCAGGTCGATCAGCGCACTGCGATCGACCTGCGGATCTGCTTCCCTCTGGGGCGGCGCGCGCCGTACCATTGCGTCCATATTATGCGGCGGCCAGGAAGGCGCGCACCGCTGGCGCGATGTCGGGCCGGGCGAGCGCGAGCGCGAGCGTCGCGGTCACGAAGCCGCTCTTGTCGCCGCAGTCGTAACGCTTGCCGTCGAAAGTAACGCCGTGGAAGGGCTGTTGGCCGATCATCCGCGCCAGCGCGTCGGTGAGCTGGATTTCGCCGCCCGCGCCCTCTTCCTGGCTGCCCAGCACGTCCATCACTTCGGGCTGCAGGATGTAACGGCCGATAATGGCGAGCCGCGAGGGCGCCGCGTCCGCTGCGGGCTTCTCGACCAGCCCCTTTACCTCGGTGATCGCCCCGGCGCTCGTGCCCGGGGTGATGATGCCATATTTGTGCGTGTCCTCCGCCGCGACTTCCTCGGTGCAGATCAGGTTACCGCCGAGTTCGGCATGCGCGTCGACCATCTGCTTGAGGCAGCCGGGCTTCCCGACCATCAGATCGTCGGGGAGCAGAACCGCAAAGGGCTCGTCGCCGATCAGCCGGCGCGCGCACCAGACGGCATGGCCGAGCCCGAGCGGCTCCTGCTGCCGCACGATCGCGATGTCGCCCGGCGAGGGTCGCGTGCCGTCGAGCGAGGCGAGCGACTTGCCGCGCCGCGCCATTGCTTCCTCGAGCTCGAATGCGTGATCGAAATGATCCTCGATCAGGCTCTTGCCGCGGCTGGTCACGAAAATGAACTGTTCGATACCCGCCTCGCGGGCCTCGTCGACGGCATATTGGATCAACGGCCGGTCGACGACGGGCAGCATCTCCTTCGGCATGGACTTGGTCGCCGGAAGGAACCGGGTTCCAAGGCCGCCAATGGGGAATACGGCCTTGCGTACTTTTCGCATCTTTTCACCCTTTTCTGGTCACTGGGTTCCCCCCCAAAAACCAGCATTCGGATTTGCCGTCACGATCGCCGCGTGCCGACAGCGCGCAATCTGCGCCTTTACGCTGCATTGCAGCAAGAGCGCGTCGTCGAAGCGTGTTCAAACTGCGCCCGGACTGTCAGAGCTTGGGAGGTGTCCCGGCAAAGGACACTCCGCCCGGTACCGAGCCACCGCCGCGCGAGCGCACCAAAGGCGTGCCCGGCGGCACCTGGATGTCGTGCGAACGGACGATGATCTTTGCCGCCCCCTTGTGCACGTCGAAGATCGGCCAGCCGCGATCGCTCTTCACGATCAGATGATCGATGGTGATGACGAGCGGTTCGCCGCCGGGCGCCGCCATGATCGCGAAATGGGTGGTGTCGCCGATCCCGCCGACCTTGACCGGATCGAGGCTGGTGAGCCGCGTCGCGCGCATGCTCGACCACAACCGGAAGTTGCGCGCGTTGCGGCCGCTGACGCAATCGTCGAGCAATGTCTCGCTCGATTTCAGGTCGAACCCGCCGTCGCTATTGTCCCACGCGGCGCATTGGCGGAACAACATCCGCTTATTGCCGCGCTCGGTCGAAAAGCCGTCGCCGTTCCAATATTTCTTCGCCGCGCGCTTCCACCGAAAGCCGCGCATGACGCAGCGTTCCATCCGGAAATCATGCGCGGTGCCGTCAAAGGCGATGCCGACCGGCAGGTCGGTCGCGCCGGTGGTCAGCATGCCGCTCGCACTGACGTCCGCGATCACGCCGTCGTGGCTGTCGTAACGGATGCGCGCGAAGCCGCGTTCGAGATTGCTCGCCCTGGCGCCGCGCACGCGCAGCCCCACGCAGCCGGCGGGCGTCTGCTTGGATGCCGCGCTATTCTCGATCACGCGGTAGCCGCCCTCGACCCCGATATCGGAGATCTGGACGTCGCGGACCGGCTCTTGGATCACGAACAGGCCGTTGCCGACGTCGCGCGCGTGCACGCCGCGATAGGCGGCGCCCGAGCGCACGAGATAGACCGGTTCGCCCTCGGCCGCGATCGGAACGCGCGCTGCAACGCGGAAGGATTTGTTGGCCATGCCGGCCGCGCTAGTTCATGCGTCGGGGCCAAGCCAGTTGGCTGCGGCGCCGCGTGGCGCGGCCGCGATCAGTGCAGCGCGGGGGTCGCGCCCGCAAACCGGCGCGCGAAAACGCTGAGCGGCTGGCGACAGACAAGCCGGGTCCGGCTGAACCGGCGAAAACCCGCCTCGCCATGATCGGTATTGAGCGTCATGCCCGCGTCGGCCTTTACCGCCGAGGGCGCGCGCCCATCGATCGCAATAGCCGACGACAGCGTGCGCGCGAGGATATGACGGCGCTCGGCGGCGTCGCGGCCGAAATAATAGATGGCGAGCGGCGGCGGGCGGCGGTGAATCGTAGCGATCGCATCGTCGATCCGCGCATAGTTGCGCAGCGGCAGGATCGGCCCCGGGCTGTCTTCCCGCATCAGCAGCATATCCTCGCCGGCGTGACGGACGATGTGCAGCGGCATCGCCGACCCCCGCGGCTGCGCCGTCATGACCTCGCCCCCACGCGCGCGCGCGTCGTCCAATAGCCGCGCGACCCGTTCCTGTTCGGCGCTCGCCAGCACTGCCTCGTCCGTCCCGGGCTGCATCGCAGCACGCCACAGCCAATCGGCGATTGCCTCTTCCTGCTCTTCGGGCACGAGCAGATAGTCGGGCGCGAGCGGCACGCGCCCGCCGTTGATGCGCTTGCGCGCGATGATGTCGTCGGCCGCCTTGGCGAAATCGGCCGAGCGGCCGAGGAGCACCGGCGATTTGTCCGAGCGCGCGATTGTGACCCCATCGCCTTCCTGCGCTTCGCTCGTCACGAGCAGATCAAAGGCAAGCTTGGCAAAGGCGCCGTCGGGCGCGACCGCCAGCTCGAGCGGGTCGAAGAAATCGGGCACGAGCTTGCCGATCAATCGGCCGAGGTGCGGCGAGCCGGCGTCGAATGTCAGCGTTACCCGATTGCCCGCCGCGAGCGCGCTGGCGAGGATGCTCGCGGTCTGGAGCAGCGGCAGCGACGCCGGCGCCGCGATGCCGATCACCCCGATCGGCAGATATTCGACATAGTCGCCGCCCCCGCCCAGCCGCGCGAGCAGCCCGCGCGCGCCGTCCGGCCGCATCCAGCGGCGGACGCGGTCCATCGACGCGCGCAGCGCCGCCAGCGCCGGCGCCACTTCGGTAAGCTTCGCCGAATCAACATCTTGATTCGCCTGATCGGCCGCCAGCGCGGCGCACAGTGCGTCGGCATTTTTTTCGATCATCAGCATCGCCCGCCGCAGCCGATCGCGGCGCAAGGCCAACGGCACCGGCAATTCGGCGAAAAATGCCGCGCGTTGCGCTTCCAGCATCCTACCCATCCCACAACTTATCGTGGCCAACTTCTACTCCGTCGCCGACACGTGGCAAGATCAAGTCGAAGCGTTTCGTCGCATTGCAGCCAATTCGCCCGGCGGTCGTTTAGGCAAAGCCCCGAATTACCTGAGTCTTATCTGTTTCTAATATCTTGCCTTTTTTCACCTTGTGCCATTCTGGGTCGGCATTGGGCCGCCGATCATTTCGCCTTTCAATTTGCTCTATTCAAAGCGGGCGCGTTGACGCCCCCGCCTCCAAAAGGCGATTGTTCGCAAGTGCAGCAAAAGCCGACTTCATATAAATAGGAGCAACGCGTAATGCGTATCGTAATGATCGGGTCCGGCTATGTCGGGCTGGTTTCGGGGGCGTGTTTTGCCGATTTCGGCCATCACGTGACCTGCGTCGACAAGGACGCGGACAAGATCGCCCGGCTTCAGGCCGGCGGCATCCCCATCTATGAGCCCGGCCTCGACGATCTGGTCGCGCGCAACGTCGCAGCGGGCAATCTGACCTTTACCACCGAGCTATCCGAAGCAGTCGGCGCCGCCGACGTTGTGTTCATCGCGGTCGGCACCCCCAGCCGCCGCGGCGACGGTCATGCCGATCTTTCCTACGTCTATGGCGCCGCGCGCGAGATCGCCGGGGCGCTGGGTGGCTTCACGGTGATCGTCACCAAATCGACCGTGCCCGTCGGCACCGGTGACGAGGTCGAGCGGATCATCCGCGAATGCAATCCTGTCGCCGAGTTCGCCGTCGCCTCCAACCCCGAATTCCTGCGCGAGGGCGCCGCGATCGAGGATTTCAAGCGCCCCGACCGCGTCGTCATCGGCATCGAGGACGACCGCGCCCGCGTGCCGATGGAACGCGTCTATCGCCCGCTGTCGCTCAACAAGGCGCCGATCGTCTTCACCCGCCGGCGCACCAGCGAACTGATCAAATATGCCGCTAACGCGTTCCTCGCGATGAAGATCACCTACATCAACGAGATGGCGGACCTGTGCGAACAGGTCGGTGCCGACGTCCAGGAAGTCGCGCGCGGCATCGGGCTCGACAACCGGATCGGCGCGAAGTTCCTGAATGCCGGACCCGGCTATGGCGGATCGTGCTTCCCCAAGGACACGCTCGCGCTGATGAAGACCGCGCAGGACCATGATGCGCCGCTGCGGCTGATCGAGGCCACGATCGCGGTGAACGACCAGCGCAAGCGCGCGATGGGCCGCAAGGTTCTCGCGGCCATGGATGGGAACGTTCGCGGCCAGATCGTCGCGGTGCTCGGGCTCACTTTTAAACCCAACACCGACGATATGCGCGACGCGCCGTCGATCGCGATCATCCAGGCACTGCAAGACGCGGGCGCCAAGGTGCGCGCCTATGATCCCGAGGGCATGGAAGCGGCCGAAGCGGTGCTGAAGGACGTCGAATATGCCACCTCCGCCTATGCCGCGGCCGAAGGCGCCGCAGCCGCGGTGATCGTCACCGAATGGGACGCGTTCCGCGCGCTCGACCTGCCGCGGATCAAGGCCGTCATGGCCGAGCCGGTGCTGGTCGACCTGCGCAACATCTATCCCCCTGCCCAGGCCGAGGAAGCGGGCCTGCGCTACGTCGGTATCGGCCGACCGGGCAAGCCGGGCGACGGTGACGCAACCTCGAGCGAAAGGCAGGCCGCGTGATCGACGACAGTCCCATATTGGTAACCGGCGCCGCAGGCTTTATCGGCCATGCGGTGTCCGAGCGGCTGCTCGCGCGCGGCGAGCGCGTGATCGGGCTCGACAATTTCACCGACTATTACGACGTCGCGCTCAAGAAGGCCCGCGTCGCGCGGCTGACGGGCAATTTCAACTTCCGGCTGATCGATGGCGACATCGCTAGCCCGGGGCTGGTCAGCGAGCTGGTCGAGGCAAACGGCGTGCGCCGGATCGTCCACCTCGCGGCGCAGGCGGGCGTGCGCTACAGCATCGAAAACCCGTTCGCGTACGAGCATAGCAACCTCAAAGGACATCTCGCGGTGCTCGAGGCGGCACGCCATGCGGGCAATATCGAGCATCTCGTCTATGCCTCGTCGAGCTCGGTCTATGGCGAGCGTCCGCTCGGCGGGACCGGCTTTCGCGAAGACGAGCCGTGCACTGCGCCCGTCTCGCTCTATGCCGCAACCAAGCGTAGCTGCGAGCTGATGAGCCAGAGCTATGCGACGCTCTATGGCTTGCCGCTCAGCGGACTGCGCTTCTTCACCGTCTATGGCCCGTGGGGCCGGCCCGACATGGCCTATTATGGCTTTGCCCAGAAGATCCTGCTCGGCCAGCCGATCGAAGTATATGGCGAAGGCCGGATGGCGCGCGATTTCACCTATATCGACGATATCGTAGATGGGGTGGTCGGCGTGCTCGACAAGAAGCCCGCGAGCAGCGAGCACCGGCTGCTCAATATCGGCGACTGCAATCCGGTCGGACTGATGGACATGATCGCGACGCTCGAACGCGCGCTCGGGCGCCCCGCGATCAAGCTGATGCGGCCGATGCAGCCGGGCGACGTGACCGCGACCTACGCCGATATCTCGGCGATCAACGCGCTTACCGGATACAGCCCGAAGGTATCGCTCGCGCAAGGGATCGAGCGCTTCGTCGACTGGTATCTCGGCGAAATCGAAAATGGTGGAAGAGGGCCGATGGCAGCGGTGGCCTGAGCCGGAAAATCCGGCCGGGCGCTTTTGGAGTTTGAGAATGCTGCAACGGACAAGTGTGTCTTCCAGCGATCCCTCGGGGTCGCCAATCATCTGCGTGACCGGCCTCCGCGGCTTTCCGCATGTGATGGGCGGGATCGAAAGCCATTGCGAGGAATTGCTTCCGCGCATCAAGGCGCTGTGGCCCGCGCATCGGTCGGTCGTGCTCGGCCGCGCCCCCTATCTGCCCGAGCCGGTAGGCGAACATCGCGGCGTCGAAATCGTCGGCATCCCTTGCCCGCGCTCGAAAAATCTCGAGGCGGTGGTATCGACCTTCCTCGCGGTTCTCGATGCCAAAAAGCGCGGCGCCGGCCTGGTCCACATCCATGCGATCGGCCCGGCGTTGCTGGCCCCGCTTGCCCGGCTGCTTGGTTTGAAGGTCGTCGTGACGCATCATGGCACCGATTATCACCGCGCCAAATGGGGCCTGCTTGCGCGCAGCGCTCTGCGTGCTGGCGAGTGGCTGGCGCTGAACTTCGCCGACCGCGTCATCGCGGTGTCGCCCTCGCTCGCCGCGCAATTGAAGCAGAGCTTTCCCGCTCGCGCGCAAGCGGTCACCTATATTCCCAACGGTACGTCGGACCTGCCCGGCGACGCCGATCCCGCACTCGTGCTCGAACGACTGGGGCTCGACGATGGCAATTTCCTCCTCGCGGTCGCGCGGCTCGTTCCCGAGAAGGGCCTGCACGACCTGATCGACGCCTACGAACAATCGAACTGCACCGCCAAGCTGGTGATCGCGGGTTCGGCCGATCACGAGAGCGAATATGCGCGCGACCTGCTCGCGCGCGCCAGCGACCGCGTGATCTTCGCCGGCGTGCAATCGCGCGCAACGCTGAAATGCCTCTACGAGCATAGTGCGATGTTCGTGATGCCGTCCTATCACGAGGGTCTGCCGATCGCGGCGCTTGAGGCAGCGAGTTGCGGTGCGCGGATGCTGCTGAGCGACATCCCCGCCAATCTCGACATCGGGCTCGATCCGCAGAATTATTTCCCCGTTGGCGACGTCGCTGCACTGACCGAACGATTGAATGCCGATTGCGCCGACTTTCAGGTCGACCGCGACAGCGTCCGCGCGCGCTTCAGCTGGGACAAGGCGGCGGCGGATACGCTCGACGTCTATCGCGCCGCGCTCGCGCCGCGCCGGGTGCAACCGCCGCGTCCGACCAATACGTCCGGCGCTGTCGTCGAAGGCTAGCTGCGGAGCCGGGCGACAACTTGCGCCCGGTCCGCCGAATCGATCGCCCCGCTGATTTCGATGCCGGCACCGGTTCGCGTCGCGCGGGCGATCAAGGGCCGCCACGCATTTTCGTGCCATTGCCAACTGCGGATGCGCCAGCGTCCCGGTCCGTCGGAATCGATCGCCAGCGTCGGCCGACCGCTCTGCTCGGTGCCGCTATCGTCTTTCGCGGTGCACGCGCTGCCAGCGGCAGCGGCGCCAATCGAAGCCAGAAGCGCTCGACGATCCATCGCTATAACCTCCATATAATCCGTCACGGCGCGGCGAGTTTCTCCGGAACCGTCTGATGCGCGCGGACTGTGTTTCGGCCAATCACACGCTTGATCACCGCCTTGCCCAACCGCTGTCCGGGCAGCTCGACCAGCTTGTACGTCACGAATGCAAGGACGTAGGTCGCCGGTATCACGACGGCCCCGGTCAAAGCGAACCGCCCGGCGGCGCCGAGCCCGGTGCCGAACTGCCCGATCACCGCCGCCGCGACGGGTTGCAGGATCAGCAGGTGGATCAGATAGGTGCCATAGGAAAGCTCACCGAGCCAGAAGAAGGGCCGGCTGCCGAGCAAGCGCGAAACCCAATCGATCAGCCCGAGCGAACGCAAATGAACCAGCGCGAAAAAGCCGAAAACGAGCAGTTCGCGTATCGCGAAATGGAGCAGGTCCTGTTCCCCGCCGATCGGGATCGCCGCGAGCAACATCGCGGCGCCGAGCCGGGCCCATAGCTGGCCGCGGCTCGCGTCGCGATCGACCGCGATCAACATCCCCGCCAGAAAGAGCTGGAGCTTGAGCGCCAGAAAAGACGGCATCGGAAATTCGAGTCCCGCCGCCCCGGCAAGCAACGCGACCACCACGCCGCCCCCCGCCGCGACCAGCGCGGACGGCACCCAGCCGATCCGCCGGCCGAGCAGGATCAGGAAGGGAAACAGCAGATAGAACTGCATCTCGAGCCCGAGGCTCCAGTCGGGCAGCGGGGTGCGGAAGGCATAATCGGGGAGCAGCCCGAACAGGAAGGTCAAGTGCAGCGCGATGTTGGTCAGGCTGCCGTCGGTATAGCGCTCGCTCGGCTGGAGCGCCTGACCAAGGAAGGTGTCGATCGCAACCCGGTCGGCATAGATCATCGGCCCCGCGATCAACGCCACCGCCAGCGTCACATAGAAAAGCGGAGCCAGCCGGAAAAAGCGGCGCGTCCAGAAGGCGGCCCAGGTGCCGGGCGCGTTCCAGTCCTCGCTACCCGCGCGCAGCCGGTACTGGAACATCATCAGAAAGCCCGAAAGCAGGATGAACAGGTCGACGCCCAGATCCGGCTTGCTCACCAAGGGCAAGCGAAAACCGGTGAGAATCATCATATGCCCGATGAGTACCCAGAGCGCCGCGACACCGCGTAGGCCATCCAGACACTCGACTCGCCGAATGTCCATTTCACACCTCCGCAATCGTTCGTCGATGCTCGCCTGATAGACGCATCCGGGGGCGAAGCCACCGCGCCAGCCCTTCTATTCGGCCAGCCGCCCCGCCGGGACGATGAAGCGGGCCGGCTTGTGTGCACCGCAACAAATCACCGTGGTAAGAGTTCTTCCGAGGCGAATTCCGCCCCCAATTCCAGCGAGGAAAAATGCTGTACAGAAAGCGGATATTATTCGCGATCAACTCGCTCGCGGGCGGCGGCGCCGAGCGGGTGCTCGCGACGCTGCTCGGCGGATCGACGCCGTGGCGCGAGCGTTACGACATCCATCTCGCGCTGCTCGACGACGAGCCGCGCGCCTATGACGTGCCCGAATGGGTCGAGGTGCACCAACTCGATGCCCAGCATAAATTGCTGCCGAGCCTGACCCAGCTTCGCGCGCTCGTGGGACGGCTTTCGCCCGATGCGACGCTCAGCTTTCTGACCCGCGCGAATGTCGCCAATGCCTGGGCGATGGCGGGGCGCGGCCGGCCGTGGCTGATCAGCGAGCGGGTCAATACCAGCGCGCATCTGGGCAGCGCGCGCGCCGCGAAGGCGATGGTCCGCATGGTCTATCCGCGTGCCGCGCATGTCATCGCGGTGTCCGACGGCGTGGTCGACGATCTCGCCGCCAATTTCGGCGTCGCGCGTTCGCGCATGTCGGCGATCGCCAACCCTGTCGACCACGAGCAAATTGCCGAACTCGCCGCCACACAGCCACGCTTTACCCCAGCTGGGCACTATATCGTCGCCGCCGGGCGGCTCATGCCGAACAAGAATTTTCCGCTCTTGCTCCGCGCCTATGCCAAGGCCGCCCCGCAGGAACGCCTCGTCATTCTGGGCGAAGGGCCGGAGCGCGGCGCGCTTGAGGCGCTCGCGGCATCGCTCGGTATCGCCGACCGGGTCGATATGCCCGGCTTTGTCGCCAATCCTTTTGCGGTGGTTGCGCGGGCCGTGGCCTATGCGATGCCCTCCAATGCCGAGGGTTTCCCGAACGGGCTGGTCGAAGCGATGGCGTGCGGGCTGCCGGTGGTCGCGACGAACTGCGCTTCGGGCCCGTCTGAGATTTTGGCCGACCGGGCGCGCGAGACGATCGCCGGCGCGATCGATGTCGACGCGGGCGCGCTGGTACCCACCGATGACGTGGAGGCCTTCGCCGCCGCGCTCGGCCGCGTCCTCGCCGAGCCGCGGCGCAGTGTCTGCGGTGCACGGGCACGCGAACGCTCGCGCGCCTATGGTGTCGAACAGGCCGCCCGAAATTATTGGACGCGGATCGAAGCAGCGCTCGCTGCCCCCGAAATCAAAGAAATTGCAGCATGAAGTCCGGGAGTAAGGTCATGAAATTCTATGTGCAAATCGCACTGGCGGGCGCGCTGGCGGCGCTCGGCGGGTGCGCCGGGCAGGCGCCGCTCGCGGGCAGCGGCGCGGCGCCGCCGCCCGCCGAAGCGTTCCGCCTGTCCTCCGGCGACAAGATCAAGGTCGCAACCTTTGGCGAAGAAAAACTCAGCGGCGATTTCGAAATATCGCCCGCCGGCACGATCGCCTTCCCGCTGATCGGCGAAGTTAAGGCGGCTGGACTTCAGACCGAGGAGCTTTCGAAAGAAATCGAGGCCAAGCTCGGCGAAGGCTATCTGCTCGATCCGAAAGTCTCGGTCCAGGTCGCCAATTTCCGTCCCGTCTATATCCTCGGCGAAGTGAACAAGCCCGGCGAATATCCCTATACACAGGGGCTGACGATCAGGGGTGCCGTCGCCAAGGCCGACGGCTTTACCTATCGCGCCAACGAGAAGCGCGTTTTCCTGAAGCGCGCGGGCGAAGCCGGCGAGCAGGAATATCCGATGACCGCCGATTTTGCCGTGCTTCCCGGCGACACGATCCGTTTTGGCGAGCGCTATTTCTGATGGACATGGCCACCGCATCGCTCGCGCCCGCCCCGGCGTTCGAGGAACCGATATCCGACGAGAGCGGCAAGCCGCATCTGCGCGGCTGCGCCGTGAGCTTCGCCAAGCTGAAGGCACTGCTCGCCGCCGATCTCTACCGCTATGCCGGGCGCGTCAGCCTTGGCGCCTTCGCCAAACATTATGCCTTCACGCCGGGGTATAAATATACGGTTCTGATGCGCACCGCCGGCTGGCTGAAGCTCAAGCCCGCCAAGGCGTTCGGTCTCTATCCCTTTGCCAAGTGGATGCTGCTGCGCGCGCGGTACAAATATGGCTTCGCGATCCCCGAATATATGGAGATTGGGCCGGGCCTGTTCCTCAACCGCTTCGGCGGTTTCTATTTTCACGGCGACACGGTGCTCGGCAGCAACGTCAATATCACCCACGGGGTCGTGCTCGGTTATATGAACCGTGGCAGCCGGCGCGGTGCGCCGGTGATCGGCGACCGCACCTTCCTCGGATCGGGCGCGAAGGTGATCGGCGGGATTCATGTCGGCACCGAGGCCGCGATCGGTGCCAATGCGGTGGTGACCAAGGACGTGCCCGAGCGCGGCGTGGTCGGCGGCATCCCGGCGAAGCTGCTCTCCGATCAGGGATCCGACGGTTATATCAACCGTTTGGCGCCGCCCGAACTGCTCGCGGCCTGCGAGGGTGCGCTCTACGGATCGCGCGCGGTAAAGCCCGTCTGATCGCTCGCCTCACAAACCCGAGAAGGTGAGGCCGACCGAGACGCGATTGTCCGAAAATTCCCGGCCCGGCGTCGCACCCCAGCTCGACTGGGTGCGGCGCTGGACGTCAAAGCGCAGCGCCATCCGCTTGCTCACCAGATAAGATGCGCTGCCGCGCCACGTCCATCGGTCGTCCTGCCGGTCGATATTGTTGAAATCGCGCTTTTCGAGCTCGCCACCGGCGCTGAGGATCAGGTTGCGCAGCAATTCGTAATCGGCACGCAGCGTCATATTGGTCGCGAGATAACCCGTCGCGCCGTTGACCCCGGTCTCGCGAATGCCGCGATCGACCGTTCCGGTGATCGTCACCAGCGGGGTCAGGAAATAAGCGAGCTCGCCGCGCACGAGGAAGCCCGAGACATCCTCGAACTCCGCCGGCCGATAATCCTGATGGAGATAGCCGAGCCGCAGCGCGCCGCGCGCCTTGCGGCCAAGTTCGAAGCTCGCGCCCGCAGCGAGGTCGAAGCCCGTCGAATCGCGCGCCGCGACCGGGCCGATGCGTTCGCGATAATCGCGCTTGTTGTACGAGCCGGCGACGAACAGCGCGATGCTCGGGCTCAGCGCATATTCGCCGACCGCGCTGCCGGTGTAGGTCGTATGATCGCGGAAATCCTGATCGATCGGCGTGCCGTCGGGGGTGACGCTGTCCCCATAGTTGCGGTTTTCGACATCGAGCACGCCGCGTACGCGCAGCCGGTTGAAGACATGCGTATAGGTCGCCGTCCCGCCGGTCTGCGTGAAGCGGATCGGCCGGTCCGCCTGCGTCGGACTGTCGGGCGAGACGCGTTCCTGGCTATAGCGCCCGTTGCGCAGCATGATGTTCAGCGTGTTCGATCTGCTGATCGTGTAGAGCGCGCCCGCGTTGACCGAATATTGCGTGGCGTTCTCGCTCGAACGGCTGGCGTAGCGCAGCAGGTCGAGCTCGCCGTCGAGCGACAATTTGAGGTTCGGCGAAGGCCGCACCAGCGAGACGCGCGGCCGGATGCGCAGATAGGCGTCGCCGATCCGGTCGTTTTCCTGCGCATAGAGATTATCGTCATAGCCGGCGCCGATCGCCATCCGCGGCATCAGTTCGAGCACGCCGAGCTGGATCGGTTCGGGGGTGTAATCGGGACGGCGACGCTCGAGCACCGCGATATTGCGGTCGCGGCCAAAGCTGTTCTCGCTCGACACCGAGCCGAGCCCGTCGGTCGCGTCCGATTGCTGGGCATGCGCCGGCGCCGCGAGGCCGCAACTGCCGAGCAGCGCAAAGGTGATCGCGCGCTTCATCGGCGCGCCAGCGTCACAAGGACCGGCACATGGTCCGATCCGGTCGCGGGCAACCGGCGTGCCGCGACGAGCCCCCAATCGGGACCCGCGTAAAGCTGGTCGATCGGCAGCACGGGAAAAGCGCGCGGCCAGCTGGGCAGCGCGCGCGTCATGCGGGTGAGCGGGGCGAGCGCGCGGTCCTGCTCACGCATCGCCGCGGCCCAGGGAGTGAGGTTCATGTCGCCTGCAACGATCAAGGGGCCGCGTTCGATCCGTGCCAAGGCCTGCGCCACGTCGCGCCTGCGCACCGCCTGATCGCGCGACGTCGGCCGCGGATAGTGGAGCGTCACCACCGTAAAGGGCTGCTCGCCGGGTCCAACAACCCGCGCCCAGAGCATCGCGGGACCGAATTTCCGCCCTTCGGCATCCTTCAGAAAATAGTCGCTGTCGGCGATCGGCCAGCGCGACAATATCGCAAGGTCGCAGCCCGGCGGGCATTTTGTCGCATAGGGGAAATGCTGGTTCAGCGCCGCGAGCATCGGGCGAAAGCTGCCGTCGACCTCCTGCAGCATCAAGACGTCGGGCTTGGCGTCGATAATCGTCTGCGCGGTATCGGCGGGATCGGCGTTGCCGGTCCAGACATTGTGGGTGAGCAGGCGGACTGGCGTCGCGCCCTTTTGCGCGGCCGGGATGTCGCGCGTCAGTTCGGGCATCACGCGGATCGCCACCGGCGTCAGGCCTAGCAACGCCGCGATGAGCGTCCAACCGAGCCGCCGCCACGCGAGCAGCAGCCCGACCAAGGTCGCCGCGCCGAACAGCGGCAGGAACGACGCGAATGCGTCGAGCGCGGGGACGAATCTGCCAGCGAGCGATAACCAGGCGGCAACGCACGCCCCGCCGGCCAGCAGGGTACCGAAGGTGCGGATCAGCTTCACGCGCGCGCGCGAATCCGGTTGCGCAGTGCGTAGCTCGATTGGCGGAGCGACGCGGGGATCAGCTTTGCGGCGAGCAGCAGCGCCGCGGTGCCCGCGCCCTCGGGAAGGTAGAGATCACCGACCCGGATCGCCGTCCGGCCCGGATATTTCATTGCATAGCGGGCATAATGCGCGATTTCCTGGTTCACGAGCCGGCGCAGCAAAGCCGACTCGCGCGCCGTGGCATCGGCAATCATTCCGCGTGCAGTCTCGACAAGGCATGGCACGTCGAGCGTCGTGGTCGATTTGCTGACCTTGTTCTCGCTGTCGCGGTGGAAGACCGCGGTGACGCGCGGATCATAACGCAGCGCGCCCTTGGCGAGCACGCGTAGCCAGAGATCCTTGTCGCCGCCGCGCACCGCGCGTCCCTCGGGAAACAGGCCCGCGTCGAACAAAGTGTCGCGCCGGATCGCGATCGCGCCGGTCCACATCGGACATTCGCGCACAGCGAGCCACGTGACAAGAAATTCGGCGAGGTCCAGGCTGCGCGCCTGCTCAAGCTGCGGCGCGATCTTCTGCCGCTGCGAGCGATCGTCGAACTTGTGATCGAATCGCGTCGCCGCCGAACGGACGTCGGGATCGGCCTTTATTCCCTCGGCGAGCACCGCAAGATGCTCGGGATGCCACAGGTCGTCGGCATCGAGAAAGGCGATCCAGTCGCCGCGCGCCGCGCGGATACCGATGTTGCGCCCGGCATAACCGCCCGGCCCCGGGGTCGACAGGTCGAGCAGCTTGATTCGCTCATCGCCGATCGCCGCGACGATCTCCCGTCCGCCGTCGGTCGAGCGATTGTCGACGACCAATATTTCGTGCGCCGGGAATGTCTGCGCAAACACGCTTTCGATCGCCGCGCGGACATGCGCGGCCTTGTTATAGAGCGGCATCACCACCGAAAAACGGGGTGTTTCATGGGGGTTCGTCATCAGTCGCGTGCTGCCTTCCGTCCCCCCGCAAGATTGAGATATTCGCTCACCGCCACCCCGGCGAGCTGCAGCGTCAACAACATCACGGCCAGCCGTCGCCGCAAGGACAGTTCGCGCGAGACCGCCGCCCGGCGCAGACGCCGGACCGTATCGACCGCGGTGATGCCGAGCACATGGACGAGGCGCGGCCGCTGCCTGGTGCGGTCCCAGCGCCCGCCGCTCAGCCGCTGGCGCTTGCGCACCAGTTCGGCGCGGCTCGCGCGCACAGGGTGGCGCACCACCATCGCCGGCACATAGATGAGCGGATGACCGCTATCGCGGATGCGCAGCGCCATCTGCCGGTCACCGCCCGATTTCAGCGCCGCATCGAACCCGTCGAGCGCCTTCAGCAACGCCGTCTCGCTCGCCCAATTGGCCGTCGCGCAATTGCCGCGCGCGGCATGCGATTGGGGAAAGCTGAAGAGCCGTTCGTAATCGCCGAACACCTCGCGTTCCTGCGCGATCTCGTCGAAAAGATCGATCTTGCCCGCGAGCACGCCGAACCCCGGATTCGCCGCGGCGGCGCGGAGTATCTGTTCGAGCCAGTCGGGGGCGGGCTCGCAATCGGCATCGGTGAAAGCGGTGATCGGCGCCCGCACGCGCCCGATGCCCAGATTGCGCGCGACATAAGAGCCGGGGCGCTTCTCTTCGAGCAGTTCGACGCCCGTATAGCTGCGCGCGATTCGGGCCGTGGCGTCGCTCGATCCATTGTCGACGACGATGATCTGATAGGTGTCGCGCGGGATCGTCTGGTGCACGAGCGCATCCAGACAGCGGGCGAGCACCGCCTCGCCATTCCACACGGGTATAATGACTGCGACTTGAAACATTTATCCGCCTGTTCAGTGCCCCCGCGACGCTGCAATCGGCTCCCGACGGCATGCCGGTCAACCGTATGCTGCACCTGCGAAGACGAGTTGCCCCGTTGACCGGACGACCGGAGGCGGAGTGCCTTCGCTCTCGCATCATTGCCCGCTACCAAGGACCGCCCGGGCCCGTCGGGGCTGCTGCATCGCACAGCCGTCCGAAGCCGTAAGAAGAAAGCGACATTAGTGGGTGAAATCCTGCCCGAATCGGGCGAAGCCGCCGAAGTCTTGGTGGTCTCGCTCGAATCCGCCGAAGCCCGCCGCGCGGCTTTTGCCGCGCGCGCGGCGGACACGTCGCTGGCCTGGCGATTCTTCGATGCCTGCACCGGCCCCGCACCCGAAATGGTGATCGACGAGGCGGCAGTCCGCAGGAACAAGGGCCGCCCGATGAGCAAGGGCGAGATCGGCTGCTATGCCAGCCATTTCTCGATCTGGCAGGACATGATCGCGCGCGGCGTGCGGCAGGCGATCATCCTCGAGGACGACACGGTGGTCGACTGGGCCTATCTCGAGCCGCTCGCGCGCACCAACCTCCATGCCGAGGGCATCGATTATCTGCGGCTCTACGCCAAAAGGCCGACGTGGCAGCGCGTGGTGCGGCGCGATTTCCTCCAGCATTCGCGCACGATCGTCGAACTCGTTGGGCTCGCCTATGGTACGCAGGGCTATGCTATCACGCTCGACGGCGCGCGAACGCTGGTCGAACATTGCCGCACCGTCCGCCGCCCGATCGACGACGCGATGGACCGCTCATGGTCGCACGGCCTGCCAAATCTCGCGCTCTATCCCGCGCCGATCCTCGAGGCGGCGATCGTCTCGGATATCGGCAATTCGCGTTTCGGGCCCAAGAGCGACCCGCTCTATCATTCGATGAAGCAGAAGGCGTGGCGCCATGTCGAGCGCGCGCGGATGCGGATGTTGAAAGCGAGACGCCTGCTTGAGCGCTGAACTCCCCGCCCGCTTCGACGATGGGCTCCGCGCGCGCAGTCGCAGCTCGATCGGCTGGACGATCACGCGATTCCTGTCGGACCAGATCTTCTCGTTCGTCGTCTTCGTGATCCTCGCGCGCCTGCTGACGCAGGCCGACATCGGTGCCTTTGCGGTGATGGCGGTGACCGCCGAGGCGTTCCGCATCATCGCGACCGCGGGCCTTGTCCAGACGATTGCGCGAAAGAAGGAACTGAGCCCGGCGTTTCTCGACACCATCTATCGCTCGCAGCAGGCCTTTTCCTTCATATCCGCGTTTCTGATCATGATATTGGCGCAGCCGATCGCCGACTGGATGGGCGCGCCGAACATCGCGCTGCCGCTCGCGGTGATGAGCCTCGCACTGCCGATCTCCTCTTTCGGCGCCACGCATATGGCGCTGCGTCTGCGCGAATTCGGTCACCGCACCACGGCGCTTCGCTCGGTGGTCGGCGGGCTGATCGGTGGCACCGCCGCGGTGATCGCCGCCTTTTCGGGACTCGGCCTCTGGAGCCTCGTGATCCAGCGGCTCGTGACAGAGATCGTCGGAGTCGTGCTGTCGCGCGCTTCCTATGACTGGAAACCGGGCTGGCAGTTCGAGCGCGCGATCCTGCGCGGCAACATCATGCTCAACGCCAGCCTGATCTATGTCCAGCTCGCCTTCCTCGCGACGGTGCGCGTGCAGGAAATGGCGATCGGCGCGGGGATCGGGCTCGCCGCCGTCGGTATCTATCGCACCGCCTGGCGCACCGTCGAGCTGATCGGGCGCGGTGCGATCCAGCCCTTCACGCAGGTCGCGGTGCAGACGCTCGCACGCGTCAAGGACGAGCCCGCCGAGCTGCGCCAAGCGTATCGCTGGATGATCTCGCGCGCCTCGGCGCTCTCTTTTCCGGCGCTCGTCGGCTTTGGCGCGCTGGCGCCGATCGCGATCCCCACCGTATTCGGCGCCAAATGGAGCGAAGCGGGTGAGCTTGCTCAGATTTTCGCGTTCATGGCGGTGCCCTTCACGCTCAACTTCTTTGCGTCGCCTTCGCTCAGCGTATTGGGCGCCTCGCGCAGCCTGATCTCGCTCTCGACGACGCAATTGGCGCTTGGCGTGATCCTTACGCTCGCCGCCCTGCCCTACGGGCTGTTTGCGGTCGCCGTCGCCTATGTCGGGCGCGCCTATCTCACGCTGCCGATGCAGATATGGCTGCTGCGCCGCGCTTCGGGAATCCGGCCGATCGACAGCTTCCGCGCGGTGCGCGCGCCGCTGATCGCCTCGACGCTGATGGGCGTCGCGCTCGCGATCGCGATGCGGCTGCTCGATGCGCGCCTGCCGGACTGGCAGTCGCTGCTGCTGCTCATCGCGATCGGCGGGTTCTTCTATGCTGCTGCGCTGCTCGCCATCTCCGGATCGTGGCGCGGCCATTTCCTCTCCCTGTTCAGACGCTTTAGAAAGAGCCCGATATGACCAAGAAAACCGCCGACCAGCTTGTCGGCGAACTCGCGCAGCGTTTCGCCCGGGTGCTCGATGCCGTGCTGCCCGCGGGCCCGCTCGCCTTGGTCGACTTCCCCGATCACTCGAATGTCGGCGATTCGGCGATCTGGCTCGGCGAGATGGCGTATCTGCGCAAGCGCGGGCGCCTGCCGGCCTATTATTCGGCGATCGCCGATTTCGAGGACGCGGCCTGCCGGACGGCGATCGGCGGCGGGGCGATCCTGATCCATGGCGGCGGTAACATGGGCACGCTGTGGCCGAAGCACGAAGCCTTCCGCCTCCACCTGCTGCGCACGCACCGCGGCCGCCCGATCATCCAGATGCCTGAATCGATCCATTATGCCGATCCCGCCGCGGCGGCCGAGATGGCCGAAGCGATCCGCGAGCATGGCCAGTTTACCCTGCTCGTGCGCGACGCGCGCTCGCTCGCCTTTGCCGAACAGCATTTCGACTGCGCGATCCATCTTTGCCCCGATGCCGCGCTGATGCTCGGCCGCCAGCAGCGCAGCGCCGCCACCGTGCCAGTCTTCGCGCTGCTGCGCACCGATCACGAGCGTGCGGCCGGCCAGTCCGATGCGCTGCCCGCCGGCGTCCTCGCCGACGACTGGCTCGAGGAGGATGCCGGGCAGAAACGCCGCCTGCGCCTGTCGCTCAAGCTCGGCCGCCTCTTCAACCGCGATCCGATGGCGCAGCGCGCCGCGCGGCAGCAGCGTCTCGCCGAATGGCGGTTCCAGCGCGGGCTCGCGATGCTGTCGGCCGGCGAGCTGGTCGTCACCGACCGGCTGCATGCCCACATCCTCTCGCTGCTGCTCGACATCCCGCACGTGTTGCTCGACAACAGCTATGGCAAGGTTGCGGGCTTCGCCGATCAATGGACGGCCGATTATGCGGGGCTGATGCGCGCGACGCATCGCGCCGAGGCTTTTGAAACCGCGCTCGCCTGCCGCGCGCCGCTGATCGTGGACGGCTAGACCGGCGCGCGGACACGCCGGTCAATAGGCGTTGCGGTGGACCAGAACCTGCGCGGTGCGCGCGAGGATCGACACGTCACGCAGCAGCGACCAGCCATGCTGATATTCAAGGTCGGATTCGAGCCGGTCGAGAATATCGCGCTTGGTATTGGTCGCGCCGCGAAACCCGCGAATCTGCGCGAGCCCGGTGATGCCGGGCTTCAGCGCATGGCGGTGCCAATATTGCCGGTCGACCCGCCAGAATAATTCGTCCCCCGCGGTCGACCCCAACGCATGCGGGCGCGGACCGACGAGGCTCATCTCGCCCGACAGCACGTTGATCAGCTGCGGCAGTTCGTCGATGCTCGTCGCGCGAATGAATTTGCCAACGCGCGTGATCCGATCATCGTCGCGGCTCGCCGAGCGCGCGCCATTGGCATCGGTCGTCTCGACGCGCATGCTGCGAAACTTCAAAATCCGGAAGATGCGGTTGCCGCGCCCCATCCGTTCCTGACGGAAAAAGACCGGGCCCGCCGAATCGAGCTTGATCGCCAGCGCGACAATCACGAGCAGCGGCGAAATCAGGATCAGCGCCGGGATCGTCACCGCTAGGTCGAGCGCACGCTTCTTCACGCGGTTCGCGCGGTTGAGCGGCCCCCACGACACCACCAGCGTCGTCACCCCGCCGCGTTGCCGCGTGGTCAGCGGGCCCAGTGCGGCAATTTCGGGCATCACGATCTCGCCGACGATGTTCACGCCCTTCAGCGCCCGCGCCCACTCGACCTTGTGTTCGGGCGCGCAAACGATTGTCACCCGGTCGTAATCCTGCAGCACGGTGCCGAGGCGATCGAGCATATAGGGATCGTCGAGATCGGTGCGCAGCCCGGACGAGCGCGCATCGATAATCTCGCGGCCGAAGTAAGCAGTGGGCAGGTTCGCGCCATCGACGATCACGACCTCGGCGGTCAGGTCGCCGAAAGCCCGGCGCACGATCCGGCACAGCAACAACCGTTGGCTTACCAACAAGGTCACAGCAGTCACCATGCCCATGCCGACCGCCAGACGCGGCATCTTGCCCGTCAGCCGGAACGAGAAAGCGACCAGCAGAAAGACGAACAGGGTCGTCGCGAACGACAGCAAAGTCTGGCGAACGCTCTTGACCGGACGGGTCAGACACCGCGGGTTATAGGCTTGATTCTGAAAGGCGATCGCGAAATGGACGAACAAGGCGCCCAGAATTGCGGTCAGCAGACCCTCGGAGATGCTGCGCGGTTGCTCAATCATCAGCGTCGCGGCAAAGCCGACCGCAAGCGCCACCGCATCCAGAGCGATCAGCCCCAAACAGAGCCATATCTTGGCATCACGGCGCGCCGCTTTTGCGAGCGGCGTTCGCACGGGGGCGCCTTGGAGCGCCAAGTCGATTTTGGTCATGGGATGGGGATCTCCCTGGGGTTCGCGTTATATTGTTGCAATGCAACATGTCTTGAACGCCAGGGAATACAAGCGGACCGCGCGGGCACGTGCCGGATACAAGATGATCCGTGCGGTTACCATTTGGTGTGCCACGATGGGGCAAACTGGCCCGGGTGGCGCAGCCCCCGGGCCGTGTGCAGGTCAGAAGGCGGCCGTCACGCTGGCGACCAGCGCACCGTCGGCAATCGAGCCGCTGCCGTCGCCACCTTTGCTGAAATTGGGCTGCAACAGCGCCGCCCCGGACTTGCTGATATCCGTATCGACATAGGACAGATTGAGGGTCAGGTTGCGCCAGCCGGCATCCATGCCGAGCGACCAATCCCAGTAGCGGCCTGTCGGCGCGACGCTGGTGCCGTTGGGGCCGAGGCCGGGATTACCGTCGGAATAGCCGATATGCGCCTTTGCCGTGAACGGCGTTCCCGCGATCGCGACCGCGCTGTCGCCCCACAGATAGAGATTGTCGTCGCTCTGCCCGCGGCTGTTGGGCGCGTTCGAGACATTGGCGAGCGCATGCTGCTTGGGCGCATAGGCGGCGCCGGCGGTCAAGGTCGCCGGCCCCGCCGTACCCGTCAGCTTCACATAGGGTTCGGCGAAATCGGATTCGTCGGCGCCGCGCCCGGATACATGTACCAGACGAGCCCGACATCGAGCGCGGCCTTGTCGCTCAGCGGCATCTTGTAACCGCCGATCAGGTCGAGTTCCATATTGGCGCCGCCGAAGGTGCCCCATCCGGCGAGGTTCGAAGCCCACATACCCGCATAGAGGCCGCTCTCATGCGTCAGGGTAAAACCGCCCTGAACCGCCATTTCCTTGTCGGACTGCGACACGCCGCGGAAGCGATAGTCGGACGCGATGGTCGCGGTCCCGGTGATCGTGACGGATTGTGCCTCTTCGTCCTGCGCGAAAGCGGCGGCCGGAATAAGTCCCGCGAGAAGCGCGGCGGCGGGGATAATGGTCTTCATATTGTCCTCTTGAATGGGCCTCTTTCCGGGAGTGGGGAGGCTGGCGAGGACGGCCAACTAGATCAGCGCGGCATTGGAAATCGAGAGTGCCGAACGTTCATTTGCATAGTGTTTTCGTTATGCGGCGGATCGACTTTGCGTTGCCGGCTCGAAATCATTCTCCGGATCGCGTCCGAAGGAACAGGGCGTGTTGGAAGCGACCGGCGGCACACGTTTCCAGCGCGCCGAAACCTCGACGGTGTCCCAGAGACCCGAACCGACAAACAGCAGCGCGCTGCCCGCGCTCGCGCAGAGGAACGTCACCGCAGACAACAGGATCATCAACGAACCCGCATCGCGCGGTCCGGTCGTCTGCGCCATGTGATGGAGCCTGATCGCAAGCAACCAGCCAATGCCGAGCAGGGCAGCGCCCCCGGCGCGCAGGCCGATATCGGCGGCGCGGTTTTCATGCCATTTCTTCATCGTGCAACCTCCAGCAGGGAGGCCATCCAATTACGCATCGCCGCGTAGGAATTCGAGATCGGGAAATAGCGCGGCGCATTGAGATTGCGTATAATTTGGGTGCGCCGGTCTCAGCCCAACTTATCGGCGAGGAAGGCGGCCAAAGCCACGATGGCACACATATAGATTGTGAGTGCCGAGGGCCCTTGCGCGCCCAGCCAGTCGATGACCCGGTCGTGCCGCGAAGCACCCGCCGGGGTTTTGAAATCGTCGCCTATCATGAGGATCAGATAGGCGGTCACGCCATTTGAAATCGAGAGCAGGTCCGACCCGACTTCATATGATCGGCATAGTATTTGCGCGATTATTGCCCCTGCCCGGCTTCTTCGCTCACCGACCGCAACCGGTAGCCGATGCCGAGTTCGTTGCTGATGATCTGCGGCTGCTGCGGATCACTCTCGAGCTTCTGGCGCAGGGTGCGGACGAGGACGCGCAGATATTCGACATGATGGTCGACCTCGCGCGGCCAAACTTCGGCCATGATCTGATTGTGCGTGATGACGCGCCCTGGATGCCGCGCGAGTTGGGCGAGCACCGCATATTCCTTGGGCGTCAGATGGACCTCGCGGCCCGCCTTGACGACGGTGCGGGCGATGAGGTCGATCGTCACATCGCCCGCGGTCACCGCCAGCATCCCGCCGTCGCGGGTCATGCGGTTGCGCAGCGCGACGCGCACGCGTGCCAGTAATTCGTCGGTGTCGAAGGGCTTGGTCAGATAGTCGTCGGCGCCCAGATCGAGCGCGGCCACCTTCTGGTCAGTCGCCTCGCGCGCCGAAACGACGATCAATGTCGTGTCCGACTGCTGCTTGACGAGCGGCACGAGTTCGAGCCCGTCGCGATCGGGCAGACCGAGATCGAGCAGCACGATGTCGGGGCGCTCGTCGCGCAGCAGGTCGAGCGCTTCGCGGGCGTTCTCGGCCTCGACGATCGCATAGTCGGCGCGCGCCAGCGCCGCATGGATCAGCCGGCGGATATGGAGCTCGTCGTCCACGATCAACACCTTGTGGCGGACTTTCATGGTAGTTCCTTGTCGTTCAAATGCGTGATGATCAGCGTCTCGGGGATGCGAATGGTGAAGCAGGCACCGTGCGGATCGTCATTGTTGCTCGCCTCGACCGACAGGCCCATCGCCTCGGCAAAGCCCTTGACGATGGCGAGGCCGAGGCCGGTGCCGTGTTTCACACGATCGCTGCCCTCGAGGCGGGTGAAGGTTTCGAAGACGCGCTTTTCGTTTCCGGGCGCGATCCCCGGCCCCTGGTCGATAATCGACATGAAGATCGCATCGGCGGCGCGCCGCGCGCGAATGGTGATCGGGGTGCCGGGGTCGGCATAGCGCCCGGCATTGTCGAGCAGGTTGATCAGGCAATGGTGGAGCAGCACCGGATCGACGCGCACCAGCGGGATATTCGGCGAGATATCGACTTTGACCTCATGCCCCAACAGCGACGCCCGCGTATCGTGCGCGGCGCTGGCGGCGGCGTCGAACAAGTCGGTCGCCTCGACCTTCATCGGCAGCGCGCCCGCCTCGACGCGCGCCATGTCGAGCAGGTTCGATACGAAGCGGTTGAGCCGCAGCGCCTCGGTCTCGACCGTCTCGGCAAGGCTTTCCGACGGATGACGCCGCATTTCCTGCGCCGCCGACAGGATCGTCGTGAGCGGGGTCCGAAGGTCATGGCTGACCGACGACAGCAGAGCCGAGCGCAGCCGGTCGCGCTCGTCGACCTGCCGCGTGCGAAGCGATGCCTCTTCGAGTTCCATGCGGTCGAGCGCGATCGAAGCCTGATCGAGCAGACTCATCAAGAGCGGCACCTGATCGGAGCGGACGGGCTCGCGCGCGTCGTCGCGGGTCAGGCCGAGTACGCCGAGCACGCCACGCGTCGTCCGCAGCGGGTGAAACAGCCAGTCCGACGCCGTGAGCGTCGAGGACCCGCGCCCGGCGGGCTGTTCATTGTCCATCGCCCATTGCGCCGCGGCCCGCTCGATTTGCTCGAGCCGGTCCTCGGGCGGCACCGCGGCGCGGAGCATCGGGCCATCGGCGGACGGCAACAGCAGCGCCGTGCGGACATCGAGCAGCCGCCCGACCTCGGCGCAAATGGCGTGCATCAGCGTGTCTTGGTCGGGTGCCGCGATCAGCAGCCGCGAGAAGCTGGCGAGCGCCGCATTCTGCCGCGCGCTCGATTGCGCGAGATCGGCCTGCGCCCGCACGCGCGCCGCAAACTGGCTGGTGACCACCGCAACCCCGAGCAGCACGAGGATGCTGACGACATTTTCCGGGTTGTTGACGGTCAGCGTGCCGGTCGGCGGCAGGAAGAAGAAATTATAGGCGAGGCTCGACGCGAGGCCCGCGAACAGGCCGGCACGCACGCCGAAGGTCGCGGCGGCGAACATCACGGGGATGAGGTAGAGCAGCGCGATATTGCCGAGGTCGATGACTTCGAGCAGCAAACGGCCGAGTGCGGTCATAGCGACCACCATCGCGAGCGCCAGCAGATAATCCGACGGCTTGCCCCAGCGACCGGGAACGACGACCGCGCTGCGCGGCTGCCCGGGCTTCGCGTCGGGCTCGCCGGGCAGAACATGGACCGCGACATCGTCGATCGTCCGCACGAGCTGGTCGACGACCGAGCCGTGGCGCATCTCGAACCACCAGGGGCGGCTCGACTTGCCGATGACGATCTGCGTCGCGCGCGCATCGGCGGCGAAGGCGCGCAGCCCTTCGACGACGCTCGCCGCCGGGACCGTCGCGGTCGAGGCGCCGAGGCGCGAGGCGAGCGCGAGCGTGTCGGTGAGCTGCCGGCGGTCGTCGTCGGTCATCGCCTGACTCCGCCGCGTTTCGATATAGACGGCGCTCCACGGTGCCTTGAGGGCATCGGCAAGGCGCTTGCCCGCGCGGACGAGTTCGGCGGCGACGGGCAGTTCGCTGACGGCAACGACGATCCGCTCACCGACCGCAAAACTGCCCGCGAGCGCATGGCTGCGCACATGATCGAGCATCTGCGCATCGACCGCCTGCGCCGCGCGGCGCAGTGCGAGTTCGCGCAGCGCGGTGAGGTTCGATTTGGAAAAGAAATGGGTGAGCGCGCGTGTCGCTTCCTGCGGGATATAGACCTTGCCGTCGCGCAGCCGCTCGATCAGCTCGTCGGGCGGGATGTCGACGACCTCGATCTCGGCATTTTCGAGGATCGAGTCGGGTACCGTCTCGCGGACGCGGACGCGGGTGAAGGACGCGACGACATCGTTGAGGCTTTCGACATGCTGGATATTGATCGTCGAATAGACGTCAATGCCGGCATTGAGCAGTTCTTCGACATCCTGATAGCGCTTGGGATGGCGGCTGCCGGGCGCATTGGTGTGCGCGAGTTCGTCGACGAGGACCAGCTGCGGCCGGCGTGCCAGAATCGCGTCGATGTCCATTTCGCCGAGACTATGGCCCTGATGATCGACGTCGCGGCGGGGGATGATCTCATGGCCATGGACCAGCGCCTCGGTCTCGCGCCGCCCGTGCGTTTCGACCACACCGATGACGACATCGACCCCGGCTTCGCGCCGTTGCCGTCCGTCGGTGAGCATTTCCCACGTCTTGCCGACGCCCGGCGCGGCGCCGAGAAACACTTTTAAACGGCCACGGCCTTCCTGCGCCGCCTGGCGCAGGAAGGCCTCTGGAGATGGTCGATCCTTGTCTGTCACGCGGCGGGTTTAGCCCCAAAAGCATCGAGCCGTCGATTGAGCTTGAACACATTCACGCGCGGCTCTCCGAGAATGCCGAGAAGCGGCTTGTCGATGCTCTGTTCGACCAGCCCGCGAACCGCCGCCGGATCGAGACTTCGTGCCTTTGCGACGCGGTTGACCTGATAGAAAGCGGCCTCGGGGGTGATGTCGGGGTCGAGCCCCGAACCCGACGCGGTCACCAAATCGGACGGGATGGCCTTGCCGGGCTCAGCGGTCTTCAATTTTTCGACATCGCCCTTGACGCGGTCGACCAGCGCCTGCGACGTCGGCCCGAGGTTCGAGCCCGACGAGGCGAGCCCGTCATAGCCCTTGCCCGCCGCCGAGGGGCGCGTGTTGAAATAGCGCTCCGACGTAAAGGCTTGCCCGACGACGGTCGAGCCGACGACCTTGCCATTCTCCTCGACGAGGCTGCCGTTCGCCTGGCTCGGGAAGAGCGCCTGCCCGATGCCGGTGAGCGCCAGCGGGTAAGCGAGCCCGAGGAGCAGCGCGAAGAGCAGCGTCATGACGAGCGCCGGACGCAGCGAGGTGATGAAATCCTTGTTCATTGTCATTTCCTCAGACGAGACCCAGGCCGCCGACCGCAAGGTCGATCAGCTTGATGCCGACAAAAGGTGCCACAAGGCCGCCAAGCCCATAGACGGCGAGATTGCGCGCGAGCAGCGGCCCGGCGCCCATTGGGCGATAGGCAACGCCCTTCAATGCGAGGGGAACGAGCAGCGGGATGATCAGCGCGTTGAAGATGATCGCCGACAGGATCGCGCTCTCGGGGCTAGTCAGCCCCATGACGTTGAGCACGCCCAATCCGGGATAAAGCACGATGAACATCGCGGGGATGATCGCGAAATATTTGGCGACGTCGTTGGCGACCGAGAAGGTCGTCAGCGCCCCGCGCGTCATCAGCAGCTGCTTGCCGAGGCCGACGACCTCGATCAGCTTGGTCGGATCGCTGTCGAGGTCGACCATATTGCCCGCCTCGCGCGCTGCCTGCGTGCCGGTGTTCATCGCGACCCCGACGTCGGCCTGCGCGAGCGCCGGCGCGTCGTTGGTGCCGTCGCCGCACATCGCGACAAGGCGGCCGCCCTGCTGTTCCTTGCGGATCAGCTCGAGCTTGTCCTCGGGCGTCGCCTGCGCGAGGAAATCGTCGACCCCGGCCTCCGCCGCAATCGCCGCGGCGGTGAGCGGGTTGTCGCCGGTGATCATCACCGTGCGAATGCCCATCGCGCGCAGCTCGCCGAAGCGTTCGCGAATACCCGCCTTGACGATATCCTTGAGGAAGATCGCGCCGAGCAACTGGCCGTCTTTTGCCACCGCGAGCGGCGTACCGCCCGCGCGCGCGATCTCGTCGGTGATACGGCGCAGCTCGGTTGCGGCGGCGGTCGCCCCCGCGCCCGGATTGGCCTTCAGCACCGAATCGACGGCGCCCTTCTGGATCACGCTGCCAGCGATGTTCACTCCCGAAATGCGCGTTTGCGCGGTGAAGGGAATGATCTCGGCACCCGAGGGCAAGTCGGTCATCGTCTGGCCGAATTTCTCGCGCGCGAGCGCAACGATCGAGCGGCCTTCGGGGGTCTCATCGGCGAGGCTCGCGAGCAGCGCCGCCTCCGAGAGGACAGCCATCGACTGGCCGCCGACCGGGCGGAATTCGGTCGCCTGGCGGTCGCCGACGGTGATCGTGCCGGTCTTGTCGAGCAGCAGGACGTCGATGTCGCCCGCCGCCTCGACCGCACGGCCCGATTTCGCGAGCACGTTGAAGCGCACGAGGCGGTCCATACCGGCGATGCCGATGGCGGACAGCAGCGCCGCGATCGTCGTCGGGATGAGCGTGATCAGCAGCGCCGCGAGGATCGCGACGGGAATCCCGCCGCCTGCATAGCTTGCAAAAGCCGGGATCGTGCCAACCGCGATCAGGAAGATGATCGTGAGGCCGACGAGCAACAGCGTCAGCGCGATTTCGTTCGGCGTCTTCTGCCGCTCGGCGCCCTCCACGAGTGCGATCATCCGGTCGAGGAAACCCTGCCCCGGATTGACCGTCACCTGGACGCGGATTTCGTCGGAGATCACGCGCGTGCCGGCGGTCACCGCCGAACGGTCGCCGCCCGCCTCACGGATCACCGGCGCACTTTCGCCGGTGATCGCCGCTTCGTTGACCGACGCGACACCGCCGACGACCTCGCCGTCCGACGGGATCAGGTCGCCCGTCTGAACGAGCACGACGTCGCCGACGCGGAGCGCGCTCGCGGGAACGCTTTCCCAGGCATTGCCCTCGCCCTTCAGCTTTTTGGCGGTCAGGTCGGCCTTGGTGGCGCGCAGCGAGGCGGCCAGCGCCTTGCCGCGCCCTTCGGCGAGCGCCTCGGCGAAAGTGCCGAAGAGCACCGTCAGCCAGAGCCAGATCACGAGCTGCAACTTGAAGCCAGTGGCAAGGCTGTCCTGGCCGACGACGAGGAGCACCGTCAGCAAGGTCGCGACGACTGCGGTGGTGAACATCACCGGGTTGCGGATCAGTTCCTTGGGGTTGAGTTTGCGGAAGGCGTCACCGATCGCCGGAACGATCAGGTCTGCCGTGAAGAGGGATTTGGTTTCGGACCGAGCCATTTGCATGGATCCTTAAAAGAGCTGGCCGTTGATCATCGCGAGATGATCGGCGATGGGACCGAGCGCGAGGCTGGGCAGGAAGGTCAGGCCGCCGACGATCAGCACGATGCCGATGAGGAGGCCCGTCCACAGCAGCCCGGTGGTCGGGAAGCTGCCCGCCGTTGGCGGCGTATATTTCTTCGCCGCCAGACCGCCCGCGATCGCCAGCATCGGAATGATGATGAAGAAACGGCCGATCCACATCGCAACGCCCAGCATGCCATTATAGAAGGGCGTGTTGGCGGTGAGTCCCGCGAAGGCCGACCCGTTGTTCGCGACCGCGCTGGTGAAGGCGTAGAGGATCTCCGAAAAGCCGTGCGGACCCTTGTTGAGTGGCCCGGCAAGCCCGGCCTCGGTGACCGATGCGATTGCCGTGAAGCCGAGGATGATGAGCGGCAGCACCGCGATCGCGAGCACCGCAAGCTTGACCTCGCGCGCCTCGATCTTCTTGCCGACATATTCGGGGGTGCGCCCGACCATCAGCCCGGCGACGAACACCGCGAGGATGGCGAAGAGCAGGAAGCCGTAGATACCTGCGCCAACGCCGCCGATGACGACTTCGCCAAGCTGCATGTTGAACAGCGGGATCAGGCCGCCGAGTGCGGTGAAGCTGTCGTGCATAGCATTGACCGCGCCGCACGATGCCGCGGTCGTGACCGCCGCGAACAGCGACGAGGCCGCGATGCCGAAGCGAACTTCCTTGCCCTCCATATTGCCGCCCAAGGCGCCAAGATTATGGAGGATCGGGTTGCCGGCGGCTTCCTGCCAATAGACGATCGCCGTGCCCGCGAGGAACAGGGTCATCATCGCGGCGAGGATCGCCCAGCCCTGGCGGGTGTTTCCGACCGCCTTACCAAAGGTCCAGGTCAGCCCGACACCGATCAGGAAGATCGAGAGCATCTGGACGAGGTTGGTGAGCTCGGTCGGGTTTTCGAACGGATGCGCCGAGTTGGCGTTGAAGAAGCCGCCACCATTGGTGCCGAGCATCTTGATCGCTTCCTGCGACGCGACCGGGCCGAGCGCAAGCGTCTGCTTCACGCCTTCGAGCGTGGTCACGTCGACCGAACCGGCCAGCGTCTGCGGCACGCCGCTCGCGATGTAGAAGATCGCGATGGCGAAGCAGAGCGGGAGCAGCAGGTAGAGCGTGACGCGCGTCATGTCGGCCCAGAAATTGCCGAGCGTCTTCGCGCTGCGCCGCGCAAAGCCGCGGAACAGGGCGAAGGCGAGCGCGATGCCCGTCGCCGCCGAGAGGAAGTTGTGAATGGTGAGGCCGAGCATCTGCGAAAGGTTCGACATCGTCGATTCGCCGCCATAGCTCTGCCAGTTGGTGTTGGCGGTGAAGCTGATCGCGGTGTTGAAGGCGAGATGCTCGCTGACCCCGTCGTAACCGAGCGGATTGAGCGGCAGCACGCCCTGCAGACGCAGGATCGCATAGGTGAAGAGCGCCAGCACCGCGTTGAAGATCAGCATATGGACCGCGTAGCGGCGCCACCCCTGCTCCTCATTGGGGTCGATGCCCGACAGGCGGTAAAAGCCCGTCTCGACCGGCCCGAATATGCGGTGCAGCGGCGTCCGGCGTCCTTCATAGAGCGCGAACAGCCATTGCCCCATCGGCTTGCAGAGCAAGAGCAGGATAGCGACGAACGCGATGATGAGAAACCATCCCTGAAAGGTCATGGCGGGCCTCCCTTAAAAGCGCTCAGGCCGTGCGAGCACGGCCACGAGATAGATGAGAAGGCCGAGCGCGGTGGCGCCCGCGAGCCAAAGGTCGAGAGTCATGGGCATCATTCCTTATGCGTCGTCGCACAGGCGCGCGTAGCCGAGGCTCGCGGCGAGCAGGGCGAGGATGATGCCGACCCAGATGAGATCCTGCATGGGTTTGCTCCAGCATGGCGCTGGCCACGGGAGGTGGCACCAGTCGTCTGCGGACTCCCAAATAGGTGAGGCGCGCGTTTGAATGCGAGACAACGAAACTATGGCTCGCATAGTATTCTCGTATGATTTTGCCGTTTTTGGCACTGCGGCGCGCCAGAACCTCGGTTCGTCGCGCCATCGGCTGCCCGCAGCGCCCACCGCATAGGAAAATCTCAACGCCGCGATCGCCGCGCTGCTCTGGAGAAAATATGCGCCGCCCGCGCATAAGCAGAGCCGGACTCTCCGGTCTCCCCTTTCGGCCGGAGGGTCTCACGCTGAGGATCAACAGCCCCTGCCGAAAACAAATGAAAATACAATGGGCAGCGCCATTCCTCGATCTCGATTCCCTATGCGCGGCTCAATAGGTTGCCGACATCGAGTCCCGATCTTCGGGCATCGACTTGAGTAGCCAAGGAGCATCTCTTCATGACTTCTGCGATTTCCGCGGAGCCCGACCCAGCCGGTTCGATTATATTCGTCGGCCGCGACGCGGCCGGCCACTGGCTTGTTCAAAGCTGCAAAGGACAGCTTGAAGGCCGGTTCGTTTCGCACACCGCCGCCTGGACCTTCGCCCGCGCCGAGTGTCGCGGCGTTCCGGGTGCGCGGATCGTCGACGCATTGCGCCCGCTGATCCCCACTGTCTCGTTCGAGCCGTTGCGCCCCGACGAATGCGCGATCGACCGCGCGGCTTGAGGAGGCTCGTCATGCAATATTCTTATATCGCCCCCGCCGGCATCGTCTGGATGGCACCCGCCGCGGGCGCGTGGGGCGCCTCCGTGCAGAGCGCGCAGGATCGCGCCGAGAAGGACCGCCGCTGGCCCGCGATGCTTCGCAAGCTCAAGGGCCTGCGCAAGCGCGGACGCCGCAGCATCCGCATCGTCGACGCCGATTGCGGCGCCGGCGAGCTGCTGATCCACGCCGCCCGGCGCGCGCGCGAAATGGGCTTCGTCGCGATCGAAGGTCGCGGCATCGACGCCGATCCGCGCCTGATCGCCAGCGCGCTCCGCGCCGCCGAGCGGCAGGGCGATCCCGCCATCGGCCTCGTCTTCGAACAGGGCGATGCGGACAAGGTCATGCGCGAAGAAGCCGAATATCCGGCCGACCTGCTGCTCTGCCCGGCATCCGATACCGATACGCGCGAACGCGCGGCGCTGGCCCGGACCGCAGCCGATACCGTGTTGTGGGACCGAAAGACGAAACAGGAGCGCGGGCGGTCATGACCCAGCGCGACCTCTTCTGGCGCACGGCCGGCGCGGCCCTCGTCGGCGTCGGCTATGCGCTTACGCATGTCGCGACCGGGGCCGATGCCGATCTTGTAGGTATCGTCGGCCTCCTTGTCGCCGCAGCCGGCCTCCTTTTCCTGCTCGCGGGAAAGAAGGCTGCGCTCGCGCTGCGCGTCGAGCGGAGCCGCCACCGCGAGTTGCCGGGTGCGATACGCGCCTCGCGCCGCTCCCGGCGAGAAGACCGCTGACGCCCTCTCCATCCAAGGATCAAGCCATGTCCTCCTTTCATCTGGTCGTCGGCGAAATGCACGCCGAGGCGGTTCCCCTCGCCGCGATCGCCGCAGCGGTCGGCACCCCCGCCTATGTCTATTCGGCCGACGCGCTACGCCGTTCGGCGCAACGCTTCCGCGCCGCGCTCGGCGGAGTGCCGCGCAAGCAGCTGATGTTCGCGGTCAAGGCCAACCCGTCGCCCGCGGTGCTGCGCGTGCTCGCCGATCAAAATTTTGGCGCTGACATCGTATCGGGCGGCGAACTCGATTGCGCGCTCGGCGCCGGGATTACCGCGAACCACATCGTCTATTCGGGCGTCGGCAAGACAGCGCCCGAACTGATCGCGGCGCTCGATGCCGGGATCGGCCGCTTCAATCTCGAGCTCGAGCGCGAAGGACAGCTGTTGTCGGCGCTCGCGTCGCAGCGCGGACGACGCGCGCCTGCCCTGCTGCGCGTCAACCCCGACGTCGACGCCAGCACGCATGCCAAGATCACCACGGGCCGGCTCGACAGCAAGTTCGGCATCCCGATCGACGAGGCGCTTGCCATGTACGACCGGCTCGCCGCGCTTCCCGGCCTCGACCTCCACGGGCTGGCCGTCCACATCGGCAGCCAGATCGTCGACCTCGCGCCGCTTGAGGCCGCCTATCGCAAGATTGGCGACCTCATCCGCGCGCTGCGTCAGAAGGGGCACCGTGTCTATCATGTCGACCTCGGCGGCGGGCTCGGCGTCTCTTATCGGCCCGGCCAACCCGGCGCCGATGCCGAAGCCTATGGCGACATGGTCGCCGAGGTCACCCGCGATTGGGATGCGACTTTGCTGTTCGAGCCCGGGCGCTTCATCGCTGCGGAGGCCGGAATCCTTTTGACGCGCGTGCTGTGGGTCAAGCCCGGCGCCCGTCACCCCTTTGTCGTCGTCGACGCGGCAATGAACGACCTCGCGCGCCCTGCAATGTACGACGCGTGGCACGAGTTCGCGGCGGTCCGCCCCAGCGGCGAAACATTCGTCGCCAATATCGTCGGCCCGATCTGCGAAAGCGGCGACACCTTTGCACGGGGACGCGAGATCGATCGCGTGCAGGAGGGCGATCTTGCGATGTTCCAGACCGTCGGTGCTTATGGCGCGTCGATGGCATCGACGTATAATTGCCGCGCGATCGCGCCCGAAGTGCTGGTCGACGGCAATCGCTACGCCACGATCAGCGAGCGCATCGCCGCGCATAATGTCAGAAAGCAGCGACTGGCCCCGTGGATGGATGACGGCGCGCCCTCGACCCGCGCAGCCTAGCGGCGTAACTTTCCGGCTGGCTGAGACGAAGGTGTCATGGCGGTGGGCGCGCGGTCGTCCGATCTTGCGTCTGCCGCGCCGATCACCATCGAAGGAAAGCCAGTTTATGCCACCCAAAGGACGCCGATGGGCTTTTGCCAGCGTCGTAGCGCTCGCCGCGATCGGCGCCGTCGCGACCTGCTTCGCAGACCTTCCCGTCGGACCTCTCGCCGACGTCCCGGTCGCCGGCGCCGCCGAGACGGTTTCGCGGCCGCTCGCCGCGCTGACGGCCGATGGTCCGTGGCTGGGCGATGGCGCGCCGCAGGCGCTGCGCGGCAAGGTCGTCCTCGTCAATTTCTGGACCTATTCGTGCATCAACTCGCTGCGGCCGCTTCCCTATCTTCGCGACTGGGCGGCAAAATATAAGGATGACGGCCTTGTCGTAGTCGGCGTGCACACGCCCGAATTCGCGTTCGAAAAGGATGTCGACAATGTCCGGCGCGCCGCCGCCGAGCTGGGCGTCAACTGGCCCGTCAAGCTCGACAGCGATTATGCGACCTGGCAAAAATTCGGCAACGACGGCTGGCCGGGCTTCTATTTCATCGACGCCAAGGGCCGCGTTCGCCACCACCGCCTCGGCGAAGGCGATTATGTGGCGTCCGAGCGGCTGCTTCAGCAATTGCTGACCGAAGCGAGCGGCAAGCCGGTCAACGCGCCGCTCACCGGCGACATCGGCAAGGGCATCGAAGCCTCGCCCGATTGGGACGGTATCCGCACGGGCGAAACCTATGTCGGCTATCGGCAGGCGGCGAACCTTGCGCCCTCGCAGCGGCTCAAGTCCGACAGCTCGGCGCAATATGACGCTCCGGCTTCGATCGGTCCGAACCAGTGGAATCTGTCCGGACGATGGACCGTCGGCGGCGAGTCCGCCCGCGCCGACGCGGCGTCGGCCAGGATCCGTTATCGTTTCCAGGCCCGCGACCTGCATCTGGTGCTGGGCGCGCGCGCCGACGGCAAGCCCGTCCGCTTTCGCGTGACGCTCGACGGGCTGCCGCCAGCGGGCGATCATGGCGTCGATGTCGATGCGAACGGGATGGGCAGCGTAACCAGCGACCGGCTGTACCAGCTGGTGCGGCAGTCGGCGGGGGCGCGAGCGCGGACGTTCGAGATCGAATTCCTCGACCCCGGCGTGCGCGCCTACTCCTTCACCTTTGGCTAACTCACGGTCCGGCGTTGAATTCGGCGACGAGATCGAAACGATCGCCGCGAAACAGCTGCCGCACATGCGTCACGACGCGCCCCGCGCGCCATGTGGTGCGGTCGAGTTCGAGGCAGGCTGCGCTCGCACCGATCGTCAATAGCCCCGCTTCCTTACGCGTCGGCGTCACCGCGCGGATGACATGGCGGGCCTGCGTCCAGGGGATATGGCCGAGCAGCCACGTTCCCGGCGCTTCCTTGGCAAAGTCCGCGCCCGCCGCCTCGGGCACTTCGCCGAGCGCGATGAAGCGGCGTTCGAGCGCAAAGGCTTCGCCGGCCGCCATATGCAGGCCCTCGATGCGCAGCGCCGGTCCGGCAAGCAGATCGTCGCCCGCCTCCGCGGTTTCGAGCGACGCCAGTTCCCAGCGATAGGCCTCGCCACGCGCGGCGATAAGCTCGGCCAAGTCGGGCACTGTCATCACCGCCGAATGGACCGGCGGATGCGCAACGAACGTGCCCGCCTTGCGGCGGCGTTCGACGAGCCCCGACGCGGCGAGTTCGCCGAGCGCCTTGCTCACCGTCGCGCGCGCACAGCCATAGCGTACGGCGAGTTCCTGTTCGGTCGGCACGCGGTCGCCGGGGCGCCATTCGCCCGATTGGATCGAGGCGGTAATCTCGTCGCGGATGCGGCGTGCCGGGTTCACGCGAGCAGTCGCGCGACGCAGGTGCGGTAGGCGGCGCCGATGGCGTCGGCATCGACATGGCGTCCCCTTTCGACGCGCTTGACGCCCGCGCGCCACACGCTGTCGACCGCCCCCGCGCGCGCCGCGAAGATCCACCGGTCGAGCAAAGTTGCATCGTCGGTGCCGGCAAAAGCCGGGTGTTCGAGGTCAAGCGAAACGATGTCGGCGGCGTGGCCGACCGCGAGCCCCGCGGGGACGTTCAAAGCCTGCGCCCCACCCTGCACCGCGCGCGCGAACAGGTTCGCGCCGACAAAGGGTGCTTCTTCGCTCGCGAGCAATGCGCGTGCGCGCTGTGAGAGGCGCTGCGAATATTCGAGGGCGCGCAGTTCCTGCGCCGCATCGACGAGGATGTTGCTGTCGGTGCCGATCCCGAAGCGGCCGCCCGCGGCAAGATAATCGACCGCCGGAAAAATACCGTCGCCCAGATTGCCCTCGGTAATCGGGCACAGCCCGGCGACCGCGCCGCTTGCCGCCAGCCGCGACACTTCGTTTGCATCGAGGTGGGTCGAGTGGATCAGGCACCAGCGTTCATCGACCGCTGCGTTGTCGATCAGCCACTCGACCGGCCGCGCGCCGCTCCACGCGACGCAGTCGGCGACTTCCTTCACCTGCTCGGCGGCGTGGATATGCACCGGCCCCGTCGGCGACAGCTCGAGCAGCGCCACGAGTTCGTCGGGCGTCACGGCGCGGAGCGAATGCGGTGCGACGCCGATATTGGCGTCGCCGGAGAGCTTGGACCGCGATGCATCGAGCAGCGCGGCAAAACCGTCGATGTCATTGAGGAAGCGCCGCTGCCCCGGGCTCGGCGGCGCCGCGTCGAAATTGCCATGCGCGTAGAAGACGGGAAGCAGCGTCAGGCCAATCCCCGTTTCGCCGCTCGCCCGCACGATCGCGCCCGCCATTTCGGCCGGGTCGGCATAGGTCGCGCCGACCGGGTCGTGGTGCAGATAATGAAACTCGCCGACGCGCGTGAACCCGGTTTCGAGCATCTCAGCATAAGCCTGCGCGGTGATCGCTGCGACATCGTCGGGGGTCAGCCGGTCGAGGAAGCGGTACATGATCTCGCGCCAGCTCCAGAAATTATCGTCGGGCCGGCTGCGACGCTCGGAAAGCCCCGCCATGCCGCGCTGGAAACCATGGCTGTGGACGTTGCAAAGCCCCGGAAGTGCGACGCGATGCCGCTCATCCTCGGCCGCTGCCGCAACGCCAGTTTCGATCGACGCGATCCGGCCGTCGGCGACGCCGAGCCGTACATCATTCGCCCAGCGATCGTCGATCCACGCGCGTTCGAACCAGAGAGCCATCGTCGTTCGTCCTCATATTATGTCTAGACATAATGACGCATTCGAACGACACTGTCCAGATGGAGCAACGCTGGACGAACGCCCGACTCGCAACGATGGCCGATGGTGACCTCGGCCTGATCGACGATGGCGTGGTGACCGCGAAGGACGGCCGGATCGTCTATGCCGGACCGGCCGATGGCGCGCCCGCGGCGACAGGAACCGTCCATGATTGCGGCCGCCGCCTCATCACCCCCGGCCTGATCGATTGCCACACGCACCTCGTCCACGGCGGCAATCGCGCGAACGAATGGGCGATGCGATTGGCGGGCGCGAGCTATGAGGAAATCGCGCGCGCGGGCGGCGGCATCGTCTCGACGATGCGCGCGACGCGCGAAGCCAGCGAGGCCGAGCTGGTCGCGAGCGCCCTGCCCCGTCTCGACGCGCTGATGGCTGAGGGCGTCACGACGATCGAGATCAAGTCGGGGTATGGTTTGTCGACCGACGACGAACTCAAGATGCTCCGCGCCGCGTGCTCGCTCGCCGGGCACCGCGCGATCCGCGTCGAGCCGACCTTCCTCGGCGCGCACGCTTTGCCCCCCGAATATAAGGGCGACAGCGACGCCTATATCGACCTCGTCGTGGGCGAGATGATCCCCGCCGCCGCGCAGCTTGCGACCGCGGTCGACGCCTTTTGCGAGGGCATCGGCTTTTCGCCCGCACAATGCACACGCGTGATCGAGGCGGCAAAGGTGCACGGCCTTGCGGTCAAGCTGCACGCCGAACAATTGTCGGCGCTGCACGGCAGCGCGCTCGCGGCGCGGCATGGCGCGCTGTCGGCAGACCATCTCGAACATGCGATCGACGACGATGTTCGCGCGATGGCCGAGGCAGGCACCGTCGCGGTGCTGCTCCCGGGCGCCTATTATTTCATGCGCGAGACGAAGCTGCCGCCGATCGACGCGATGCGCCGCCACGGCACCCGCATCGCGCTCGCGACCGACAACAACCCCGGGACCTCGCCGACGACCTCGCTGCTGCTGATGCTTAACATGGGCGCGACGCTGTTCGGGCTGACGGTGGTCGAGGCGTTACGCGGGGTGACGGTGAACGCCGCTGCCGCGCTCGGCCTCTCCGGCGAGATCGGCACGCTCGAAGCCGGCAAGGCGTGCGATCTTGCGATCTGGGACGTCAGCGACCCCGCCGAGCTTGTCTACCGCATCGGATTCAACCCGCTTCATCAACGTATCAAGGACGGACAATGATCATCGAGCACGGGCATATTTCGCTCGCTGACTGGCGCGAAATCTATGAGGGCGCGAGCGCCGAATTGAGCGACGGCGCATGGGACGCGATCGATGCCAGCGCCGCCGCGGTTGCGCGGATCGTCGCGAAGGGCGCGCCGGTCTATGGCATCAACACCGGCTTCGGAAAGCTCGCGAGCGTGCGCATCGCCGACGACGATCTGGCGACGCTCCAGCGCAATATCGTGCTCAGCCACGCCGCGGGCACCGGCGCGCCGTCGCCGACGAAAATCGTCCGGCTGATGATGGCATTGAAGCTCGCGAGCTTTGGCATGGGCGCTTCGGGCGTGAAGCGCGAGACGGTCGCGATGCTCGAAGCAATGCTGGCAAAAGGCCTGACCCCCGTCGTCCCGTCTCAGGGCTCGGTCGGCGCGAGCGGCGATCTTGCACCGCTGTCGCATATGGCTGCGGCGATGATCGGCGTCGGCGACATCGAGGTTGGCGGCAAAACCTTGCCTGCTGCCGAAGCGCTGGCGCAGGCGGGGCTCGTGGCGCTCGATCTCGGCCCCAAGGAAGGCCTCGCCCTTCTCAACGGCACCCAATTTTCTACGGCCAACGCGCTTGCGGGCCTTTTCCGCGCCGAGACCGTCTTCCGCTCAGCGCTCATCACCGGCGCACTCTCGACCGAGGCCGCGAAAGGCTCGGACGCCCCCTTCGACGCACGCATCCACGCATTGCGCGGCCATGCGGGCCAGCGCGAGGTTGGCGATACACTCCGCAATCTGATGGCGGGATCGGCGATCCGCGCCTCCCATGCCGTCGACGATCCGCGCGTGCAGGACCCCTATTGCCTCCGGTGCCAGCCGCAGGTGATGGGCGCAGTTCTCGACCTGCTGCGGCAGGCCGCCACGACGCTCGGCATCGAGGCGAATGGCGTTTCGGACAATCCGCTGATCTTCGCCGATACCGACGAAGCATTGTCGGGCGGCAATTTCCACGCCGAGCCTGTAGCCTTCGCCGCCGACATGATCGCGATGGCGCTGTGCGAGATCGGTTCGATTTCGGAGCGCCGCATCGCGATGCTCGTCGATCCCGCGCTGTCGGGACTTCCCGCCTTTCTCACCCCCCGACCCGGCCTCAATTCGGGCTTCATGATTCCGCAGGTCACCGCCGCCGCGCTCGTCAGCGAGAACAAGCAGCGCGCCTATCCGGCGAGTGTCGATTCGATCCCGACCTCGGCCAATCAGGAGGATCATGTCTCGATGGCCGCGCACGGCGCACGGCGCCTGCTCGACATGGCCGACAATGTCAGCGCGGTGATCGGCATCGAGTTGCTCGCCGCGTGCCAGGGCATCGACTTCCACGCACCGCTGAAATCGAGCGATGCGCTCGAAGCCGCGCACAAGCATCTGCGCGCCAAGGTTCCTACGCTAGAAGACGACCGGCATTTCCATCCCGATATGGAGGCAGCGACCGCACTGATCCGCACCGGCAGCCTTGTCGTCGCGGTGCCCGCCAGCCTGCCGGGCGTCGGCTGATATGGACTGGCTGCGCGTCCATAGCGGCGACGCGCCGCTCGTCATCGCCTTCCCGCACGGCGGCACAGATCTCGCGGGCCTCGATGAGCAGTTCGTCTCGCCCTGGCATGCGCAGATCGACACCGACTGGTATATCGCCGAGCTTTACGCCTTCGCCGCCGATCATGGCGCTACGCTGGTCGCGACCGATATCTCGCGCAGCGTGATCGACATGAACCGCGATCCCTCGGGCGCGTCGCTTTATCCGGGGCAGGCGACGACCGAACTCTGTCCGACGACGACCTTCGACGGCGACCTGCTCTATCGCTTTGATGCACCGGATGAGGCCGAGATCATGCAGCGGCTGAACTCTTACCACCGCCCCTATCACGATAGGTTGAGCGAAGAGCTCGACCGCTTGAAATCGGCGCACGGCCGCGTGGTCCTCTATGACGCCCATTCGATCCGCAGCCACGTCCCGCGTCTGTTCGACGGCGAGTTGCCGCAGTTCAACATCGGCACCAACGGCGGCGCGACCTGTGCCCCCGAACTCGAAACGATCGTCGCGAACATCTGTGCGGCGAGCGGCAAGAGCCATGTCGTCAACGGCCGCTTCAAGGGCGGCTGGACAACGCGCCATTACGGCCGCCCCGACGATGGCGTCCATGCAATCCAGATGGAGCTCGCGCAGCGCGGTTATATGGCCGAGCCCGCCACGATCACCCACGCCAACTGGCCCTCCCCAATTGACCCAAACCCCGCGATCCGGCCCGTGCTGGAGCAAGTGATCGCCGCGACCCTCGATTTTGCGAAAGGAAAAGCATGACCACCCGCCTCGACAACAGCCGCGTGATCCGCCCGGCGACCGGGACCGAGATCAGCGCGAAAAGCTGGCTCACCGAAGCGCCGATGCGGATGCTGATGAACAATCTGCACCCCGACGTCGCCGAAGCACCGCACGAGCTCGTCGTCTATGGCGGCATCGGCCGCGCCGCGCGCGACTGGGAAAGCTACGACAAGATCGTCGAGACGCTGAAGCGGCTCAATGACGACGAGACTTTGCTCATCCAGTCGGGCAAGCCCGTCGGCGTTTTCCGCACCCACGCCGGCGCCCCGCGCGTGCTGCTCGCCAATTCGAACCTCGTTCCCGAATGGGCGAATTGGGAGCATTTCCACGAGCTCGATAAAAAGGGCCTGATGATGTACGGCCAGATGACCGCCGGCAGCTGGATCTATATCGGCAGCCAGGGCATCGTTCAGGGCACCTACGAAACCTTCGTCGAAATGGGCCGCCAGCATTATGGCGGCAGCCTTGCCGGCCGCTGGCTGCTTACTGCGGGTCTCGGCGGCATGGGCGGCGCGCAGCCGCTCGCGGCGGTGATGGCGGGCGCGAGCTGCCTTGCGATCGAATGCCAGCCGAGCCGCATCGAGATGCGCCTGCGCACCGGCTATCTCGACAAACAGGCGAACAGCATCGACGAAGCCATCGCGATGATCGAGGCGAGCCATGCAGAGGGCAAACCCGTCTCGGTCGGCCTGCTCGGCAACGCCGCCGAAATCCTGCCCGAAATCTTCCGCCGCGGCATCCGCCCCGACCTGCTCACCGACCAGACCTCGGCGCATGATCCGGTCAACGGCTATCTCCCCGCGGGCTGGACGCTCGATGAATGGTTTTCGAAGCGCGAGAGCGATCCGGCCGCGGTTGCCAAGGCCGCGAAGGCGTCGATGGCGGTGCATGTGCAGGCGATGCTCGACCTGCAGGCGGCCGGCGTGCCGACAACCGACTATGGCAACAACATCCGTCAGGTCGCGAAGGACGAGGGCGTCGAAAATGCCTTCGACTTCCCGGGCTTCGTCCCCGCTTATGTCCGCCCGCTTTTCTGCCGCGGCATCGGCCCCTTCCGCTGGGTGGCGCTTTCGGGTGATCCCGAGGATATCTACAAGACCGACGCGAAGGTGAAGGAACTGCTTCCCGACAATAAGCATCTCCACAACTGGCTTGATATGGCGCGCGAGAAAATCCGGTTTCAGGGCCTGCCCGCGCGCATCTGCTGGGTCGGGCTCGGCGACCGCCACCGGCTCGGCCTTGCGTTCAACGAGATGGTCGCGTCGGGTGAATTGAAAGCCCCCATCGTCATCGGCCGCGACCATCTGGATTCGGGATCGGTCGCCTCGCCCAACCGCGAGACCGAAGCAATGCGCGACGGGTCGGATGCGGTTTCGGACTGGCCTTTGCTCAACGCGCTGCTCAACACCGCATCGGGCGCGACATGGGTGTCGCTCCATCATGGCGGCGGCGTCGGCATGGGCTATTCGCAGCATAGCGGGATGGTGATCGTCGCCGACGGCACGCCCGAAGCAGCGAAGCGGCTCGAACGCGTGTTGTGGAACGATCCCGGCACCGGCGTCATGCGTCACGCCGACGCAGGCTATGAGATCGCAATCGACTGCGCGCGCGAGAAGGGCCTCGATCTGCCGAGCATCTGACGCTGGTTTCGGTTGCACCCAAACAGCTTCGCATTCTAAGGCTCTCCCCGACGATCAGGGGAGAGCCAAGAGCCGATGTCCGAAGCGCAGCCGCAGAGCTATCCCGAAATCCGCGAAGCAGTGCGCCGCCTCTGCGCCGATTTCCCCGGCGAATATTGGCAGCGCCTCGACCGCGACCGTATTTATCCCACTGAGTTCGTTCGCACCCTGACCGAAGCGGGGTTCCTCTCGGTCCTCATCCCTGAGCAATATGGCGGATCGGGTCTCGGACTCGGTGCCGCGACCGCGGTGCTTGAGGAAATCCATCGGTCGGGCTGCAACGGCGGCGCCTGTCATGCGCAGATGTACACGATGGGCACATTGCTCAAACATGGGTCGGAGGCGCAGAAGCAAGCCTATCTGCCCGCGATCGCCAGCGGCGGGCTTCGGCTGCAGGCATTCGGTGTGACCGAACCGACGGCGGGCACCGACACGACGCGCATCCGCACCTTCGCCAAGCGGGTCGGCGACAAATATATCGTCAACGGGCAGAAAATCTGGATCAGCCGCGCCGAGCATTCGGACCTGATGGTCCTCCTCTGCCGCACCACGCCGCGCGAGGAATGCGCCAAGCCCTCCGACGGGATGAGCGTGCTGCTCGTCGACATGCGCGAGGCGCAGGGCAAAGGCCTCACCATCCGCCCGGTCCGCACGATGCTCAACCATGCGACGACCGAACTCTTCTTCGACGATCTGGAGGTTCCCGCCGCCAACCTCGTCGGCGAGGAGGGCAAGGGCTTCCGCTACATCCTCTCGGGCATGAATGCCGAGCGCATCCTGATCGCGTCCGAATGTATCGGCGACGGCCGCTTCTTCATCGACCGCGCCACCGCCTATGCCAAGGACCGCCAAGTCTTCGGCCGCGCGATCGGCGAAAATCAGGGCGTCCAGTTCCCGATCGCGCGTGCTTATGTGCAGATCGCCGCCGCCGCCGAAATGGTCGACAAGGCCGCGCGCCTGTTCGACGCCGGGCAGGATGGCGGCACCGAGGCGAATATGGCGAAGATGTTGGCATCCGAAGCGAGCTGGTACGCCGCCGACATGTGCGTCCAGACGCACGGCGGCTTCGGCTTTGCCGAGGAATATGACATCGAGCGCAAGTTCCGCGAGACGCGGCTCTATCAGGTCGCGCCGATCAGCACGAATTTGATCCTGAGCCATGTCGCGACCCACGCGCTCGGCCTGCCCAAGAGTTTCTGATGGACGATTACTCCGCCTGGGTCGGCCGCAGCGAAACGCACGAAGACATCGCCACCGCCGCGCCACTTGCAGGTCTTGCCGCTCTGCTCGATCACGATATCTCGCCATGGCTGCCCGGTACCGTACCGCCGCTCGGGCACTGGCTCTATTTCCTGCCCACCGCCCGACAGTCGACGATCGGCGAGGATGGTCACCCGCGCCGCGAAGGCGCAGGCCTGCTCCCGCCCGTCCCGCTCCCGCGCCGCATGTGGGCGGGCAGCCGCATCGAATTTCTGTCGCCCATCCCCGTTGGTGCCGCACTGACCCGCGTCACCACGATCGACGCGATCAAGCCCAAGCGCGGCGCCAGCGGCGATCTGCTGTTCGTGACGCTGCGCCACGACATCGCAGCCGACGGCGTCCCATCGATCCGCGAAGAGCAGGACATCGTCTTCCGCGAACCGGCGTCGACGGCACCCGCGACCGCCCCGCTTGCGCCGCCGGAACCCGAACCCGCCGACGCAGTGCGCAGCATATCGCCCGACCCGGTGCTACTGTTCCGATACTCGGCGCTCACCTTCAACGCCCACCGCATCCACTACGACCGCGACTATGCCCGCGATGTCGAGGGGTACGCCGGACTTGTCGTCCACGGACCACTGATCGCGACGCTGCTGATGGATCATGCCCTGCGCGCGGGCCTATCCCCCCGCCGCTTCGATTTCCGCGCCGAAGCGCCGCTGATCGATGGCGCTCCTTTCGACCTCTGCCTTGCGCACGACGATGGCGGTACGCGGCTGTGGGCGCGCGACGTAACGGGACGCACGGCGATGCGGGCAAAATTGTCCTGATGGCGGAAATGACGCGCGAACTTGTCGCTGTTCCTTTGCCCCCGATCGGGGTAATATCGGCGCATAGGGACGTACCCGCCGGTTGCCGGGGCCGCGGGGGTGGGACATCAGGTCATGAGTGACAATCCTCCGGCTATCCGGATATTGGTCGTCGATGATCACCCCGTGCTTAGAGCCGGGGTCGCGGCTATGCTGGGCAATCAAACCGATCTCGCCGTCGTCGGCGAGGCTGCCGACGGCGCAGAGGCGCTGGTCCAGTTTCGCGCCCTGCAACCCGATGTCGTCATCATGGACCTGCAAATGCCGCGCATGAACGGGATCGAAGCGACGACGGCCATTCGCGCAGAGGCCCCGTCCGCGAAGATCCTGATCCTCACGACCTACGCCGGTGACGTCCAGGCGGTGCGCGCGCTTCGCGCTGGCGCCACGGGTTATCTGCTCAAGAACAGCCTGCGGACACAGATCGTCGATGCGGTTCGCAGTGTGCACGCCGGCCGTCGGCATATAGCACCCGACGTGTCCGAACAGATTGCGCTGCACGTCACCGATGAACAGCTGACCGAGCGCGAGCTGTCAGTTCTCGAACTGATTGCACTGGGGCGCGCCAACAAGGAGGCGGCGGCCGAGCTCGGCCTCGCCGAAGAGACGATCAAAGCGCATCTCAAGAACATCTTCCTGAAGCTCGACGTCAATGACCGCACGCGCGCGGTCACGGTGGCGATGGAGCGAGGCATTCTGGAAGTCTAACGCCCCCCCCAAATGGGGCAGTGCCAACCCCCGACGTCGGGGATGGCGCACAAGCAATGGCGGCCTATCCTCATCTCGGGGACCGCGTTCATTTCGCAACTACGCACGGATGCGCGGCTACTCCCTGACTGGGCTGGAGGAAGTCATGGAGGATGGTGAACCTCTCATCGTGATCGTCGACGACGACGACGCCATCCGCGACGCCGTGACCAATCTTCTTGCCTCTGTAGGCATGGAAGCAGTCGGATTTGGGTCGCCGGTCGAGGCCGATTTGGCGTCACTGCCCGATCGGCCCGGCTGTTTCATCCTCGACGTCCGGATGCCCGGCGCTAGCGGCCTCGATTTTCAGCGTCAACTCGGCACAGGGCCGCACCGCGGCAAGCCGGTCATATTCCTTACCGCACATGGCGATATTCCGATGTCGGTACAGGCAATGAAGGCCGGAGCGATCGATTTTCTCACCAAGCCGTTTCGCGACCAGACGCTGCTCGACGCGATCCAGACCGCGATCGAGCGCGACCTTGCCCAGCGCAAGGCGAGCCGGATTTGCGACGACCATCTCGAACGGTTTTCGGCCCTGACGCCGCGCGAGCGCGAGGTTATGCGGCATGTCGCGATGGGTCGACTGAACAAGCAGATCGCCTATGACCTTGGCATTACGGAGGTCACGATAAAGCTGCACCGCAGCAATGTGATGCGGAAAATGAACCTCGCCTCGGCCGGCGACCTGGTCCGCTCGTGGGAAACCATGGCGCCGCATCTGTCACGGCCCGTCGGCGAAACGGCGCCCGTGACGCAGCCGCTTCACGCCGTCCCGGCTCGCCCCGTTTTCGGGAGAGCCGCCCGCGCCATGTAGGCGCCCCGTCGATCCGTACAATGGCGAGCGAATTCGGGATCGGAATGAGAAATGGAAGCCGCGGTGAAGAAAGAGACGCGCCGGGGCGAAGGCGATATGTCCATGACCATGGGCCATTCGGCGGACCGTCCCGTTGAATCAGACCGTTGGGGATCGCTCGGCGCCGATGCGCCGACCACCTCCGAAGTCGTCGAACATGCAACCCAGAGCATCATCGTCTATGACGCGGATGGCGTCGTCCGTTTCTGGAACCCCGCTGCCACGCGCCTCTATGGTTGGCCCGCGAGCACGACGACCGGATATTGCCTCGATCCGCTCGCGCTGCGCGACTGGATCGACTGGTCCGAAATCGGCGACAGCGACGACTGGTGGGGAACCGTCACGCGTCGCCGGATCGACGGCAGCTTTGTCGATGTTTCGATCAGGGTGATGCGGCGCGCGGACGCCGCCCGAACCACGTCGGGCTTTATCGAATTCGGCCCCGTTCCGGCGCATCGCAATACCCCCTCGCCTGGCGATGCAAAGGCGCGTGCCGACGAGGTGGCCGTCCTGCCAGGCCCCTCGCCCATCGAGCGCGGCGGCGGATTCAAGCGATTGCTCGAGCATATGCCGATCCCGCTGTGGCAGGTCGACGCACGCAGCCCAGGGCAAGCCTTTGAGCCGCTGCGCGCGCAGGGCATCACCGATATCGCCGCCTATCTCGCCGAACATCCCGAGCTGGTCGAATTCGCGTGCAACACCGTTTTGGTCACCGACGTCAATCATGCCGCGGTCGCGATGCTTGGCGGAACCGAAGCCCAGTTCCTCAACCCCGTGCGCTATATCTTCGAGGCGACGCCGGAGGCCGCGGTGCGGGTTATGGCCGCGCATTTCAATGGCGAGCGCAACCATATCGAAGAGATCAAGATCAACACGTTCGACGGCCGGGCGCTCGATGTCCTGTTCCTCGTAACCTTTCCACGCCCGCCCGAGGATATGACGATCACCTTCATCACCATGGTCGACATCACCGACCAGCTCCGCGCCGAAACCGAATTGCGCCAGCTGCAATCCGATTTCGCGCACGCGGCGCGAATTTCGACGCTGGGTGAAATGGTCGCAACCATCGCGCACGAGGTGAAACAGCCGTTGACCGCGATCGTTGCCAATGGCGGTGCCAGCATGCGGTGGCTTTCCCGCGGCGGATCGCTCGACCGAGTCGCCGACCGGATCGAACGCATCATCGAAAGCGCCGAACATGCCAACGAGATCATCCTGCGCATCCAGCGCATGGCGGCGAACCGCGAACCCGTCTGGACGGACCTCGACATGAATGCGGTGGTCGAGGAAGCGATGCGATTCATCGGCCGCGAAAGCCGCGAAAAGCGCATTGCGATCAGCATACACCTTGCCCGCGACCTGCCCCCGATATGCGGCGACCGGGTCCAGCTGCACCAGCTCCTCGTCAACCTGCTCGTCAACAGCTTTCAGGCGATAGATGGAGGCGGCTGCAGCGAACGATCGGTGCAGGTCGTCAGCCGCCACGCCGGCGGCTGGGTCGAAATCAATGTTACGGACTCGGGTCCCGGCATCGCCGCCGAAAATCTGGACAAGCTGTTCAAGGGCTTTTTCACAACAAAGGAGACCGGGATGGGGATCGGCCTTGCGATCTGCCAGTCGATCGTCGGTACGCATGGCGGCAGCATCGAGATAGAAAATCGCGATGGCGGCGGCGCCGCGGTTCGCGTCAAGCTTCCGGTAACCCGCGTGACCCCGCAAACAAGGTGGCCTTCGCAAGTTTGAACCCCCGCATCATTATTTTGGACTTCGCCGACGCATCGGCCGCAGCTAGTGTCCCTTCTCGTTGGAGGGGCCGGCGTGCGAAAATCGATCGCAATTTTGATCTGCATCCTGCTCGCCCTGTTGCCGGGCCGGGCGATAGCGGCGTTCGAGCGGTCGATTTTTCAGTATCACCATCGCCACTGGAGCGAAGAAAGCGACGCGCCCAAACCGGTCTTTACGGTGAAGCAGGGTCAGCGCGGCTATATCTGGGTCGCCTCGGCGAGCGGCCTGTTCCGGTTCGACGGCATCCGGTTCGATAATGTCAGCGCGGGCTTCGACCTGGTCCAGCACGGTCCGCCGTCGGCGATCCTCGTCCGCCGCAACGGCGAAATCTGGACAAATTTCGAACGATCGGGACGCTTCGCGGTCTATCGTGACGGCCGCTTGCGCTTTCTGGATGCGCCGCGTTCGCCTGATCGAGTCCAGGCGATGCACGAGACCCCCGACGGCACGATCTGGGTCCTGACCGAACGGAGCGGGTTGCCACTGCTGCGCTATCGCGGTGGCAAATGGACACAATTCGGAACCAAGGCCGGCGCGCCGGTCGACAATCCCTTCAGCATGGCGGTGACGCGCGACGGCACCGTCTGGGTATCCTTCACCGGGTCGGTGGCCCGCTTGCCGCCCGGCGGAACGCGTTTCGAAACGGTACGGCGCAAGCTGCGCTCGCTCGGCCGACTGTCGATCGATCCGCAGGAGCGTATCTGGCTGACGGAAATCAGCGGCACCTATCCGATCACTGGCGTCGGCGGGCGCGGCAACCCGCCGGCGCTGCGCCACGCCTATGCAACCGACACCGCCGAAATCCGCGGCTGGCCGATGTTCGATCGCGAAGGCAATCTGTGGATTGCGACCTATTATCACGGGGTCCAGCGCGTCGCTCGTCCCGACCCCCGCGGCGCGGCGACTCGCGCCGAAGCCATCGCCCGCGTCGAGCATTTCACCGCGCGCGACGGGCTGTCATCGAACGCGACCACTGCGATCTGGCAGGATCTCGAGGGCAATGTCTGGGCGGGCACCGAAAATGGCATCGACCGCTTCTGGCCGGCGACTTTGCGCTTCGAATCCGATCTGACCGACACCGCCGCCTTTGGCGATCTGCTGCTTCAGGCATCGGACGGCGCGGTCTACATCGGTCAGGCGTCGACCATCTATCGCGTCCGCCCTGGCGGCCACCCCGAGGCCATTTTCAAAACCCAGCGTGAACCGAGCACCTTGTGCGAGGCACCCGACGGCGCGATCTGGATCGGCGTCGGGCGCGAAATCGTGATCTGGCAGGGTGGCCAGGTGCGGCGCCTGCCCGGACCCGTCCCGGTGAACCGGACGATCTATGACTGCGCGTTCGACGCGAACGGCGATTATTGGGTTACGGCGTCGTTCGGCGGAATGGTGCGCCTCCGGGCGGGGCGCTGGGATCGGCCGTTCGGGCCCGCGCGCGGCGACTTTATCCCGAAGTCGATGGTGGCCGACCGCAACGGCCGCATCATCGTACAATGGACCAATCGCACGCTCGGTTGGATCGACGGCGACCGACGTCGCACCATGCCGATCCCATGGGACGGTTACGAACCCGACGATGCGGCCATATATGACGCACCCGACGGCGGCTTGATCGTCGCCGGCCGTTTCGGACTCGCGCGCTTTCAGGCCGGGCGCGTCCAGACGATCTCCGCGCGCCGTACACCCTCGCTCAGCGGCGTCAACGGCATGGTCCAGACCCCCGATGGCGATAGCTGGCTCGCCGGTCCCGCCGGAATCGTGCAAATCCCGTCGAGCCGGCTGGCGGCTGCGTTCGCCAGCCCTGACCAGCGCCCGGCGTTTCGGGTTTTCGGCGCGCTCGACGGTCTCAGAAGCCTTCCGCACGATCATAGCCGCCGCTCGATCGTTCGCGGCGGCGATGGCCGGCTGTGGGTCGCGACGCAGACGGGAACACTCTGGCTCGACCCGAGCGACATCGCGCGTAATCGTCGGCCGCCGAAGGTCCACGTCAGCGCGCTCTCCGCCGACCGGCTCTACCGCGATCCACAGCGCGTGAAGCTGCCCGCCGGAACGTCGGATATCGAGATCGACTTCGCAGTGCTCAGCTTCGCCAACCCGCGCGCAACGCGCGTGCGATACCGTATCGAGGGACAAGACGCCGAATGGGTCGACGCCGGAACGCGGCGGCAGGCCTTTTATACAAACCTTGCCCCTGGAACTTATCGTTTCCAAGTCATCGCGGCGAACGACGACGGCGTGTGGAACGAAGAGGGCGCGGCGGTCGCGTTCGAAATCCCGCCGACCTTTGTTCAGTCGCGCTGGTTCCTGCTGCTATGCGTGGTGGCGGGGTGTCTTCTCCTGTGGGCGATATTGCAATGGCGCTATGCCGAAGCAATGCGGCGCATGCGCAGCCGGCTCGAAGAACGCGTCAGCGAACGCGAACGGATCGCCCGTGACCTCCACGACACCTTGCTTCAGGGCGTTCAGGGCCTTGTGCTGCAGTTTCAGGCGATCGCCGACCGCATGCCCGGCAGCAATGGTGAACGCGCCGCGCTTCAAAAAGCGCTGACCCTTGCCGACGACGTCATCCTCGAAGGACGCGAACGCGTTCAGGCGCTCCGCGGTCATCAGGACGCCACCGATCTGGAGGTCGTCATCCGTAACCTCGTCAAGGCGCATCCCTTTTACCCCGCGGTTCAGGTGACGATCGAGATTGACGGCACGGCGCGCGCGGTCGACCCCCTCGTCGCGTCCGAACTGGCGCTTATCGGCGGCGAGGCGCTCTTCAATATCGCGCATCATGCCGGGGCGACCGAAGTCGACATCTTCGTCGACTTTGGAAGCGAAGAGCTTTTGCTCCGGTTTCGCGACAATGGTGCAGGCATCCCCGCCGACATCCTCCGCGATGGACAGCGCGAAGGCCATTTCGGGCTGGTCACGATGCGCGAACGCGCCGAACGGATCGGCGGCAAATTCGCGATCGTCAGTCCGCCCGGGAAAGGCACGACGGTTTCGCTCAGCCTGACGGCGGACCTGGCCTATCGCGGCGCGCGGCGCGCAAGCCTCTGGAAGCGGTTCAAGGATTATCTTGCCGGCGCTCCCGATCATCCCCGTCTCGATTGACCGTCAGCAAATCCACCCACCGAGATCATCTGGGTATTTCTCCACCCCCGACATTGCCAATTCGCAAAGCGGGCGCTGCCGGGGCGGATCATGTTCGCCTTGTTCGCACCGATGCGGACGGAGTCGGGGAGGATCCGCATCAGCAATGCCGTTCGGCATCGCGAGCCATCCCCTTTTATCGAGAGGAAGACATCATGATGAAGAAAGTCATGCTGGCGGTATCGACGCTGGCGCTTGCTGTCACGGCCGCTCCCGCGTTTGCGCAGGGCAGCCAAGATCAGGACAATGACAACACCACGAACGGTGCTGCTGGCAACAACAGCGATACCGTCGTCGTCAACGACCTGATCGACCTGTTCGTCCAGGACAATGCCGCCGACACCTTCACGTCGGAAGACAATGACGGCAATGGCTCGGGCAACGGCAACACCGCCGTCGTCGCGATCCAGGCTCTGACTGCGACCAACACCAACCAGAACCTCGACGAAGTTGTCGATCTGGACGGTGAAGACGATACTCCGTCTTCGGTCGGCTATAACAGCGGCAACAACTCCGTCCGCGGTAATGCGTTCGCTGCCTATGCCGGCATTCTGAACGCCGCCTGGAACACGGGCATCAATGCCAACACCCAGGCCGCAACCAACATCGCCGCGCAAGGCAGCGTCAGCTTTGGCGACACGAGCGCGCCTGCTGGCGGCGGCGACGGCGGCGGCGACTGATAAGTCCCCCCGGATGGCCGGCCCGGCTACCACTGGCGGGCCGGCCATTTCTTCCAGTTTCGCTTTCAAGGAGCGCCCGCGTCATGAAACCCCCGATCGTCCCGGTTCTGCTGGTTATGGCAGGCCTGTCCGTGCCCGTATCGGCTCAGTTGCCTCCGCCTGATGCGGCGGCTCCGCTCGCAACCGAGGTTGCGCCGGCGGACATGACAGTCACGCTTCCGGCCAGCGCGGTGCAGCCCGAACGCAAATCGCCGATGCTGAAGGATACCGAGCTCGATACGCTGCGCGGCGGCCAGTCGCTCGTGATCACCAATCAGACGATGGACTCGATCGTCAGCGGCAACATCCTGAAGGGTGACTATACCGCCGGCGCTGTCACGTTGAGCGATTTCGCCCTGTCCAATTTCAACGGTGTCGGCAACCTGCTGATCAACACCGGTGCGCAGGTCAGCGCCCAGAGCGGCATGAACCTGACCATCAACCTCGGCGATTGAATTCGCCATGCGGCCCATGCGAGCCTTGATCGCGGGCATACTCTGCGCACTCGCCGCAGCACCCGCCGCCGCCGAGGTCCGGCTGACCGGACCCGAAACGGGCGGCAATTACCAGCTTCAGGTGATGACCTGGTGGGACATCCCCTTCCGCTCGGTCATCCGTCAACGCTATGATTTCAGTTGCGGTTCCGCCGCGGTCGCGACCCTGCTCACCTATCACTACGGCGCGCCGACATCGGAGACGATGCCCTTTCGCGAGATGTGGGAAAAGGGCGATCGCGAGGCGATCCGCAAAGTCGGTTTTTCGATGCTCGACATGAAAAACTACCTCGCCTCGCGCGGCTATCGCGCCGAAGGCTTCCGGATCACCGCCGAGCAATTGAAGCAGGTGAAGCGTCCAACGATCGTCCTGATGGACCTCAAGGGTTTCAAACATTTCGTCGTGATCAAGGGCGTCCGCGGCGACCGTGTGCTCACCGGCGATTCGGTGCTCGGCCTGAACGAATATTCGCTCAGCGATTTCGAAAAGCATTGGAACGGTATCGCGCTGGCGATCGTCGAAGGCGGCAAGCAACGCCCCTCGTTCAACCTCGCCGGCGATTGGGGGCCCTGGTCGCGGGCACCGCTCGAAGAGGACGGGGCGCTCCGCGTCTCGATCAGCGATCTGACGACCAACCTCCCCCCGCAATATCAGCTGACGCCACAAATCCTGCTCGATGTGCGCGTCGGCACCGTGAAATGAGGCCGATCATGTCACCCCGCATTCTCCTGCTAGCCTTTGCGCCTGTCCTTCTCGCAGCGAGCGAGCCTGCAGCCGACGATCCGCTCGCCGGCGCAGAGACGGTGCCGGACGAAGTGCTTGCGACGCAGCGCGGCGGCTTCGCCTTTCAGGGTATGGTGATCGCCTTCGGCGCGGATATTCGCAGTTTCGTCAACGATGAACTCGCGCTTCGCACGATCGTCAGTTGGACCCCGCAAGGACAGACGATCGAACGCTTCGTCTCGCCGTCGCTGACCGCGGTCGATGCCGCGCAGATCCAGGGCGGGATCTTGACCAGCGGCGGCATAACCATGCGCGTGGGCGACCAACCGGTGTTTCTCGCGAACAACGGCCAGACGGCGCTGGTCCAGAGCACCGATGCGATCCAGAACGTGTTGATCAACACCGCCAGCAACGTCTCACTGAACCAACAGGTCGACGCCGTGCTCGACCTCAGCGGCTACGAAGGCTTCCGCGATGGGCTGGCATCGACGCGACTGAGCGACGCGATCGGTTCTGTCATGGGCGCGCAGACCGTCGGCGCCCTCGGCAACTGAACGACCCCCCGCCCCCGTTTCGACGGGGACGGTTCACCTGGCCCCGCCTCTTTTGGCGGGGCTTTCTTTATGTGCGGATTTGTCGGCAAGATACCGGAGCTTAGATCTTCCCGCCGAACGGCATGCGCAGTGTGATCGACACGTCGGGCGCATCCTCGGTCACCCCGATTTCAAAGCCGAGGTTCAACACGTCGCGCTCCGTCAGACGGTACGACATGCCGAAATTGAGCGATCCGACATGGATATAGTTGGACTTCTGTATCGTGTCGCCGATCTCCGACCGGGTCGGGAAGATATAGTTGTGGCGATAGCCAAGCGAAAAGGAGAAGCGCGGATTGAGCGCAAAGCCGAAGCCGACATTGGCCGAAACGGCATCGCCCGGATCGACGCGGCCGATCAGTACGTCGCCAACCAACCGATTTATGTCGCGCGGGATATGGTAAAGATAGGCTACGCCGCCATAGATGACGGCCGGATCCGACGGCATCAGGAAGTTGAGACCCGGCTGGACCGCCCAGAAACCCGATCCGGTCGCGAGCCCCGTCGCGACGCCGAACTCGTCATAGCCGATGTCGAACGCCCCCTTGCCAGTATCCGATTTGACACGAAGCGATCCGACGAAGATCGGCTTTTGCCCGACCGGGCGATTGAGCTGATAGCGTAGCGAGAATTCGGCATCGCCGATTCCGTCCTCGCGCAGTGCGATCGACCGGACGATCCCCTCGTCACGCTGCTGGACGACCTCGATCCGGTCGTTGCGATAGAGATAGGGAATGCGCACTTCGGCCTCGAGCCGGTCGCTGATCCCGTAACGTAGCGACGCCGTGCCGACGAGCGTGTCGCGGTCGGCGTCTGTCGCCTCGATCAAGCCGATCTGAATCCCCGGGATCAACTCGATCCCCCGAAACACGAGGCGATTGGTCGACGATCGCGTATATTCGAACGAGGGTTCGAAAATGAGGTTGCCGGCACGCGTCAGCACACCCTGCCCCTCGGGAACCGCGGCGACACGCCGCTCGGGGGGCTCTTCCGGCGGCGGCGCTTCGCCGACCGGGGCATCAGGCAGCGCTACCGCGTCGCTGCCCGGACCGGGAAGCGCGGGGCCGACAACCCCTTGCCCCCCCATGCCCGTCCCGCGGAACATCTCGAGCGGCGCCTCGGCGAGCGCAAAGGACGAGAGCCGGTCGATCTGCGCCTGCTGGGTGATAAGCTGTCCCTGCATCTTCACGATCTGTTGCCGCTGCTCGGCCAGCATCGCATTTTGCTGGTCGATCAGCGCGCGTTGTTCGGCCAGGATACGGCGCTGTGCATCGATCTCGCTTTCGACGCTCGCGGCCGGCGGGCTTTCGGCGGCAGCACCCGCACCCGCGGCCGCCGCATTCCACGTCGGCGCGGTATCGAGGAATGGCAATGCGTCGCACAGACATTCAAGCGCTGGCGTCTCGTGCGCCTTGGCCTGCGAAGGCGAAAAAACTGCCGACAGCCCTACGGCCGCCACACCGATATGGCGCAGCGCGGGCGGCGCAATCACGTTGCTCATGCGCCCGCTCCCTGCCCGGTAAAGCTTCGCCCTGGCCGCATCGCGCCCATCTTGTCGATCGCCACGCCCATTTCTTCGCCGGCGACGGCGCGCAGCCCGTCGAGGTCAACCAGCCGACACAATTGCGGCCCCTCCAGCTCGATCAGGCCCTGACGGACAAAGCCCGAGATCGTGCGGCTGACCGTATGGATTGTCAGGCCCAGATGATCGGCAATATCGCCGCGCGTCATCGGCAGGGGGATGCTGCCGAGCGCCGAAAGCCGCTTCGCCGCGATCAACAGAAACGCCGCAACGCGCTCGTTGGCGTTCCGGCGGCCGAGCAGGAATATACATTGATTCGCGCTGTCGAGTGCGCGTTCGAGCGCGCGATTCTGTCCAAACGAATCGGGGTCGCCGTTCAGTGCCGGACGGCGCGTCAGGATCGTGTTGGTGACCGCTTCGGCGGCGGCGTCGCGCGAACCATATTCGACTCCGAACACGTCGCCCTGATAGAAAAATCCCGTCAACTGGCGGTGCCCATCGACATGAAAATGGCAGGTTCGCACCGTTCCCGAGATGACCTCGAACCAGCAATCGCCGGGATCACCCTGCGAAAATATGATCTCGCCTTTACGAAATTTTAGGATGGTATCCTGCGGAATAGACCCGCGTTGAAATTCTGCCGACAGACCTTGCACGCCACGTCTCCAATCTGAAATTGGTATTTGCGGCGACCCCATTTGCGAGTCTCATCTTCCTTTGCGGTTGATGAATCCATCCGGGTAAAGACCTAGGAATTCGTGTGTATGAACAGCCTAGCAAAATCACTTACGTAATTTTCCTTAGCATTTCAGGATAGATTAAGATTGAATTTCAATAGCATAGATGTATTGGCACGTGCCGTGCCGCTACATGCTTAATTAGCTTAGGTTAATTGCTAAACAGCGCACAAACATATATCATCGATGTCAGAGCAGGTGGGTTGCGGCATTGCCGCGCAAAAGATGCTCGTCGGTCGCAAAGTGTCTACGCCTTGGGTGTCAGGGGATTGCACCGTGCATCGAAACGCTTTGAACGTCGAACCGCATTTGACCTTTCGTGAGCATCAAATATTGGAATTGGTAGCAGTCGGCTGCTCGGCCAAGCAGATCGCGCTCGAGATCAATATCGCTCCGCGAACCGTCGAACGGCACATCGAGAATGTTCGGCTAAAGTTGAACGCGCGCAACCGCGCGCACCTGATCACGCAGGCCATGCACCTCGGCCTGCTGGTCATCGAAACGCCTTCACCGGACGAACCTACACTTTTTGAGCTGAAGTGATGGTGCACCCGACAGGATTCGAACCTGTGGCCCCCAGATTAGGAATCTGATGCTCTATCCTGCTGAGCTACGGGTGCGCCGTCGCTCGTGTAGCGGCGAGGCGCGCAAAGCGTCAATCGTGATGGATCAATTGGCCGCTTCCGGCGGAACGATCGGCACCAGCAGCGGCATCGCGGCAATCCCGTCGTCGCGGAGCGCTTCCGCTTCCTCGGGCGACGCTTGCCCGTGGATCAGATCCTCGGCTGCGCGTCCTTCGTGCATCGCGCGCGCAGCATTGGCAAAATCGCGGCCGACCCAGCGCGATTGCGGCAGCATTTCGGCCTGTTTCGCAGCAATGTCAGCCAGAAATTTGCGCACCAGGTCGGGCGATGCGTCCCCCGCACCGGCCGGTTTTGGCGGAGCCTGAGCCGCGAGTTGCTGGTTGGATTTGGCGCCGACTCGCGGTGCCATCGCGGCCTTTTTCACATCGCCATCGCCGCACACGGGGCATTGGAGCAGCCCGCGCGCCTGCTGGTCGGAGAAGCTCTCGCTGCTCGCGAACCATGCCTCGAAACGGTGATCTCCGGTCGCGCAACAAAGGTCGAAAACGATCAAGTCAGGCCAGCCCCAACAGCGGATCGAGTCCGCCGCGCGCATCGAGCGCTGCCATATCGTCGCTGCCGCCGATATGTTTGCCGTCGATGAATATCTGCGGGACGGTACGCGCGCCGCCGGCGCGCTCGACCATCGCATCGAATCCGACGCGGTCGGTCGTCAGGTCGATTTCCTGATACTCGACCCCCTTGCGATCGAGCAGCGCCTTGGCGCGCGAGCAATAGGGGCAGAAGAACTTCGTAAATACTTCGATCTTGGCCATGCGGCTATCCTGTCATCACTAGGTTCGTCATATCGGAATCCAACGAAGCAAAGTCAAATATGTTGCCCGTCATCAGCGCATCGGGGACGACTCTTGCCCAGGTGAGTGCCGAGACGCGCGCCGCGCCGCTGCGGCCAAGCGTGCGTGCCGCCGCGCGCAGCGTCGCGCCGCTGGCATGGACGTCGTCGATCAGCACCACATGACGACCCGCCACGCGCTCCTTTGCGCCCGTTGCCAGCGCAAATGCCCCGGCAACCATCCGCTCGCGCTCGCGCCGCCCCTTGCCGCGCAGCGACGCCGTGGGCTTGATCCGCAAAAGCAGATGATGGTCGCGCGGCGCACCGGTGAGCCGCGACAGCTCGTCGGCGACCAACCCGGCCTGGTTGAACCCGCGCGACCAGAGCCGCCAGCGGTGCAGCGGCACAGGAACCAGCAGCATCGCGTCGACGGCCCCCAGCATTGCGAGCTGCCGCGCCATCAGCCGCGCCATCAGCCGCGCGTGCCCGGTCCGCCGTCCATATTTGAGGCGCAGCGCCACCGTGCGCGCGACAGGACCATAAGCGACCGCCGCGGGCGCCCCGTCGAACGGCGGCGCGCTCGCAAGGCACGCACCGCAGGCGATCGGTGCGCCGGGCAAGGCTGCGGGCAACGGGATCGAGCAGCGCGAGCACGACGGCCCGTCGAGGAAATCGAGCGAGGACCAGCACGTCAGGCAGAACTGGCGATCTTCGCCAACGATAACACCACAGCCCGGACAGCGCGGCGGCAGCGCATAATCGACGATCGCGCGTGCGGCGGCACGCAAGCCCCCCAGCCATGCGCCGGCCGGCGCGCCCTCTTTTTCGACATCCCCCGTCGTCGTCGCCATCATCGGCTTGTGAAGCATCGTCGGGGACGGCACAAGCGGCGCATGTCGCAGTCCCCCCGTCCGCTTTTCTCCCCCGCCCGCCACCGCGCCCAGCGCGACCGCATGGCGCGCCTGCCCGCCTCGGCCAATTTCCTCGCACCGCTGATCGCCGAAACATTGCTCGACCGGCTGACGATGGTGACGCGCGAATTTCCCCGGACATTGCTCATCGGGGCGCATGATGCCGCGCTCGCCGATCATCTGCGCGCGACCGGCACCGAGCTCACGATCGCCGAGGCCGGACCGCGTCTTGCGACCGAAACCGGCGCCATAGCGGTCGAGGCCGACTCCATCGACCTGCCCTTTGCCAGTTTCGACCTCATCGTCTGGCCCGGCGGGCTCGACAGCATCAACGACGTGCCCGGCGCGCTCGTCCGCCTGCGCGCGCTACTCGCGCCCGACGGACTGCTCCTCGGCGCCTTTGTCGGTGATGGCAGCCTGCCCCGGCTGCGCCGCGCAGTGATGGTCGACGGGGTGCGCTCGATCGCGCGGTTGCATCCCCAGATCGACCTCGCCGCGATGGGCAATTTACTCCAGCGCGTCGGTTTCACTCTGCCCGTCGTCGACGTCGACGCGCTGACGGTGCGCTATGGCGACTTGTTCGGGCTGGTACGCGACATCCGCGCCGCGGGCCTGTCGAGCCGGCTGGCGCCCGCGCCGCCGCCGCTCACACGCGAAGAAGCGGCACGGATCGCTGCCGCTTTCGCAAGCCAGGCCGATCCCGACGGCCGCATCGGCGAAGCGTTCCGCCTCGTCCACTTCAGCGGCTGGGCGCCGCATCCCGATCAGCCGCAACCCGCCCGGCGTGGCAGCGGCACCGCTTCGCTGGCCGAGGCATTGAAACCGAAACCCTAGATCAGCGCTTCCAGCAAGCCGATCAGCGGCTTGTCGGCGGGCGGCATGTCGAGGCTATGCAGTTCGACCGGGCGCACCCAGCGTAGCGCGCTGGCATGCTGCGCCACGGGCGTTCCGCGCCATTTGCGGCAAACGTACAGCAACAGCAGCAGGTGCCGGTCGCCCAGCATATCGCTCGCGAAGCAGGCGGGCGCCAGACAGGCGTGATCGACGTCGATTGCAAGCTCCTCGCCCAATTCGCGGATCAGCGCCTGTTCGGGCGTTTCGCCGGGTTCCAGCTTGCCGCCCGGAAATTCCCACAGCCCCGCCATCGACAGACCTTCGGGACGCTGTTGAACGAGCAACCTTCCGTCGCGGTCGACGAGCGCCGCGGCGACGACGACGAGCGAAGTTTTCGGCGGTTTTCCGAGGCTGAGCGCGGACAAATTGTTAACCTTCCTGTGTAATCATCGGCACCCTCGGGAACTATAATTTCAGTCAGGGGTGGAACAATGCAAAAGTTTTACAGGCTGATGCGGTCGACCAGGGCCGCTACAGCCGTCGAATACGGGCTGATCCTGGCCCTGGTCTTTTTGGCGTCCGTCGTTGCGATAGGCAATGTTGCCACTTCGACCGACGCGATGTGGGGTAAAGTCTCCGACGCGGCCGAAACGAATATGTAACGCAGCGGGCGGCTGTCCCTTTTCTGGACCGCCGCCCGTCAGCCTCATCCGGCACCATTAAGATTTTCAAAACCTATTCATCCTAAACCCGCAGATGTTGACCCAGACCAGACCGTCAACAGGGTAAGTGAAATCAGGAGACCAGTCATGAAGTTCATCAAGAAGTTCGTCCGCGATACCAAAGCCGCGACCGCCATCGAATATGGCCTGATCGCCGCTCTGATCGCCGTCGCCGGTATTGCCGCGATGGGCGCTGTTGGCAATGGCGTGAAGGGCACCTTCACGGACGTCGCAGGCAACCTCGGCGAAACCGTTCCGTAAAATTCGGTTTCTGCGCGGTTTCGCGCTTGAAACGAAAACGAGGGGCGGTGGCATCATGCCACCGCCCCTTTTTCGTGTCAGCGGCTCGCGTAGACGACAAGCTTCACCTTCTGCCCCGGCGTCAGCCGGCTCGACGCGGTCAGGCGGTTGAGCACCTGGAACCGCTCGGCCTGATAATTGCTGTACGCCATTCGCCGCGCGAGCGTGGCAACCGTATCGCCGCGCCCGACGGTCACGACATCGATCCGCCGCGGCTTGATCGCCGCCGCTTCCGCCGTGCTCAGGCGCCGCACGCTATTGAACATCGAGTTGAACACGCTGCCCCCGCCGGCCTGCGTGAGCGTGATGAAGTGAAACGCGCTGCTTCGCGAAAATTCATAGGCAAAGACGGTCACATCGACCTGTCCCGACTGCGTGTTCACCCGCGCGGTCGAATAGGATGCCGGGATGCCGTTCACCGTCGTGCGCTGGATCGCGCCGGGGGTGATCGATGCATTGCCCGCCACCGCCTTGAATGCTGCGGCGATATAGGCGTTCATATCGCCGCTATACGGCCCCGTCGTAAATTGCGCCTGGCCGCCGTTGCCGCTGACCGACACCGCATCGGCACCATTCTGCATGCCGTAACCGTTCGGCACCGTGAAGCGCAGCTTGAGGTCGGGATGCAGGAAATCGCGCCCCTCGACCACGCCCTGCGCCGGATCGTCGCCATAGAGCACATTGTCGACCGAGGCGAGGAACGCGTCGGCATTGCGCGTCCCACCGCTGCCGCCCGCCCGGCTCGCCAGCGACTGTGCGTTGCGCACGCGCGAGGCGGGATCGGGGTGGGTACTCGCCCATTCGGGAAGCGAACGCGCGTCGCCACCCGACAGGCGCGCGTCGAGCGTCGTCTGGTTGGCGAGGCTGGTCAGCATCGTCGACAGCGCCATCGTGTCATAACCCGCGCTGCGAAGATATTGGACGCCGAGCTGGTCGGCTTGCAGTTCCTGGCTACGCGAAAAGCCCAGCGTCGCAAGCTGCGCCACGCGTAGCGAATTATTCTGGAGCAGTCCGCCGAGCCCGCCGAGCAACCCGCCATTGTCGCCGATCGCGCCGCCCAGCACCGCGCCGAGCACGCCGAGGATCTGGTTGCGCGTCGCCGCCGACTGGCGCTTCTTGCTGTGCTGCGCGGCGACGTGGCCGACCTCGTGCCCGAGAACGCCGGCAAGTTCGGCCTCGTCGTTCATCAGCGCCATCAGCTGGCGGGTGACATAGACATAGCCCCCGGGGATCGCGAATGCGTTGTTCACCGGCGAATTGAGCAGGGTGACGGTGAAATCGCTGGGCGAGCGCGACAGTCCCGACTGGACGGCGATATTTTGCCCGACGCGGTTCACATAGGCGGCTTGCGGGCCATTATAGGCGCCGCCGAATTCGGCCATCAGCTGCGGATGCGCGTCGGTGCCCTGCTTACGCTCGGCGGGCGAAATGCTCGTCGCGGTCTTGATCGCCTTCAGCTGCGCGTCGGCCGCGCCGGTCGCGGCCAAGCCGCCCATCGCCAGCACCGCCGCCAGTTTTTTCCCGGTCTTCCAGCTCATCGAAATCCTCCCACTGCACGTCGCCGGTCAGGGATATCCCCATCATACGACAAGGCAAGTCGCGCGATGAATCGCGACCGCCCAATTTCGAAAAGGGAACGCGATAACCCGCGATCGGGTTCCGCCGGACCGTACCTAAGCGCGGCCCATCGCTAGGAATTTATCCTCGCGCGCGGCGAGCAACGTCTCGCGCGGCAGGCCTGCCAGCGCGTCGAGTTCCTGCGCGATCGCATCGCCCAGCGCGGCAATCGCAACTTCGGGCGCGCGATGCGCGCCGCCGACGGGTTCGGTGACGATGCGGTCGATCACCTTCAATCCCAGCAGGTCCTGCGCCGACATCTTCATCGCCGCGGCGGCGTCGGCCGCCTTGTCCGACGTGCGCCACAGGATCGAGGCGCAGCCCTCGGGCGAGATCACCGAATAGACCGCATGTTCGAACATCAGCACGCGGTTCGCCGCGGCGAGCGCAATCGCGCCGCCCGAACCGCCCTCGCCAACGACCGCAGCGACCATCGGCACGCCGAGCGCAAGGCATTGTTCGGTCGAGCGCGCGATCGCTTCGGCCTGGCCGCGTTCTTCGGCCTGAATCCCCGGAAAGGCGCCCGAGGTGTCGACCAACGTCACCACCGGCAGCCCGAAACGGTCGGCGAGCTGCATCAGGCGGATCGCCTTGCGATAGCCCTCGGGCTTCGCCATCCCGAAATTATGCTTCATGCGCGACGGGATATCGTCGCCCTTCTCATGGCCGATGACCATCACGCGGCGGCCGCGGAATCGCGCCATCCCGCCCAAAATCGCCTGATCGTCGCCGAAATTGCGGTCGCCCGCCAGCGGCATCCAGTCGTCGAACAGGCCGGCGACATAATGTTTGAAATGCGGGCGGTCGGGGTGGCGCGCGACCTGCGTCTTTTGCCAGGGCGTCAGTTTCGAATAGATATCGCGCAGCAATTTCGAGGACTTATCCTCGAGCTGCGCAATGTCATTGTCGATGTTGAGCGAGGGGTCGTCCCCCATTTCGCGCAGTTCGGCAATCTGCCGATCGAGCGCCGCGACCTGTTTTTCGAAGTCCAGAAAGGCTGTCATGCGCAGTCGCTAGGACGATGGCGGCGCAACGTCAACTTTGGGGTGGGGGCTATCCATACTTGCAAGCGGATGCCGCTTGTTGACCAGCTCGACGAGGCGGCGGCTGTCGACATGCGTGTAGATTTCGGTGGTCGCGATATCGGCGTGGCCGAGCATCAATTGCAGTGCGCGCAGATCGGCCCCGCCCTCAAGCAGATGCGTTGCAAAGGCGTGGCGCAGCACATGCGGGCTGACCGCAGTCGGGTCGACCCCCGCGCGGCCCGCGAGGTCGCGGAGCATCTGGAACAGCCGCACGCGCGAGATATGCGCCTTGCCCGACGGGAACAGCCAGGGCGATCCATCGGTAAGCAGCGGCACCCAGCGATCGAGTACCGCACGCGCGCGTTCGGACAGCGGGACCAGCCGTTCCTTGTCGCCCTTGCCGCGGATGATCAGATATTCGCGTTCGCCGGCCATCGCGCGGCGCGGCAGCGACACCAGCTCGCTGGCACGCAGGCCCGATCCATAGAGAAGTTCGAGCAGCAGCAGCATGCGCACTGCGGCGGCGGGCGGCGCCTCCGCCGCCGCTTCTTCCTCGGCCTGTTCGAACAGCCGCTCGACATGCGCGTGCGTCAGGATGCGCGGGAGCGGGCGGCGCGTCGCGGGCCGCGCGATATCGAGCGCCGGATTGTCCGCGCGCTCGCCTTCATCGAGCAGGAAGGCGAAGAACTGGCGCAGCGCCGACAGCTTGCGCGCCGCGCTGCTGGCGGCAAGCGATTGATAATCCGCCATCAATTTGCGCAAAGCGCCCGCATCGGCGTTAGCCAGCGGGCCTTTTACCCACTCGGCCGCCTGCTCCAGATCGCGGCGATAGGCGGCAAGCGTGTTGCGCGAGGCGCCGCGCTCGGCCGCCATCATCTCCAGAAAGCGATCGATCAGAACGCCGTCAGACACGCACCAGCGCTTCGGCGGCGATCATCCGCGCTTCGGACGACAGGCCCACTTCGCGCAGCGCGCGGACGATATAATAGAGATGATAGGGCGGAACCTTCGACCATTCGCCCTGCATCCCCGCCGCCGCGAGAAGCGCCACCATACCGGGCTCGCGCCGTTCGGCCGCCGCCATGATCGCGCGCGACCAGCGCGTTTGCTTGCCCAGATCGACCTCGAGATCGCTCGCCGCCGATGCCGCGGCGCTGGTGTCGAGGCGGCCGAGGCCGGCAAGGCCCGCGAGCAGGAATTTCGATCGCAGCGCATCGGCGCTATCGTCATCGCCCGCAAACTGCCCGATCGTGCCCGCGCTCATGCCGTTGAGCGGTCGCGGCGATCCCACAGCGAGCACCGCCCACGCGCGGCTCCCGACCGAAACGGTCGGAACCCACGCGATGGCATTTTCGTCATAGCCGCCTGCGAGCATCGATCCGAGCAGCTGCCACGGATCGTCGCCGACCTCGGTACCGACGGGCAGCGCGGCCGCGGCGCGTGCGGTCGCGACCATCGCGGCATAGCGCAGGGTCGGACCGGCGTCGGTGCCCCAAAGCCGTTCCATCGCCGCATAACGATCGGCGCCGCGCGCCAGACGGAAGGCGGCACGCAACTGGTCAGTCTGCGCCGTGACTGCCTCGGCGGGCTCTTCCTCGCTCGCCGCAGCGCTGAGGAGCGACACATAGGCCTCGCTCGACAGCACGCCGCGCGCCGCGGCTTCGGGCGCGGCCGCAACGCGGCTCGCCATGTCGGTCATCGGCGCCAGCACCGTCCAGCTCTTGATATTCGGCGCCGCCGAAGTGCGCAGCGTCTCGGGCACGGGGATCGCGGTCGCGGTCGCCATGCCGAAGCGCCAGCTCGTCAGCCGGTCGATATTGTCCCACTCGATCGTCGTCGAGCGGCGGCCGGCGCCGGTCGCGCCGAGCACGCGCTCTGCCAGCAATATGTCGAAGTTCGAAATCCTGCCGCTCGACCGCACGCGGCCGATCGCCCAGCCTGCGGGGCCGGCTTCGCCCGACAGGCCCGAGCAGATCGCCGACGACAGCCGCCACGCCTGCTCGTCGCCATGCGCGAGCCCCGCGGGGACATAAGGACACATGCCCGCCGGATCGGCGTTGGCAAGATAGGTCTGCTGCGCCGCGGCGACGAGGCGCGGGCTCGCGCGGTCGTAATCGACCGACTGGACGATCCGGCGCGCGGTGATCGATTCGCCCATGCGCAGCAACAGCGAAGCGCGAGCGGCGGCGAGGTCGGCGCCGTTGATCGTCTCGGGCGTGTCGATCGCCGAGGCGAGCGAGCGGCGGAGCAAAATCTGGCCCCAACGCGATGCGAACTGGCCGTTCGTCTTGCCCATGATCGCGGCGGCATATTGGCCGCGCACGCCGAACGCGTCGGGCGCAAGCCCGCCGGTTTCGGGGGTCAGCGGCCCGATGCGGGTCAGCAGGCGGCGCGCGCCCGGCGGCAGGTCATATTTCAGCCCGCCCGATTCGACCTCTTCGCCGTCCTCACCCTCTTCACCGGTTTCGATCGACGCACTCGTCGGCGCCGTCCCCACGGTCGGGGTGACGGCAGGCGGCGTGCTACCGTTGGTCGGCGTCGAACTCGGAGCGGGCGTCGGCGTCGATGAAGGCGCCGGCGTCGGACGCGGCGCGTCGGCGGGGTTGCCGAAGCCTTCGGGCAGCAGCGATTCCTGTGCGAGCGCGGGCAGCACCAACGCGGCGGCCATGGCGGTTCCCGACAGGCCCAGCGCGAGCGATAATGTTTTCATCTTCATTGCGGCACGCTTTCGGCAATCTTGTCGGTCACGTCCACCTCAATCATTCGCGGCTCGATCGGCCGGCCCAGGAACAGCAGGAACAGGAAGAAAGCCACCAGCACCAGCGCCAGCACGATCAAACGTGCAATCCAGCGGCCTTTTCCCGATCTGCCCCGCGTGCGCAATATCCAATGCCTGTCGTTCGTCTCATTAAACGCGCAGCAAAAGCATTGTTCCGCGCGACCCTCGCGGTATAGCCGCGCGGACCATGTCGCGAAACCCGAAAAGCCTGGCCCCCATGACCACGGGGCCCATCCCCGCGTCGATCCGCGAACGGTCGATCGTGCTCGTCGGGTTGATGGGGTCGGGAAAATCGACGGTCGGTCGCCGCCTCGCGCAGCGGCTCGGCATGCGCTTCGCCGACGCCGACGACGAGATCGAACGCGCCGCAGACACCAGCATTTCCGACATTTTCGAGCGTTTCGGCGAGGCGCATTTCCGCGATGGCGAGCGCCGCGTGATCGCCCGGCTGCTCGCCGGAAAACCGATGGTGCTGGCGACCGGCGGCGGCGCCTTCATCAACAACGAAACGCGCGCGCTGATCCTGCGCGATAGCCTGTGCATCTGGCTCGACGCCGATATTGCGACCCTCGTCGAACGCGTCGGCCGCCGCAGCCACCGCCCGCTGCTCAAGAACCGCGACCCCGGCGAGGTGCTCCGCGACCTCGCGGCGGTCCGCAATCCCATCTATGCCGAGGCGCATCTTCGCGTCAGTTCGGCAAGCACGCCGCACGACCATACGGTGCGCGCGATCCTGGAGGCCCTGTCAAAGTGGGAAGATCCGCAATGGAAAGCCTGACCGTCGACCTTGGCAGCCGCAGCTATCCGATATTGATCGGCGACGGACTGATCCGCGACATCGGCGAGCATGTCGCGCCGCTGTTGAAGCGTCCGCGAACGATGATTGTCACCGACGCGCATGTCGCCGACCATTATCTGATCGCGCTCGGCACGTCGCTCGGGATGGAGAGCATCTCCTTCTCTTCCTTCGTCCTCGAACCCGGCGAAAGCACCAAAAGCTGGGCAGGCCTCGCGCGCCTGACCGAATGGCTGATCGGCGAGGGCGTCGAGCGCGGCGACCATGTCATCGCGCTCGGCGGCGGGGTGATCGGCGACCTCGTCGGTTTCGCCTGCTCGATCGTCAAGCGCGGCTGCAACTTCATCCAGGTCCCGACCACTTTGCTGGCGCAGGTCGACAGCAGCGTCGGCGGCAAGACCGCGATCAACGTCCCGGCGGGCAAGAATCTGATCGGCGCCTTTCACCAGCCCGCGCTCGTCGTCATCGACCCGACGACGCTCGAAACGCTGCCGCGCCGCGAACTCGGCGCCGGCTATGCCGAGGTCGTCAAATATGGCCTGATCGACGACGCGGAATTCTTCGCCTGGTGCGAAGCAAACGGCGCGGCGCTGCTCGCGGGCGACAGTGCGGCGCGGCACAAGGCGATTGCGCACAGCGTCGGCGCGAAGGCGCGCATCGTCGCCGCCGATGAACGCGAGACGCAGGACATTCGCGCGCTGCTCAACCTTGGCCACAGCTTCGGACACGCGCTTGAGGCCGAGACGGGCTATTCGGACCGACTCCTCCACGGCGAGGCGGTCGCGGCGGGCATGGTCCTTGCGCACCAATTCTCGGCGGCGAAAGGCCTCTGCCCTGCAGAAGACGCGGCGCGCGTCCGCGACCATCTGGCAAGCGTCGACCTGCCGCACAGCCTCGCGAGCGCAGGCGTCAACACCGACGGCGCGACCCTCGCGAGCCATATGGCGCACGACAAGAAGGTCCGCGGCGGGAAGCTGCCCTTGATCCTGACCCACGGCATCGGACAGAGCTTCGTCACCGAGGACTATGGCCTCGATGCGGTTGCGGAATTCCTCGATAGCTAAGCCCGCGCGGCAAAAACCGGGACGCGAACGGCCAATTGCGGACGTTCTCTGGCATCGTCACCCCGGACTCGATCCGGGGTCGACAGCTACCGTCGCGCGCATGGATCCCGGATCAAGTCCGGGATGACGAAAGGCGGGATGGCCGCTCCCCGTCCCAAAGCCGCCCCTTCCCCCCACCCTCGCTTTACGCTAGCCAGTTGCAAATGACTTGCAATATGCGTGATGCGGGGACGAATATTTGGTTGCGATTGCAGATACGACCAGCCTGACCGCCAGCGAACGGCCGACCACCGCCGCGGGGCTTTGGACCGTCGCCTTCCTCGGCGTCACCGCTGGCGTCCAGATGAGCGACCGCGGGCTACAATCGATCCTGTCCCCTGCGATCCAGACAAGCTTCGGCGTCTCAGACGCGGTCATCGGTGCACTGCACGGCATCGCGGGCATTCTCGTCGCAAGCGCGCTCGCCGTGCCGCTCGCGCGCCTTGCAGACCGCTATTCGCGCAAATCGATCCTGCTCGGGCTGATCCTGCTCTGGGGGATGCTCACCGCGCTCAGCGGGATCGCGCCCGATTTCGAACTTTTCTTCATCGGCCGCGCCGCGTCGGGCATCACCGAATTCGCGATGATCCCCGTCGTCTATTCGCTCATCCCCGACCTCGTCAGCGATAGGCATCGTGTACCGTCGAACCTTGCTTTTGCGGCGCTGATGGCAACCGGAGCCAGTGCAGGCTTCTATTTCGGCGGCAATCTGCTCGAATTCGCGGGCACGATAGCGCCCACCGGAGTCGCACCATGGCGCGCCGCGCTGCTCTGTCTCAGCCTGCTTGCGCTACCCCTCCTCGGTATCGGCCTGTTCGTCCACGATCCGCCGCGCGGTATCCCGACGGGCAGCGAACGACGCGAAGATGCGGCGCTCGGGCCGTTCCTTCGCGCGCATCAGCGGCGCATCCTGCTGTTCCTCGGCGCCGCGGGTGGCTTGGCGATCGCGGTACAGGCGGTCGCGCCGATGGCAGCGATGGGCCTCGTCCGCCGCTATGCGTCCGACCTTGTTCCAACCGGCCATGCGCTCGGACTGATCACGCTCGTGACCAGCCTCGGCAGCCTCGCCGTCGCCGGCATCGTCGACCGCTTCCTGCGTCCGCGGCTTGGCGAGGTGTCGCGCCCCGCGGTGATGGCGGCCGGCGCGACGCTGGCGATCCCGTGCCTGGTCTGGCTCGGCGGTGCCCCGACCGAACAGCAGGCGCTCGCGATGATCGCGCTCTTCCTCGCGCTGACCAGTACCGCCAACGCACTGATCCCTACGATCCTGCAGGATATCATTCCCGCCGAACTGCGCGCGCGCAGCTTCGCGATCTACAGCTTCGTCATCGCCGCGTTCTGTGCGCTCGGCCCGCTACTGACCGGCGGCCTGTCGGATCGCGCCGTCGGCGGCAATCTGCTGCTCGCGATGGCGATCGGCGGCGTACCGGCGCTCGCCGCGGCGGCATTGTCCGCCGGCCTGATGGCGCGGCAGCGCGGCGGCTAGCCCTCGCTCGAAAGGCCCATCGCCTCATTCTCTTCGCGCGCGGCTTTCGCTGCCAGACGCTTGCGGCGGAGTTTCTCGAGCACGCTGTCGGCCTCGCGCCCGCCGCCCGGCTTGAAGCGATGGTCCATGCCCGCCGAAATATCGCCCTCGTCGAGCTGCGCCTGAAGCCGCGTTTCGTCGAGGTGCCGCAGGGTCGCCTCGACATCGTCCATCTCGCTTGGATCGACGTCGAGATGGCGCAAGGCGGCGAGCCCCATCGCGACCGAGCTTTCGAAGACCTCGCGAATGACGCCGTCGACCCCCGCGCCATCGAGCGCGAGCAGCTGGCGGCGGTCGAACACGCGCATCAGCACCTTCGCGTTCGGAAAGGCGTCGACCACAGGTTTCAGCGCCGCGGCATCGACGGATGCGTCGTCGATGCAGAAAATGATCAGCCGCGCCTCGTCGGCGCCCGCGCGGCGCAGCAGATCGACGCGCAGCCCGTCGCCGAAATAGACTTTGGTGTCGAAGCGGCTCGACAGCTCGATCTGGCTCGGCTTCTTGTCGATCAGCGTCACCGAACAGGCAACGCCGTGCAGCATCTGCGATACGATCTGGCCGAACCGCCCGTAGCCGACGACGATCGCCGAACCGCGCGGGGCACCCTCGGGATCGTCCATGTCAAACGGCTCGGCGGCCGGCGAAAATTCGAGGTTGCGCGCGAACAGCATCAGGAACGGCGTCGTCACCATCGACAATGTCACGACCGCGCTGAACAGGCTCGCGGCCTCGGGCTGGATCAGCAGCGCGTCGGCCGCCTGCGTGAACAGCAGGAAACCGAATTCGCCGCCCTGGCTGAGCAACAGTCCGAGTCCCAGTGCCACCGGCCAGGGTTTGCCGAACAATTTCACGATCAATGTGAGGACGACGACCTTCACAGCCACAAGCCCGAGCGCCAGCCCGAGCACCAGCAGCGGGCGCTCCAGCACCGCGCCGACGTCGAGCACCATGCCGACGGCAAGGAAGAAGAGGCCGAGCAGGATGAGGCGGAAGGGTTCGACGTCTGATTCAATCTCGTGCCGATAGGGCGAGTCGGCGAGCATCACGCCCGCGATGAAGGCACCGAGTGCGGTCGACAGGTGCAGGCTGTGCATCAACGCCGCGCTCGCCAGGATAGTGAGCAATCCGACGACGACGAACAATTCGCGCTCGCCATAGCGGCCGATGATCCGCAGCAGCGGATTGACCACGAAACGGCCCGCGAGCACCAGCACGACGATCGCCCACAAGGTGAAGAAGGCCATCTGCCACCCCGGCGGAGCCGACGGATCGGCGGGCGCGCGCGACAGGACCGCTATGATCGTGATCATCGGGACAAGCGCAAGATCCTGGAACAACAGGATCGAGAAGGCTTTTTCGCCGAATGGCGAATTGATCCGCCCCGAGCTCTTAAGCCCCGGCAGCACCTGTGCGGTCGACGACAGCGCGAGCGGCAGGCCGAGCGCGAGCGAAGCCGCGGGGCTGAACCCCAGGGTCAGATGGATGAGGCCGGTAAGCACCAGCCCGGTCACGACGACCTGCATCAGGCCGAGGCCGAAGATCGCGCGGCGCATGTCCCACAGCCGCCGCGGCGACAGTTCGAGCCCGACGAGGAAGAGCAGAAAGGCGATGCCAAGCTCGGCAAAGGCGAGCTTCGATTCGCCGCCGCCAACGAGCCCGAGCCCGTGCGGCCCGACGATCGCCCCCGCGATCAGATAACCAAGCACCGCACCAAGGCCGAGCCGGCGGAAAATCAGCACAAACAGGGTCGCGACGCCGAGCAGGATCGCGCCTTCGACGAGTGCGGTGTCGGTCGCGGTCTCCCCGACCTTCTCGGCAGCTTCGGCAGCGGCAGCTGCCGTGAGCACGAGCAAATTCATGCCGCCGCCGCCCGTTCCTCGAGCGCCGCGATGGCGGCCTCGAAGGGCAGCAGGATCGCGCCGTGGCGCGCCGGATAGGCCTGCGCCGGTGCGAGCAGGTCGAACCCCGGCCAGTCGGGCTGCGCCCTCTCGCCCGCGAACCAGCCGACGATTCCGTCGCGCGCGGCACGCAGTTCGGTAAGGCCGAGTCCCGGTGCGTGACGGGCAAGCAGCGCCGCCGACGCCTGCCCCAGCGCGCACGCCTCGACATGCATGCCGACGCGCGTGACCCGGCCGGCATCGTCGGTATCGAGATCGAGGATGATCGCGCTGCCGCACAAAGCGGCACGTTTGCTTACGCGGTGGCGCGCGCCTTCGATCGGCAGATATTCGGAGGTTGCGACCGCCAGCGCCAAAATGTCGCGGTTATAAAGCGGCGCGCTCACGACGGGTCGGATCCGGCAACTTCGGCTTCGCGCGCCTCGGCGCGGCGTGCGGCGATCACCTTGCTCATCGCGCCGCTCGTCGCATTGAGCGCCGGGTAGGTGCGGCTGTCGGTCATCCACGCGGGACGCTGCATGACGCCATAACCGATATCATAGAGCAGGGTGAGGAGCATGAAGCCGATGGAGGCGATAAGCAGGCCTTTGACAGCACCGAAGCCCGCGCCCAGCCCGCGGTCGAACCCGCCGACCAACGACGCGCGGCTGCGCTGTCCCATCGCGCGCGATCCCCATTTGGCGAGCGCGAACACGCCGCCAAAGAGCAGCACAAAGGCAAGAACCGCGGCGCCGCCTTCGGTCCCGACCCAGCCCGTGAGCAGGTCGGTGACGAGCGGGTGAAAAAAGCGCACCGCCGCGATCGCAAGAACCCACGCGAGCAGCGTCGTCACCTCCTGCACGAGGCCGCGCGAAAAACCGAGCACCGCGCCGCCGCCAACCAGCACCAGCACGACGATATCCAGAGCCGTCAGACTTCCCATTTGCCGGTCGCTAGTCGCGACCGAGCATCAGGTCAACGAGTTCGCCGAGCCGTTCGAAACCGGTGACCGAAATCCCGCCGACCGGCTTCATGCCCTTCGGCCCCCAGCCGCGCGAGAAACCGAGCTTCGCCGCTTCGCGCAGCCTGAGGCCATCGTGCGAAACCTGCCGCACCTCACCCGACAGCGACAGCTCGCCGAATACGATTGCGTCGGCGGGCACCGGCCGCTCGCTGAACGCCGAAATCAGCGCCGCGGCGACAGCGAGATCGGCGGCGGGATCGGTGAGCCGATAGCCGCCGGCGATGTTGAGATAGACTTCGGCCGCACCCATTTGCAGCCCGCAGCGCGCCTCCAGCACCGCGAGCACCATCGCGAGCCGCCCGCTGTCCCAGCCCACCACCGCGCGGCGCGGCGTCGCCCCGCTCGCCAGCCGCACGGTCAGCGCCTGCACCTCGACCAGCACCGGGCGCGTGCCTTCGAGCGCCGGAAACACCACCGAACCCGGCACGTCGCGGCTGCGATCGGTCAGGAACAGGCTCGACGGGTTGCTGACCTCGCCCAGCCCTTCCTCGCCCATCGCGAAGACGCCGATCTCGTCGGTGCCGCCGAAGCGGTTCTTCACCGCGCGCAGGATGCGATATTGGTGGCTGCGCTCGCCCTCGAACGCCAGCACGGTGTCGACCATATGTTCGAGCACGCGCGGACCGGCGATCGTGCCGTCCTTGGTGACATGGCCGACGAGCACGATTGCGGCGTCGCTGTCCTTGGCATAGCGGATCAGTTCCTGTGCGCTCGCACGGACCTGGCTTACTGTCCCCGGCGCGCTGTCGATCAGGTCGCTGTGCATCGTCTGGATCGAATCGATCACGACGAAATCGGCCGTCTGCTTGTCGAGCGTCGCAAGGATATCGCGCACCGAGGTCGCGCTCGCTAGCGCCACGGGTGCATCGCCAAGCCCCAACCGCTGCGCGCGTAACCGCACCTGCGCCGCGGCTTCCTCGCCGCTGATATAGACGACTGACTTGCCAGCCTTCGCCAGCCTTCCGGCGGCCTGCAGCAGCAAAGTCGATTTTCCGATCCCTGGATCGCCGCCGATCAGCGTCGCGGATCCTGCCACAAAGCCGCCGCCAAGCGCGCGGTCGAACTCGGCGATGCCGCACAGCATGCGTTCGGGCATCTTGCTTTCGGCATCGAGCGTTTCGAGTGCAAGGGTGCGCCCGCCGCGGCTGAGGTCGTGCTTCGCCGAAAAGACGGTCTCGCCGGCCTCTTCGACCAGCGTGTTCCACTCACCGCAGTCGGCGCATTGCCCCTGCCAGCGGTAGGTTGCGGAGCCGCAATTCTGGCAGACATATTGACGTTTCGCTTTGGCCATGCGGCCTCGCATAATCGGAACAAAGATGGAACGCCAGTGGTTTCCTGCCTCGTCATTGCGAAGCGCGGCATAGACCGCTCTGGATTGCTTCGCTCCGCTCGCAATGACGAATGGAGGGGGACGGTTCAGTTTTCACGCGCGTTGCTCTAGGGGAGCAGCAACACCCGAATCACCTTCCCACAGGAAAGCCCATTCCATGAAATTCTTCGCCGACACCGCCGAAATCGCCGACATCCAGGAACTCGCCGCGACCGGCCTGCTCGACGGCGTCACGACCAACCCGTCGCTGATCGCCAAGTCGGGCCGCGACTTCAAGGAAGTCACGAAGGAAATCTGCGCCTTGACCGACGGACCGGTGTCGGCCGAGGTTGTCGCGCTCGACCATGCAACGATGATGAAGGAGGCCGAAATCCTCCGCAAGATCGCCCCCAACGTCTGCATCAAGGTGCCGCTGACGATCGACGGGCTCAAGACGTGCAAGGCGCTGACCGGCGACGGCACGATGGTCAATGTCACGCTCTGCTTCTCCGCGGCGCAGGCGCTGCTCGCCGCCAAGGCCGGCGCGACCTTCGTCTCGCCGTTCGTCGGCCGCCACGACGACAATGGCTTCGACGGCATGCAGCTCATCTCCGACATCCGCCTGATCTACGACAATTATGGCTATGAGACCGAGATCCTCGTCGCGAGTGTGCGCCACGGCATCCATGTGCTCGAAGCCGCGAAGATCGGCGCCGACGTGATGACCGCGCCGCCGTCGGTGATCAAGGGGCTGTTCAAGCATATCCTGACCGAAAAGGGCATCGAAGGCTTCCTCGCCGACTGGGCGAAGACCGGCCAGTCGATCTGATAAAGCTCCTCCCTGTGGCGAAGCCATGGGGAGGTGGCAGCGCGAAGCGCTGACCGAGGGGTAATATCGCCGGCGTCGAGCCCCCTCCACCACCGCCTGCGGCGGCGGTCCCCCTCCCCGCCGCTTCGCGGCAGGGAGGATCTGAACACCCTTTCCAGTTGACGTAAACGTCAACCAACCGCGATACTCCCCCGAAAGGGAGAGATTCGCGATGACCGATACGACTATCCTCACCGAACGCCGCGCGCACGTGCTGATCGTCACGATCAACCGGCCGGAGGCGCGCAACGCGGTCAACGCCGCCGTCCATGTCGGCATCGGCACCGCGCTCGAAGAGGCGGAGAACGACCCCGAAATCCGCGTCGTCGTGATCACCGGCGCGGGCGACAAGAGCTTTTGCGCCGGCGCTGACCTCGTCGCGCTGTCGCGCGGCGAAAGCCTCTACCCCGACGATCCGGCGCAGCAGGCCTGGGGCTTCGCGGGCATGGTGTCGCACCCGATCTCGAAACCGATCATCACCGCGGTCAACGGCTTCGCCTTTGGCGGCGGCTGCGAGATCGCGCTGATGAGCGACATCATCGTCGCCGCCGACCATGCGCAATTCGGGCTGCCCGAGGTCAAGGTCGGGCTGTTCGCCGCGGCGGGCGGCGCCTTCCGCCTCGCCCAGCAACTGCCGCGCAAGCTCGCAATGGAATATATGCTCACCGGCGACCCGATCCCCGCCGCGCGCGCGGCCGAGTTCGGGCTGGTCAACCATGTTGTCCCGCTCGCCGATCTGCTCCCGACCGCGCTCGCGCTCGCCGAGAAAATCGCAGGCAATGCCCCGCTGTCGGTGCAAGCGTCGAAGCGCGTCGCGCTCGGCATCGACGAGGGCCGCATCGCCGCCGACGCGCCCTATTGGGAGCACAACACCCGCGAACGCGGCGTGCTGATGCGCAGCGAAGACGCGCGCGAGGGCCCGCTCGCCTTCGCGCAGAAGCGCAAACCCGAATGGAAAGCGCGCTGACATGATGACCGACCCAGAGCGCATTCCCGTCATCATCGGGGTCGGACAGGTCAACGACCGGCCCGACGATCCCGATCAGGGGCTGGATTCGCTTGGGCTGATGGTCGCGGCGTTGAAGATCGCCGACGCCGACGCGGGCGGTGGGCTCCTCGCCGATCTCGACAGCCTCGCGATCGTCGATCAGATCAGCTTCCACAGCCTCGGCAAACTCCCCCAACCGCTCGCCGCCGCGATCGGCGCCACGCCCGCGATCAACTATCAATCGGCAGCCCCGCACGGCGACACACCCGTGCGCCTCCTCAACGAGGCAGCAAACCGCATCGGCGCGGGCGAGATCAAGCTTGCCGCGATCGTCGGCGCCGAGGCGCTGCGCACCGCCGCGGGCCGCGCCGCCAAGGCCGCAAGCGGCGAGGACAAAAGCTATAACGCGATCCGTCAGGTCGCGACGCGGCGCGAGCCCAATTACGCGCAGAAACATGGACTTGCTGCGCCAGTCGATGTCTACCCGCTCTATGAAAACGCAACGCGCGCCGCGTGGGGCCAGAGCCTCGCCGAAGCGCAGTTCGAGAGCGCCGAAATCTGGTCGCGCTTTTCGGAGGTCGCCGCCGCAAACGACGGCGCGTGGATCCGCAAACCCGCGACACCCGAAGACATCCTCAAGGTCGACGAGCGCAACCGCCCGATCGCCTTCCCCTATTCGAAGCTGATGGTCGCCAACTCGTCGGTCAATCAGGGCGCGGGCTTCATCGTCGCGAGCCTCGCCGAAGCATGGCGTCGCGGCATCCCCGAAGACCGCCTGATCCATATCGGCATGGGCGCGGCGGCGAAGGAGCCCGCTAGCATCCTTCACCGCGACCGCTACGACGGCAGCGTCAGCATGGAGACCTCGATCACGCGCACGCTCGAACTCAATGCGATGACCGCCGCGGATTTCGATTTCGTCGAACTCTACAGCTGCTTTCCCTGCGTGCCCAAGATGGCGCGCCGCATCCTCGGCTGGCCGTGGGACCGTCCCGCGACGGTGTTCGGCGGCCTGACCTTCGGCGGCGGACCGATCGCCAATTATATGAGCCATGCGATCGTCTCGATGGTCGACAAATTGCGTAGCGAAGGCCGCTATGGCTTCCTCTTCGCCAACGGCGGCTTCGCCACCGACAATCATTGCATCGTGCTGGGCAACAAACCGATTGCGGCAGCCAGCTTCCCGCAGGATTTCGATTATCAGGCCGAAGCCGAAGCGAAGCGGGGGCCGGTGCCCGAACTGGTCGAGGATTATGCGGGGCCGGCGACGATCGAGAGCTATACAGTCTTCTATGGCCGCGACGGCGCGCCGAAAGCCGGCGTCGTCGCGGCACGTACGCCCGATGGCCAGCGTACGCTGGCGCACGTCGATGTCGGCGACGCCGCGATGTTGGCTTTCCTGACCGACGGTAAGCAGGAGCCGGTTGGTACGGCGGGCCAGGTGGTTGCGCTTGAGGAGGGTTTTGGCTGGCGGGCAGCCTAATCCTTTTCGTCATTGCGAGCGATGCGGCAATCCAGAGCGGCTTACGCCTACTCTGGATTGCCGCATCGCTTCGCTCTTCGCAATGACGAGGATTGTCAGTTCAGGTCGAAACTGACCCCCTGCGCCAGCGGCAGCGCATCCGAATAATTCAGCGTATTGGTCGCGCGCCGCATATAGGCCTTCCAGCTGTCCGAGCCGCTTTCACGCCCGCCGCCGGTTTCCTTCTCGCCGCCGAACGCCCCGCCAATCTCGGCGCCCGAGGTGCCCAGATTGACGTTCGCGATGCCGCAGTCGCTCGCGACAAGAAACCGCTCGGCCTCGCGCATGTCGGTGGTGAAAATCGCCGACGAAAGCCCCGCCGCCACATCATTATGCTGCTCGATCACAGCATCGAGGTCGTAATAGCGCATCACATAAAGGATCGGCGCGAACGTCTCTTCGAGCACGGGCCCGACCTGCCCCGGCATCTCCACAAGCGCCGGCTTCACATAGAAGCTTTCTCCTTCGCCGACGCGCATCCCGCCATGCACCTCGCCGCCGGCGGCCTTCGCCGCGGTCAGCGCGTCCTGCATCATCTCATAGGCGGCACGGTCGATCAGCGGCCCGACGAGCACATCGCCCTCGAGCGGATTGCCGACGCCGACGCTCGCATAGGCCGACTTCAGCTTGGCGACGAAGCCATCGTAGATGCTGTCATGCAGAAACAGCCGCCGCGTCGTCGTGCAGCGCTGCCCCGCGGTCCCCATCGCGCCGAACGCCACGCCGCGCAGCGCGAGATCGAGGTCGGCCGAGGGCGCGACGATCACGCCATTGTTACCGCCAAGCTCAAGGATCGCGCGCGCAAAACGCTGCGCCAGCCGCGGCGCGACCGCGCGGCCCATGCGCGTCGACCCCGTCGCCGACACAAGCGCGACGCGCCTGTCGTCGGCGAGCGCTTCGCCCGCCTCGCGCCCGCCGACCAGCAGCTGCGCCAAACCTTCGGGCGCATCGCCGAACCGCGCCGCTGCACGCGCGAAAATCGCCTGGACCGCCAGCGCAGTCAGCGGCGTCTTCTCCGATGGTTTCCACACGACGCTGTTGCCGCACACCAGCGCGACCGCCGCGTTCCACGCCCACACCGCGACGGGAAAGTTGAACGCCGAAATCACCCCGACAACGCCCAACGGATGCCAGACCTCCATCATCCGGTGCCCGGGCCGCTCGGTCGCAATGGTGAGCCCGTAGAGTTGGCGCGACAATCCGACCGCGAAATCGCAGATGTCGATCATCTCCTGCACCTCGCCCGCGCCTTCGGACGGAATTTTGCCCGCCTCGATCGTCACCAGCTTCGCGAGATCATCCTTCGCGGCGCGCAATTCCTCGCCCCACAGCCGGACCAGTTCGCCGCGGCGCGGCGCCGGAATGGTCCGCCAGGCGCGAAAGGCTGCGCTTGCCTTGCCCAAAGTTTCGTCGATCATCGCGGCATCGGCGACCTGGACCATTCCCAGCCGTTCGCCGGTCAGCGGCGTCACCGATGGCATCGATCCGTCACTCCACAGAGCCCGGTGAACGCCCAGCTTGTCGAGAAGCCCACCTATATCTTGGCCCAATTGAACCATCGTCTGTCCCTTCATAAACGCCTTCGCGCCTTGCAGTTTGTGGCTCGCGGGTTATCGCAGCGGGCGAACAATGCAATGCCGATTGGGAGAGTCGCCCGTGTCCGAACTGCCGCCGTCCGAACCTTTTGTTCCCGTTCCGGCGGATGCTGCCGCGAACACGCATTGCAGCGCCGCCGACTATGACCGGCTGTATGCGCAAAGCATCGACGACCCCGACTCCTTCTGGGCCGAACAGGCGCAGCGCCTCGAATGGATTACGCCGCCGACGAAGATCGGCAACTGGTCCTACGATCCCGTTGAAATCAAATGGTATGAGGATGGCGTCCTCAACCTCTGTCACAACGCCGTCGACCGCCATGTCGCCGCGGGCCACGGCGACCGCACCGCGATCATCTTCGAACCCGACGCCCCCGATGGCGAGACGCGGACGATCAGCTATGCCGCGCTGCTCGCCGACGTCATCCGCTTCGCCAATACGCTGAAGAAAATGGGCGTCCAGAAGGGCGACCGCGTCACCATCTATATGCCGATGATCCCCGAGGGTGCGGTGGCGATGCTCGCCTGCGCGCGCATCGGCGCGGTGCACAGCGTCGTCTTCGGCGGTTTCTCGCCCGAAGCGATCCACGGCCGGATCGAGGATTGCGCGAGCGACTGGGTGATCTGCGCCGACGAGGGGCTGCGCGGCGGCAAGCATGTTCCGCTCAAGGCCAATGTCGACAAGGCGCTCGAGCGCGTCGACGTGAAAGCCGTGCTCGTCATCGCGCACACCGGCGGCGACGTGAGCATGAAGGAAGGCCGCGACCATTGGTACGACGCGCTGTCGGCCGACGTTGACGACACCTGCCCGTGCGAGCCGATGAACGCCGAGGATCCGCTGTTCATCCTCTACACCTCGGGCTCGACGGGCAAGCCCAAGGGCGTGCTCCACACCGTCGGCGGCTATTCGGTCTGGACGGCCAGCACCTTCTATTATGGTTTCGATTATCGCCCCGGCGAGATTTTCTGGTGCAGCGCCGATATCGGCTGGGTCACCGGGCATAGCTATGTCGTCTATGGCCCGCTCCAGAATGGCGCGACGACTTTGATGTTCGAAGGCGTGCCGAATTACCCCGACCACGACCGCTTCTGGCAGGTCGTCGACAAACATCAGGTCAATATCCTCTACACCGCGCCGACCGCGATCCGCGCGCTGATGCGCGAGGGCGACGATTATGTGACGCGCCATAATTTGAGCTCGATCCGCCTGCTCGGCAGCGTCGGCGAGCCGATCAATCCCGAGGCGTGGCGGTGGTATCACCAGCTCGTCGGCAAGGGCCGCGTCCCCGTGATCGACACATGGTGGCAGACCGAGACCGGCGGCATCATGATTACCACCTTGCCCGGCGCGCACGCGATGCAGCCCGGCAGCGCGGGCAAGCCTTTCTTCGGTATCCGCCCGCAATTGGTCGACGCCGAGGGCGGCGTGCTCGTCGACGAGCAGACCGGCGGCGCATCCGAGGGCAATCTCTGCATTACGCACAGCTGGCCGGGGCAGGCGCGGACGATCTACGGCGACCACCAGCGCTTCGCCGAGACCTATTTCTCGACCTATAAGGGCAAATATTTCACCGGCGACGGCTGCCGCCGCGATGCCGACGGCTATTGGCGGATCACCGGCCGCGTCGACGATGTCATCAACGTCTCGGGGCACCGCATGGGCACCGCCGAAGTCGAGAGCGCGCTCGTTCTGCACGATCTGGTCGCCGAGGCCGCGGTCGTCGGCTTCCCGCACGACATCAAGGGTCAAGGCATCTACGCCTATGTCACATTGAACGCCGGGGTCGAGCCCACCGAAGAAGTCGCCTCCGCGCTGAAGCAGCAGGTTCGCACCGAAATCGGCCCGATCGCGACCCCCGACCATATCCACCTGACCCCGGGGCTTCCCAAGACGCGCTCGGGCAAGATCATGCGCCGCATCCTGCGCAAGATCGCCGAAAATGATTTCGGATCGCTCGGCGATACCTCGACCCTGGCCGACCCGACCCTCGTCGACGGGTTGATCGAGGGACGGAAGAACCGCTGAAAAGGAGATCCCGCTACGCCCCGGGATAGGCGCGATGATGCTTTCGTATGATTGAGCGGGCAGCCGCGCTGCGCCATATAGGGGACGACCCTAGTTCCGGCGGCCCATCCCCCCTCCCTGGCGGCCGGAGCACTAGGCCCGGAAGGTCATCGACCTTCCGGGCCTCCCCCTTTCCAAAGCGTCAGCCGCTTAGATAGCGAGCGCCTCACACAGACCGTCGGTCGCAAGCGCTATTCGCGATTCCGCCGTCTTGCGATTGGCCGCATCATTCTCGACCCCGCGCGTTTCGGTGTTGAACGTCAGCAGGCTGCCGACGCCTTGGTCGGGACAGAGGCTGAGGTAAGCGCGAAAGCCGTTCTGATCGCCATTGTGCCCGACGAAGCGCACCGCCCCGCTGCGGTCGATGAAAAACGACAGGCCGGCTTGCGTCGTCTTCGCCATGCGACCCTGCGTGAAATCCTCGCCCGCCGATATTTGTGGCGCCCACATTTCCTCGAGCGATGCCCGTTTCAGCACCAGATCATAGTCGGATTGGCGCGCCGGATCGCCGAGCAGGAACGCCGTATATTTCGCCATGTCGGGCATCGGCGCATTGAGCCCGCCGTTCGACACCGTCACGCCGGTATCGACATCGAAGGGTGCCGCGACGCGCTTGCCATCGCGGATGTAGTAACTGTGCGACCGATGCGGCAGCAGGTGCGGCGGGGTGCGGTCGAAATAGCTCGCGTGCATGCCCAGCGGCTTCAGGATGTTCTTGTCGACATAGACTTCATAGTCCTCGCCCGACAGGCGTTCGATCACTTGCCCCAGATAGACGATGCCGGGGTTCGAATAGCCGAAACGGCTGCCCGGTTTGAACTCGACCCGCGTATATGGGAGCATCGCCACGAGTTGCGACCACCCCTTCGGCTCGAACGGCTGCCAGTCATGGTCGCGCCATGGCCAGGTCCCGCTGCGAAATCCGGCGCTGTGACTCATCAACTGGCGCAAGGTGATCGCGCCCGTGTTGCCATAGGGGTTATGAACGGTGGCGAGTTCAGGGACATAACGCACGATCGGATCGTCGAGCGACAGCAGCCCGCGATCGCGGAGCTGCATGATCGCGATCCCCGTCATCGTCTTGGTGATCGATGCCCAATGATAGATGGTGTTGGCGTCGACCGGCACATGCGCATCGGCATCCTGCTCGCCCAGATGGTCGGCGACGACGGTCCGGCCATCGTGTACGACATAGAAGCTGCTCCCCGCGATCTTCGCGCGGCCGGTCTCGCTGCGATGCAGCTCACGAAAATCGCGCAGCGCCTTGTCGAAGCCCGTCTCCTCGGCCGCCGCCGGATTGGCCATCAGAACAAGTGCAGCAACTATCCAGCGCAACATCACGATCCCTCCCGTTCAATCATGTCGGGACGGTGGCCGAAGGCGATCAGAAATGAAAGTCGGGAAGCTCCGCGAGCGCGATCCCGAGCGCCTCGGCCCAGCCGTCGGCGACGCTTTCGAAATAGGGGTCGTTGCGCTCGAACCGCCGTTCGCGCACGCCCACGAAATCGTCACGCTCGTGCACCTTCAGGTCGATCGGCAGGTCGACGCCGGCATTGGCGCGGATCGTCGAATCGAACGACACGCAGAGCAATTTCACCGCATCCTCGAACGACATGGTGGGGTCGTACGACCGCACGATGATCGGGCGGCCATATTTCGTCTCGCCGATCTGGAAGAAGGGATTATCCTCGCCCGCCTCGATGAAATTGCCTTCAGGATAGATCAGGAACAGCCGCGGTTCGGCGCCCTTGATCTGCCCGCCGACGATGAGCGAGGCGCGGAACAGCGAGTCCGCCGCGGATTGACCCTCGTCATTGTGGCGCATCACGATATGGCGCAGCGTTTCGCCGATAATCGTCGCGACCGCGAACATCGACGGCGCGGCGAGGATAGAAGGATGGCGTTCCTCGGGCGCCTTGGTGCGCTCGTCGAGCAGGCTGACAACCGCCTGCGTCGTCGCGAGATTGCCCGCCGACATCAAGGTGATTACTCGCTCGCCCGGCACATGCCAGCTGCGCATCTTGCGGACCTGCGAGATGTCGTCGACACCCGCGTTGGTGCGGGTGTCCGACATGAACACCAGCCCTTTGTTCAAACGCATGCCAACGCAATAAGTCATCGAATCCCGTTTTCCCCGCCCGGAGTATCTAGATCGTCCCGGTCCGCTTATTGCTGGACCTGCAATTGAACAACCAGATTTTCCTGCGCCGCACCATAGCGCATGCCGCGAACCGGGGCGGCATCGCGATAATCGAGCCCCGTCGCGACGCGGATATAACGCTGGTCGGGCGAATGGCCGTTGCTGACGTCGAAGCCGATCCAGCCGATATGCTCGAAATGCGCCTCCGCCCACGCGTGCGTCGCATCCTGATGCGTGCGGTCGTTCATCATCAGATAGCCCGACACATAACGCGCCGGATGCCCCAGGTGGCGCATCGCGGCGATGAAGATATGCGCATGGTCCTGGCACACCCCGCCCTCGGCGCCGAGCGCCTGTTCGGCGCTCGTCCCGGCATCGGTGAAGCCGATCCGGTAAGCGAGCTTGTCGATGATCAGCGCCGACAGCGCGTGCGCGCGCTCGATGTCATTGGCATGGTCGCGGCCCAATGCCGCGGTCAATGCGCGCACCTGCCGCCCGACGCGCGTCAGCGGCGTCGGACGCAAAAAGGTCCACAGCGGCATCGCGCCACGATGCTGCCCGATCACCCCGTCCCAGGTTTCGAGCTCGATCGTACCGTGACAGCGGATGACGAGCTCGCTCGTCCCACCCTGTACCGCGATCAGATCGACGCCATTGCCGTGATGGTCGGTGTAATGAAGCTGCCGTGCGCCGCCCTCGATGTCGACCGCCCAGTCGAGAACACGCTGCTGGCCCGGCCGGTCCTTCGGCGTCAGCTTGAGCTGCTGCAGCGCATAACTGACCGGCGCATCATATTGATAGCGGGTGCTATGGTCGACGCGGAGTTTCATTCGACAAACCTGTAATCGCGCTCGACCTGCCGCGCGAGCGCAGCGGTGTCGCGGAGGAAGCTGGTCACATATTGATGCAGGCCGCCGTCGAAAATCGACTGGATCGGCCCCGCGAGCTTTTCGTGGCTCAGCGCATGCGCCAGCCGCCACGCCTCGGTCTCCTCGCCATAATGCCGCTGGAGCTGCGCCAGATGAGCCTCCATCCGCTCGCAGCAAAAGGCGAGGCTGCGCGGCATCTGGCGATAGAGGATCAGGAATTCGGCGATCTTCAGCGCGCTGATCTCGGCGCCATAGAGCCAGCGATAGGCGCGGTGCGCCGAAACCGAGCGCAGGATCGTCTCCCACTGCACATTGTCGATCGTCGTGCCGATATGCGCGACCGACGGCAGCAGCAGATAATATTTGACGTCGAGGATGCGCGCGGTGTTGTCGGCACGCTCGAGGAAGGTGCCGAGCAGCGAGAAATGATAGCCGTCGTTGCGCAGCATCGTGCCGTTCAATGCACCGCGCACATGCGCGCTCTGCTGACGGATCGTCGTCAGCACATCGGGCAGATCGTCCTCGCGCACCGGCCGTTTGAGCAGCGCGACGAGCGTCATCCAGCTCGTGTTGACCGCCTCCCACGTCTCGCGGGTTAACGCGGTACGCGCGGTGCGGGCATTGTCGCGCGCGAGCTTGATGACCGAAAGGATGCTCGACGGGTTCGCTGGATCGCGGAGTAGGAAGTCGATCACCCGCGCCGAGCTGTAATCGGCATGCGCCGCCTGAAAAGCCTGATTGACCCCCGCGGTCACCAGCACCGATTTCCACTCGGCAGCGGCAGTGCTCGACCGGGTGAGTGCAATGCGGAATCCCGCATCGATCAAGCGCGCATTATTCTCGCTACGCTCAAGGTAACGCGCCATCCAGAAGAGCGAGCCTGCGGTCTTGCCGAGCATCAGTCTTCCAATACCCAAGTGTCTTTGGTGCCGCCGCCCTGACTGCTGTTCACCACCAGCGATCCCCGCGTCATCGCGACGCGCGTCAGCCCGCCGGGGGTGATCGTGATCCCCTGCGGCGACATCAGCACGAAGGGACGCAGGTCGACATGCCGCGGCGCGAGCCCCTTTTTGGTGAAGATCGGCACGGTCGAGAGCGACAGCGTCGGTTGCGCGATATAATTGCTGGGGTTCGCCTCCAGCTTGGCGCGGAACGCCGCGAGCTCTTTTTTGCTCGCCGCAGGGCCGACGAGCATCCCGTAGCCCCCCGACCCATGGACTTCCTTGACGACAAGTTCGGGCAGGCGGTCGAGCACTTCGCGCAAATGTTCGGGGTCCGAGCAGCGCCACGTCGGCACATTGGGCAGCAGCGCCTTGTCGCCCGTATAAAATTCGATGATGTCGGGCATGTAGCTGTAGAGCGCCTTGTCGTCGGCGATGCCGGTTCCGGGCGCATTGGCGATGGTGATGCCACCGGCGCGATACACGTCCCAGATGCCCGGCACACCGAGCATCGAGTCGGACCGGAAGTTCAGCGGATCGAGGAAATCGTCGTCGACACGGCGATAGATGACGTCGATCGCCTTATAACCTTGGGTGGTGCGCATCGCGACGCGGCCGTCGACGACGCGCAGATCGTGCCCCTCGACCAGTTCGGCGCCCATATGATCGGCGAGGAAGCTGTGCTCATAATAAGCGCTGTTGTGGATGCCCGGCGTCAGCACTGCGACCGTCGGGGTGCCGCCACACGCCGGCGGCGCGCAGGCCGCGAGCGATTTCAAGAGGTTGATCGGGTAGTCGCTAACCTCGCGCACCGGCACTTTCGCGAACAGCTCGGGGAACATCTGGAGCATCGTTTCGCGGTTTTCGAGCATGTAGGACACGCCCGACGGGGTGCGCGCATTGTCCTCGAGCACATAAAATTCGTCGGCCCCGGTGCGCACGATGTCGGTGCCGCTGATGTGCGTATAGATGCCGCCCGGCGGGTCGAGCCCCATCATCATCGGCAGGAAGGCCTCGTTCCCGGCGATCAGTTCGACCGGGACGCGGCCGGCGCGAAGGATCTCCTGCCGGTGGTAGATATCATGGAGGAAGGCGTTGAGCGCGCGCACGCGCTGTTCGATGCCGCGCGACAGGCGGCGCCACTCGCTCGCCGAGATGATCCGCGGCACAACGTCGAACGGGATCAGCCGTTCGTCGCCGTCGGCGGCGCCATAAACGTTGAAGGTGATCCCCGTGGTGCGGAACAGCGCCTCGGCCTGCTGCGCCTTGCGCTGGATGCGCGTCGCATCCTCGGCCTCGAACCACCCGCAATATTCGCGATAGGGCGACCGGGTTCCGCCCTCCTGGCTCGTCATTTCGTCAAAGAAGGAAATGCGCCTGCCCTTTCCACGCAACATGCCGTCGTCCACCGCGTGTGATCTGCGCGGCGCATCCTGTTCCAGCTGCTGCATCGCCCGGTGACTGCATGGCCATCAAGCTTATGCAGCCGATGCTAATCGCGCCCGCGTGCCTTGGCAAGCGGGCTCGTGAAGCGCGGTGTTACCGTAACTTCAAACACTTGCCGCGCGCCCGAAGGCGCGCGGCCAAAGCATCAGATCGCGCCGTGGCAGTGCTTGTACTTGCTGCCCGAACCGCAGGGGCACGGCGCGTTGCGGCTGATGTCGAGCGCCGCATAAGGATTCTCGCCCTCGGGCAGGTCGGGACGCGGCGACTGCATCGGCGGCAGCGTGTTCGCGATCACGCCCAGATCGCCGCCGTCGATGTCGGCGCTATTGTCCTCGCCCGTGAACGGATCGATGTGCGTCGTCAGGAAATCGGGCAGGTCGGGCAGCGGCAGCGCCTCGGGCTCTTCGAAGCGCAGGTCGATGCGTGCGACGGTGCGCGTCACATCCTCGCGGATGTTCTGCAGCATGCGTTCGAACAGCGCGAAGGCTTCCTGCTTATATTCGTTGATCGGCTGCTTTTGCGCATAGGCGCGCAGGAACACGACCTGACGCAGCGCGTCGAGCGTCGAGAGATGCTCTTTCCAATGATGGTCGAGCGTCTGGAGAAGCACCGATTTCTCGATGCCCTTCCACGTTTCCTCGTCGACGAGCGCCGCCTTTTCGGCGGCGACCGCATCGGCTGCCGCCTGGATGCGTTCCTCGAACATTTCGGCGTCGACCGCATCTTCCTGCATCCACGCGTCGATTGGCGGCGACAGATCGAGGATATTCTCCACCCGCTCCTTCATCTGCTCGATGTTCCACTGTTCAGGATAGCTGCCGGGGGGGCACGCATCGGCGACGATTGAATTGACCGTCTCGGCGCGCATCGCGGTCATCACTTCGTCGACGGTCTCGCTGTCGATGATCTCGCCGCGCTGTTCGTAGATGACCTTGCGCTGGTCGTTCATGACGTTGTCATATTCGACGACCTGTTTGCGGATGTCGTAGTTGCGCGCCTCGACCTTCTTTTGCGCGGTCTCGATCGCCTTCGACAGCCACTTCGACCCGATTGCCTCACCGTCCTCGAGATTCTTGTTCATCATCTTTGAGAACAAGGTGTCGGGGCCGAAGATGCGCAGCAGGTCATCGTCGAGGCAGAGGTAGAATTTCGACAGGCCGGGGTCGCCCTGACGCCCAGAACGGCCGCGCAGCTGGTTGTCGATGCGGCGGCTTTCATGGCGCTCGGTCGCGAGCACGAACAATCCACCCGCGGCCTTTACCGCTTCGCGCTCGGCGGCGACTTCGGCCTGGATGCGCGCGATCGCGGCGTCGCGCTCGGCGCCTTCGGGCAGGTCCTTCAGCTCGTCGTCGATGCGGAATTCTTCGTTGCCGCCGAGTTTGATGTCGGTGCCGCGGCCCGCCATGTTCGTCGCGATCGTGACCGCGCCGGTGCGGCCCGCCTGCGCGACGATATGCGCCTCGCTCTCATGGAAGCGCGCGTTGAGGACGCTGTGCGGCACGCCGTCCTTTTCGAGGAAGGACGAGAGCAGCTCCGACTTTTCGATCGACACGGTGCCGACGAGCACCGGCTGGCCGCGCTCATTCGCCTCGCGGATCGTCTTGGCGATCGCGCCGAACTTGTCGGTGATATTCTTGTAGAATTCATCCTCGTCGTCCTGCCGCGCGATCGGGCGGTTGGTCGGGATGTTGACGACATTCATCTTGTAGATGTCGAAGAATTCGGCGGCTTCGGTCGCCGCAGTGCCCGTCATGCCCGAAAGCTTGGGGTACATGCGGAAATAATTCTGGAAGGTGATCGACGCGAGCGTCTGGTTCTCGGGCTCGATCTGCACGCCTTCCTTCGCCTCGACCGCCTGATGCAGGCCGTCGGACCAGCGGCGCCCGTCCATCATGCGGCCGGTGAACTCGTCGATGATGACGACCTTATTGTCCTTGACGATATAGTCGGTGTCGATGCGGAACATCTGGATCGCCTTCAACGCCTGATTGACGTGATGGACGACTTGCGTGTTCTCGATGTCGTAGAGATTATTGCCCTGCAGCAGGCCCGCGGCCTCAAGCAGCCGTTCGACATGCTCGGTGCCATCTTCGGTCAGGTTGATCGACTTGGACTTTTCGTCCTTCTCATAATCTTCCTCGACCAGCTGGTGGACGACTTCGTTGACGCGGATATAGAGTTCGGACTTGTCGTCGGTCGGACCCGAGATGATCAGCGGGGTACGCGCTTCGTCGATCAGGATCGAATCGACCTCGTCGACGATGCCGAAATTGAAGGTGCGATGGACCATCTGCTGGCGGTCGAACTTCATATTGTCGCGGAGGTAATCGAACCCCAGCTCGTTGTTCGTCGCATAGGTGATGTCGCTGTTATAGGCGTCGCGACGCTGCGTCTCGTTGAGGTTCGGAACGATGATCCCGGTCGTCAGGCCCAGGAAGCCATAAACGGTGCCCATCCATTCGGCGTCGCGCGTCGCCAGATAGTCGTTGACGGTGACGACATGGACGCCCTTGCCTTCGAGCGCGTTGAGGTAGCAGGGCAAGGTCGCCATCAGCGTCTTGCCTTCGCCCGTCGCCATTTCGGCGATCTCGCCGCGGTGGAGGACAACGCCGCCGACCATCTGCACGTCGAAATGGCGCATGCCGAGCGTGCGGACCGCGGCTTCGCGCACCGTCGCAAAGGCTTCGGGGAGGATGTCGTCGAGCGTCTCGCCGGCTTCGAGGCGGTCGCGGAATTTCTGCGTCTGCGCCTGCAATCCGGCGTCATCGAGCGCCTGCATCGCGGGCTCAAAGGCGTTGATCTTGTCGACGATCTTGTGAATCGAGGCAACATAACGGTCGTTGGACGAGCCGAACAGGCTCTTGGCAAGGCCAGCAAACATGGAATTTTCCTTGGTATTTGAATGAAAGGGCGGCGCTCTGGCCGCGCGAAAATATACGAAAAATGCCCCTGACGGGGCGGCGCCTCAAGAAAGGCGCGAAAATATGGCTCTATTCGAGCGCGCGGTCGCTGCCGGTCAGAATGCCGGGAAGGTGCGGTGCGGCGGCCTTGCGCGGCTTTCCGCTACCACTCGAAACGCGCCGTGTCGGCGTCGTGGTGGCTGGACGACGTTCGGTGTCGGTTGCTTCGGCCTTGCCCGCGGTTTCGGCGAACATGACAAGCGACCCCATCGCCGCCGGAACGGCAGGCGCGGCAACGGCCCGGTCGGCGGTAGCCAGTCCGGTCAACAATGCCAAAAGGGTCAGCAACAGCCGCAAGAATCGCCCCTCATACCGTTTGGAGCCCAGATTATTGCGCCCCGTTCCCTGAACATAGGGTGAAAGTCATGTTTCGTCTAGGGTTCGCTGTTCATTTGGCGGCAACAGGTGCATCCTCGATCGTGAGATCGCTACGCATAATAACTCGTTTCGCGACCTTGTTTCCATTGCCGTCGACGAATGGCGCAAAACGTGCCTGCGTGCCGAACATGTCGCAGGGTGTCAGGCCGTTCGGTGCGGCACCAAATTTGCCGGTATTCGAAAAGCGGCATTCCTCAACCCGGCCGTCGGCGCCCAACAGCACCGTCATCGTCGCGCTGCCCGGCTCTCCCAACGGGAAAGTTCGACTGGACGGAATCGACGCGTCGGCGACACCGTCCTCACTCTCGCGCGGCAGGGACCATTGGAATGTCGCTGCGACAATCCCCTTCGTTGGCTTGCCGTCGCTATCTAGCGCCGGCAGGAATTTTCCTTCGCTGCGCATCAGGCTGCACGCCGCCTCGTCGAGCGTCGCGGACAGACTGCTTTCGTTGACTTTGCAACCCACGACTTGCCCGGCACTGTCGGTGTTGAGTTCCATGTGGACCACACCCTCCTCGCGCGCAGCGCGCGCGGCGGCCGGATAGTGGGCAGCAGGATCGATGCGCTTGAACGCATCGTCGGGGATCGCACTGCGCGGCCAGCTCTCCTGAGCCGGGTCGAGGTCGAAACCGGCCACCGCCACCGGATCGGCATTTTTCCCAGGGATTTGCCAGCGTATCCGGTTGCTGTACGTCCCGCCAACAGCCTCGCCGCGCGCATTGCGGCCGGGTGTAAAGCGCGCGCGTTGCATGATCAGCTGACAGGTCGCCGTATCGAGATCGGCATGGCCGCTTGGTGCGACGATGTCACATGCCGTGGGGAGACCGTCGGCGCCGATCGTCAGCTTGAATCCGGTCATTCCCTCGCGCTCCTCGCGCATCGCGCTGACCGGATAATCGTCGTTCGTGACCCAGCCGCCCGGATTGGTCGCCGGTGCCATCCCCTTTTCCACGTCTGCTGCATCTCCTTGTGCCGCCGCGAGCGCCAGTATGATCGCCATCCCCGATTGCAACATCGCCCCCATTCCCTTCATCCCAATTGCGGATTCAAGCCCTTTACTTCGACCAGAAAGCTCTTCGGCTTCTTGAACAATTTGCTCTTCCGATCGACCTTCAGGCCAACCGTTTCGGCCAGTTCCATCACGAAATGGACGCAGTTGCGCTTGTTCAGGCTATAGCTTGGCTGCTCGCGATCGCGCCATTCGGCAACCTTGGCCAACACCCGCGCATAGGTCGCGTCGTCGACGGTCACGTCGAACTGGCGGTCGCTTTTTGCGATATAATCGGCTTCGGACGATTCCACCTTGCCCTTCACCGATCCAAAAAGGATCGCCGGGCTCACCGAGACGGCCGTGAAACCATAATTGGAATCGACGACCTCGCCCGTCGCGTCGACCGTCCCCTTCATCACGATGAAAGCGTGCGGAAAACGATCCCCGAAATCATGGCTGTAAAAGCTCACGACCACTTCGGCGCGTGCCGGGGAAGCAAGTCCGACGCAAAGCAGCAGCAGGGACAGGAAGATCAGGCGCAGGCCGTGGGTCATCATCCGCGCTCTCTTAGCGATCCGTCATTCGCATTGCCAAGCGGCGATTGCCGCTTGACGGAAACGTCAACTTCGCATCTTGTTACGCTGACATCAATGTAAGGAGGGGTCTGTGGCACGAAAGGCGATTTTCATCACCGGGGGCGGTTCGGGCATCGGCCGCGCGGTCGCGCGCCATTTCGCCGGACAGGGCTGGTTCGTCGGCATTGCCGACGTCAACAGCGCCGGGATTGACGAAACCGCCGCGCTGCTCCCCGAAGGCGCCTCGTCGCGCCATGTGATGGATGTGCGCGACCGCGACCAATGGCAGGCCGCGCTCGACGCCTTCGCGCAACAAAGCGGCGGCCGCCTTGATGTGCTGTTCAACAACGCCGGCATCGGGTCGGGCGGGCAATATATGGATATGGCGCCGGCGGAGGCCGACCGGCTGATCGCGATCAATTTCGGCGGTGTCGTCAATGGCATCTATATGGCGTTGCCGCTGCTACGCGCGACGCCGGGGTCGACGATCCTCAACACCGGATCGGCATCGGGCTTCTATGGCGTCGCCGGGCTCGCCGTCTACTCGGCGACCAAGTTCGCGGTGCGCGGGCTGACCGAGGCGCTCGAAATCGAGTTCGCCAAGCATGACATCAAGGTCCGCTCGCTGATGCCGGGCTTCATCGACACGCCTTTGCTCGACCAGGTCAGCGCCGACAGCAACGAACCGGCGCGCAATCGCCTGTCCGACAGCGGGTTCGAGATCGTCCCCGTCGAACGCGTCGCCGAAGCGGCGTGGGCAGCGGTGCACGGCACGAGCGTTCACACGACGGTCGGCAAGATGGCAAAGCGCCTGTCACGCCTCGCGCGCTGGTTCCCGGGGCTGATCGTGCGCCAGTCGAAGAAGATCGACGTGTTGGGGACGGCGTCGACGAACTAGGCTATTTCGCCGGTCCACAGGTCACCGACCCGCTGCCTACATTGCGCACGGTGCAGACCGGCCTGCCCAGCACGACGGTCTTGCCAATTCCGCGTGCAGTGATCGCGGCGCTTTTGACCGCGCGCAGGATATGGTCGCCCGTGCCCTCGCTGTCGCTGATCAACTCGTCGACCGCGAGTGCGCCGGCGTCGAGCGCACCCGCGCCCGACAGCATAACCTGCGCATTCTTCGCGGCCCCGCCGAGGGTCATCGTCCCGTTACCGATCATCCCGACGGTCAGCCGGTCGGCACCGATCTGCCCGACGGTCAACCTTCCGGGCCCGCGCAGGCCGACCATCGCGCGTTGGCCCTTCAGCTTGTCGATCTGAAGCGACCCCGCACCGGCGAGCGTCGCCGAGCTCAAATTGGCGGCGTTGACGCGAACCGTGACCGGCCCCCGCGGACCGCGGCGCTTTTCGTCGCCCGCGAACTGGCGTTCGCTGATCACCAGCTTGCCGTCGCGCGCTTCGACGCTCAGGCGGTCGAGCGCATCCTGCGGCCCGCTGGCCACGGCGCTGACCGGCGCGCGGGTCACGACCTCCACGATCACATCGGCGCTCACGTCGATCGCCTCGAAGCTGGTGAGACCATAGCGCTTTTCCGCGCCCCAGGCGGGGGCGGCGGCTAGCAGGGCGGCGGCCGCGATCGCGGCGCATCTTGGGGCCAATGTCATGGTGCCGCCTTAACCCGTTCGGGCAGGCGGCACCAGCATGACGTCAATTGCAGGTCGCGGTGCCCGAACCCATCTGGCGCGTCGAACAGCTTGCTCCGCCACCGAGCTTCACGTCGCCCGATCCGAGGATGCGGATATCCGCCTTGCCCGTCGCCTGCGCGTCGACATTGCCCGATCCGGTCACCGACACTTCGAGCGTCGTCGCGACGAGCCCGTCGGCATCGATGTCGCCCGATCCGGTGACGCTGAGCTCGCCCGACCCGATCGTGCCGCCGCCGATCTCGATATCGCCCGATCCCGATTCGGTGATCTCGGCGCTCTTGCCCGTCAGTTTCGCAACCTTGAGATCGCCCGATCCGGTCACGACCGCTTCGACCTTGTCGCCATCGACCGCGTCGGCGACGATCGAACCCGATCCGGTCAGCCGCAGCGCATCCAGCTTGGGCATCGTGATCGCGATATCCAGATCGTCATCGTCATGGTTCGAAAAGCTGAAGCCGTCGCGCTTGCGCCCGATGACCAATTTGGTCCCATCGAGCTTGATCTCGAGCCGGTCGAGCGTCTCCTTGCGGCCGCGCGCGCTGATCGAGAAATTGTCGCCCTGTCGGATGGTGACGTCGTCGGGGCCCGCGACCTCGACCCCGGTGAAGCCCTTCAGATCGTAGGTCTGAGTCGTGATCGGTCCGACGCTGGCCGGCGGTCCGCTGCGCTCGGCCCGCTTGTCATCACTCGGCGCCGCGCCGTTGCAGCCGGTCACAAGCACCAGCGGCAAAATCGCCATCATCCAGTTTCGCATTGCAAATCTCCTCTGTGTATTGCTTGCATAACACACAATGTCCGACGCTGTCCAGCGGTCTGCCATCTTGTCGCCACCTTCGGCGTCCAGAGGATGGTTTCTCCCCGAAACCGAAAGCCAGACCATGAGCGTAGCCTTTCGCCGCGAGAGCGACGACGAGCATAAGGAACCCGAGTTCGAGCTGCCCATCGCGGTCGGCCCGAATCTCGTGACTCCCCGCGGGCTGAGGCTGCTCGGCGAGGAAGTCGAGCGGCTCGAAGCCGAGATCGCCGAAACCACCGACGAGGAGCCGCGCAAGAAATTGCAGCGCCGCCTGCGTTATTTCCACACCCGCCAATCGACCGCCGACGTGCAAGCACCGCCCGCCGATGGCAGCGTCGGGATCGGCAGCCGCGTGACCTACCGGCTGAACAAGGCCGAAAAGACGATCACGATCGTCGGCGGCGACGAGGCCGACCCGGCGCGCGGCCACATCGCCTTTTCTGCGCCACTCGCACGCGCGCTGATGGGCGCCGAGACCGGCGAGAGCGTCGAATATCAGGACCGCGAGGATGCGATCGCGATCCTTGCCGTCGAGCCCGATCCGGAGACGCAGGCATGAAAGACAAGTTCGAACGCCACAAACAGCCTTGGACCCCGGCCGAGATCGACAAGCTGCATACGCTTGCCAAGAAAGGCATGCCGCTGAAGTCGATCGCGAAGGCGCTGACGCGCAGCGAAGAATCGGTGAAAATCCGCGCCAAGGCCGACAGCCTCCCGATCGCAAAGCTGCACTGAGCCACCATGTCCGCTTCCGAATTTGATGCCATCGTGCTGGGTGCCGGCGCGGCCGGGCTGATGTGCGCCGCGGTCGCGGGCGCGCGCGGCCGCCGCGTGCTGCTGCTCGACCATGCCGATGCGGTGGGCAAGAAGATCCTGATTTCGGGCGGCGGGCGCTGCAATTTCACCAATGTGAACACCGTGCCCGACCGCTTCATCTCGTCGAACCCGCATTTCGCGAAGTCGGCGCTCGCACGCTACACCCCCGCCGACTTCATCGCGCTCGTCGAGCGCCATGGCATCGCCTATCATGAAAAGACGCTCGGCCAGCTCTTCTGCGACGGATCGGCGAAGCAGATCGTAGCGATGCTGCTCGAAGAGGCCGCGAAGGCCGGCGTCGACGTTCGCACCGGCCAGCCCGTGAACGATGTCACCCACGCCGATGGCAAATTCACCGTCCTTTTCGGCGACCAGAGCTTCACCGCCGCGGCGCTCGTCGTCGCGACCGGCGGCCCGTCGATCCCCAAGATGGGCGCGACGGGCTTCGCCTACGACCTTGCACGCCAGTTCGGCCTCAAGGTCGTCGAACCCCGCCCCGCGCTCGTCCCGTTGACGCTTGGCGGCGACGATGTCCTGTTCCGCGAACTGTCGGGAATCGCCGCGCCGGTCGAGGCGCGCGCGGGCAAGGCCGCGTTCCGCGAGGCCGCTTTGTTCACGCACCGCGGTCTCTCCGGTCCCGCGATCCTGCAAGTGAGCAGCTATTGGCGCCACGGCGAGCCCGTGACAATCGACCTGTTGCCCGACGCGCCGTCGGGTTGGCTGCTCGACGCCAAACGCAATCGTCCACGCATCACCCTGCGCGCCGCCCTGGGGGCGCTGCTTCCCGACCGACTCGCCGAAACCCTCGCCGAACGCCTCGCGCTTCCGGGCGAACTCGGCGCCCAGACCGACCGCAAACTCGCCGATGCCGAGGCGCGGCTCGCGGGCTGGATTTTCCGCCCGAACGGCACCGAAGGCTTCGCCAAAGCCGAGGTCACCGTCGGCGGAATCTCGACTGCAAACCTATCCTCACAAACAATGATGGCCAAAACCGTCCCGAACCTCTATGCGGTCGGCGAAGCCGTAGATGTCACAGGGTGGTTAGGCGGCTATAATTTTCAATGGGCCTGGGCCAGCGGACACGCTGCCGGACAGGTGATTTAAGCCCATTGAGCCCCTTTTCCGTCGGCCCGTCACCGCACCGGTGACCGCCCATATTATTGAGATAAAAATGCCTTTCGAAAATCTTTCTCCCGTCCTTTCGGACGCCCTTGTCGCGCGCGGCTATGAAGCGCTCACCCCCGTCCAGACGCAAGTCACCGAAGACGAAGCCAAGGGCCGCGACCTGCTCGTCTCGGCGCAGACCGGCTCGGGCAAGACCGTCGCCTTCGGCCTCGCGATGGCCGACGAGCTGATCGAGGACGGGCGCCTGCCCTTCGCAACCTCGCCGCTCGCGCTGATCGTCGCGCCGACCCGCGAACTCGCGCTGCAGGTCAGCCGCGAGCTGAGCTGGCTCTACGCCAAGGCCGGCGCACGCATCGCGACCTGCGTCGGCGGCATGGACGCCAGCAAGGAACGCCGTGCACTCGGACAGGGCGTGCAGATCGTCGTCGGCACCCCCGGGCGCCTCCGCGATCACCTCGAACGCGGTGCGCTCGACCTCACGGCGCTCCGTGTCGCCGTGCTCGACGAAGCCGACGAAATGCTCGACATGGGCTTTCGCGACGACCTTGAGGAAATCCTCGACGGCACCCCCGCGACGCGCCGCACCTTGCTGTTCTCGGCGACGCTGCCGAAGCCGATCGTCCAGCTCGCCAAGCGCTACCAGCAGGATGCGCTGCGCATCTCGACCGTCGGCGAAGACCGCGGCCATGGCGACATCGCCTATCAGGCGGTGACCGTCGCCCCCGCCGACATCGAAGGCGCGGTCGTCAACCTGCTCCGCCTCCACGATGCCGAAACCGCGATGCTGTTCTGCGCGACGCGCGACAATGTCCGCCGCCTTCACGCCAGTCTCGTCGAGCGCGGTTTCGCCGCGGTCGCGCTGTCGGGCGAGCATAGCCAGAACGAGCGCAACGCCGCGCTGCAAGCGCTCCGCGACCGCCGCGCCAAGGTCTGCGTCGCCACCGACGTCGCCGCGCGCGGCATCGATCTGCCGACGCTCAGCCTCGTCATCCACGTCGAAATTCCGCGCGATGCCGAGGCGCTCCAGCACCGTTCGGGCCGCACCGGCCGCGCGGGCAAAAAGGGCACCGCGGTCATCATCGTCCCCTATCCGCGCCGCCGCCGTGTCGACGGCATGCTGCGCGGTGCGCGCATCGAAGCCGAATGGATGGACGCCCCGACCGCCGCCGACGTGCGCAAGCGCGATCAGGAACGGCTGATGGAAAAGCTGCTCACGCCTGTCGAGCATGAGCCCGAGGATATCGAACTCGCGCAGCGCCTGATGGCCGAGCGCACCCCCGAGGACATCGCCGCGTCGCTGGTGCAGGCGCACCGCGCGCTGATGCCGCCGCCCGAAGATCTGATCGACAACAGCGCGCGCGGCCGCGACGCCGGCCGCCCCGAGCGCGGCGAACGCTTCGAACGCCCCGAGCGCGGCGGCGACCGCCGCGAAGGGTTCGAGGACGCCGTATGGTTCCGCCTCAACATCGGCCGCCACCAGAATGCCGACCCGCGCTGGATCCTGCCTTTGCTCTGCCGCCGCGGCCATGTGAGCAAGAACGAGATCGGCGCGATCCGCATCGGTCCCAAGGAAACGATGTTCAACATCCCGCGCGCGATCGCCGACCGCTTCGCCGAGGCGGTGGTGCGCAGCGCCAACGAGGATGGCGAGGACGATAGCGGCGTGTCGATCACGCCCGCACCCGACGGTCCGACCTATCCGCCGCGCCGTGAAAAGGGCGGGCATAGCGGCCCGCGCGACGGCGCCCCGCGCAGCACGCTCGGCCGCGCGCCCGGCGGCGACCGTGGTTTCGGCGATCGTTCGGGCCCGCGCGGCCCGCGTGGTCCGGGCGGCCCGGGCGGCAACGAACGCTACAAGCCCAAGCCCTTCGGTCAGCGCAGCCCGCGCCGTCCGTCGAAATAAGCCCAAGCCTCATCTAGAACCTCGTCATTGCGACCCCGGCGAAAGCCGGGGAAGCAATCCAGAGCGGCCCTGCGCAACTCTGGATTGCCGCGTCGCCTTCGGCTCCTCGCAATGACGATGCTGATGAACGACTTGCCCTTGCGCTCTCTCCTCCGGCCCACCAGATGGACCGGACAGCAGGAGAGCGGCGCATGCAAGCGATCGAAGCCTTTATCGAAAGCCAGGGCGGACCCGAGGTCATCGACTGGCGCGAGGTGACGCTTGGCGAACCCGGCCCCGGCCAGGTGCTGCTCCGCCAGACCGCGGTCGGGCTCAACTATCTCGACACCTACCACCGCGACGGCACCTATCCCGTTCCGCTGCCGAGCGGCCTCGGCGTCGAATCCGCGGGTGAGGTGATCGCGGTCGGCCCCGACGTCCACGGCTTCCAGCCCGGCGACCGCGCCGCGACCTTCGGCCCCGAACGCAATGCCTATGCCAGCGCGCGGCTGGTCGGCGCGGCATCGCTGTTCAAACTCCCCGCCGATATCGAGGATGAAACCGCCGCCGCCGCGCTGCTGAAAGCATGCACGGTCGAGATGCTCGTCGAGCGCTGCGCGAAGGTCGAGGCCGGATCGACCGTCCTCGTCCACGCCGCCGCGGGCGGCGTCGGGCTGATCCTCGTCCAGTGGCTGAAGGCGATCGGCGCAACCGTCATCGGCACAGTCAGCACCGAAGCCAAAGCGCACGCCGCGCGCGAAGCCGGCGCCGACCATGTGTTGATGTACAAGAGCGACGATGTCGCGGCGCATGTCCGCGAAATCACCGACGGTCAGGGCGTCCCCGCCACCTTCGACGGCATCGGCATGGCGACGTGGGAAGTGTCGCTTAAAGCCACCGCGCGGCGCGGCCTGATTGTGAGCTACGGCAATGCGGGCGGTCCGGTCACCGGCGTCAACCTCGGCGTCCTCGCGCAGCACGGCTCGCAATTCGTCACCCGCCCGACCTTGTTCGACTATTATCTCCATCCCGGCGAACGCGCCGCGGGTGCCGCGCGCGTGTTCGAGATGATCGAGAGCGGCGCAGTGCAGATCACCGTCGGCCAGCGCTATGGTCTACAGGATGCCGCGCGCGCGCACGCCGATTTGCAAGCCGGGCGGACGACGGGCTCGACCTTGTTGATTCCAGAGCACAGCTAAAACCCCTCCCGCCTGCGGGATGGGCAGTGAGACTTGCGAGCTTGCTCGCTAGTTGAGCGGGGAGGGTTAGCGCCGTTACATGCCCTCCCCCGGCCCCTCCCTAAAGGGAGGGGAGAAATTACGCCTTCAACCGCTCCGCATGCCACGCGACATGTTCGGCCAAAAAGGTCGAGATGAAATAATAGCTGTGGTCATAGCCCGGCTGCATGCGGATTTCCGCTTTCTGTCCCGCCGCCTCGCACGCTTCGACCAGCAGATGTGTCTTGAGCTGCTCGGACAGGAAATTGTCGGCGTCGCCCTGATCGACGAGCAGGTCGGGCACGCGGAGCCCCATCGAAAGCAGGGTACAGGCGTCATAGGCGCGCCAATTCTCGCGATTGTCGCCCAGATAATTTCCAAGCGCCTTTTCGCCCCACGGGCATTGCAGCGGCGCGACGATCGGCGAAAAGGCCGACACCGAACGGAAGCGATCCTGATTGCGGAGGCCAATGGTCAGCGCACCATGCCCGCCCATCGAATGGCCGGTAATCGCCTGCCGCGTCAGATCGGCGCTCGCGAAATTGCGCAGGATCAGCGAGGGCAGCTCATCCTCGATGTACGAGCGCATCCGGTAATTCTTCGCCCACGGCTCCTCGGTCGCATCGACATAGAAACCCGCGCCCAGTCCGAAATCCCACGCCGCTTCGGGATCGTCGGGCACGCCCTCACCGCGCGGGCTGGTGTCGGGCGCGATGAAGATCACGCCATGTTCGGCGCATGCGGCGCGATACTCGCCCTTCTCCATCACATTGGCGTGGGTGCAGGTCAGCCCCGACAGATACCAGAGCACCGGCAAACGCGCGCCCTGTTCGTGATCGGGGACGAAGACCGCAAAGGTCATGTCGGTGCCGGTGGTCGTGCTCGCATGCTTGTACACGCCCTGCGTGCCGCCATGGCTGCGAACGGTGGAGACGGTTTCGATACTCATGCGGGTTCCTGTACAGGGATGGGCGCGACGACGGGCTGATGCCCCCAATGACGCAAGAGGTCGAGGATCGTTGCCCCCGGCAGGCTGAGCGTCGCGGTGTTGCGCAGCGGGTGGACATTGACCGTCTCGGCCGCGGCAAGCGCGTCGTCGAGCACGACGGTGATGCTGCCCGGCACGGCATTGATCGCGGCGAGCGGGGTCACCGACCCCGGGGTGATACCGAGCAATCGCTCCATATCGTCGGCCTTGCCGAAGCTCACGCGCTTGCTGCCGATCGCCGCGGGCAGCGCCTTCAGGTCGACGCGCGCTTGGCCCGGAACGGTGACGAGCCAATAGGCGCCGCCATTGTCCTTGAGGAACAGGTTCTTCGTGTGCGCACCCGGCATCGCGGCATTGACCTCGTCGCTCTCGGCGACGGTGAACACCGCGACATGCTCATAGGCGGCGAAGGGGATGCCAAGCGCATCCAGATCGGTCAGCAATCCCGCTTCGCCGCGCATGAACGGTCCTCAGACGACGCGGTGGAGCGCGCAGAGCTTGTTGCCCGACGGATCGCGCAGATAGGCGAGATAGAGCTGACCGAAACCGCCTTCGCGGATGCCCGGCGGATCTTCGATCGAGGTGCCGCCGGCAGCGACGCCCGCATCATGCCAGGCCTTCGCCTGCTCGGGACCTTCCATCGCAAAGCCGATCGTGCAGCCATTGCCTGCAGTCGCCGGCTCGCCGTCGATCGGCGGCCCGACGAGAAACAGACCGCCGTTATACATATAGATCAGGCGGCCCTTGTCGTCGGTAATCGCCGGCTTGCCGCCGATCGCCTGAAAGGTCGCGTCATAGAATTTTTTGGCGGCCTCGATGTCGTTCGCTCCGACCATATTGTGACTATACATTGGCTTCCGCTCCTCCTGATTATGGTTGCGATTCGGGACCTATCCTGCCCCGATGACTAACGGAAGACCACCGTCTTGCGTCCGTCGATCAAAACGCGCTGCTCGGCGACCCAACGCACCGCGCGCGCCAGCACCTGCGCTTCGGTATCGCGGCCGATGCGGATCAGCTCCTCCACCGAATCGCGATGGTCGACGCGCTCGACCGCCTGTTCGATGATCGGCCCTTCGTCGAGGTCGCTCGTCACGAAATGCGCGGTCGCGCCGATCAGCTTGACCCCGCGCTCCTGCGCGCGGTGATAGGGTTTGGCACCCTTGAAGCCCGGCAGGAAGCTGTGATGAATGTTGATGCAGCGCCCCGACAGCTTCGCCGACAGATCCTGCGAGAGCACCTGCATATAGCGCGCGAGCACGAGATATTCGGCGCCGCCGCGCGCCATCAGATCGAGGATCGCCGCCTCTTGGCTTGCGCGGTTCGCGTCGCTGACCGGCAGATAATGGAACGGCACCCCGTGCCATTCGCTCAGCCGCCGCTGCGCCTCATGGTTCGACACCACGCCGACGATATCGATCGCGAGATTGCCGGTCGACCAGCGGTGGAGGAGATCATTCAGGCAATGGCTGCCCTGCGACACCGCAATGACAAAGCGCGGCTTGGCGGCGCGATCGCTGATCCGCGCGTCCATCGCGAAGCGCTCGATAATCGGTGCGAACGCCGCCTGCACATTGTCCAGTCCTTCGGGAAAGCGCGGCCCCGCCCCGCGAAACTCGACGCGCATGAAGAAGCGCCCGGAGTCGAGGTCGGCATATTGCTGGCTGTCGAGGATGAAGCCGTCGCGCTCGGCGAGCAGCCCCGTCACGGCGGCGACGATGCCCACCGCGTCGACGCAGCTGAACGTCAGGACATAGGGTCCGCTCACATCCTTACTCCCTCACCCGTCTTCCGCGCGTCGCATGGCGGAAGAAGAGCGCGGCGGGAAGGCGAAATCGTCAGAAGACGACGACGCTGCGGATGCTCTCGCCCGCATGCATCAAGTCGAAGCCCTTGTTAATGTCCTCGAGCCCCATCACGTGGGTGATCATCGGGTCGATCTCGATCTTGCCGGTCATATACATGTCGACGATCTTGGGCACATCGGTGCGGCCCTTGGCGCCGCCGAACGCGGTGCCGCGCCAGTTGCGCCCGGTGACGAGCTGGAACGGACGCGTCGCGATTTCCTTGCCTGCCTCGGCGACGCCGATGATGATCGAGGTGCCCCAGCCGCGATGGCAGGCTTCGAGCGCGGTGCGCATCACTTCGGTATTGCCCGTCGCGTCGAAGGTATAGTCCGCGCCGCCGTCGGTCAGCTGCACGATCGCGGCGACCGTGTCTTCGCGGCTCATGCCCTTGGTGTTGAGGAAGTCGGTCATGCCGAACTTGCGGCCCCATTCCTCGCGCGCGGGATTGATGTCGACGCCGATGATCTTGTCGGCGCCGGCGAGGCGCGCTCCCTGGATCACATTGAGCCCGATGCCGCCGAGCCCGAAGACCACGACATTGTCGCCGACCTGCACTTTCGCGGTGTTGATCACCGCGCCGACCCCGGTGGTCACACCGCAACCGATGTAACAGCTCGACTGGAACGGCGCGTCCTCGCGAATCTTCGCGACCGCAATCTCGGGCAGCACGGTGAAGTTCGAGAAGGTCGAGCAGCCCATATAATGGAAGATCGGCTGCCCCTTATACGAAAAGCGCGTCGTGCCGTCGGGCATCAGCCCCTTGCCCTGCGTCGCGCGGATCGCGGTGCAGAGGTTGGTCTTGCCCGACAGGCAGCTTTTACACTGGCGGCATTCGGGGGTGTAGAGCGGGATCACATGGTCGCCCGGCTTCACGCTGGTGACGCCCGCGCCGACCTCGCGCACGACGCCCGCGCCCTCATGCCCCAGCACGCTCGGGAAGATGCCCTCGCTGTCGAAACCGTCGAGCGTGTAGGCGTCGGTGTGGCAGATGCCCGTCGCCATGATCTCGACCAGCACTTCGCCCGCCTTCGGACCCTCCAGGTCCAACTCGACGATCTCGAGCGGCTTCTTGGCTTCGAACGCAACGGCGGCACGGGTCTTCATGGCGTATCTCCCTTCGCGCGTTCCCATCCCGCAAACGTCGCCGCAATGCAAGAGCGAGCCCGCGGAAACATAGCTATGGCATCGCTGTCAGAAGATCAGCGCGTCAGCACTCCACCACGCTGACCGCCAGCCCGCCCTTCGACGTTTCCTTATATTTGTCGCGCATGTCGCGCCCCGTCTGCAGCATCGTCGCGATCACCGTGTCGAGGCTGACGACATGCGTGCCGTCGCCGATCATCGCGATGCGGCTCGCGTCGATCGCCTTGATCGAACCCATTGCGTTGCGCTCGATGCACGGGATCTGCACCAGCCCGCCGATCGGATCGCAGGTGAGGCCGAGATTATGTTCCATGCCGATTTCAGCGGCATTCTCGACCTGCGCGTTCGTGCCGCCCAAAGCAGCCGTCAGCCCTGCCGCCGCCATCGAGCAAGCAACGCCGACCTCACCCTGGCAGCCGACCTCGGCGCCCGAGATGCTGGCGTTGCGTTTGTAGAGCGCGCCGACCGCGCCCGCGGCGAGCAGGAAGGTCCGCACCCCCGCGTCATCGCCGCGATAGCCGCGCCGGTAAAAGCGGATCACTGCGGGAATGATCCCCGCCGCGCCGTTCGTGGGCGCGGTGACGACCTTGCCCCCCGCGGCATTTTCCTCGTTCACCGCCATCGCCCACAGGTTGATCCAGTCCATCATCGCGAGCGGATCGGTCAGATTCTGTTCGTGGCGGTTGCGGATGTCGTCGGCGATCTGCGGCGCGCGGCGCTTGACCTTGAGACCGCCCGGCAAAATCCCGGTGCTGCAACAGCCCGCGTCGATCGACGCATCCATCGCGCTCGCAATCGCGTCGAGCCCCGCCTCGACCTCTTCGAGGCTTCGGTGCGCGAGTTCGTTTTCGAGCATCATCTCGGCAAAGCTCTTGCCCGACGCCGCGCCCATTTCGAGCAGGTCGGCGCCCGAGGTGAAGGCAAAGGGCAGTTTGACCTCGTCCTCGGCGCCGCGGCTGTTGCGCCCCGCCTCATCCTCGTCGACGACGAAGCCGCCGCCGATCGAGAAATACATGCGCTTGGCGAGGATTTCGCCGTCGCCGTCGCGCGCAGTGAAGCTGACGGCATTGCTGTGAAACGGCTGGCGCTGGCGCATCTGGAAATGCAGGTCGCGCGCCGGCTGGAAGCGCACCCGCTGGCGTCCGAGCAGATAGAGAAAACCTTCGCTCTCGGCCCGGTCCCAATGCGCCTTGATCGCGGCGAGGCTGGTCGATGCGGGGATTTCGCCGGCGAGACCCGCGACAATCGCGGTGTCGGCGGCGTGGCCTTTGCCGGTCAGCGCAAGCGAACCATAAAGGTCGGCTTCGACGTGAGCGGTCCTGGTCAGCAGCGCCTGCTCGTCGAGCCAGACGGTGAAGCGCCGCGCGGCGACCATCGGCCCGACCGTATGCGAGCTGGAGGGGCCGACACCGATTTTGAAAAGTTCGAACAGGCTGATCGTCATGGCGGCCCTATAGGAGAAGGCGGACGATCCCGATAGGCCCGCGCGGGCCAAATTTCGTTACGGCAAAGGGAAACCCTCCCCATGCTCGAAGCATGGGGAGGATGATCGCATTACGCTGGATAGGTCCAAGTCGCTTCGCGCGCGAAATTCTCCGCCGCGAAGTCCCAGTTGAGCAGTTCGTCGACCACCGCGTCGACATAGGCCGGGCGCAGATTCTTGCGGTCGATGTAATAAGCATGTTCCCACACGTCGATCACGAGGATCGGCTTGATGCCCGCAACCAGTTCGGTGCCGGCGTCGTGCGTGTCGGTAACCGACAGCTTGCCGTCGCGCGAGACGAGCCAGGCCCAGCCCGACGCGAAATGGTTGACCGCGGTTTCCTTGAGCTTCTTCTTGAGGTCGTCGAGCGAACCGAAATCGCGCTCGATCGCGGCGAGCAGCTCGTCCTTGGGCGCGGTCTTCGACGGGCTCAGGCTTTCCCAATAAAAGGCGTGGTTCCATGCCTGCGCGGCGTTGTTGAACAGGCCCTTGTTGCCCGAACCTTCGGCGTGGTGGACGATTTCCTCGAGCGGCTTCGACGCCAGCTCGGTGCCCTCGATCGCGGCGTTGGTCTTGTCGACATAGGCCTTGTGATGCTTGCCATGGTGCGTCGCCAGCGTGTCGGCCGAGATATGCGGCTCGAGTGCGTCCTGGGCATAAGGCAGGGGAGGATGGGCGATTGTCATGGCAGTCTCCATTTTATTATCGAGGGGTTTGCGGCCTTAAACTCGGTATCGCGCCCGTGGGTTGCAACCCCGTGACGCCAATTTTTCCGGCTAATTTTCAGGTCACCATCGCTTGCAGCGTCGCGATTCGGTCGGCCTCTTCGGCGGGCTTGTCGCGGCGGATGCGCGAAATGCGCGGAAAGCGCATCGCGAGCCCCGACTTGTGGCGCTTGCTGCTGTGGATCGAATCGAATGCGACTTCGAGCACGAGCGATTTCTCGACCTCGCGCACGGGGCCGAAACGGTTCAGCGTGTTGTCGCGCACAAACTTGTCGAGCCACTTCAATTCCTCGTCGGTGAAGCCCGAATAGGCCTTGCCCACGGGTAGCAACTCGCCCGCGTCGGACCAGCATCCGAAGGTATAGTCCGAATAAAAGCTCGCGCGGCGTCCATTGCCCCTCTGGGCGTACATCATCACGCAGTCGGCGGTGAGCGGGTCGCGCTTCCATTTATACCAGAGCCCCGCGCGCCGCCCCGCGACATAGGGCGCGTCGCGGCGCTTGAGCATCACCCCCTCGATCGCGGCGTCGCGCGCACCCGCGCGGCGTTCGGCGAGGTCGGCGAAATCGGTCGCGTCGATCACTTGCGACAGGTCGAAATGACTTGTCGCGAGGCGCGGAACGAACACCTCCAATTGCCGCCGCCGTTCGGTCCACGGCAGACCGCGCAAGTCGTTTCCGTCGACCGCGAGCAGATCATAGACGCGGACAAAAGCCGGATAATCGGCGAGCATCTTCTTCGACACAACCTTGCGTCCGAGCCTCTGCTGCAGCGCGTTGAAGCTCGCCGCCTCACCCCCCTGCGCCTCGCCGCGCACGAGCAGTTCGCCGTCGATCACCGCATCCTGATCGAACGCCGCGACCAGCTCGGGAAAGGCGCCGCTGATTTCCTCGCCGCCGCGGCTGTAGATGCGCGTCTCGCCGCCACCATGGACGATCTGGACGCGGATGCCGTCCCATTTCCATTCGGCGGCATAATCCGTGAGGTCGACGCTTTCTTCTTCGAGCGGATGCGCGAGCATGAAGGGGCGGAAGAAGGCGACGTCTTTCAGGTCGGGTCGTTCCGCCCTGCCCTCGCCCCACGCGAACAGCGGCGCATAGGGTGGCGGGATTGCGTGCCACAGCTCCTCGACATCATCGACGGGCACGTCGAACGCCTGCGCGAACGCCTGCTTCGCAAGCCGCGCCGACACCCCGACGCGCATCCCGCCGAGCGCGAGCTTGAGCAACGCATAACGCCCGTCGGCATCGAGCCGGTCGAGCAGCGACGCCACCACGGCGGGTGCATCGCTGCGGCTCGCGGCGGCGAGCGCATCCACGGCAGCCGACACGCTGAGGTCGGCTTTCGCGCCCGGCGCATCGGGCCACAGCAGTGCCGCTGTCTCGGCCGTGTCGCCGACGAAGTGCCGCGACAGCCGGAACAATTCCTCATCGACCCGCGTCGCGAGCAAGGTCCGCACCGTCCCCGCCTTCACCGCCGGAAAGTCGAGGCTTTCGGTAAGCGCGGCGATTGCCCAGCCTCGATCGGGGTCAGGAGTATGCCGCAAATAGTCGACGATCAGCGCGAGCTTGCTATTGCGGGAGCGTGTGTAGATCAGCCGATCGATCAGGGCCGCGAATCGCTTCACGCCTCTTCCTCCAGATCGCGCCCGACCAGATGCAATGCGCGTGCCTTGCGTTGATGCAGTTCGCACCAGCGGAGCAAGCCATCCTCGCTGCCGTGGGTGATCCAGCTCTCTTTCGGGTTCACCTCCGAAATCGTCGTCGTCAGTTCATCCCAGTCGGCATGGTCCGAAATCACCAACGGCAGTTCGACCATCCGCTGCCGCGCCCGCTGGCGCACGCGCATCCAGCCCGACGCCATCGCGGTCACCGGATCGGGCAGCCGCCGCGACCAGCGATCATTGAGCGCCGAGGGCGGTGCGAGGACGATCTGCCCCGCCATCTCGGCCTTGTCGGTCTCCGAAACGAGCCGAAGTTCGCCGAGTTCGACGCCGTGCACCGCATAAAGCTGGCACATCTTTTCGAGCGCGCCGTGGATATAAATCGGCGCGTCCCATCCCGCACCGCGCAGTTCGGCGATCACGCGCTGCGCCTTGCCGAGCGCATAGGCGCCGACGAGCACGGAGCGATCGGGCTCGGCGCGCACCGCGCCAATCAGCTTGGCGATCTCGTCGGCGGTCGGCGGATGGCGGAACACCGGCAGGCCGAAGGTCGCCTCGGTGACGAAGATATCGCACGGCACGACCTCGAACGGCGCGCACGTCGGGTCGGGCCGCCGCTTATAGTCGCCAGTCACGACGATCCGTTCGCCCTGATATTCCATCAAGATCTGCGCGCTGCCGAGCACATGCCCCGCGGGGTGGAAGCTGAAGCGCACCCCGCCACGCTCGAACCCGTCGCCATAAGGAAACGCCTGATTATGGCTCGCCTCGACATCGACGCCATAGCGCAGCGCCATGATCGCCAGAGTTTCAGGGGTAGCGAACACCGACCCATGGCCGCTGCGCGCATGGTCGGCATGGCCATGCGTCACCGCGGCGCGCTCAACGGGGCGCGAGGGGTCGATCCACAGGTCGGCGGGCTTGACGTAGATGCCACTCGGGTGCGGCTCGATCCAGGTCTTCGCCTTCGCCATCAGGCCGCGAGTTTCCGCGCACGGATCAGGTCGGCAACGAACATCGCCCGCTCCTCGGCGGCGCGCTCGCGGTCGGGAAGCCGGAGCAGGAAGGACGGGTGGATCGTCGCGATCAATTTGCTCCCCCCTTCCAATTCGTGCACCGCGCCGCGCATCGACTTGATGCTCGCGCTCTTGCCGGTCACGCCGCGCAAGGCGCTACCGCCCAATGTCACGATCAGATCGGGCTTCACGAACGCGCGCTCCTTGTCGAGCCACCACCGGCACATGTCGATCTCGCCCGTCGTCGGGTTCTGGTGCAGCCGCCTTTTACCACGCGGCTCGAATTTGAAATGCTTGACAGCATTGGTGAGGAACAGGCGCGTGCGGTCGAGCCCCGCTTCCTCCAGCGCCTCATTCAGCACCTGCCCCGCGGGCCCGACAAACGGGCGGCCCTGCAAATCCTCCTGATCGCCCGGCTGTTCGCCAACGACCATGATCCGCGCGCGCTCCGGCCCCTCACCCGCCACACCCTGCGTCGCGTTGCAATAGAGAGGGCAGCGTGTGCAGCGATCGACCGCGCGCGCGACGTCGCACAGCGTCTTCACATCATCATCGAGGAGCAGTTCGTCGGGCACGCGCGTCCGCCATTTGTCGGTCAAGGGGTTCGCCAAAGAAACGGCCGCTTCGCGCATGCGTTCCACCCGCGCCTCGGCGCCAGCCAGCAGCGGCGCAATATCCTGCGCTTCGGGCAGATTCTTCCAATATTTCTTCGGCATCTCGGCGCGCATCGCATCGATCTTCACCCGCGCCGGGTTGAAGATCGCGCCATAATAGGTCCGCCACTGATCCTCGACGATATCGCTGTCGGGCACCTCGTCCTTCGTCCCGCCGGGGCCGTAGCTCAGCCTCTCGTCCTGCCAGATCGCGCGCGCATCGGGGGTCACGATCGCCCAGTCCATCCCGTAAAAACGGCGTTGAAAGAAAGGTGCGGTCAGCCGCACGATGCGGTGCGACGGCTCGAACCACGCGGCAAAGCTCTCGCGGCCCGCCTCTTCGCCGAGCCGCCGGAAACGCACGAATGCATGCATCTTGTGCACATCGCGGCGGATCGCCTTGTCGGCCTTGCGGAGCCAGTCGACCTCGGCATCGGTCGTGCGCGCGAGCAATTGCCGGTCGCGCGCCGCGCGCCAGATGATGCGGTACAGCCGCGCAGGAACCTCGGGATCGCGATGGCAGATCACCCGCTCGGCGATTTCGAGCAATTCGCGCGGTAGCGACACCGCGCCGGCAGGCGCCGCAACCGCCCCGTCGCCGAATAGCGACGCGCCCTCCTCGCTCCCTCGCCAGCTCACATCCTCGGGCGCCACACCACTCGCAAGCAGCCCGCGCGCGGCGCTTCTCCATTCGGCGAAATCGCCCGGTTCGGCGAGTACCACCTCCCTCATAACGCGAGCGCCAGCTGCTCCGCCGGCGGCGCGAAGCGTGCGCGGAGGTCGGCGCTGTCGGTGAGCTTCCCCGGCCGCCAGTCGAGTGTGACGATGAACGGCAAAACCTTCTTCACCGACGCCGTCAGCTTCGTGAGATCTCCGAGCCGCAGCTTGCCCAGCCGCCGCGCGGCGACAATGCGGTCTACGGCGCGCGTGCCGAGCCCCGGCACGCGCAGCAGCAGCTCGCGTGGCGCGCGGTTGATATCGACGGGAAACGCCTCGCGCCGCATCAGCGCCCACGCGAGCTTGGGATCGATTGCGAGATCGAGCATTCCGCCGCTCGCTCCCTCCATGATCTCGGCGCATTCGAAGCCATAGAAGCGCAGCAGCCAGTCGGCCTGATACAGCCGATGCTCGCGCATCAACGGTGGGCGCACCGGCGGCAGGTCGCTGCTCGCGTCGGGGATCGGACTATACGCCGAATAATAAACGCGGCGGAGTTGGTAGCCCGAATAGAGATTCGTCGCGGTCTTCAAAATATCGTCGTCGCGCGCCGCGTCCGCCCCGACGATCATCTGCGTCGATTGCCCCGCAGGGGCAAAACGCGGGGGCATCGCCTTGCCGATCAGCCGGCCCTTCGCCGCCTCGATCGCATCCTCGGCGCCGACGCGCACCGACGCCATTGTCTTGCGGATCGTCTCGGGCTTCTTTTCGGGTGCAAAGCTCGACAGCCCCGCCTCGGTCGGCAGCTCGACGTTGGTCGACAGCCGATCGGCATAGAGCCCCGCGAGCGCGATCAGCGCCGGGTCGGCACCCGCGATCGTCTTCAAATGAATATAGCCGCCAAAGCGATGCTCCTCGCGCAGGATGCGCGCAACCTCGACCAGTTGCTCCATCGTATAATCTTCGGAGCGGATGATCCCCGACGAGAGGAAGAGCCCCTCGATATAGTTGCGCTTGTAGAAATCGAGCGTGAGGGTGACGACTTCCTGCGGGCTGAACCGCGCGCGTTCGACATTGCTCGACGCGCGGTTGATGCAGAAGCGGCAGTCGTAGATGCAGAAGTTGGTCAGCAAAATCTTGAGCAACGAAATGCAGCGCCCGTCGGGCGCATAGCTGTGGCAGATGCCCATGCCCTCGGTCGACCCGATGCCCTTGCTCGCGATCGAGTCGCGCTTCACCGTGCCCGACGACGCGCAGGACGCGTCATATTTCGCAGCGTCGGCCAGCACGGCCAGCTTTTCCAGAATCGGTTTGGCAGACATGCCCCATGCCTAGCATGAGAACATAGAGAGAACAAATCGCTTCGCCGCGTTTATGCGTCTCGCCATTTGGCGGGCAGTGCGATTTCGGCCACCAGCCCCGTCGGCTCCCAACGGCGCGCGATCGATCCGCCGAGATTGTTACGCACGCTGCGTTCCATCAGCAGCGTGCCGAAGCTGGTGCGGTCGGGCGGTCCAATCAGTCCCTGCGTCCCGGTTTCGGTCCAGGTCAGCCGGAATATCCGGGGCTCGCTGCCCTCCGGATCCTGCGACCAGTCGACGACAACGCGTCCGTCGTCGTTCGCCAGCGCGCCATGCTTGACGGCATTCGTGGCGAGCTCGTTGAACACCAATGCCATCGCAACCAGCGCATTTTCGGGCAGTAGCAGGTCGGGGCCCGACCAGCGGATGCGCGGAAAGGCGGCCTCGACCTCGCGCATCAGCGCGTGCATCGATCCGGTCATGAAATTGGCGCTGAGCAGCACATTCTGCGCCCGGTTGAGCGCGTCCAATCGGCTGCTGATCCGCTCGACATAATCGTCGACGTCGCGCGCAGCATGGCGGGTGAGCGAGATGATCGCGCTGACCGTCGCGAACAGGTTGCGCATCCGGTGGTGCAATTCGCGCATCAGCAGATTGGAATTTTCCTGCCGGCTTTTCTGTTCGGTGATGTCGATGCTCACCCCGGTCAGCATCGCATCGTCCGACCTGACGTCCCAGTCGCCGCGCACCGCATTCCAGCGCACGCCGCGCTCAGGATTCAATACGCGATATTCGGCCGCATAGGGCGTCCCGTGCGCGATCGCTTCCTGAAGGATCGCGCGGAGCGCCGCGCGGTCGTCGGGATGTACCAGATCGAAGAATCCGTTGCCCGTCGCCAGCATCGCCTGATATTCGGAACCCCATAGTTCGGCGCCGGCGCCCTGCGTGCTGAGCCGGTCGGTACGCGGATCATATTGCCACGTTGCGATCCCCGAAAAATCGAGTGCGCGTTCGAGCGTGCGGCGCGCGTCGTCGCGTTCTGCGCCAATCCTGCGAAGATCGGCTTCGGCCATGATGATCCCGGCGAAATCCTCCAGCCGTTGGAATTCAACAGTCGTCAGCGCCGCCCGTTCCTCGCGGTCGATCAGGCACAGCGTGCCGAGGATCGCGCCATTATAAGCGCGCAGCGGCACCCCGGCATAGAAGCGGATATGCAGGTCGCCGGTCACCAGCGGATTGTCGCGAAAGCGCGGATCGCTGAGGACATCGGTTACCATCACCGGCTTGTCCTCGGCGATGACATACTGGCAAAAACTGATCTCGCGCGGGGTTTCGGGGGTATCGAGGCCGTGCGCCGACTTGAACCATTGACGGCAATCGTCGACGAGCGACACGAGCGTAATCGGCACGTCGAATAGCTCGGCAACCATCTTCGTTACGCGGTCGAACCCTGGCTCGGGCGCCGTGTCCATGATCCGGTATTCGCGCAATGTGTCGAGACGCAGCCGCTCCGCCTTTGCCGCCTGCTCGTCGTCGCCCCCGTCCGCCAAGTTTTGCCCCTCGCTTCCTGCCGATACAGCCAAGGCCGCATCGTCGATCGTCCCGGGCCGCTGCTCTGCCATGAATATGGTCCCTACAAAAGCATGCTAGCTTCGTCATATGGAAAGTGGTGACATTCCACTTACTTACGCCGCAACCTCCTCGCGTCCCGGCTGACTCTACGCACCGCCGGGCGACAAGTTGCAGCGGCAGCGCGGCCTTTTCGTCACAACGCGGCGGAACCGACCCGCGGCGGGGCGCGTATGATTGGCCTCAAGAGGGAGCAATTTTGATGACATTGGGTGAGGAACTTCGCGGACATCTGCCCTTTCTGCGCCGCTATGCACGCGCTTTGACGGGCAGCCAGCAACATGGCGACAATTTCGTGCACACGACGCTGGAAGTGATCGTCGCGGCTCCCGATGAATTCCACAGCGGCGACGGCACCCGCATCGACCTCTACCGCAATTTCCATCGTATCTGGGAAAGCGCCTATATTGACGAGGGCGAAGATGCCGACGAAGGCGAGCATCCGCTCGTCCGCGCCGCGCACCGGCGCCTGGTCCAGATCACGCCGCTTGGCCGGCAGATCCTGCTGCTCACCGCGCTTGAGGGCTTTTCGGTCGAGGAGGCGAGCCTGATTACCGGCACCGATGGCGAGACCGTCGAAACCCTGCTCTCCGATGCTGTTGGCGAACTCGACCGCGAATCGCGGACGTCGGTGCTGATCATTGAGGACGAGCCATTGATCGCGATGGAGCTCGAACAAATCGTGCGCGACCTCGGCCACCGCGTCGCGGGAATTGCAACGACGCACGAGGATGCGGTTGCGGCATTTGAATCGACCGACGCCGGCCTGGTCCTTGCAGATATCCAGCTGGCCGACGGATCGTCGGGGATCGACGCGGTGCAGGACATATTGGCGATCGCGCCGGTGCCCGCGATCTTTATCACCGCTTTTCCCGAAAGATTGCTGACCGGCGGGCGGGTCGAGCCCACGTTCCTGATCTCGAAACCGTTCCGTGAAAACACCGTTCGCGCCGCGATCAGCCAGAGCCTGCTCTTCACGCCGCAACTCGCAGCGTAGGGCTCATCCGGGATTGGGCGCGGCGCCATAGGCCGCAAGCAGTGCCTGGGCCTGTTTCCGCTCGGGCGTATCATAAGGGCCGAACAGCACGGGATAGAGCAGCTTGCGCGCGAGATCGGGCTGGCCGCGCCGGATCAGTTCGGCGCCGAGCGACAGCCGCGGCCCCGGTGCCGCCGGGACGATCCGGACGACCTGCGCCATTCCCGCCATCGCGTCGTCGGGTACAGCCTCTCCCGCCAAGGTGAAGCTCTGGAAATAGGCGATGCGCGGCAGCGGCGCCTCACCATCGAGCCCGATAGCGCGGGCGAGTGTCGCGCGCGCCGCCTTCAGATCGCCCGATCGCGCACTGCCAGCCTTCGCCGCAGCGTCGCCAGCCAGCGCCAGGCCTTTCCAACTCAGCGCGCGGACATTGTCGGGCGATCTTTCGAGCGCCTGTCCGGCTGCCTCCAGGCAGGCGGCATAGCTGGCTCTGCGGCATTCGGCCTCGGCCAGCAACAGCATCGCATCGGGGTCGCGAGGGAATTTTTCCGCGTCGCGGCGGAGTTCGGCAAGCCAGCCGTCGGCATCGGCCCCCGTTTCAGCCAGCCGCGCTTCCAGCGCGATACTCGCCTCGACCATTGCAGCGCTGGCCGGCGACAGCAAGGTGATCGAGGGGTCGTCGAGCGGCAGTTCGGGCGGGTCGGTGCGCGCGTAGTCGAGGCCGCTGCGCCCAGCATAGGCCGAAATTTCGCGCTCCAGCTTGCGCATATCGCCGAAAACCAGCGCCGCGTCGGCCATCGGCGTCCCTTGATGGATCGCGGTCATATAGCGCTGGAATTGCGCACGCCGTTCGGGCTTGAGGTCCGAATAGACGAAGAAATGCACCAGCAGCGCGGCATGAAAAGGCGTCCATTCCATCTGCCGCGGCGCTGTTTCGAGATAGCGCCCGGTCAGGACGTCGCTGGCGTCGAGCCGCCCGTAGGCGCGGAATATCTGCCGGTTCACGAGCGATATCTTCGCATA
>Ga0209257_1000165_pt1 | contig 172773 bp, 169 predicted proteins | sample AraplaCvi_mCL_r2_FD_184277 | JGI IMG/M metagenome (GOLD analysis project Ga0209257, IMG submission 184277) | Arabidopsis root microbial communities from North Carolina, USA - plate scrape MF_Cvi_mCL_r2 (SPAdes) (version 2) | ecosystem: Host-associated > Plants > Roots > Endosphere | place... | reverse complement strand
CGTTGCGCGGCGGCCGGGTCGAGGTGGGAACGATTGGCAACGAAGGCATGGCGGGCGTGCAGCTCCTGCTGGGGCGCGCCCACGCCCAGGGAGATTGCTTCGTGCAGGTCGTCGGCCAGGCCTGGCGCATGCCGGCGGCCGCGTTCCAGGACGCCGCGCGCACCTTTCCCGCGCTGGCGGACACCGTGCTTCGCTACGCGCACACCCTGTTCGTCCAGGCGTCGCAGGGCTGCGCCTGCAACCTGACCCATTCGCCGCTGCAGCGATGCGCGCGCTGGCTGCTCATGACGCACGATCGCGTGAACGGCGACACGTTCGTCCTGACGCAGGAGTACCTCGGGCACATGCTCGGCGAGCGGCGGCCCACCGTCAGCAAGGTCGCCTCGACGCTCAAGCGGCGCCGGCTGATCGCCTACAGCCGCGGCCGCATCACCGTGGTGGACCGCGAAGGCCTGGAAGACGCCGCCTGCCCCTGCTACCGGTTCATCCGCGACGGGTACGAGCGGGTCATGGGCGAGGGCGGCAGGCACTAGGAACAGGGTGTCGCCGGCGCCGGCGCTATGTTCGGAATCGAACAGAACCGGTCGATATGCTTTTCCCCAAGCATTTGCAGGGGGAAAGCCATTGGAGAGCGACCATCGGCGCGATGCGCAGGAAGCCGCCGCGCGGCTTGCGTCGGCCGTGCACACCTATCGCCGGTTCGTCGAAGGGCTCGCCCACCTGGAGTGGGATCCGCAGCGCTACAAGGTGGCGGCAGACCTGTTCGCGTACATGGAAGCGGAGGCCAAGCGCCTGCCGGCGGTGCGATTGCAGTGGCTGGAGGTCCTGATCAGCCGCTTCGAGTTCACCCATGCGTGGTGGGAGGCGCGCCACGCGTCGAAGGGCATGGATTGCCTGGCCGCACGCAAGGGCAGGCACCTCGGGGCGCTGGAGAGGCTTCTTTCGGGTTGCGCGGAATCCGGAGGGGACGCGCAGTCCTGAACGGGCCTGCTTCGTGCCCCGCCTGCTTCACTGCGCGCCCAGCAGCCGATCGAGCTTCCCCGCCACCCGGACGCCCGTGAGGAACGCGCCGCCGCACGTCTGCGCCAGTGCGTCGGCCGTCGCTTCGCCGGCGAAGTGGATGCGTTCGGTCCCGGCGTTCGCCAGCGTCTTCCTGGCCTCGCCGCCGCCGGTCCGCAGGTAGGCGTAGCCGCCATGGAACAGGGGATTCGCGGACCAGTCGGTGTTGAGGCTCGCCACCAGGCGCAAGCCATGCAGTGAGCCCAGGCAGTCCTTCAGCCGCGCCAGGACTTCCCCGGTCGCGTCGCGCAACGCCATGGTGGACAGCTTCCTTCCATAGGCGCCGCCGGCCAGCCCCGCCACGAGATTGGAGCCGAAGGGGTTCACCACGAACGCCAGCGCCCGTTCCGGCTGGAAGGTCCGCCCCTCGGTCAGCCAGTCGCCCGGCGCGAAGCCCGGCAGGCGCCCGTCGAACTCGAGCACCACCTTGTTGAAGTGTCCCATGGGCAGCATCTCCAGCGCCGTGAGCATCGGGTTGCCCAAGGCCGGGACGAAGCGGATCGCTTCCGCGCGCAGGACGCCGGTCGACACCGTCACCACGCAATGCGATGCGCGAAGGTCGCCACCGGGCGTGCCGATCTTCACGCCTTGCGGCAGGTGCTCGATCCGGGTCACGGGTTGATTCAGGGAAACGTCCAATCCCTCGGCGAGCGATTCGACGATGCGCCCCATGCCCTCTTCCACCAGCCAGTTCGGGAATTCGGAGCCCTGCTCCACGATCCCATGCACCGACATGTCGGCTGCGTCCCCACCGGCATCCAGCTCCGCGATCCAGCGCAGGGCGATCTGCTGCGCCCAATCGGAAGCGTCGTCCAGCAGGGAGGCCAGCGAGCGGTCGCAGGGATGGTGCTCCTCCATCTTCTTTTCCAGCATGCGATGCGCCGCAGCCACCGCGGAGGCCTCCCTGGCCGTGAGCAGCACGCCGTTGTCCCGGAAGTGCTGCGTCGCCTGCTCGTGATCGAGCAGGTGCAGCCGCAGTCGCCGCGCGATGGGCGTGAGGGGATTGCGGTCCGCCTGGTGCAGCCACGCACACCCCAGGTCGAACGGAATGGAAAACGTGCGCCGGTCCGTGAACGCGCGGCCACCGACACGATGGGAAGCCTCCACGACCCGTACCGTTCTTCCGAGCTCGCGCAGCTTGCGGGCCGCGGCCAGTCCGGCGACCCCTGCGCCCACCACGACGACATCGAACTGGTTGTGCATCCCGTGCCCTCCCGCGCGCAGCCTAGCGGAGCCCGCGGCAGGCGCCAAACCCTGGCCACGCGATGGGCATCGCCTTCCCCGGCGCAGACAAGCCGCCCGAAGGCGGCTTGTCCTTCCCCCGAGGGTCGCTTCAGCCCTGCGTGCCGCCCTTGATCTGCCGCAGCACGATCTGGTTGAGGGCGCCCGACGTGCTGGTCGCCGTGCACGCCGGATTGGCGCCGGTCTGCGATCCGAGCACGGTGACGGCGACGCCGCACACCGCGGCGGCGACGGCGATCGGCGCCTGCACGGTCACCGGGACCTGGCTCACGTCCACGTTGATGTTCTTCGCGATGTCGTTGGCAACGTTGTGCACGTTGACGCTGACCAGCGACCCCTGGGCGAATGCGCCCGAGGCCAGGACGGCAGAGAGACCGGCGGCGACTGCGATGAGTTTCGCTTTCATGATTTCACACCCCTTGCATCAGTTTGGGTACGGTGGCGGGCCCTTCCCGCCTGCTCGTGAACCAAGGGTAGAAATGGCCACACTTGCCAACGGTAAGACGAAAGTGTTCTTACCATTGCTTACCGCGCAGAGCCGCACAGCGCGTGAAAGTTGCGGAACTCGCACGTGAATGCAACTCTGCGGCGCGCTCCTTTGTTACCCCTTCATGGGCCACGTGTCGAAATGCAGATGGCTCTGCAAATCAACTGCACTGGCATCGAGGAGACGCGATCCGTCCCTTCGACCCGTCAGGGGCCCCCTTCCAGCGGTTGCAGTTCCTGCAACAGCGTCGGCACCAGCTCGGCCACCGTCGGATGGACGTGCATCGTCCGCGCCAGCGCGGTCGCCGTGATGCCGTGGGCGATGGCATCGAGCAGGACGTGCACCACTTCGTCGCCGGCCAGGCCCAGGAGCGATGCACCGAGGATCCGCCGTGTCTGCGCATCGACCAGCACCTTCATGAACCCCTGCGTCTCGCCGGACTCCCTCGCCCGGCCGACGCGCTCCATGGGCCGCTTGCCCACCAGGACGGGGCGGCCCGTGGCCCGCGCCTCCTGTTCATTCATGCCGGCGCGGCCCAGCGGCGGATCCGTGAAGAGGGCATAGCAGGGGATCCGGTCGCGCACGCTGCGCGCCTCGCCCCGCAGCACGTTCGCGGCGACGATCTCGTGGTCGTCCCATGCGGTGTGGGTGAACGCGCCGCGGCCGTTGCACTCGCCGACGGCCCAGACGCCCTCGGCGCTGGTGCGGCACTGGTCGTCCACTTCGATGAAGCCGCGCGCGTCGACACGGATGCCGGCCCGGTCGAGCCCGAGGTCGCCGGTGTTGGGCGTGCGACCGATGGCGAGCAGCACGTGGCTGCCTTCCAGCCACATGTCCTGCGGGTGGCAGCGGGCTCGCACGCGGATCGCGGACTCGCCCGGCGCGAAGGCGATGCATTCGGCCGCGAGGTGGAACCGGACGCCCTCGCGCTCCAGGATGGCCTGGACCTCCGCGGCCACGTCCGCGTCCTCGCGCGGCAGCAGGCGCGGCGACCGCTCCACGATGCTCACTTCGGCGCCGAAGCGCCGCATCAGCTGGGCGAACTCCAGGCCGATGTAGCTGCCCCCCACGATCACGAGATGCCTGGGCACCTCCTGCAACTGCAGCACGGACGCGTTGTCCAGCGTGGAAACGGTGTCGATGCCCTCCATAGTAGGCCGCGCTGCCCGCCCGCCGACGTCGATGAAGATCTTCTCCGCCGTCAGTTCGCGGCTGCCGACGCGGACCGTGCGCGGGGCCGTGAAGCAGGCGTGGCCCGTGATCCACTCCACGCCCTTCATGCCGCGGACCCAGTCCTCCACGCCGGCACGCGTTGCGCCGACGATGTCATCCATCCGCGCCTTCACGCGCCGCATGTCCACCCGCACCGCGCCGGCCTCGAAGCCGAACTCCGCGCCGCGGCGCGCGAGGTGCACCGCGCGCGCGCTGGCCACCAGGGTCTTGGTGGGATAGCAGCCGGTGTTGACGCAGGTGCCGCCGAGGAGATGCCGCTCGACGAGCGCCACCCGCATGCCCGCCTCGCCGCAACGGGCCGCGAGCGAGGGCCCGGCCTGGCCGGCGCCGATCACGATCGCGTCGAAGCTCTCCTGGTTCATGTCGCCTCCGCGTCCGCTGCAGTGAGCGGGAAACCGGCATTGTTGCACCGGCCCCCGCCGGGTGCCGCGCCCTCCACCCAAAGACAGAGGCCGGCCTCCTCCTCCAGTGAGTGCCGGCGGATGTGGTGTTCCGGGAGCATGTGCATGCCCCCCAGATGTCCTGGAGGCATCAACCAACCCATAGCACGCACCATGAACCGAGTCACTCTCGTCGCATCCATCGTCCTGGCGCAACTCTGCGCCACCGCCGCCCTGGCACAGGCTCCCGCCAACGCGGAGATCGACGGCCCGAACTACAAGCCGCCCGTGCAGCACCGCGCCACCGCCGAAGAAAAGGCCGAAGGGCGCCAGAGCCGGAAGGAAGCGGGACGCGTCGCCGCCCAGGACGGCACGCCGGCCGAAGGCAATCCCATCCCGGCCGCGGCGCGCAAGGTCCCGCGCGCGGAACGCCAGCAGGCGCGCGCCGAGCGCAAGGCGGAAACGCGCCGCGAGAACCAGGCCGGCGAGATCACCTCGAAGGGCGAGACGGGCTACCTGCGCTGATCGGTCACCGCCGGCCGGCCGGCGTTGCTGCGAAAGCCTCCCCCGGGAGGCTTTTTTCATGCGCGGGATCCAGGCTCCTAGAGCAGCTCCTCGATCGGCAAGCCGGACAACACGCCGATCCAGAAGGACTTCCAGGCGCTCGCCCCGGGGGTCGTGGCATGGGCCACCTCGCCCTCGGGCGTGTGCTCGATCCACAGCACCTTGCCCGCGTCGTCGAGCCGGAGCTCGTAGGCATTGGCGGGGATATCCGTGTCGAAGAGCGTCGCGAGCCGGCTGGCGATCACGGGGGAGTCCAGCAGGATGCCCAGCTCCGTGTTGAGCCGCGCCGAGCGGGGATCGAGGTTGTAGGAGCCGACGAAGATCCGGCTGCGGTCGACCGCGAGCGTCTTCGCATGGAGGGCGGCGCCCGAGTTGCCGCCCTTGCTGCCGAACAAGCCGCGCACGCGTTGTTCGTCCTCGTCCGGCAGGCCCGGCGGGCGGGCGGCGGGCTTCAGCTCGTAGACGCGCACGCCACCGCGCAGCAACGCATCCCGATAGTGCAGGTAGCCGGCATAGACGGCGGGCTCGTCGGTGGCGGCCAGCGAGTTGGTCAGCACGGACACGCGGATGCCCCGCTGGGCAAGCCCCACCAGCATGTCCGTGCCCGCGGTCCCGGGGACGAAGTAGGGAGAGACCAGCAGCAACTCGGTGTTCGGGCGGTTGAACGCCGCCATGAGCTGGCGGCCGAGGGTCAGGTCGCTTCGCTCCGGGGAGTGCAGGATCTTGGCGGGGTCGTCGCTCAGGAGCCAGGCCGCGCCCCAGGCGAGGGGCAGCGTGGCGGCGCGCATCTGCTCCACGAGGCTCAGGCTGCGCGCCGCGGCCAGGTAGTGTTGCGCGTCCGGACCGGCACTGCGCCGGTCCCACTTCCCGCGCAGCTCCGCCACCTCCCCCTCGCCCAGGGGCCGCAGCACGCTCGCAGCGGGATACGCGGAGGCGCTGTTCCAGTATTCGTCGAAATCCGCGGAGACCTCCTGCACGATCGGCCCGATCGTCATCAGGTCCATGTCCATGAAGGCCACCGCGCTCTGGCCGCCCAGGTACTCGTCGCCGACGTTGCGGCCCCCGACCAGCGTGACCCGGTTGTCGACGGTGAACGACTTGTTGTGCATGCGTCGCTGCACGCGGCCGAAGTCGGTGAGGAAGTCGCCGACGCGCAGCGTGCGGTTGGGAAAGGGATTGAACAGCCGCACCTCGATGTTGGGGTGCGCGTCCATCGCCAGGATGCCCGTGTCCAGGCCGGCGGTGTTGGCGTCGTCCAGCAGGATGCGCACATGCACGCCGCGTTCCGCGGCGTCCCACAGCGCCCGCGCCAGCAAGGTCCCGCTGGTGTCGTCACGCCAGATGTAGTACTGCAGGTCCACGCTGCGCTCCGCGACCTCGATCAGGCGCAGGCGGGCGGCGAAGGCCTCCAGCCCATTGAGCAGCAGGTGGGCGCCGCTTTCCTGCGGATGGCCCGCCGTCAGCGGTTCCAGCATGCGGCCGATCGCGGTGCCGCCCGTGTCGGCGGCCGCATAGCTCGGCGTGCGGTGCGGGTGGGCCGGCAGTTGCGCGCATCCCGCGAGCGCGAACGCCCACGCGGCGGCCGGCAGGCGCAGCGCGTTCCATGTCATCCAGTTTCGTCGCATGGGTCGCAGTCTGCCCGCCCGGCGGCGGCGTGGACATCATCCCAAGGTATCCCCCAATACCAACGTGCAATGGAGCACCGCCGGCGGATGTCGTGTACTTCCGCATGGCCGGGGACGACCCCAGGGCCCCTTCATCCGACGGAGAAAAACCATGAACTTCCATTCGCCGCGTTGCTTCCACGTGCTGGTCATGCATCCCGACCCGCTTCTTTCCACCGGCCTGGCCGCGGCCCTGGGCCGGCATCCGGGGTTCCGCGTCTTCGTGCGTGCAGGCGAGCCACCCTGCCCGGAGGGAACGCGGATCGACGTCGTCCTCGCCGACTACGACGACGCCCTGCGCCTCACGGACCCGCGGGTCCGCAGGGCGCTGGGCCTTCCCGTCACGTCGCGCGTCCTGGCGGTCACCGCCAACGGCCGCGAAGCCGACATCCGGCGCGCGATCGAGGCCGGCGTCTTCGGCTACCTGCTCGTGGGCGGCCCGCTGCAGGAACTCATCGACGGGGTCACTGCCGTGGCGAGGGGCCTGCGGTACACGAGCCTCACGGTGGCCCAGCGCATGGCCGACAGCCTCACGCGCGCGCGGCTCACGTCGCGCGAGGTCGAGGTGCTGGGCCTGGTGGCCAATGGCCGGCCGAACAAGGCGATCGCGCGCGAACTCAGCATCGAGCTGGGCACCGTCAAGTCCCACGTCAGCACCATCATGACCAAGCTGGGCGCGAGTTCGCGCACGCAGGCCGCGCAGATCGCCGCGTCGCGCGGACTCGTGGCGTCCTGACGGGGTGGGCACCCTGCTCATTGCGTCGGGACTGCATCGGCACCTGCCCCGTCCCGTCCGGCCACGGGAGGATGCGCTGGCCTTCGCTTCCCTTTGCGCCGCGTACGCCGGGACGGGAGGGCTCGCCTGCGCGGACCGGCTGGCGATGGAAGAGATGGACCGCCAGGGCGTGCGCACCGTCGCCCGCTGGATCGTCGAACGGACGGTGGTCTCGCTGCAATGGCAGGGTGGCTACTGGCTGCCCATGTTCCAGTTCCGCCGGCCGGGACTGGCACTGCGTGTGGGCATCGCCGAACCGCTGGAGGAATTGCGGCCGGTCCTGGACGACTGGAGCATCGCCAGCTGGTTCTCGGCTCCGAACGGCTGGCTGGATGGAGTGATGCCATGCGAGGCCGTCGCCGCCGCGCCGCGGAAGGTGCACGAGGCGGCCCGGGCTTTGCGCTTCGTCCTGCGGGGGTGACGAACGCGGGCCGCGCCGCGTTCGCCGAACCGGCGCCACGCTAGGCGAAGGCGACCGACTTCGTCTCCAGGTACGACTCCAGTCCGGCCACGCCGAACTCCCTCCCGACGCCCGACTGCTTCACGCCGCCGAAGGGCGCCAGCAGGTCGGGCTGCGTCCGGTTGACCAGCACCGTTCCCGCCTCCAGCTGCAAAGCGGCGCGCCGTGCCCGCTCCGGGTCCGCGGAGAACACGTAGGCCTGCAAGCCGTACGCCGAGTCGTTCGCGATGCGGATGGCCTCGGCATCGCCCTCGTACGCAAGGATCGAGAGCACCGGCCCGAAGATCTCCTCGCGCGCGATCGCCATGTCGTTGCGGACGTCCGCAAAGACCGTGGGCCGCACGAAGAACCCCGAGTCCAGCCCCTCCGGCCGGTCGGCGCCACCGGCAACGATCCGCGCGCCCTCGGCCTGGCCCTGGCGGATGAACCGCTGGATGCGATCGAACTGCGCGCGGCTGGCGAGGGGCCCGATGGCGGTGTCCGGATCGCGCGGATCGCCGACGCGCAGGGCCGCCACGCCGGCCTGCACCCGGTCGACGATTTCGCCGAGGCGAGCGCGCGGCACCAACAGGCGCGTGCCGGCCACGCAGGCCTGCCCGTTGTTCGCGAACGCGACGGCGAGAGCCTGCGGGACCACGGCGTCCAGGTCCGCATCGTCCAGCACGAGGGATGCGCCCTTGCCGCTCAACGAGAGGCTGACGCGCTTCATGGTGTCTACCGCCGCGCGCGCGATGACCTTGCCGGTGGCCGTGGAGCCGGTGAACGAGATCCTGGCGACGTCGGGACTGGTGCTGAGTTCATCCCCCACGTCGGTCCCGCGTCCGAGCAGGATGTTGAAGACGCCGGGCGGCAGGCCCGCCTCGTGCAACGCATGCGCCAGTTCCTGCGCCTGCAAGGGACTCAGCTCGCTGGGCTTGATCACCGTGGCGCACCCGGCGGCGATGGCCGAAGCCAGCTTGCTGCAGATCGTGCCCACCGCGCTGTTCCAGGGGGCGATCAGCGCCGCGACACCCACCGGCTGCTTCACCACCGTGGACGCACCCACGCGCTCCTCCAGGGGATACGCTTCCAGCGCCTGCGCGGTGTTGGCGAAGCACTGCGAGGCGTACTGGCTGACCCACTGGGCGCGCGCCCAGGGCGCGCCGTACTCCTGGATGGCGACGTCGCGCAGCGCGTCACTGCGCGCCAGGACGGCCGCCTGCAAGCGCCGCAACATGTCCAGCCGTTCGGCCTTGCCGGTGCGGCCCATCGCCGGCTGCGCGCGCCGGGCCGCGGCAATCGCGAGCTTCGCGTCGTCGCGGTTGGCCAGGGTCACGCTGCCGATGACGCGTTCCGTGGCGGGGTCGATCACCTCCACGACTTCTTCGCCCCGCACCGGCACGAAGGCGCCGGCCATGTAGGCGTGCTGGATGTTTCGCATGGCCATCCTCCGCCGGTTCAGCCGCGCGCCAGGTCCAGGATCGCCTTCGCGAAGGCTTCCGGCGCTTCCTGCGGCAGGTTGTGCCCGATGCCCCCCGCGACGTTGCGGTGCTCGTAGCGGCCCGAGAACTTTTTCGCGTAGGCCGCGGGTTCGGGATGCGGCGCGCCGTTGGCATCGCCTTCGAGCGTGATGGTCGGCACTGCGATCGCCGGAGCCTTGGCCAGCTGCGCCTCGAGATCCCGGTACTTCGCCTCTCCCTCGGCCAGGCCCAGGCGCCAGCGGTAGTTGTGCACCACGATCGCCACGTGATCGGGATTGTCGAAGGCCCGCGCGCTGCGCTCGAAGGTGGTCGCATCGAACTCCCACTTCGGCGAGGCGATCTGCCAGATCAGCTTCGCGAACGTGTCGCGGTTCTTGTCGTAGCCGGCGCGGCCGCGCTCAGTGGCGAAGTAGTACTGGTACCACCACTGCAGTTCGGCTTGCGGCGGCAGCGGGATCTTGCCGGCTTCCTGGCTTCCGATGAGGTAGCCGCTGACGGAGACGAGGGCCTTCACCCGCTCGGGCCACAGGGCCGCCATGATGCACGCGGTGCGCGCGCCCCAGTCGCAGCCGCCGACGACGGCGCTGCGGATCTTCAGCGCGTCCATCAGCGCGATGATGTCGACGGCGACGACCGCTTGCTGGCCGTTGCGCGGCGTGTCGCCGGAAAGGAAGCGCGTCGCGCCGTAGCCGCGCAGGTACGGCACGATGACCCGGTGGCCCGCGGCGGCCAGGAGCTGCGCCACGTCGGCGTAGGTGTGGATGTCGTACGGCCAGCCGTGCAGGAGGATCACCGGGGCGCCGTTAGCGGGACCGGCCTCGTAGTACGCCACGTTGAGCGTGCCCGCATCGATGTTCTTCAGCGGTTCCATGCGGCCGGCGCCGTTGCCGCCGCGTGCGCGTCCGCTGCCGGCGGCTGCGCCCTGCGCGAAGGCCGGCACGGCAGCGACCAGCTGCGCGGCCGCGACGCCGAGCGTCGCCGTTCCCAGGAACGAACGGCGGGGGATGTTGGGGGAGTCGGACATCTTTCTTTCCTTGCTGTGGGGTTGGACGGGGCCGACTATGGGCGACGAAAGCGGTGCGGGGCCCACGCTGCGTAATCCCGTGTATCCCGGCCCGCCGCGCCGACAAAAGATTGCGCAAGCGATACGAAGGTATCGCCAAGACCTTCGTGCAATGGCGCGGCGGCCGCGCGTGCGATGAGATCGCCCCATGAACAGCAAGCCCCTCATCGGCGTGATCCTGGGCTCCTCGCGGCAGGGCCGCCTCTCCGAGGTGCCCGCCCACTGGATCTACGGCCTGGCCGCGCAGCGCCAGGACCTGCGCTTCGAACTGATGGACGTCGGCCCCCATCCGCTGCCGCTTCTCCGGGCGGGGCTGCCTTCGCGCTGGGCGGCCGCGCTCGAACGCCTGGCCGGCTTCATCGTGGTCGCGCCCGAGGACGACCTTCCGCGCAGCGCGCGCCATGCGCGGGAGGCGGCCGTGGCCCGCTCGGCCTTCATGCACAAGCCCGTGGGCTTCGTCGGCTACGGCAACGGGCCCGGCGCGCGCCACCTCGAGCAGCTGCGCTCGCTTGCATGCGAATGCCAGATGGCGCCGGTGCGCGGCGCCGTGCACATGACGCTCGCCGAAGTCATGAGCGTCTGGCAGATGGATCGCGGCTTCGAGGACTATCCGCACCTCGCGCGTGCCGCCCGGGACATGCTGGACGAGCTTGCAAGGTGGGTTTCCTTCAGTGGCGCGCCGCCTCGGCAATGAGGCGTGCCACCACGTCGGGATGCGAGGTCATGACGACATGCGAACCGCCCTTGACGACCACGGTCTTCACCGCGTGGGCCCGCTGCGCCATGAACGCCAGTGCCGCCGGCGGGATGTTCCGGTCCTGGTCCCCGTAGACGAACCACGACGGCACGGACTTCCACGCGGGCGCCACGGCCGGCTCGGCCAGCGCGGCTTGCGCGATGGGACGCTGCGTCGCCGCCATCAGGCCCGCGGACGCGGCCGGGACGTCCGCCGCGAACTGGTCATGGAACCGGTCGTGCAGGATGTACAGGTCCTGCCCGCCGTCACGCAGCGCCACCGGCGGCGCCAGGGCCGGGCCGAGGGTGCTGCCCGGGAACTTGCCGGCCAGCGCGGCGGCGGATTCGCCCTCTTCCGGCGCGAACGCGGCGACGAAGACCAGGGCCTTGACGTTGGCGCGGGAGCGGGCGGCATCGGCGATCACCATCCCGCCATAGGAATGCCCGACCAGCACCACCGGCCCCTGGATCGAACCCACGAGGTCCGCGACCTGGGCCGCGTCGGACTGCACGCCGCGCAGGGGGTTTGCGGCGGCGACCACCGGGAAGTGTTGCGCCTGCAGCTTGCGGATGACGCCGTCCCAGCTCGAGGCGTCGGCAAAGGCGCCGTGCACGAGCACGATCGTCGGCGTGGCCGCGTCGCCGGCGTGCTGCGCCTGCGCGGACGCGGCGGGTGCGAAGGTGCCGGCCAGGACGAGCGCGCCGACAGCGACGACGGCACGCGCGAGACGTTGGGGAAAGGCTTTCATTCAGGGGTCCTGGTGTTGAAAGCCGCATTGCAACCCGCCAGCGCCGGGAAGACGCGCATTGCTGTATGCCAGTGTGTCCGTCCCCGGCGCCGACAGCAGGAAATTACCGAGGCGGGGTGTTCATGCGGGGACCTGCGGAGACTCGCGCAGCACGCCTGCCATGTTCACCAGGTCGGGCAAGGTGCGGGCGCCCATCTTGCGCATGGCGCTGCCACGGTGGGCCTTGACCGTGATCTCGCTGATCCCCAGCTCCGCGCCGACCTGCTTGTTCAGCAGTCCCCGCGCCACCAGCGACATCACCTCCCGCTCGCGCCGGCTGAGCGTGCCATGGCGCGCGCGGATGGACCGCACGTCCATCGCGCGGCGCAGCGCCGCGCGGCTGCGCGCCAGCGCCTCTTCGATCGCGTGCAGCAGGCTGGGGCCGTGCACGGGCTTCGCCAGGAAATCCACGGCCCCGGCCTTCATCGCCTGCACGGCGCCCGGGACGTCCGCCCTTCCCGCGACGGCGATGATCGGCATCTCCCCGCGCTCCGCCGCGATCCGTCGCTGCAGCGCGAGCCTGCCGGGGTCCCGCGGATCCACGTCGAGCACGAGGCAGCAGGGGTCTCCGTGCGGATCGCGCGCCAGCAGTTCCTCCGCACGCGTGAAGCATGCCGTTCGCCAGCCACTGCGGCCGGCCAGCGCTGCGATGGCCGCGCGGGCAGCGTCGTCGCCGTCGACCACGAAGACGGATGCGGCAGGCTCCTGGAAATGGCTCATGTCCATTGCGTTCCTCCGGACCGCATTGGAGCGCACGCCGCCCCGGCCGGCGCGTTGGCCGCGGTGGCCGGTGTTAGGCGTTGTTAGCCTCGAGGCGGGCGACCAGCGCGCCCGCCTGCTGCAGGTCCGCGGTCGCGAAGCCTTCGCCGTAGCCCGCCAGCACCTCGTGCAGCAATGCGAGGCCCTGCGCGCCGCGGCCAAATGCGCTCCACAGGCGCGCGAGGTCCATCGCCGTCCTCAGCTCCCATCCCCGGGCCGCCTGGCGGCGGCTGCAGTCCAGCGATTGCAGCAGGCAGTCCTCCGCCTCTCCTTCGCGCCGCGGCGCGGACGACAGCAGGGCGCGTGCCTTCACGCGCAGGAGCTCCGGGAGGTTGTAGAGGTCCCCGTTCGCATGCACCTCGGCCAGGGTGGCGTCGAGCAGGGCCAGTGCGTCGGCGGTCCGGCCGCCCAGCACCAGCCCTTCGGCCAGCGAGAGGTTGAACGCCGTCGTGAGCAGTTCGTAGCGCAGTTCATGGAGTTCGCCGAGGCAGTCCTCGAGCGCCGCCACGCCCGCGGCCGGGTCGCCGCGCCGGACGGCCAGCTCGCCCTTGACGCCGCGGCCGACCGCCAGGTAAGGCGTGAGCGAATGCGATTCCGCATAGGCGATGAAGCTGTCGATGTCCTTCTCGGCGCGCTCCAGGTCCCCGGCCCAGAGGTACACCGACACGGCCCAGATCAGCGCGATGCACAGCGTGACGGGGTGGCCGAGCCCGCGCGCCTCGTCGACGGCATGTTGCGCGACCTCGACCGCCTGGACCGGCCGGCCCTGCAGCCACAGCGTGCGCGCCAGCGCGATCCGCGCACGGTTGCGGTAGTCGAAGCCCGAGTAGATGGTGCTGGCGTGCGCGGAACCCGCCGGAGCGGCGAGCGCCGCCTCCAGGAACGGGCGCGCCTTCGCCTGGTCGCCGACCAGGTGATGGCACAGTCCCACCAGGGAATTCGCGGTCGCTCGCGCCGTCGGGTCGTCGATGGTGCGGGCCACCGCTTCGCTGCGCTGGGCGTACTCCAGCGAAACGAGGAAGTCGCCGACGCGCTCGTGGAAGATCTGCAGGTGGGCCAGCAGCTGCACCTGGGTCGCCGCATCTCCCCGCTCCTGCGCGACCGCGAGGCTTCGCTCGAGCGCGTGCCGCACCTGCTCGCTGTTGCCGCGCGTGAACATCTGGGACAGGCCCAGCGCCGCCTGCAGGTTCATCTCGGCGGCACTGCCGCGGGAGCCGGGGCCCAGCTCGCCGAGCGCGCGCTCGGACCATCGATGGCATTCGGCCAGCAGCGACATCGCCATGAACGCTGGCACCGCCGCCGCGGCCAGCGCAATTCCGAGTTCCGCGTCGCCCCCCGGCGCGAAGCACCACTTCAGCGCCGCGCGCACATTGCCCAGGTCGGCCACGTCCGCGGCGCGGCCCGCATCGCGCGAGAACGCGCCGTCCGTGGCGGCAACCTGCTCCAGCCGGCGGCGGAAGTACGTCGCGTGGCGCAAGGACGCGGCATGCAAGGCCTCGGCCTCGACCTTCGACAGCGCGTAGGAACGCGTGCTTTCGAGGAGCCGGTACGCGAGTTGCGGTCCCGACCGCTGGACGGCCAGCAGCGACTTCTCCGTGAGGCTCGCGATCGCGGCGATTACCTGCTCCTCGGCGAGCGCGGGGACGGCCACGACCTGGCGCACCGCTTCGAGGGAAAAGTTGCCGACGAACACCGGCAGCTGGCACAACACCTGGCGTTCGCCGTCGGCGAGCAGCTGGTAGCTCCAGTCCAGTGTGGCCTGGAGCGTCTGGTGGCGAGGCTGCGCCGTGCGCTGGCCGGGCCACGACAGCGCCAGGCGCTCGTCCAGCAGCGTGGCGGTCTGCTGCAGGCCATAGGTCGAAACGCGGCGCGCCGCCAGCTCGATCGCCAGCGCCACGCCATCCAGCTTGCGGCAGATGCCGGCGACGACGCGGGCCTCCCCGTCGTCGAGGTCCAGGGCCGCACCGCTCGCGACTGCACGGTCCACGAACAGGCGCGCCGCCGGGTAGCTCAGGACTTCGCGCACCGTGAGGCTCGGCTGGTCGGGAGGCGTCGCCAGCGGCTCCAGCCGGTGCACATGTTCGCCCTGCGCGCGCAGCGCCTCCCGGCTCGTCGCGAGGACGTGGACGCCGGCCGCGCCCTGCACGATGCGCTCGGCCAGCAAGGCCGCCGCGTCGATGACGTGCTCGCAGTTGTCCAGGATCAGGAGCATGCGCTTGCCGCGCAGGTAGGCGATCAGGCTCGGCACCGGGTCGGTGGACCGCACGGACAACCCCAGCGTTGAGGCGATGGCGGTCGGCACGAGCGAGGCATCGCCCAGCGCGGCCAGGTCGACGAAGTGCATCGCGTCGGGAAAATCCGCATGCAGGTCGTGCCCCGCGCGCACGGCCACGGTGGTCTTGCCCACGCCGCCGGTGCCCACGATCGTGACGAAGCGGTTCTGGCGCAGCTGGCTCGCGATCGCCGCCAGGTCCTCCGCCCGCCCGACCAGGTGCGCGACCTGCGCCGGCAGGCCCGACGCGACGCCGGCGTCCTGTTGCGTCGCGGCGGGTGTTTCCACGCCGGAACGCGCCACCGCGGCGACGAAGGAATAGCCGCGCCCCACGATGTTGGCGATGTAGCGCGCGCCCTCCCTGCCGTCGCCGAGCGCCTGCCGCAGCATGGTGATCTGGAAGCGCAGGCTGACGTCCGAGACGACGACCCCCGGCCAGGCGAGTGCCATGAGCTCCTGCTTGCCGACGACCGTGTTCGCGCGTGCCACCAGCGCCAGCAGCACGTCCATGGCGCGGCCCCCGAGGTCCACCGGGACGCCGTCGCGCAGGAGCAGCCTTTCGCCCTCCACCAGGGTGAAGGGCCCGAAGCTCACGATCTCGCCGGACGGCCGGCGGGATTCGTTGGCCATCGCGAGGTCTGGCATCCGATAGTTCATTTGTTTCCAGGAAGGCCGCGATGTTAGCGAAGCCGCGTCAAGGCCCACCACCGCCTTGCGGAGCGGCCCAATGAAACGTAGTGTGTCGGGTACCTTCGCCGGATACGCCCCCGTACCCGAAGTGCGGGCAGGCAGCCGGCGAGAGCGAGACTCGTCCACCATGTCCCATCGAACCCTCCTTCGCCTCGTCGCCGGGCTTCTTGCGGCGCTGTCCCTCGCGATCACCTGCATCCCGCATCTCGGCGAAGGGGCCACCCTGCCGCAACCGGCCTCCGCCCTGCAGCCGCTGGCCGGCGCGAAGAACTGGATGAATTCGCCCGCGCTCGCGCCCGACGCCCTGCGCGGCAAGGTGGTGCTGCTCGACTTCTGGACCTACTCGTGCATCAACTGCCTGCGCACGCTGCCGTACGTGCGCGCGTGGGCGACCAAGTACCGGCCCTACGGGCTGGTGGTGATCGGCGTGCACACGCCCGAGTTCGATTTCGAGCGCCGGCCGCAGAACGTGCAGCGCGCCACGCGCGACCTGGCGGTGGACTTCCCCGTGGTGCTGGACTCCGACCGTTCCGTCTGGAAGGCCTCGGGCGTCTACGGCTGGCCGACCATCGACTTCATCGACGCGCGCGGCATGCGCCGCCATCGCCAGGAGGGCGAAGGCGGCTACGTGCAGGCCGAACGCGTGATCCAGCAACTGCTGCGCGAAGCCGGCCGCACGGACGTGCCCACCGACCTCGTGGCTCCGGTGGGCGCCGGCACGCAGGCTGCCGTGGGCATCATCCCGCCGCAGTCCGGGGAGACCTACGTGGGCGCCGGGCGCGCCGAGGGCTTCGTCTCGGCGCGTGGCGCGCTGCGCGGCGGACGTGCGGAGACTTTCGTGGCGGCGCCCGCGCTGCACTCCGGCCAATGGACTCTGGCGGGCGCATGGCAGGTCGATGACGAATACCTTCAGGGCCGGGAGGCCGGTGGCTCGATTGCCTACCGCTTCCGCGCGCGGGACCTCCACCTGGTCCTCGGTCCCTCGGAGGACGGGCGCCCCGTGCGCTTTCGCATCCGCATCGACGGCCGCGTGCCGGCCGCGGACCACGGCACGGACGTGGATGCCGACGGCGAAGGCCGCGTCGACGTGCACCGGCTGTACCAGCTCGTGCGCCAGGGAGACGCGGGCCGCGAACGCCTGTTCGAGATCCAGTTCCTGGACCCGGGCGTCCGCGCCTACGCGTTCACGTTCGGCTGAAGCGCGGGATCAGTCGCGTGCCTCGACCGTCGCAGCGAACACGTAGCCTTCGCTGCGCACGGTCTTGATGTAGCGCGGCTCGCGCGCGTCGTCGCGCAGCCGCTGCCGCAGGCGGCTGACCAGGAGGTCCAGCGAACGCTCGAACAGCTCCGCGTCGCGCCCCTGCGTCAAGTTCATGAGCTGGTCGCGACTGAGGACCACGTTGGGATGGTCGAGGAAGGTGCGCAGCAGCCGGTATTCGGCGCCGCTGAGCGCCACCATCGTGCCGCTGTCATCGAGCAGGTGGCGGGCGGACGTGTCGACCTTCCAGTCGCCGAACGCGAGCATGCGGGCCGATTCGCTCGACACCATGTTGGGCGGCAGCATCCGCGTGCGGCGCATGACGGCCCGGATGCGCGCGAGCAGTTCGCGCGCCGAGAACGGCTTGGCGAGGTAGTCGTCCGCGCCCATCTCCAGCCCGAGGATGCGGTCGGCCTCCTCGCTGCGCGCCGTGAGCATCAGGATGGGCGTGGCCTTGTACTTGCCGGCGCGCAGGTCGCGGCACAGCGTGAGCCCGTCGTCGCCCGGCAGCATCAGGTCGAGGATGATCAGGTCGAAGGGGCCCGACGTCTCCAGGGCCGCGCGCATGTGCCTTCCGGTCGGCACGGCCGTCACCCGGAACCGGTTCTTCACCAGGTAGGTCGTGAGCAGTTCCCGGATCTCGCGATCGTCGTCGACGATCAGGACGTGGTCGGAAGGGCTGGCATTCATGGAGCCAATGTAGCCGCCGGCGGCATCCGGCGCCGGCGCACGCGAAATGTATTGTCGTGGCGGCGGGTGCGGATACAGAAGCATACGAAGCGCCGCCTGAGGGAACACCGCTCGCGAAGAATGGCCGCGTCGGCTGTTCGACGTTCATTCCCACAAGGTTCTTCCCATGACCCCGATCCAGAAAGTCCTCTACACGGCCCGCCAGCACACCGCCGGCGGCCGCGACGGCGGCACGTCGCGCAGCGACGACGGCCGCCTGGACATCCGCTTCTCCGTGCCGGGCGGCCCCGGCGCCGGCACGAACCCCGAGCAGCTCCTGGCCGCCGGCTGGTCGGCGTGCTTCATCGGCGCCATGGCGCGGTCTGCGGGCAAGATGAAGCTCTCCCTGCCGGCAGGCACGGCGGTCGACACCGAGATCGACCTCTGCGTCACCGGCGACGCCTATTCCCTCCAGGCCCGCCTCCACGTGAGCCTGCCGGGGCTGGAGCCCGGCGTCGCCCGGGCAGTGGCCGACGGTGCGCACCAGATCTGCCCCTACTCCAAGGCCTTGCGCGGCAACGTCGACGTTACGATCGACGTCGTCTGAACGCCCGCCCGGCACATGCCGGGCCCTGACCTCCATGCCCTGGCCCCGCTCCCTCTTTGCCCGCGTCACGGTGATCTTCGTGGCCGGGCTCGTCATCGCGCAGGCGCTGGCCTTCGCCGCGATCCGCCACGAACGCGAGGCGGCGCTGCGCGAACTGATGATGACCGGCATCGAGCAGGACATCGCCAGCTCGATCGCGATCGTCGACCGCCTGCCGGCGTCCGAGCGCGCGCAGTGGCTGCCCCGCCTGGAGCGGCGCAACTACCGCTTCATGCTGGACGGCCCCGTCGAGGGCCCGGCCCCGGCGACGGAATCCTCGCGCCAGTTCGCCGAAGCCATCGCCCACGCGCTGCGCCCGTTCGAGGTCCAGCGCGTGGCGCAGGCCGCCGAGGGCCGGGACGCGTTGAAGATGCAGGTCCGCTTGTCCGATGGCAGCTCCATCGTCGTCGACGCGCGCCGCATTCCCATGCCGGTGGCCGACTGGGTGGTGTGGGCGCTGCTCGCGCAGCTCATCGTGCTGGCCGCTTGCGGCTGGCTCGCGGCGAGGCTGGTGACGCGGCCGCTTGCGCGGCTTGCCGCCGCGGCGGACCACTTGGGCCCCGAACTGAAGGCGCAGCATGTCGGCGAAGAAGGCCCGACCGAAGTGGCGCAGGCGGCGCGCGCCTTCAATGCGATGCAGGAGCGGATCAGCGGCTACCTCTCGGAGCGGGTCCAGATCCTCGCGGCGATCTCCCACGACCTGCAGACGCCGATCACCCGCATGCGGCTGCGCACCGACCTCATGGACAACGAGGAGGACCAGCTCAAGTTCCGGCAGGACCTGGACGCCATGAACGCGCTCGTGCGCGAGGGCGTGACCTACGCCCGCACGCTGCAGGGCACGCGCGAGCCACCCTGCCGCATCGATGCCGACGCCTTGTTCGAGAGCATGGTCTCCGACTACGGCGACGCGGGGCAGCAGGTCGTCCTGGAAGGACAGATCGGTGAACCCATCGTGACGCGGCCCTACGCCCTGCGCAGGGTGTTGTCCAACCTCATCGACAACGCGCTCAAGTTCGGCAGCGAAGTCCGCCTGCGTGTCCACCATGCCGGAGGCCGCCTGGTGCTCTCCGTGATCGACAACGGGCCGGGCATCCCGCCCGAACATCTCGCGTCGGTGATGAAGCCCTACTTCCGCGTCGAGAGCTCCCGCAACCGGAGCACGGGCGGAACCGGCCTGGGCCTGGCCATCGCGCAGCAGCTCGCACATGCGATGGGCGCGGAGCTGGTGCTGCGCAATCGGGCAGAGGGCGGCCTGGAGGCGCGGCTTTCCATGGGGACGCAGGGCGAAGCGCAGGAGTGAAGGAGCGCGTCGGGCGCTAGTCGATTTCCTTGGCAAACCGGGTGAACCGGGGCAGCCAGTGGTCAAGGATGTCGGCCGAGACGAGCACATGGTGGGCGCGCCCGATCAGCAGGCTGCGCGGCACGAATCCGATGAAGCGCGAATCGGCACTGTTGTCGCGGTTGTCGCCGAGCACGAAGAAGTGCCCCGGCGGCACCCGGGTCGGCGCGACATCGCGCCGCGCGGCCACCTGCGGCAGGAACTGCACCGCATGGTCGCGGCCGGGCAGGGCTTCCGTCGCGCGGATCGCCTCGGTCCAGGCCTGCGGCCCGACCGGCTCGCGCACGACTTGCGCCGCGGAATAGCGGGACGGCGCGCCATTGACATACAGCACCTCGTTGCGCATCTCGATGACGTCCCCCGGCAGGCCGACGACGCGCTTGATCAGGCGCTGGCCGTCTTGCGGCGAATGGAAGGTGACCACGTCGCCGCGCCCGGGTGCGCCCAGCTGCGCGAGCGAGATATCCGTCAGCGGCACCTTGAGGTCGTAGGCCAGCCGGTTCACGAGGACCACGTCGCCTTCCAGCAAGGTGGGACGCATGGAGCCGGAGGGAATCGGGTTGTAGTCCGCGATGGCCGTGCGGAACAGTCCGAAGCCGATCAGGAACAGCAGGAAGCCGCGGTTGCGGCGCAGCCAAGCAGTCATGTGCCTATCCTTGCCAGGGGATCTGGGGAAATCATCTTCCCGCGACCGATGTGTCCGTGCAAGAAGCGGGTCATTCCACCGTCACGCTCTTCGCCAGGTTCCGAGGCTTGTCGACATCCGTCCCGCGCGCGACCGCCGTGTGATACGCCAGCAACTGCAGCGGCACCACGTGCAGCAGCGGGCTCAGGATGCCGTAGTGCTCCGGCATGCGGATCACGTGCACGCCTTCGCTGCTCTCGATCCGGCTGTCGGCGTCCGCCAGGACGTACAGCACGCCGCCGCGGGCGCGCACTTCCTGCATGTTGGACTTCAGCTTTTCCAGCAGCGCGTCGTTGGGCGCCACGGTCACCACGGGCATCTCGCTCGTGACCAGCGCCAGGGGACCGTGCTTCAGCTCGCCGGCCGGATAGGCCTCGGCGTGGATGTAGCTGATCTCCTTCAGTTTCAGCGCGCCTTCCAGCGCGATCGGGTAGTGCATGCCGCGGCCCAGGAACAGCGCGTTCTCCTTGCCCGCGAAGTCCTCGGCCCAGGCGATCACCTGCGGCTCCAGCGCCAGCACGGCCTGCAGGGCGGTCGGCAGGTGGCGCATGGCCTTGAGGTGCTGCGCCTCCTCCGCCTCGGTGAGCCGGCCGCGCACCTGCGCCAGGGCCAGCGTCAGCAGGAACAGGCCCGCCAGCTGCGTCGTGAACGCCTTGGTCGACGCCACGCCGATCTCCACGCCGGCCCGCGTGATGTAGGCCAGCTTGCACTCGCGCACCATCGCCGACGTCGACACGTTGCACACCGTCAGCGTGTGCTCCATGCCCAGCGAGCGCGCGTGCTTCAGCGCGGCAAGCGTGTCCGCCGTCTCGCCCGACTGGCTGATGGTCACCACCAGCGTGCGCGGATTCGGCACGCTCTCGCGGTAGCGGTATTCGCTGGCGATCTCCACCTGGGTCGGGATCTTCGCGACGCCTTCCAGCCAGTACTTCGCGGTGCAGCCGCTGTAGTAGCTGGTGCCGCAGGCCAGGATCAGCACCGAATCGACTTCCTTGAAGACGCGGTACGCGCCGTCGCCGAACAGCTCCGGCGTCACGCTCTCCACGCCCTGCAGCGTGTCGCCGATCGCGCGCGGCTGCTCGAAGATCTCCTTCTGCATGTAGTGGCGGTACGGGCCCAGTTCCGCCGCGCCGCTGTGCGCCTGCACGGTCTTCACGGGCCGGGTCACCGCCTTGTGGCTGCGGTCGACGATCCAGTAGCGTCCCAGCTGCAGGTCGACGAGGTCGCCTTCCTCGAGGTACACGATCTGGTCGGTCACTCCGGCCAGCGCCATCGCGTCGCTCGCGAGGAAGTTCTCGTCCTTGCCCACGCCCAGCACCAGCGGCGAGCCTTCGCGCGCGCCGATGACGCGGTGCGGCTCGTCCTTGCAGAAGACCGCGATCGCGTACGCGCCGTGCAGTTGGCGCGTGGCGGCCTGCACGGCCTCGAACAGGTCGCCCTCGTAGAGGCTGTCGACCAGGTGCGCGATCACCTCGGTATCGGTCTGGCTGGTGAAGCGGTAGCCCTTGGCCTGCAAGGCGGCGCGCAATTCGTCGTGGTTCTCGATGATGCCGTTGTGGACCACGGCCACGCGGCCGGGTGCCGAAGGCGCCGCCTCGCCGGCGCCGTGGCTGAAATGCGGGTGCGCGTTGTGCACGGCCGGCGCGCCATGCGTCGCCCAGCGCGTGTGGGCGATGCCGGTGCCGCCGGCGATCTTCTCGCTCTCGACCTGCGACACCAGTTCGGCGACGCGGTCCGTGCTGCGGGCGCGCTTGAGCCCGTCCGCGTAGACGGCCACGCCACAGGAGTCATAACCGCGGTATTCCAGGCGCTGCAGGCCCTGGACGAGGATGGGAACGATGTTGCGGGTGGAGACCGCGCCGACGATGCCGCACATGGGAAGCCTCTTGGATGGCAGGAATGGGAGGAATGTAGGGGCGCGGTTGCGCAATATGCTTGCCAATTTCAATTGATTTCGGCATTTCATTGCGTCGCGCATTATGTAAGCAATAAAATTCCGAAATGATCGAATCCTTGGAACTGGATGCCATCGATTTCGCCCTGCTCACCCAACTGCAGGACGACAGTTCCCTGAGCAACCAGGAACTGGCCGCCCGGGTCCACGTCTCCCCCGCCACGTGCCTGCGCCGGGTCAAGCGGCTGCGCGACGCGGGGCTGATCGAGCGCGAAATCGCCGTACTCAGCCCCGAACGGATCGCGGCGAGCGTGGGGCACGGCCTGGAAGCGGTGGTGGAGGTGTCCCTGGACCGCCAGGGCAGCGAAGCGCAGGAGGCCTTCGAGTCGCGCGTGATCGCCGACGACGCCGTGCAGCAGTGCTATCGCGTCTCGCCGGGACCGGACTTCATCCTCATCGTGCACGCGCGCGACATGCCCGACTACCTGGCGCTGGCGCAGCGGCTCTTCACGGGCGACGCGAACGTGCGCAACGTGAAGGCCTTCTTCTCGGTGAAGCGCGCGAAGTTCAGGCCGAGGATCCCGCTGCCGGCGCGCGGGGCGTAGCACGCAGCGCCAGCGCCCGCGCGAACGCCAGCCCCATCACCGGCAGCACGAGGGCCGGCCCCAGCAGCAAGGGCGCCGCCCCCGCATGGTCGAACGCGAAACCCGCGAGCGACACGCCGAAGGCCTGGCCGATGAACAGGCAGAACGCGAAGCAGGACATCGCGGTGCCGCGCCACGCGGGGACCATCTGCGTCGCGTGGGTCTGCAAGGTGTTGTGGTACAGGTAGGTGCCGAAGCCGATGGCCAGGCACAGCGGCGCGGCCAGCACCGCTTCGGGCGCAAGGTACAGGGAGAGGAAGCCCGTCCCCATGACCACGCCGCCGATCCCCGCCATGCGCCCTTCGCCGATGCGGCGCACCAGGCGCGGCGCCAGCACCGCGTAGAGGAAGCCGCCGGCGGCGTAGAGCGCGACGAGCATGCCCGCGCGCGCCAGCGACACGCCGAAGCGCTGGTGCAGGAAGGCCGGCAGGAAGGTCAGCGGCCCCAGCAGGAACACGCCTTCGACGAAGGATCCCGCCAGCACCGTCCGCGCCCAGGGCACCGCGAGCACGGCGCCGATCTGCTTCAGCGTGCCGATGCGGGCGTGCGCCGCGGGCGCAGGCGCAGCCGGAATGTGGCGCAGGCGCACGAACAGGAGCAGGCCGACGATGCAGAACCCCGCACCCACGGTGGCGAACGCACCGCGCCAGCCAAGCGGCGAATCCGCGAACAGGCCGCCGGCCGCCTGTCCGGCCGTCATGCCCGTGAGCATGCCCATGAGCATCTTGGCGAGCGTCGCCTGCCGCTGTTCGTAGGGGACCGCGTCGCCCACCCAGGCCATGCTCAAGGGCACCACGCCCGCCGCGCCGATGCCCCACGCCGCGCGGATCGCGAGCAGCCCGGCGAAGCTGGCGGCCAGCGCACACAGGAAGGCGGCGACCGAACACGCGAAGAGCGACACGCACACCATGCGCGCCTTGCCCCAGCGGTCGCCCAGGGGCCCGAACGTCAGCTGCGAGAGGCCATAGGCGATCGAGTACGTCAGCATCACCTGGCCCGCGGTGCCGGCGCTGACCGAGAAGTCGCTGGCGATGCGCGGAATCAGGCCGTCGCAGATGCGCAGCGCGGCGCCGCTGAAGAAGCCGGCGAGCGAGAGCAGCAGGATGGCGGAGCGGACCGCGCCGGACGGCGCCGGCGCGGCCGCGACAGTCGCGGGGTTCACGTGGACTGCCGCCGCTCAGAGGCGGAACACGCGCCGGGCATTGCCTTCGAAGAAGGCGGCCTTGTCGGCGGCAGGCATGTCCATCGCGTCGAGCGTCTTCACCTCGTCGATCACGTACTGGTACGGGTAGTCCATCGCGTAGAGCACCCGGTCGGCGCCCAGCTGCTGCTGCGTGAAGCGGATCGCGGGTTCCCACGCGACGCCGCTGTTGGTGATCAGGATGTTCTCGCGGAACACCTGGCCGATGGAACGTTCGAGCGGCTGCACCGCGGGATAGCGCTTCGAGTTCACCGTCGCGCGGTGCATGTACTCGAGGCGATAGAGCCAGAACGGCAGCGCCTCGCCCATGTGGCCCAGCATCAGCTGCAGCTTCGGGAAGCGGTCGAAGACGCCGGACGTGATGAGGCGCAGCGCATGCATGCCCGTCTCGACGCCGAAGCCGAAGATGGCGCCGTCCAGGCCGCATTCCAGCATCGGCCCGATCATGGACTTCGGCGGCGAGTTCGGGTGCAGGTAGATCGGGACGTCCATGGCTTCGGCCGCCTCGAAGATGGGCCAGAACTTCCGGTCGGACAGGTATTCGCCCTGCACGTGCGAATTGAGGATGACGCCCTTCAGCCCCAGCGTCTGCACGCTGCGCTCGATCTCGCGGGCGGCCGCCTCCGGGTCCTGCGGTGCGATGGCGGCGAGCGCCGCGTACTTCGCGGGATGCCGCCGCACGGCGTCGCCGAGTTCGTCGTTCGCGACGCGGGCAAAGGCCACGGCTTCCTCGCGAGGCAGGACGTGCACGCCCGGCGCGGTCAGCGCGAGCACCTGCATGTCGATCCCGGCTTCTTCCATGTGCTGCAGGCGGATGTCGTCCAGGTCGGACATGCAGCGCTCGATGTGGCGGGCCCGCTCGCTGGTGCCCGCGAGGTAGAAGCCCCACATCGTGTTGAAGCCGGGATCGTCCAGCGTGTTGCCGGCGATCAGCTTGCGGTAGCGTTGGAGCAGTTCGGCCGGCGCCCAGGCTTCTTCGGTGGCGATGCGGCGATAGGGTTGGGGAGCGGGACGGGTCATTCTTGGGGCAGCTTGATGGACTTGATGAGCGCGCCCCACTTGGCGTGCTCGTCGATGGAGCGTTTGGCGAGTTCGTCGGTCGTAGACGCCTGCGGCCTGACGCCCTGCTTGTGCAGGGCGGATTGCACCTCCGCATCGGCGAGCGCGACGCGCAGGGCTTCGTTGTATTTCGCGACCTGGTCGGCGGCCAGGCCCTTCGGCGCCCACACCGCGTACCAGGCGTCGGTATCGAACCCGGGCAGCCCGCTCTCGTGCAGCGGTGCCACCGCCGGGAAGTCGGCATCGCGCTCCTTGCGCGTGGCACCCACGATGCGCAGCCGGCGGTCGGCCGCGAGCGGCGCCGCCACGTGCAGCGGCACGATCGTGGCCTTGACGTGCCCGCCCAGCACGTCCTGCAGTGCCGGCGCGGAGCCCTTGTACGGCACGTGCACGAGCTTGAGGCCGGCGAGATTGGCGATCCACTCCATGGCCAGGTGCTGGAACGTGCCCTTGCCCGGCGACGCGTACTGCACGGGCTCGGGTTGCGCCTTCACCCAGTTCACGAATTCGCGCGCGCTGTTCGCCGGCACCGAGGGATGCACGACGAGCGCGAAGTTCGTGGTACCGATCAGGCCGATGGGCGCAAAGGCCGACATCACGTCGAAAGGCACCTTCGCGTAGACGAAGGGCACCGTGAGCATGGTGGACGTCCCGAACAACAGGGTCGTGCCGTCGGGCGCGGCCTTCGCGACCGCGTCCATGCCCAGGATGCCGGAGGCGCCGGGACGGTTGTCGGTGACGAAGGGCCGGGCGAAGCGCCTCTGCCAGAGCGGCGCCAGCAGGCGGGAACACAGGTCGGGGGTCGTCCCGGGCGTGAACGGCACGACCAGGCGCACCGGCGAGTTGTCCTGCGCGTGCGCGACGAGGGGGGCGAACATCCCGGCGGCGGCGCCGGCCAGCAGCGTGCGGCGGGACAGCGCCGCCGGTGCGCCGCCCGTTGTCTCTTTATTTTTGAGCATGCTCAATTATTGCGTCGGGAGCGGCCGGCGTCAACGGCGACAATAGGCGCGTGACTGCGAAATCGACGCAACGGGCCGCGCGCGGCCCCACGAAGGAACCCGAAGACCTCGGCCAGCGCGAGCGGAGCAAGCGCGAGAAGCGCCGCCGCATCGGCGAGGTGGCGCGCCGCGTGTTCATCGAGAAGGGCTTCGACGCCGCCACCACGCGCGAGATCGCCGCCGAGGCCGAAGTCTCCGTGGGCACGGTCTTCGTCTACGCCCGCGACAAGCGCGAACTGCTGCTCATGATCGTCAACGACGAACTCGACGCGGTGACGCAGCGGTCCGAGGCCGCTTGGGTGGAGCGCCCGGGCGCCCTGCTCGATCGCCTGTGCGGCCTGTTCGGCGAACGCTATCGCTACTGGGCCGGCGAACCGGCGCTCGCGCGGCCGGTGCTGCAGCAGACCTCGGAGCTGGCGGACGATGGCGCCGATGCGGCCGGGCCCGGCACGCAGATCCACCGCTTCCGCGCGCGCCGCGAAACCGTGCTGGCGCAGCTGACAGCGATCGTGCAGCAGGCGCAGGCCGCCGGCGAGGCCGCGCCCGACCTGGACCCGCGCCGCGTCGCCTCGCTGTTCATGACGCTGTACGTGGTGGAAGTGCGCCGCTGGCTGCAGCAGCCGCAGCCCCGGGCCGCGACCGGCCTGCGGCGCCTGCGCGACCTGTTCGCGCTGGTGATCCGGGGCGTGCAGCCGTAGCGCCGTGGCGCCCGCGTGCCGCTCAGTCCCCGGCGTCGGCACGCCAGCGCCGGACGACGCCGGCATCGAGGCCGAACAGGTCGAGCACGCGGCCCACGGAGTGCTGCACCATGTCGTCGATCGTCTCGGGCTTCGCATAGAAGGCCGGCACCGGCGGGCAGATGATCGCGCCGGCCTCGGTGGCGGCCAGCATGTTCTTCAGGTGCCCGGCGTGCAGCGGCGTCTCGCGCACCATCAGCACCAGGCGCCGGCGCTCCTTCAGCATCACGTCCGCCGCCCGCGACAGCAGGCTGCCGGTGATGCCGGTCGCGATCTCGGACAGTGTCTTGATCGAGCACGGCGCGACGATCATCCCCCGCACGGGAAACGATCCGCTGGCGATCGCCGCGCCGATGTCGTCGTTGGAATACCAGACGTCGGCCAGGTCGCGCACGTCGGACACGCGCAGCGTGGTCTCGTGCGCCAGCGTCACCTGCGCGGAGCGGCTCATCACCACGTGCGTCTCGATGCCCAGCCCGCGCAGCAGCTTCAGCGCGGTGATGCCGTAGGCGACGCCGGAGGCGCCGCTGATGCCCACTACGATACGTTCGCTCATCGTGTCACCGCCTTCGAAAGTCCCGGCCCATGAATCCGTCGCTCCGCCAGCTGAAGGGTTTCATCAGCGTCGCCACCACCAGCAGCTTCACCAAGACCGCGCAGCGCATGCACATGAGCCAGGCGGCGCTCAGCACGATGATCCGCGAGCTGGAGAACCAGCTGGGATGCCGGCTGTTCCACCGCTCGACGCGCACCGTCGAACTGACCGATGCGGGCCGCCGCTTCATGCCGATCGCGTCCCACGTGATCGAGTCGCTCGAATCGGCCGCCAAGGACATCGCGCAGCTGGGCCGCCAGGAAGGCACGCTGCTGCACGTCGGCGTCACGCCCACCGTGGCGCACAGCCTGCTGCCGATCGCCGTCGTCCGCTTCCGGCAGCAGCACCCGCACGTCACCGTGCATGCCGGCGACTACTCGCCCGGCGAGCTGGTGCAGCTCACCGAAACCGGCCAGCTCGATGCCGGCTACGGCGCGCTGTTCACCCGCGCCTCGGGCATCGACCGGCATCCCGTGTTCGCGAGCCGCCTGCAACTGGTCAGCGGCCGCCAGGCCGGCCCGATGCCGCCGCCCAGGCTGCCGTGGCAGGCCCTGGAGGGCGCCACGCTCCTGGTGCTGCCGGAGAACACCCCGATCCAGCAACTGACGGACGCGCAGCTGACGCAGCTGGGCATCGCGCCGGCTACGCGCGTCCCGGTGAACCAGCTCGAGACGATGATCGCCTTCGCGGAGAGCGGGCTGGGCGTGGGCGTCATCCCGTCCTTCGCCCAGGCGGCCTGCCGCCGCTACGGCGTGCACGTGACGACGCTCGCGCCGACGATCGAGTTCCACTACCACCGCATCACGCGCGCCGGCCGCCACGTGCCGGCGACGATCGATGCCTTCACGCGGGTGCTGGCGGAGGTGGCGCTGGAGCACGAGGTGCAGTCCGTGGAGTGATGCGGGGCCGCGGCCTCACTCGGCCTTCATGCCCGTGTCGCGGATGATCTTGCCGTAGCGGCCGGCGTCGTAGGCCAGCGTCGCCGCGAACTTCTTCGCGTCGGCATACGAAGGCTCGAGACCGGCCTCGCGCAGCTTCTGGACCACACCCGGATCCGCCATCACCGCTGCCAGCTCGCGCTCCAGCTTCTGCAGCACGGCCGCCGGCGTCCTGGCGGGCGCCATGACGCCCTGCCACGCCGCCAGCTCGAGCCCGGGCAGCGTCTCCGCGGCAGCGGGAACGTCCGGGAACGGTGGGCCGCCCCGCTTGGCGGCCGTGATCGCGACGGCGTGCGCGCGGCCGCTGGCCACCTGCGGCTGCGCCGCGTTCACCACGTCGAACAGCAGGTCGATCTGGCCGCCGATCAGGTCGGTCATCGCCGGCGCGTTGCCCTTGTACGGCACGATGTTCAGGTCCACCTTGCCCAGGATCTGCAGCAGCTGGCAGCCGATGCCGGGCGTGGCGCCGGCCGAGCCGCAGGTCACGGTGCCCGGTTTCTGCCGCGCGCGGGCCAGCACGTCGGCCAGCGTCTTGCCCGGGAACTTCGGATTGGACAGGAGCACGAAGGACACTTCGGCCACCTTCGCGACCGGCGCCAGCTCCTTCAGCGGATCGAAGTTCAGCTTGTAGAGGAACTGGTTCTGCGTGACCGTCGGCACCGCGAACAGCAGCGTGTAGCCGTCGGCGGGCGCGCGCGCCACGAGGTCCATCGCGATGTTGCTCTGGGCGCCGGGTCGGTTGTCGACGATCACCGGCTGGCCCAGGCGTTCGCTGAGTTTCTGGCCGACGACGCGCGCGCTCATGTCGCTGCCGCCCCCGGGCGGAAACGGCACGATCAGGCGGATGGCGCGGTCGGGCCAGTCGGCGGCATGCGCGGGCGCGTGCAGGGTTGCGGCCAGTGCGGCGAGCGCGAACAGGCGCGACAGGTGGGCAAAAGGCTTCATGGTGTTCCTGGAAGGGGTTCGGGCGCGGTCACGCGGCCTTGGGGCGCAGCCAGCGGCCGGCCTCGTCGCGGGCGATGCGCCCGGCGTCATGTTCCGTCTCGAGCCAGCGCACCAGCTCGCGGCCGTCGCGGCTGCCGACGGCGCGCATCAGTTCGGCGAAGGTCAGCGGCCCGGCGGCAAGGGCTTCGGCGGGCGTGCTCGCGCGCGCCGCGGCCGTCGCCGGCAGCGGTGCCGTCGGGATCGTGTGTTCCAGCGAACGGCTCGCGCCGGGCGCCAGCAAGGGCAGCGTCAGGTCGAAGCCCATCTTCGCTCCGGTGCGCGATCCCTCCAGCGACGGGTCCAGCGGCATCGCGCGGAAGCCGCTCGCGACCACCAGGTCGCGGTCGGCCTGGAAGCGCGTGGCGAGCGCCCAGTCCATCTGCTGGTCGGAGAAGACGTCGATGTCGGGATCGACGACGAACACGTGCTTGATGTTCGCCTGGCAGGCGAACGCGGCGGCCATCGCATTGCGGGCCTCGCCCGGCACGCGTTGCTGCAGGGCGACCCGCAGGTTGAACATGCCGCCGGTGGCCGGCGTCGCGTACACCGCCTTCAGTTCGCGCACGGCCATCTCGATCGCGCGCCACGCCGTCACCTCGGTGCGCAGCGCGCAGAGCTGCGCGGTGTCGGTCTGCGCCATCGCGCGGCCGCCGATGGTGGCCGTCTGGAACACCGCGTCGCGCCGGCGCGTGATCGCGGTGAGGTGGAACACGGGGTTGCGCTTGACACCGCCGTAGTAGCCGAGGAATTCGCCGTACGGTCCTTCCGGCTCGACGTGGCCGCGCTCGTCGATGTAGCCCTCCAGGACCATCTCCGCATCCGCCGGGACGCGCAGATCGCTGGTGACGCAGCGCACCAGCCCCAGCGGCGCGCCGCGCAGCGACGACAGCAGGCCCATCTCGTCCTGCGGCAGCCGCATCGTCGCCGCCACCCAGTCGATCGGATGCGCGCCGATGACGAAGGCGATCGGCATCTTCTCGCCGCGCTGCACGTGGCCCAGGTAGATCGCGCGCAGGTCGGAAGGCGCGACGAGGTCGATGCCGGCGATGTGCCGGCCGCGCAGCATCAGGCGGCGCACGCCGACGTTGGTCCAGCCGGAACCCGGATCGTGCGCATAGTCGACGGCCGCCATGTAGGGCGCGCCATCGAGCTCGTGCTGCAGGTGCGCCGGCAGGCGGGTGAGGTCGGCCTCTTCGTCCTTGCCGGCATGCAGCACGACCTGCTGCACCGGCGCCTGCTCGCGCGGCACCTCCACCACGGGCTGCGGGCTGCGCAGGCGGCGCAGCACCTCGCCCACCAGGCGCTCGGGCGTGGTGTCGAACGCGCGGGCCAGGCGCTCGCGGCTGCCCATGACGTTGCCGGCCAGCGGCAGCGGGGAGCCGCCGGCGCGCTCGAACAGCACGGCTTTCGGATTGGCTTCGAAGCGCTCCGCCACGTCGATGAGGTCGGTGGCTTCGGTACAGGTCTGCAGTTGGTCGGCGCCGAGCGCGCGCAGGAAGCTGCGCAGGCGGAAGCGCTCCAGGTCGGTCGGATGCGTGTTCATGGTCATTCGGGTTCGATCCCGGCAAGCTTGACGAGGTGGCCCCACTTCTCCGTGTCGGTCGCGACGCGGACCGCGAGCTGCTGCGGGGTGGAGGACTGGGGTTCGGCGCCGATCCCGCGCATGAAATCGACCAGCGCCGGCTCCTTCAGTGCGCGCTGGATCCAGCCGGCCATGCGCTGCGTGATGGCGACCGGCACCTTCGCGGGCATGAACACGCCGAACCAGCCGGTCAGGTCGTAGCCGGCGAGGCCCGATTCCGCCAGCGTGGGGACGTCCGGCAGCGCGGTCATGCGCCTGGCGCTCGTGACCGCCAGGGCCTGCAGCTTGCCGGCCTTCACCATCGGGATCGCCAGCGTCGCGTCGGCGAACACCAGCTGCAGGCGGCCGCCCAGCAGGTCGGTGATGGCCTGCGGCACGCCCTTGTAGGGAACGCCCAGCATGTTGACGTGCGCGATCTGGTTGAACATGGCGCCCGACACCAGCCCGGTGGCGTTGCCGCTGCCGTAGGCGAATTTCGAGGGATCCTGGCGCACGCGCTGCAGCAGCTCCTGCACGTTCGCGACCTTCAGCGCCTTCGGGTCGCACACCAGGACGAAGCCGAGCGTCGCGACGCTCGACACGGGGCTGAAGTCGTGCACCGGATCGAACGGCAGCTTCTTGAACAGGTGCACGTTCGCCGCGTGCGTCGAGTTCGGCGTGAACAGCAGGGTGTACGGATCGCCGGGCGCAGCCGCGACTGCCGCGGCAGCAAGGTTGCCCAGTGCCCCCGGGCGGTTGTCGACGACGATGGGCTGGCCGGCGTAGCCTTCGACGTAGTGCGCCAGCTGGCGCGCGGCAACGTCGATGCCGCTGCCCGCGGGATAGCCCACGACCATGCGCAGCGACCTGTTGGGCCAGGCGTCCTGGGCGTAGGCGCTCGCCAGCGGTGCCGCGCAGCCCGCCGCGGCCAGCGCCAGCAGGTGCCGGCGTGTGAGGCCTGTTCGGCCTTCGTGTTCGGAATGCATCGCAATGTCTCCTGTCGGTTTTATGGGTGCGAGCGTCGCGGGTCAGTAGCGCGCCGACAGCGCGGTCCCGGCCAGGTGGCCGGCAAACGCGCTGGCGGCCGCCGGGCTCATCGCCGGCGCATGCTGCAGGTACTGCTTGCACGCGCGCAGCGCGACGGCGCCGCAGGCGGCGATCGTCTCGATCGCGGCGTGGACCTCGCGGTCCAGCGCCGCCGCGGGGAACGCCGCGGTGATCAGCCCCGCGGCCTGGGCCTCGACCCCGTTCAGCGTGCGCCGGCTCAGCACCATCCAGGCCAGCGTCTTGGGCGGGACACGGTCGCAGAGCGCGGCCATCACCAGCGTCGGCGGGATGTCGCGTTCCATCTCGGGGATCGCGAAGCTCGCGTCCTCGCTGGCCAGCGTGATGTCGCACACGGCGGCAAGCGCGGTGCCGACGCCCAGCGCGCGCCCCTGCACGACGGCCACCGTCGGGACGGGCACGGCCTTGATCGCGTCGTAGAGCGCCAGCGCCGGCAGCGCCACCTTCTGGCGCAGCTGTTCGGCGGACGGCACCGCGCCACCCTTGGGCGGCGTCGGCGACACGCGCCCCGCGCAGAAGTCGGCGCCGGCGCCGCGCAGGCACACGAGGCGCACCTCGGGGTCGAGCTGTGCCAGCTGCTGCACGATCGTGGCGCCCATGGCGGCATCCAGCAGGTTGCCGTCGGCGGGGCGGTTCAGCTCCAGGGTCAGGACCGCGCCTTCACGGCGGACGAGGACGGCTTCGTTCATGCGGTTGCTCCTTTTTGGTGGATCACGCGCCAGAGCGCGAGCGGCGTCGCGGGCATCGGCAGTTCGTCCCGCGTATGGGCCGACAGCGCGTCGGCCAGCGCATTGAAGGTGGCCGCGGTGGCGGGCGTGATGCCGCTTTCGCCGCCGCCCTTGACGCCCAGCGGGTTGCCCGCGGTCGGGTCGTTGGTCAGCTCGATGTTCAGCGGCGGCAGCAGCCCGGCGCGCGGCACGCCGTAGTCCATGTACGAGCCGGAAAGCACCTGGCCCGTCGCGCGATCGATCGCGTAGCCCTCGCTCAACGCCTGGCCGAGGCCTTGCGCGAGGCCGCCATGCACCTGGCCCTCGACGATCAGCGGGTTGATCGGCGTGCCGACGTCGTCGACCGCCGCATAGCGGACGATCTCGACGACGCCCGTGTCGGGATCGATCTCCAGCTCGCACACGGCCGAACCGGTGGGGAATGCGGGCATGCGGCCGTTGAATTCGGCGTCCGCCATCAGCACGCGCTGCGAGCGGTCTTCGGGTAGGCCTGCCTTGGCGACGTGGTGCGCGAGCTGCGCCAGGGTCGCCGACTTGCGGCGCCAGCCGGTGGAGGCGAAGCCGTCGCCCTCGCGCTTCAACTTCTCCGGCGAGACGTCGAGGAGGTCCGCGGCGGCCTGCCGCGCCCGTTCGACGAGGCGCGCCGACGCCTGCACCAGCAGCGTTCCGCCCAGGCGCATCGAGCGGTCGGAGTGCGTCCCGCCGCCCACCTTGACGAAGACCGTGTCGCCGGTGCGCAGCCTGATCTTCTCGAACGGCACGCCGACGTGGTCCGCCACCACCTGGGCGAAGCTGGTCTCGTGGCCCTGGCCGGTCGACTGCGTGCCCGAGACGATGTCGACGCCGCCGTCGCTGCCGACGCGCAGCTCGATGCGCTCGCGCGGCGCGCCCACCGGCGATTCGATGTAGTTGGCGAGGCCGATGCCCCGCAGGCGGCCGCGCGCCGCGGCCTCGGCGCGCCGCGCGGGGAAGCCCGCCCAGTCCGCCAGCTCCAGCACCCGTTCCATGTTGCGCGGGAAGTCGCCGGCGTCGTAGGGCAGGCCCATGGGACTCAGGCGCGGCAGGTCGGCCCGGCGGATCATGTTGATGCGGCGGATCTGGATGCGGTCGATGCCCAGCTCGCTCGCCGCGGCATCGAGCATGCGCTCCATGGCGTGGATCGTCTCCGGCCGCCCCGCGCCGCGGTAGGGCGCGGTCGGCACGGTGTTGGTCATGGCCGCCGAGATGCGCAGCGCCACCGCCGGCACGTCGTACACGCTGGTGGTCACGCGCGAGCCGTTCGACATCGGCACGTACGACACGGTGTGCGCGCCGATGTTGCCGATCATCTCGTTGTCCAGGGCCAGGATGCGGCCTTGCCCGTCCAGCGCCATCGCCGCGCGGATCAGGACGTCGCGGCCCTGGTAGTCGCTGACGAAGGCCTCGCTGCGGTCGCCGGTCCACTTGACGGGCCGACCGACCCGCTTGGCGGCCCACAGCACGGCCACCTGCTCCATGTTCAGCGAGCTGCGCGGGCCGAAGCCGCCGCCCACGTCGGGGCAGATCACGCGCATGCGGTCCATGGGCACGCCGAACGCGTCGGCCAGCCCCATCTGCTGGCGCGTGACGCCCTGGCTGCCCGAGGTGAGCGTGTAGGTGTCGGTGGCGGGGTCGTACTCGCCGATGGCCGAGCGCGGCTCCATCTGCGCGTTGACGATGCGGCTGTTGCGGAACTCGCGCCGCACGATGCACACGGCGCGCGCGAAGGCGGCGTCCACCGCCGCGCGGTCGCCGAGCTGCACGCGGAAGCACAGGTTGCCCGGCAGGTCGTCCCACAGCTGCGGCGCATCCGGCGCGAGCGCGTCGTCGCCGCGCACCACGGCCGGCAATTCCTCGTAGTCCACGACGATCGCCTCGGCCGCGTCGCGCGCCTGCAGCGGCGTCTCGGCGATCACCATGGCGACCGCCTCGCCGACGTGCCGCACGCGGTCGATCGGCAGCGGCAGCTGGCGCCGGTTGTAGACCGAGCCGGTCTCCGAATGGAGGAACGCCTTGTCCTGGTGGCGCACCGCATCGGCGGGGTTCGGGATGTGGTCGATGCCGCGCAGTCCGTCGGCCACGTAGGCCGCGCCGGTCAGCACGGCGACGACGCCGGGCAGCGCGCGCGCCGCGGTGGTGTCGATGCCGCGGATCAGCGCGTGCGCGTGCGGCGAGCGCAGGAACACGGCCCAGGCCTGGCCCGGCAGGTCGATGTCGTCGGTGTATCGGCCTTTGCCCGCGACGAGGCGACTGTCCTCGTTGCGCGGCTGCGCGCGGCCGATCATCTTCTGCGGCGCGTTCATGCCTGCTCCTTCGCCCGGTGCGCGGCCTGCTCGATCGCCTCGATGATGTTGACGTAGCCGGTGCAGCGGCAGATGTTGCCTTCGATCGCCGTGCAGATCGTTTCCCGGTTCACCGGCTGGCCGGAGCGCAGCAAGCCGTCGGCGGCCATGATCATTCCCGGCGTGCAGAAGCCGCACTGGAGGCCGTGGCAGGCCGTGAAGGCTTCCTGCAGCGCATGCACCGTTCCGGGCGCCGCGAGGCCCTCGATGGTGACGACCTCGCCGCCGCTCGCCTGCACCGCGAGCACGCTGCAGGATTTCACGGCGACGCCGTCGAGCCGCACCGTGCAGGCGCCGCACTGGCTGGTGTCGCAGCCGACGTGCGTTCCGGTCAGGCGCAGGTCGCGCCGCAGCAGGTCGACCAGCAGCGTGCGGTCGTCGACGCGGCGGCGCACGGGGCGGCCGTTGACCGTGAGGACGACGTTGGCGTCAACGCCGGCGTCCGCGGGGGCAGCTGCCGCCGCGGTGCCTGCGGCTTGCGCAGCGTCGGGTGCGGCCGCCGGCACGGCATCGGGCGCCAGCCCGCTGACCAGCGCGTTGAAGCGCGTGAAAAAGGTATCGGCCATCTTCATGGCGACCGAACTCACCAGGCGCGAGCCGATCTGCGCCAGCTTGCCGCCGACCGTAGCCTGGGCGACGTAGTCCAGCGTCGTGCCGTCCTCGGCGTCCGCCAGCGTCACGACGGCATTCATCTTGCCGAAGCCCGCGATGCCGCCCTCGCCTTCGCCGCTGAGGCGATAGCCCCGCAACGGCTGCGGCTCGCTGATGGTGACCGAACCCTTGAAGCGGGCCTTTACCGGACCCACCGATGCGAGCACCACGGCCTGCCAGCGGCCGTCCTCCAGCGCCGAGAAGCTCTCGCAGCCTTCGATGCACTGCTGCAGCGTGCGCGGGTCGTTCAGGCAGGCCCAGACGACCTCGCGCGACGCCCCGATGGTTTGCGTTCCCTTGAATTCCATGTCAGTGGGCTCCTGCCTCGAGCGAGGCCACGACGCGGCGCGCGAGCGTCGCGACGAGATGGGCGCGATAGTCGGAGGAGGCGGAGACGTCGTCGTTGAGTCCTTCCGCCGCGGGCGCCAGGCCGTCGAGCGCCGCGACGCGCAGCCCTTGCGCAAGCCGCCGTTCCGCATCGGTCCAGCGGAAGGCGTGCGGGCCGGCGCCAGTCACCGCCACGCGGACGCCGGCGTCCGTCTCGGCGATGAAGACACCCGTCACCGCGTAGCCGGACGCGGGATGCGGCTGCTTCGCGTAGCCGGCCCGGCGCGGCAGCGGGATGTCGAACGCCACGATCAGCTCCGCGGGCTCGAGCGCCGTCTGGAACACGCCGGTGAAGAAGGCGTCGGCCGCGATGCGGCGGCGGTCGGTCACCACGGTGGCGCCGAGTCCGAGCACCGCCGACGGGTAGTCCGCCGCCGGGTCGCTGTTGGCCACGGAACCGCCCATGGTGCCGCGGTTGCGCACCTGCTGGTCGCCGATCAGCGATGCCAGGTGGGCCAGCGCGGGCAGCGCGGTGCGCACGACGGGCGAGCGCGCCACCTCGGCGTGGCGCGTCGCGGCGCCGATGCGCAGCACGCCGTCCCGCACGGCCACGCCCTGCAACTCGGGCAGGCGCGTCACGTCGACGAGATGCGACGGAGCGGACAGGCGCTGCTTCAGCGTCGGCACGAGCGTCATGCCTCCGGCGAGGGCCTTGGCCTGCGGATGCGCGTCCAGCAGCGCCACCGCTTCGGCGAGCGAGGCAGGACGCAGGTAGGTACAGGGATACATCGTCGTCCTTCAGGCGGCGAGCCAGCGCTGCAGCAGGGCGGCCGTCGCGAGGGGCACTTCCTGCATCGGATAGTGGCCGGCATTCGCCGCAACCTCGACCACCGCGCGCGGATGGTCCACCTGCCAGCTCCTGCCCACCGTTTCGACGGTGATGCTCGGGTCGTGTTCGCCCACGACCACCTTCACCGGCAGGTCCAGCCCGCGCACGCGCTCGCTGAAGCCGGTGCCGGTGCCGGTCCACTGTTTCAGGTAGGAGGCCATGGCGTCCCCGCGGTTCCATTCCCAGGAATCGCGCGCGACGCCTTCGCAGAAGGCAAACGTCAGCCGCTTGCCGGTCGAGAAGTCGATGATGCGCGCGCGCACGGCGACATCCTGCACCGCGGATTCGAACAGGGCCACGCGGGTTTCATCCATGCGCGAGCCGCCGGCGCCCACGGGCGCGAGGCCCAGCAGGCGCTCCACCCGTTGCGGTGCGGCCAGGGCCACGCGCTGCATCGCCATCCCGCCCATGGAATGACCGACCAGCGAGAAGCGTTGCCAGCCGAGCGCATCGGCAAGCACCAGCACGTCCTGGGCGGCTTCCTCGAACGTGTACCGCCCCGGCACCTCGCGGCGGGTCCCGTAGCCGCGGTAGTCGAAGACCGCGACCTCGGAGGAATCGGGATCCAGTGCATCGAGCAAGGGGCGCCAGTGGTGGGCACAGCCCAGCCACCCGTTCATCACGATCGCCTTGCGGGGACCGCGGCCGTACAGCAGCGCGGGCTTCATGCGGACACCTCCGGCCAGTCGATCGCCGGCAGGATGCGGCCGGTGCAGGGCCCGAATCCGATCGCAACGCAGCCCGGACGCGCGGCACGGGCGCGCAGCGTCAGCTCGTCGCCGTCCTGCAGCCACAGGCGGGTCTCGCCGCCGGGCAGCGCGAGCGCTTCGCGGCCGGCTTCGGTGATCTCCGTCAGGCAGGCCCGGCTGGCGGAGGCTTCGCCCGAGATCGTGCCGCTGCCCAGCACGTCGCCCGGCCGCAGGTCGCAGCCGTTCGACGTGTGGTGCGCCAGCATCTGGCCGAAGGTCCACTCGAGGTTGGACAGGTGGGTGCTCGTGAGGCGGAAGGGTGCGATGCCGCCCGCGCGCATGCGCTCGGTCTGCAGCCAGGCCTCCAGGGCGATGTCGAGGCCGCCGGCCCTGCGGTCCTGCTCCGCGTGCAGGTAAGGCAGCAAGGCGGGAGCGGCCGCGTCGCGCGCGGGCGCGGCGCAGCGGAACGGCACCAGTGCCTCCGCGGTCACGACCCAGGGCGACAAGGACGTCATGAAGCTCTTGCCGAGGAAGGGTCCCAGCATCTGCTCCCACCACTGGACGGACTTGCCCGACCAGTCGTTCAGCAGCGCGTAGCCGAAGAGGTGCTCCTCGGCCTCGGCCAGCCGCACCGGCGTGCCGAGCGCATTGCCGCGCCCGACGAGGGCGGCGAGTTCCAGCTCGAAATCGAGGGCCTGCACGGCGCCGAAGCGCACGCGGCCGTCGGCCTCGCGCCACTGGCCATGGGGCCGCCGCACGGGCGTGCCGGCGACGCGGATGGACGAGGCACGGCCGTGGTAGGCCACCGGCAGCGACCGGAAGACCGGCGGCACCGGATCGGCCAGGCCCTTGAAGCGGCCGTGCCGGGCGGTGTGGTGCCAGGACGTGAGGAAGTCGGTGTAGTCGCCGATGCGGGACGGCAGGGCCATCGTCGTGGCCGCCATGGGCCGCAGCAAGGCGTCGGCGCGATCGCGCAGCGCCGGGTCGCCGCCGGTGCGCAGCAGGTCCGACAGGCGCGCGCGCAGCGCGGACACGGGCGCGTGTCCCAGCTCCATCAGGCCGTTGAGGGCGCCGTCGATCGCGCGCACCGCGGTCGCGGCGGCGCCATCGAACAGGCCGGCGGCGTCCGCGGCCTGCAGGTCGACGATCGCGTCGCCGATGGCGACGCCGGGCCGCGCGACGCCCTGGTCATGGAACATGCCGAAAGCCAGGTTCTGCACGGGGAAGTCGCCGTCGGGCGCGTTGGCCGACGGCAGCCAGGCGGAGCGCGCCGGGTCGTGGGTTGCGTTGAGTGACAGCATGAATGGATTCCGCCTGGCCTTCAGGCGCGCGCGGCCTTCTCCGTGGTCCAGGCCGACAGCAACGCATGCGCCTGGTCGCGGTGCTTTTTCGCGTCGGGCACCGACAGCGTCGGCAGCGTGAATTCGAGCCGCAGGCCGTTCGGGTCGAAGAAGTAGATGGACTGGCAGATGTGGTGGTCGGTGACGCCCAGCACGCGCACGCCGGCCGCCTCGACGCGTGCCCGCAGCGCGAGCAGTTCCTCCATCGAGCCGACGCGCAGCGCGATGTGCTGTACCCAGTCGGGCGTGTTGGGGGACGGCAGCGGCGCGGCGTCGTCGCCGAGGTCGAAGAAGGCGATGGACGAGCCGTCGTGCATCTCGAAGAACAGGTGCACGTAAGGGCAGAATTCGCCGGTCGAAGGCACGTGGTCCAGGCGGATCACGTGCACCAGGGGCAGGCCGAGCACGTCCTCGTAGAAGTGGCGGGTCTCCTCGGCATCGCGGCAGCGCCAGGCGAAGTGGTGCAGGCCGTGGGCGGGGTTGGCGTGGGGGGTCATCGCGGGCTCCTGCAAGGTCTGGTCACACCGGCACGCGCCCGGCGTCGTACTCGAACAGCCATTCGTAGCGCTCCTTCACGCGCGCTTCGCTCCATTCGCGGTCGACGTACGCCGCGGCGCCCGTCGCGTGGGCCAGCTCCGGGTTGTGGAAGCGCTGCGCGTTGGCCGCCGAGCCGCGCACGATGCGCGAAGTGCGCTCGACGCGCGCCTGTTCGTAGGCCTGCAGCGCCGCCGGCACGTCGCCGGAGTAGGCTTCCAGGCAGCGCGCGAGGATGTAGCCGTCCTCGATCGCCATCACGGCGCCCTGCGCCAGGAAGGGCAGCGTCGGATGGCACGCGTCCCCGAGCAGCGTGACGCGGCCTTCGCTCCAGCGCGCCATCGGTTCGCGCACCATGAGCGCCCACTTGTACGGCACCTGGACGGCGCGGATCAGCGTCTGCACGTCCTCGTGCCAGCCGACGAAGTCGGCCAGGAATTCCTCGGTGGTGCCGCGCTGCGACCAGGACTCCACCTCCCAGCCTTCGCGTTCCACCGCGGCCACCAGGTTCACGAGCGTGTTGCCGCGCAGCGGGTAGTGGATGACGTGGCGGCCGGGACCGACCCAGTTGTAGCCGTAGGCCTCGCGCAGGTGCGGCGGCAGCGCCGCGGCCTCGATCACGCCGCGCCACGCCAGGATGCCGGAGAAGCGCGGCTGGTCGTCGCCGAACAGCTGCTGCCGCACGCGGGAATGGACGCCGTCGGCGCCGACCACCAGGTCGGCCACCGCGACGTCGCGGCCCGCGCTCTGCACGATGGTGCGCGCGCCCTCGCGCCGCAGGCCGTCGACCTTCACGCCCAGCGTGATGGCGTCCGGCCGCGCCGTCCGCACCGCGTCCACCAGGACGCGGTGCAGGTCGCCGCGGTGCAGCGTGAGGTAGGGAAAGCCATAGCGCTCGCGCGAAAGCGATCCCAGGTCGAACAGGTTCCAGGTCTGGCCCGTGTTCCACAAGCGCACACGCTTTCCCAGCGGCTCGGAAGCCGCGGCCTCGATCGCCGCGCCGAGGCCCAGCGCCGACAGCACGCGGTTCCCGTTCGGGCTGATCTGCACGCCGGCGCCGATCTCGGCCAGCTGCGAGGCCTGCTCGATCACCTGCACGTCGAAGCCGCGCTGCAGCAGCGCAAGCGCCGCGGTGAGGCCGCCGATGCCGGCGCCGATGATGGCAATTCTCATGATGCGTGGAAGGAAAGCGTGTGGAATGCGGAAAGCGTCAGAACGTGTTCTGGAAGCCGACGCGGAACACGGTCTGGCTGTCGTCGCTCGAACGCGTGTAGCCGAACAGGCCCGCGGTGGTGCCGTCGCCCTTCGCCCGCTGGTGGTTGAGGCCGACGTAGATCTGCGTCCGCTTGGACAGCAGGTGGGAAGCGAACAGGTTGACCTGGTCGAAGGTCCGGTCGCCGAAGGTGGAGCGCCCGCCCGAGAAGCCGATCACGTTGAGCCGGTCGCCCATCGGATCGATGTTCACGCCCGCCATGACGTTGTGTTCCGACGTGCGGCCCACCGAGTTGCCGATGCTGACGTCGGTGACCAGCAGGTGCGGCGTGAAGCGGCCGATCGCGTACGAGGCGCCCAGGCCCTGGGTGCGGTAGCGGCTGGCGTTGAACATGGCGCCAGGGGCGATGTTCTGGCCGAACAGGGAGGTGACGCCGAACAGCCCGCGCACGTCCACCGTGCGGCCGTGGATCAGCGAATAGGCGGCACCGACGCGCAGCGGCCCGTTGCTGTACTGCGCGCCGAGCGCGCGGCGGTCGTTCGCCGCGTCGTGGTTCGGCGTCTCGCCCATGCCGTACATGGCGCCAGCCTGGAAGCCGGCGAACTCCGCGGTCTCGACCTTGACGGCGTTGTCGAACTGGAACTGGTTGGCCAGGTTGTCGAGGTTGCCCGGGTTGAACGACGCCGACAGGCCGGGCACGGCGTTGCTCAGGGGCGCCAGGTACTCGTACATGAAATCGGGCATGTGCCCGAGGCTCGCGCTGCCGACACCGCTTTGCTGCAGGCCGACGAGGGAGTAGCGGTTGAAGAAGACGTCCGGCTTCGTCGGCACGCCGGTGTCGAGGTTGAAGCCGTTCTCGAGCCGGAAGAAGGCGCCGAGCCCTCCGCCGAGGTCTTCGAGTCCGCGGAACCCGAAGCGGTCCGGGCTGCGGCGGCCCGTGTTCATCGCGGTCATGTGCGAACCGCCCGCGTTGGAGATGAAGTCCACGCCGGCATCCACGCTGCCGTAGATCTGCAGGCCGGACTGGGCGAATGCTGGAGCGGTGACCGTGCCGAGGGCAAGGGTTGCCGCCAAGAGTTTCTTTTTCAAAGCCTTTGTCTCCTCTATCGTTGGCGCCGGACCGGTTATTGAGATGGATCAAGGTCCGGTGCGGCGCGTACTCTAAAAGCGGCGGTTTCTTTAGAGAATCTCGAATAATTGATCGTTAGATAGAAAAAAGCGAAGAGTTGCCGCAGCGGCGGCAAGCGCCGGCGGCCTCGGGCGGCGGGTGTGAAAAAAGAACGGCTGGGGGGACGGACCGGGATCCCGCCTCGGTGCGGACGGGTCGGTTCAGGGCGGGGAGTCGGGCGTCGGCGCGCTTCGCGCGGCGGTGGGGTTCGCTGCGCTCACCACCACCCTACGGGGCGGGCGGCGATTTGTGGCATTTCGTAGGGTGGCGGTGAGCGCCGAAGGCCGAACCCCACCGCCGCCCCTCACTTCTTCTTCGGCCGCTGCCAGTTCGGGATGCTCGCCTGCCGCGCCCGCGCCACCGTCAGCGCCCCCGGCTCGGTGTTCTTGTTCACCACCGACCCGGCGCCGACCGTGCCGCCCTGGCCCACCGTCACCGGCGCCACCAGCACGCAGTTGCTGCCCACGTGCACGTCCGCCTCGATCACCGTGCGGTGCTTGTTGGCGCCGTCGTAGTTGGCCGTGATGCTGCCCGCGCCGTAGTTGACGCGTTCGCCCACGGAAGCGTCGCCCAGGTAGGCCAGGTGGTTGGCCTTGGCGCCGCGCGCCAGGCTGGAGTTCTTCACCTCCACGAAGTTGCCGATGTGCACCTCGGGGCCCAGCTGCGCGCCCGGACGCAGGCGCGCGAACGGGCCGACCAGCGCGCCCTCGCCGATCTCGACGCCGGCCTTCTCGCCGTCGATGTGGGTGAACGCCTGGATCACGACGCCGGCACCGATCTTCGCGTTGGCGATCACGCAGTTGGGCCCGATGCGCACGCCCTCGCCCAGCGTCACGTCGCCTTCGAACACGCAGTTGACGTCGATCTCGACGTCCTGGCCGCAGGCCAGCGTGCCGCGCAGGTCGAAGCGCGCGGGATCCGCGAGGCGCACGCCCTGCTCCATCAGCGCGCGCGCCTGGCGGCGCTGGTAGGCGCGCTCCAGGTCCGCGAGCTGCACCGGACTGTTGACGCCGTCCACCTCCACCTGTTCCGCCGCCGGCGAGGCCACGACCTCGCAACCGTCGGCCACCGCGAACTTCACGATGTCGGTCAGGTAGTACTCCTTCTGCGCGTTGTCGTTCTCCAGGCGCGCGAGCCAGGCCTTGAGCTTGCGCGCGGGCACGGCCATGAAGCCGGTATAGACCTCGCGGATGGCGCACTGGGCCTGCGTGGCGTCCTTGTGCTCCACGATCGCCTGCACCGCCTCGCCCTGGCGCACGATGCGGCCGTAGCCGCTGGGATCCGCCATCTCGATGGTGAGCAGCGCCAGGCGCTGGCCGCCGCATTTCTCCACCAGTGCCTGCAAGGTCTCGGGACGCACCAGCGGCACGTCGCCATTGAGGATCAGGGCGATGCCGTCATCGGGCAGCACCGGCACGACCTGCTGCACGGCGTGTCCCGTCCCGAGCTGCGGCTCCTGCCGCACGAAGTCGGGGGCCGGCCGACCGGCGGCGGTTGCGGTTCCGCGCACCCAGGCTTCCACTTCGTCGGCCCCGTGGCCCGTGATCACGATGGTGCGCCGGGCCTGCAGGGCCTGGGCCGTGTCCATCACGTGCTGGATCAGCGGCCTGCCACCCAGCCGGTGCAGCACCTTGGCCGTCCGGCTTTTCATCCGGGTTCCCTTGCCGGCCGCCATCACCACCACATCGACTGCTGTCATTCACGTACCCTTCGCATCCATGAAGCCGTTGGACCCCATTCGCCTGGTCGGCATTATCCTTGCGCTGGCCCTGTCGCTGGGGCTTTCCGGCTGCAGCGCCGTCAAGCTGGGCTACAACACGCTGCCCGAATGGCTGTACTGGTGGCTGGACGGCTACGCGGACTTCAGCGACCAGCAGGAGCCCCTCGTGCGCGGCGAGATCGCGCGGCTCCATGCGCGGCACCGCCGCAGCGAGCTGCCCCGGCTCGTGGACGACCTGCAGAAGATGGAGCAACTTGCGCCCCAGGACATCTCGCCGCAGCAGGCATGCGCCATCGTCACGGACGTCCAGGCCCGGCTGGTGGCCGGCGCGGACCTGCTCGGCCCCGACATCGGTGTCGTCGCCTCCAGCATCAGCGATGCGCAACTGCGCCACATGGAGCGCAAGTTCCGCCGCAGCAACGACAAGTTCCGCCGGGACTTCATCGCGGCGTCGCCGGCCGACGCGCAGGGGAAGCGCTATGACCAGATGCTGGACCGCCTGGAGATGATCTACGGCCGCCTCGACGAGCCGCAGCGCGCGGTGCTGCGCGACGGCGTCGCGCAATCCGCCTGGGACGCCAACCGCATCCTCGCGGACCGGCAACGGCGCCAGCAGGACCTGTTGCAGACGCTGCGCCGCCTGGGCGAGGCGCACGTCGCTCCCGAGGAGGCGCGGACGCAGCTGCGCTCCTGGCTGGAGCGCGCGCTGCACGCGCCCGACCTGGCCTATCGCGCCTGGCAGGAAGGCCTCGTCCAGGAAGGCTGCCGCCTCTTTTCCGCCGTGCACCACAGCACCACGGCGGGCCAGCGCGAACATGCCGTGCGCCGCCTGCAGGCCTACCAGCGCGACCTGCGCGACCTCATGGCGCAGGCCCGGTGAGAGGGTCCGCCAGCGGACTGGCGCTGGTGTGGCGCTTCGGCGCCGCGACGACGCTGATCGTCATGGCCTTCGCCATGGCCGGGCCGGTGCTGGCCGTTCTGCTGCAGCAGGCGGGCCATGGCACGGCCTTCGTCGGCGCCTTCTCCATGCTGACCTTCCTGATGGTGGGCCTGCTGATCCCCGTGATGCCACGCGTGCTGAGGCGCTTCGGCGCCGTGCACACCTACCGCGCGGGTGCCACGCTGCAATTGATCGGCGTGCTGGGATATGCGATCGGCGACGGGGCGGCGATCTGGTCGCTCAGTTCCGTGGTGGCCGGCTGCGGCGCGACCGCGCTCTGGAACACCACGGAGGCGCTGCTCGCGAAGGAGGCACCGCCTGCCATGCGCGGACGCGTCATGGGCCTGTACCAGACAGCCCTGGGCGCGGCCCTGGCCCTGGGTCCCTTCCTGCCCGGCTTGCTGCGGATGGACGGCCACGTGGTGTTGTGGGTCGCGGTGGCGATGGTGGCCGGCTGCCTGCTGCTGGCCGTGACGGCACAGCCGCACGCCGCGCACGAACCGGCGAGCGGCCAGGCCGGCACCACGTGGCAGGCGTTGCGGTCGGTGCCGTGGCTCGCGGCACTCGCCTTCTGTGGCGGCGTGTTCGAGGCGGGACTCGGTGCGGTGAGCGCCGCGCATGCGTCCTCCCTGGGCGCGAGCCTGCAGGCCGCCGCGAGCGTCGCGGGCGCGATCGGCGTGGGCAGCTTCCTGTTCCAGTATCCGGCCGGCTGGGCCGCCGACCATTGGCCGGTGCGGCGCGTGTTCACGACGGCCACCTTGCTGTTGCTGGTGGCGAGCGCCGCGCTGGCCTTCGCGACGCGCGCGCCGTGGGTCCTGTGGGCCTGCGGTGTCGTGTGGGGCGGCGTCGGTGGCGCGCTCTACACCCTGAGCATGGTGCAGGTGGCCCATGCGTTCGAGGACCGCGCCACGGCAGGCGGCACGGCGGCGATGATCACGGGCTACACGTGGGGTGGCACCTTGGGACCGGTGGCCGGCGGCTCCGCGCTGCAGGCCGGCGGTGTGACGGGACTGGCCCTGTGGCTCGTGCTGCTGGCGGCGGGCGGGATCGTCGCGGCGCGGCGCGCGTTCAGGTGAAGGGAGCCGTACGGCGCATCGGTGGGGTTCGGCCTTCGGCGCTCACCGCCACCCTACTCGCCCTTCGAGTGCGAGCGGCCTTCGTCTTCGGCCTGCTGCAGGTCGCGTGCCTCGGAGTCGGAGCGCGGCTTCGCGGCCTCGGCGTCCTTCGCGACGTCCGCCTTGTCCAGGTACTCCTTGATGTTCTTCTGGTAGTCGCGCGTGGCGCTGTAGCTGCCCTCGCCTTCCACCTGGTCGCCGCCTTCGGGGCGGGGCTGGAAGTCGGTGGCGCCGGAGCGTTGCTGCTGCGGATCGCTGGCGCGCGGCGGCTGCTGCTGCAGGGTGCGCGGTGGCTTGTCTTCGTTGGGCATGGGTGGATCTCCTCTGGAGGGCTGTGCCCAGCTTAGGAAGCGGCCCCGAGGATGCGCTGTCGTCCGGCGAGCAGCTCCGGTGTCGGTGGAGGCCTACGGCGGGCGGTGGGGTTCGCTTCGCTCACCACCACCCTACGAAGACGACGCCTGTAGGGTGGTGGTGAGCGAAGCGAACCCCACCAACCTCAATCCTGCAACGACGCCCACATCTCCTTGTCGCGCTCCGCGGTCCAAACGCGCGGGATCGCGATGCCGCGCGCCTCGTCGAAGGCGCGGCTCACGTCGAAGGGCAGGCAGTGCTCGTAGATGAACACGTGGCCGAAGATCGGGTCCATGGACTTGCGCGTGTGCGCCATGGCCTGCTTCAGGTCCATGTTCTGCTGCGCGGCCTCGCGGGCGCAGCGGTACAGCGTCTCGACCCAGCGCTGCGTGTAGGCGATGCCGGCGGCGACTTCCTGCTCGCCCTTGAGCGCTTCGCCGCGCCCGGGCACCAGCGCCTTGGCCTTCAGCGATTTCAGCGACTCCAGCGTGGCGGGCCATTCCTGCAGGTGGGCGTCGCCGGTGTAGACGCCCGCGTTGTATTCGACCAGGTCGCCGGAGAACAGCACACCCTCTTCCTCGACCCAGGCGATGGTGTCGCCGCGCGTGTGGCCGTTGCCAGGCGACCAGATCTGCACGCGCACGCCGCCCAGGTCCACCGTCAGGCGGCCGGGCACCTCGCCCTTGCCGGGCACGCCGCCGCCGATGACCAGGGTCGGCCAGGTCAGGCCGGGGATCTCCTCGGCGTTGCGGAACAGGCGCGGGAAGCGGTCCATCTCGGACTGCATGTCCTCCTTGCCGCGCTCGGCGATCAGTTCGTACGTGCCCTGGCTGGCGATGATCTCGCTGGCACCTTCCTTGAAGTACGCGCTGGCGCCCAGCACGCGCACGGCGTGGTAGTGCGTGAGCAGCACGTACTTGATCGGCTTGTCGCTGACGGTGCGGATGCGCTGGATCAGGTCGCGCGCCATCGACGGCGTCGCGGTGCAGTCGCTGACCATGACGTACTGGTCGCCGATGATCACGCCGGAATTGGGATCGCCTTCGGCCGTGTACGCCCAGCAATGCGCAGACAGCTGCTCGAAGGTGATCTTCTTGTCGGCCAGGTCGGCCTGGCTCGCGAAGGCTTTGCTCATGGGACGGATTCTACTTAGCGTAATGCGTTACGCATTGTTGAACGCCGGCCGCAGCCAGGCGAGCGCCTGCTCCAGCAGCCGGTCCACGTGCTGGGTGGCGTCCAGCGCACGCACGCGCGGCTCCGCGCGGGGATCTTCCAGCGCCTCGAACTGGCTGGCGACGAGGCTGGGCGGATAGAAGTGGTCGGTGCGCGCGGCCACGCGCTCCAGCGCCTGGTGCGGCGACAGCGACAGGTGCAGGAAATGCAGCGCCGGCGCGCCGGCACGCAAGGTGTCGCGGTAGCTGCGCTTGAGCGCCGAACAGGTGAGCACGGCGCCCGCGGGACGCACCCTCAGCTCGCCCGCCAGCAGTTGCAGCCAGCCGGCACGATCCTGGTCCGACAACGGGAGCCCCTGGCGCATCTTCTCGATGTTGCCCGCCGGGTGGAAATCGTCGCCTTCCACGAGCGGAAGGCCCAGGTGCTGCGCGAGCTCCGTGCCCAGCACCGACTTGCCGCAACCGGCCACGCCCATCACGACGACGTGGAGCGGGGCGATGCCGAAGGGGGGCGGCCCGGACATGCAGCCCATTATGGGCGCAGGTCCGAGCCGGCGGCCAGCGGCTAGGAGCCGAAGGCGCGGTGGTCGCGCCGGCCGCAGGCCTTGGGCGCCGGATGCACCAGCAACCAGGCCAGGCGGACCACGCCGACCCCGAGCTGTCCGGTGGCGCGCAGCGCGATCGCGGCAGCCAGGCGCAGGTCCGCCAGCGGTTGCAACACGGCCGAGAAGTTCAGCCGCACGCGGGCGGCGGCGGCACCTTCGAAGACCGGGTCCCAGGCGAAGTAGGACGCTCCGCTGGCGTTCCACGCTTCCAGCACGACGCGCTGGCCCGCCCGCACATACATGGAGCGCCCGGCCTGCAGGATGTGGTCGCCTGCTTCGTCGGGCGTGCCGCCGTGCGGCCCGTCGACCGTGGCCCAGACGCGCCCATGGGCGACACGAACGATCCCGTCCATGGCGGGCCGCAGCGTCACGGCACGGCCGCGTGCCAGCTTCCAGGTGCCGGGCAGGGCCGTGGCGGGGGCGGAGGCGAGGATGCGGGTGGCGGACAGGGCGCTCATGGCGTTCTCCAGCGATCGGTTTTCGGAATGGAATGATCGTCGACGGCCCCTTGGCGGTCCAATGAAATCCCGCTACGCTATTGATTCTGGAACCGCATCAATCGCCGACGGCCCCATGCACCACTCGCAGACCCACCTGCGCACCCGCCCGATCTCTGCCGGCCACCTCCGGGCCTTCGAGGCCGTGGCCCGCCACCTCAACTTCCGGGCCGCGGCGGAAGAGATGGCGCTCACCCAGTCGGCCGTCAGCCGCCAGATCCAGGCCCTGGAAGAAGAGGTGGGCGTCAGCCTGTTCCTGCGCCACACCCGGGCCGTGGAGCTGACGAGCGCCGGCGCGCAGCTGCTGACGGCCGTGTCGCAGTCGCTGCCGCGCATCGACAACGCCGTGCGGCAGATCCGCCAGAGCGCCGGCCGACGCTCGGTCGCCATCACGACCTTCGCGTCGTTCGCCTCCATGTGGCTGATCCCGCGCCTGGAGCAGTTCCAGCGCGAGCACCCCGACATCGACATCCGCATCGACGCGACCGACAACACGCTGGACCTGGAGATCTCGGACGTCGACCTCGCGCTGCGCTACGGTCCCTTGGCGGCCATGCCGGCGCAGGCCATCCGCATGTTCGGCGAGCAGCTCACGCCCGTGGCGAGCCCCTGGTTGCTCAAGGACGGCAAGACCTTCACCAAGCCGGCGGACGTCGCCCAGTTCACGCTGATCGAGGCGGGCGACGCGCACCAGACCCACCTGGAGTGGCTGACCTGGCGGCGCTGGTTCGACGAGCACGGGCTTGCCAAGCTGCAGCCCAAGCGCTGGCTCTATTTCAATTACGCGTACCAGATGGTGCAGGCGGCGCTCACCGGCCAGGGCATCGTGCTGGCCCGCCTGCCGCTGGTGGCCGAGAGCCTGGCCAACGGCGACCTGATCGAGCCGCTGCCCAGGATGCGCATGGACTCGCCCATGGCGTACTGGCTGATCGTCGGGCCGCGCAGCGCGCAACGGCCGGAGATCCGCGCGTTCTGCGCGTGGCTGATGACGCAAAGCAAGATCACGCGCCAGACGATCGGCGAAGTACCGGACCCGGACACGGTGGACGACCTGGACTGAGGGCGCCATGGACACCAGCCCGTCGACCGCCCTGCCCCGCCTCGCTCCGCTGCCGTACCACGAGGCCGTCGTCGCCTACCTGCGCGCGCAGGAGCCGGAGGTATGGGCCTGGGCCTGTTCCGCGCAGGCGCGCCGCGAGCACGCCGACGCCGTGCGCAGCGAGCTGCTGAAACAGACGTACCGGCTCGATGCCGACGCCTATCCCGACCTGCACCGCGCCTGCGCGGCCGCCCGCGAACGGCTCGGGCTCCAGGTGCCGGTCACCCTGTACCAGGCGGGCGACGGCGCGATGAACGCGAGCCTGTACTTCCTGCCGGGCGAGGCGCACGTCGTGTTCGCCGGCCCGGTGCTGGAACGCATGAAGGGACCCGAGCTGGAAGCGGTCCTCGGGCACGAGCTGGCGCATCACCTCCTGTGGGAGCAGGACGGCGGCATCTATCACGCGGCCGACCGCATCCTGTCCGCGACCGCGGACGACACGCGCGCCAGCCCCGGCCACCTGCAGACCGCGCGCCTGTATCGCCTGTCGACGGAGGCCTTCGCCGACCGCGGCGGCGCGCTGGCCTGCGGCAGCCTGGCGCCGGCCGTGACGGCGCTGGTCAAGAGCCAGACCGGCCTGGCGGATGTGAGCGCGGCCAGCTACCTGAAGCAGGCCGAGGAGATCTTCGCCGGCGGCGGCATGAAGGGCAGCGAGCAGGCGACGCATCCGGAGGTCTTCCTGCGCGCTCGGGCGCTGCGCCTGTGGTGCGAAAGCGATCCCGAGGCGGAGCACTGGCTCGCCGGCGCGTTGCAGGGGCCGCTCTCGCTCGACACCGCGGACCTCGTCGCGCAGCAGAAGCTGGTGGAGCTCACGCGCCGCGTGCTCGCGCAGCTGCTGCGCCACGCCTGCCTGCGCTCCGAGGCGATGCTGGCGCATGCGCGCCGCTTCTTCCCCGACTTCCGGCCGGACGATGCGATCGATGCCGCGCTGGCGGCAGAGATTTCCGCCACGCCCGAGACGCACCCTTACGTCGCCGCGCTGATGCTGGACGTCGCCGCCGCGGACCGCGACCTCGACGATGTGCCGCTCGCGGCGGCGCTGGAGACCGGCGCGCAGTGGGGCCTGGCCGACACCTTCGAACGCATGGCCCTGCGCGACCTGCGCCTGGGCAAGCGCCAGTTGCAGAAGATCAGGCAGGACGCCGCGGCCCTGCTGGAAAAGGCGGCGCGCCAGCATGGCTGACGAAGCTCCGCTCCTGCGCCTCCTGCAGGCCGGCCTGGAACATGGCGGCCTGCAGGCGGAAGACGTGCTCGCCGTGACGCTGCCGCTGCTGCGCGAAGTCGCCGCCATGCACGAGCGTGACCAGGTGGCGGCGATCGGGACGGCGGCTGCCTACGACGTCGATGCGTCGGGCGCGCTGCGCCTGCACCTCCCGTCGGGCCAGGTCCCGATTCGCAACCGCGCGGAGATCGAAAAGCTGCAGGCGCCGGCCGCCTCGGTGCTGCAGGTCGTGGGCGAGATGCGCATCACGCAGGACGCCGAATCGGGCCTCGACATCGAGGACCTGGCCGTCGCCGGCCCCGATGCCACAGTGCCCCTGAAGCGCCCGGCCTACGTCCCCGGCTACGGTGCCTGGGAACTGCGCGTCGGCCACCACGACGCGGTCACCGACATCCTGTGCCTCGGGCAGGTGCTGGCCAGCCTCGCGTGCGGCCTGGACTTCACGCTGGTGGAGGACCTGCGGCTCTTCGCGGCCCACCGCCACAACCTGTTCGCGCTGCAGGAGCGGCTGCACCCGGTGATCGCCAGCGTCATCGTGGAGATGACGGAACTGGACCGCCGTCGGCGCGCGCAGGACCTGCCTTCGCTGATCCAGCGCCTGCAGACCTACCGCGAGCAGCCGCAGGACCTGGCGCTGGAGCGCGTGGCCGATGCGAAGGACAGCGTGGCGCAGCGCCGCCGCGCCGTGCAGGCGCACCTGCGCGATCGCCTGTTCGACCTCTCGCGCCGCAACCGGCTGCTGCACTTCCGGGCCACCCAGTCCACGGTCAACCTGACGGTGGCGAGCGTGCCCCTCGTGGTGGACCTCAAGAGCATCCGCCTCGACCAGCTGTGCGTCTGGGGCGGCCGCTTCGCCGAGGAAGTGGCCTCCTGCGAGAAGGTGCCGCTCGCGCGCTGGCTGCGCTTCGAGGACCAGCCTTACCTGCCGGGTGCGCTGGACCGCATCATCCAGGAAGCGCGCCGCGACCGCGCGGAATACGGCTTCTCCCAGCTCTCGCTGGTGCTCGCCTTCCTGCGCTGGCACAACCTCAAGGAAGACCGCAACGAGCGCATCGTGTCGCCGCTGCTGCTGCTGCCGGTGGAAGTCACGCGCAAGAAGGGCGTGCGCGACCAGTACCTGCTGCAGGCGGACGGCAACGAGGCGGAGATCAATCCCGTGCTGCGCCAGCAGCTGCGGCAGGTATACGGCATCGCGCTGCCGGAAAAGCTGGAGCTCACGGGCGATGCGGTGGAGCGCTTCCACGCGGAGCTGCAGGCGCGCATCGCGGCGACCGAGCCCGGTGTGCAGCTGCGCCTGGTCACGCAGCCGCAGATCGAGCTCATTCGCCAGCGCGCGCGCCAGCGGCTGGAGCAGTTCCGCCGCCGGCGCGGCGCGCAGCCTCGCGTGCCGATTCCGTCGGCGTCGGTCACCGACTACAGCTACGCGGCGGACGACTTCCGTCCGCTGGGCCTGAAGCTGTTCCACGAACGGGTGCGGCCGGCGCCCCTGCCGCTGCGCGAAGCCGTGGGCGGTGCGCCGGCGCCGCGCCACCCGAACATGTCGCCGCAGGAAGCCGAGGCGACCACCTTCGCGCTGCGCGAAAGCAGCGGAAACGCATACCAGTGGGACCTGGACCTGACCACGGTCACGCTGGGCAACTTCAACTACCGCAAGATGTCGCTGGTGCGGGACTACACCGCGCTGGTGGAATCGGACCTGCCGAACCCGGCGTTCGACCGCGTGTTCTCGGTGCAGCCCCGCAGCGTCGAGGCCGAGTCGCCGCCACCGCTGCCGCCGGGCGAGCAGTGGACGGTCGTGGCCGCCGACGCGACGCAGACCGCGGCCGTGGCGCTGGCGCGCACCGGTACCAGCTACATCATCCAGGGACCGCCGGGGACGGGCAAGTCGCAGACCATCACCAACCTGATCGCGGACTACGTGGGCCGCGGCAAGCGGGTGCTGTTCGTCTGCGAGAAACGCGCCGCCATCGACGTGGTGTTCCACCGCCTGCGGCAGCAGGGGCTCGACGAGCTGTGCTGCATGATCCACGACTCGCAGGCGGACAAGAAGGCGTTCGTCCTGAACCTGAAGCAGACCTACGAGCACTGGCTGGCCACCGATGACGGGCTCGACGACTTCGAGCGCCGCCGCAAGGAAGCGGTGGACCGGATCGCGCAGGACCTCGCCGCGCTGGAACGCTTCGATGCCGCGATGCGCTCCGAACCGCAGAACGTGGGGCAGCGACTGCGGGGCCTGGTGCATCGGCTCGTCGCGCTGCGCGCGCATGCGGTGGACCTGGCACCGCGCGAAGCGGAAGCCCTGCCCGGCTACGAGGCGTGGCAGGCGCATGGAGGCCTGGCCGACCGCCTGCAGGCCACGGTGCGCGAGACCGTCGGCGCCGGTTCGCTGGCGGCGCACGTCTTCGGCCGCCTCGGCAACGCGCTCCTGAAACACGAACGGCCGCTGGCCCGCCTGGCCGAACTCACCGACCGCGCCGAAGCGCTGCTCGATCGCTGCAGCGACGTGCTGGCGCAGGCCTGGGCAGATGCGCCGCCCATGCGCTGGGAGGCGCTGCAGCGGATCGTCGCGCAGGCCGTGCAGTTGCAGCCGGTCGGCGCGCGCGGCCAGCTCGCGCTGCTCGACGCGGGCAGCGGGGACAGCCGCGACCTCGATGCGGCGCTCGCGAAGATCGCCGAGTGCAGGCGCGGTTGTGCGGCCGCGGCGGAGAAGAACGTGCATTGGCGCGAGAAGCTCGCGCCGGCCGATACGGAAGCAGCCGTGGAGCAGGCCCGCGCCCAGGAGCGCGCGTTGTGGCGCTGGCTGCTGCCGTCCTGGTGGCGCCTGTCCAAGGAGGTCGAGCGCCGCTACGACTTCACCCGGCACGCCGTCCGCCCCCGGGCCAGCGCGGTGCTCGCCGACCTGGCCGCGGAACACCGGGCGAACGCCGCCCTGCAGTCCGAACAGGCCGCGTTCGCACAGCGCTTTGGCGCCAGGGACGCGGAACAGCATGCGCAGGACCTCCGCGCCCTGCGCGCGAGCGGGCAGAAGGACGCGGTCGTCGGAGCGTTCCACCGCCGGTTGCTGGACGGAGATGCCGCACAGGAGGCCGTGGAGCAGTTGGCGGGTCTCGCCCCCGAAGCCGAGGAACTGTGCGCGGTCCTCGACGAATTGCTGGCCGAGTCCGGCCCGCTGATGCTGGACGCGCTCGGCGAGCTGGTGCGCGACCTGCGGGAGAACGGCGACGCCCTGCCCGAACTGCTGCCGCTGCTGCAGGAGCTGGCCGAGGCCGAACCGCGCTTCGCCCGCGCATTGCGCACCCTGGACCTTCCGGCCGCGGCGCTGGAATACGCGATCGCGCGCGAAAGCCTGGAGCGCGTGTACCGCGCGGAGCGCTGGCTGCCCCGCTTCGACGGCGCCGTGCTCGCGCGCCACGCGGAGCGCCTCGCCGCCACCGAGCGTGGCCTGATGGAGCTCAACGCGCGCACCGCCCGCGCCGGCGTGCGCCGCCGCTTCCGCGAGAACGCGCGCAGGTCCACCCTGGCCGCGAGCCAGCTGGACGACGCCGGCAAGCTGTTCAAGAAGGCCTACAGCGCCGGCCGGCGCGAGCTGGAACACGAGTTCGGCAAGACCATGCGCTACAAGGCGATCCGCGAACTCGCCAGCGCGGAGAGCGGGCGCGTCGTGCGCGACATGAAGCCGATCTGGCTCATGAGCCCGCTGTCGGTGTCGGACACGCTGCCGCTCGCGGCGGACCTGTTCGACGTCGTGATCTTCGACGAGGCCAGCCAGATCCCCGTCGAAGAGGCCGTGCCGGCCCTGTACCGCGCGCCGCAGGTGATCGTGGTCGGCGACGAGATGCAGCTGCCGCCCACCAGCTTCTTCTCGGCGCAGCGCGATGCCGACGAGGACACGGTGGCCGTGGAGGAGGAAGGCGAGCGCCTCGCCGTGATCCTCGATGCGGACAGCCTCCTGAACCAGGGCGCGCGCAACCTGCCCGCGACCCTGCTCGCCTGGCACTACCGCAGCCGCTCCGAATCCCTGATCGGCTTCTCCAACGCGGCCTTCTACGCCGGCAACCTGTACACGATCCCGGACCGCAGCCTGCCGTCGGCCGCGGAGCGCGACATCGCCGTGCGCAGCGCCGACCTGCAGCCCGAGGCGACGGCCGCCCATGCCGACGCGCTGCTCGCGCGCGCGATCAGCTTCCATGCCGTGGAGGACGCCGTCTACGCCGACCGCCGCAACGAGGGCGAGGCGCGCTACCTCGCGCACCTGGTGCGCGAGCTCCTGCGGCGCGACACCGGACGCAGCATCGGCATCGTGGCGTTCTCCGAGGCGCAGCAGGGCGAGATCGAGTCCGCGCTCGACGCGCTGGCGGCGCAGGACCCGGCGTTCGGCGCGCGCCTGGAAGCGGAATACGTGCGCGAGGAGGAGGACCAGTTCTGCGGCCTGTTCGTCAAGAACCTGGAGAACGTCCAGGGCGACGAGCGCGACATCATCCTGCTGAGCATCTGCTACGGGCGCGGACCGGACGGCCGCATGCTCATGAACTTCGGCCCCATCAACCAGCGCGGCGGCGAGAAGCGGCTGAACGTGATCTTCAGCCGCGCCCGGCACCACATGGCCGTCGTGAGCAGCATCCGCCACGACGCGATCACCAACGACTACAACGACGGCGCCGCGGCCCTGAAGCAGTTCCTGCGCTACGCGGAAAGCGTTTCGCGCGGGCAGCGCGGGCTGGCGCAGCAGGTGCTGGAAGGGCTGAATCCCGTCACGCGCAAGGCCCTGGCCGGCCACGAGGCGGCCGATGCCACCGTGGCGCAGCTGGCGCAGGCGCTGCGGGAGCGAGGCCACCACGTGGACGAACAGGTCGGCCAGTCACGCTTCCGCTGCGAACTGGCGGTGCGGGACGCGAGCCAGGAAAGTTACCGCCTTGCGGTGCTGGTGGACACCGACGCGCACTACGGCGCGCCCGGCGTGTTCGAGCGCTACGTCTCGCGGCCGCGCATCCTGGGTGCGTTCGGCTGGCGCGTGGTGCAGGTGCTCACGCGCGACTGGCTGCACGACGCGCAGGGGGTGCTGGACCGGATCGAGCGGGCGCTGCGCGAGGAACCGGCGCCGGCCGGCGCCGGGGACAGCCTGGACGAAGACGAGACGCAGGAGACGCCTGCCGCGTTGCAAGTGCCGGCGGAGGCCGCCGCCATCGCGCCCGCCACGGCGGAATCCCCGCCCGTCCTGGCCGCCGGAACGCGTCGCTTCGAGTGCACCGAGGGCGGCGCCCGCAAGTTCTGGGCGATCCAGCAGCAGGGCGTGGACGTGACCGTCACCTTCGGCCGGATCGGGACCCGCGGCCAGGTCCAATTGAAACAGTTCGCTTCCGAGCCGCGGGCGCGGCAGGAGGTGGACAAGCTGGTGGCGGAAAAACTGCGCAAGGGCTATGTGGAGACGCCGGGCTAGGAGCCCAGGGAAATCGGCCAGACCACCCCCAGCTCGTTCAGGATCGCGTCCAGCGCCACGTCGTGCGGCTCCGGCTCCAGCTCCGGCAGGAAGCCGGCCGCGAACCCCAGCCCCACCGTGAAGGGCTTCGGCCGCAACTGCGCGAGCGTCCGGTCGTAGAAGCCGCCGCCGTAGCCCAGCCGGTAGCCGCCCACGCCGTAGCCCACGCAGGGCACGAACAGCAGGGTGGGCACCACGATTTCCGTGTCCTTGGGCTTGGGGATGGCGAACTTGTCTTTTTCCATGGGGCAGCCGGGGAACCAGGCATGGAATTTCAATGTCTGATGTACCTTGTCGACCACGGGCAGTCCGATCCGGCGCAATTGCGGTTCGTCCAGCAGTTCGCCGTCCTCCTTCCAGCGATGCAGGGCGGGCAGCGGATCGAATTCCCCCTTGATCGGCCAGTAAGCCCCGATGACGGTGTCGGAACGGCCCACCAGCCAGATGCGCATCACCTGCTGCAACAGGTCGGCGCGGCGTAGGCGGTCCGGCATCTTCATGCGTTGATCAATGAGCCTTTGGCGCAATGCCTTCTTGTCTGCCGACCTGTCCATAATTCCCCGATGAAGTTGAGAACGATTCTGGCACCCCTGGCCGTCGTGCTCGCCACCTGCGCCCATGCGCAGCAGACCACCCAGCCCCGCGACGACGTCATCCTGGAAATGCAGAAGGCGTTCCAGGCCGGCAACAAGGCCCGCCTCTCCCAGCTCCTGCCCGCCTCCCAGGGCCATGTCCTGGAACCGTGGGCGGCCTACTGGGAACTGCGCGCCCGCCTCGACACCGCTTCCGCCCAGGAGATCCAGCAGTTCCTCGCGAAATTCGCGGGGACGTACCAGGAGGATCGCCTGCGCAACGACTGGCTGCAACTGCTGGGCCAGCGCCGCGAATGGGACACCTTCGCCCAGGAATACCCCAAGTTCCGCATGAAGGACGACCGCGAGGTGCGCTGCTACGCGCTGCTCGTCCAGACGGTGCAGGATCCCCTCACCGTGCCGGCCGTGTCCGAGGAAGTGCGCCGCAGCTGGCTGGCGCAGCGCGACGCCGATGACGGCTGCACCCTCGCCGCCGGCTCGCTCATCGGCAAGCCGGGCTCGCGCGTGACCGCCAACGACGCCTGGCGCAAGGTGCGCCAGGCCGTGGAAGCCGGCCGGATGCGCGCCGCCTCCGACGGGCTGGAGATGGTCAAGCCCGAGGCGCAGCCCCTGCTCAAGGAGCTGATGGCCAGCCCCACGAAGTTCCTGACCGGCAAGGTGATCGCCGCGTCCAGGCCGCGCCGCGAGCTGGTGGGCATGGCGCTGATCCGCCTGGCGACGTCCGACATCGACAACGCGGCCAGGCTGATGGAGGACAAGTGGGGGCCGCAGCTCCACCCGGAGGAGCGCAACTGGATCTGGGGCGTGATCGGCCGGCAGGCGGCGCAGCGCCTCTCGCCGGACGCCGTGGGCTACTACGACAAGGTCGAACGCGACCGCGACCTCAGCGACGAGCTGCTGGCCTGGAAGGTGCGCGCCAGCCTGCGCGCAGCCAAGGGGCCGGACTGGCGCAACGTGCTGGAAGCGATCAACGCGATGAGCGACGAGTCCCGGTCCGACACCGCCTGGGTGTACTGGAAGGCGCGCGCGCTGCTGGCCGGTCACCCGTCGGAGGCGCGCCGTGCCGAAGCCGAGAAGCTGCTGACGTCCATCGCCTCCGCCCGCGGCTTTTATGAGCAGCTCGCGCTGGAGGAACTGGGCCAGAAGATCGCCGTGCCGGCCCGGCCGCTGCCTCCGACCGAGGAAGAGACGAAGGCGGCGCGCAACGAGCCCGGCCTCAACCGCGCCCTGTACGCGATCAGTCTCGGGATGCGTTCCGAAGGCAACCGCGAGTGGAACTACACCACCAACCTGCACCGGCCGGGCGGCTACAACGACCGCGAACTGCTCGCCGCCGCGCAATACGCCTGCGACCGCGAGGTCTGGGACCGCTGCATCAACACGAGCGACCGCACCAAGGCGGAGTTCGACGTCGAACAGCGCTTCCCCACGCCCTTCCGCGAGGTCGTGGTCAAGCGCGCGAAGGAGATCGAGCTGGACCCGGCGTACGTCTACGGCCTGATCCGGCAGGAAAGCCGCTTCGTCATGGACGCGCGCTCCAGCGTCGGCGCCTCCGGGCTGATGCAGATCATGCCGGCCACCGCCCGCTGGACCGCGCGCAAGCTGGGCATCGACGGCTTCACGCCGGCCCGGCTGCATGAGCGCGAGACCAACATCTCCATCGGCACCGGCTACCTCAAGCTGGTGCTGGACGACTTCGGCGGCTCGATGCCCATGGCCGCGGCCGCCTACAACGCCGGCCCGAGCCGGCCGCGCGCCTGGCGCAACGGCCCGACGATGGAAGGCGCGGCCTGGGCCGAGAACGTGCCGTTCCCGGAGACCCGCGACTACGTGAAGAAGGTGCTGGCGAATACGACGCTGTACGCGGCCCTGCTCTCCGGCCAACCGCAGTCGCTGAAGGCGCGCCTGGGACAGGTGGGGCCGCGCGATGCGTCGCTGCCGGCGGTGAACGGGGAACTGCCCTGAACCTCCGTCGTCCCCGCGCAGGCGGGGACCCAGGGCTCCCGCATTGGACCTGCCGCTGTGCGGCAGCCTTCAAAGCTCTGGATTCCCGCCTCCGCGGGAATGACGGGAGATGGCGGCTCATCAATGCCGCCCTCTTTTTGCATCAATCCCCGCGGCGCCGCCGCTAGCATCGCCCTGAATTCTTTCCGGAGCCCGCGATGCCCACCCTCTACATCGGCAACAAGAACTATTCGTCCTGGTCCATGCGCCCCTGGGTGCTGATGAAGCAGGCCGGGATCCCCTTCCAGGAAAAGCTGGTCCGCTTCGATTCCTTCGACGGGGACTCGCACTTCAAGGACGAAGTGCTCAAGGTCAACCCCGCCGGCCGCGTGCCGGTGCTGGTGGACGAGGGACTCGCGATCTGGGACTCGCTCGCCATCACGGAGTACGTGGCGGAGAAGCATCCCGACCGCGGCGTCTGGCCGCGCGATCCGCGGGCCCGCGCGCGGGCGCGCAGCGTCTGCGCCGAGATGCATTCCGGCTTCGGCGCCCTGCGCACCCACTGCCCCATGAACATCGAGGCCTCGCTGGCGCACATCGGCGCGCTGGTCTGGCGCGACCAGGCCGGCGTGCGCGCGGACGTCGAACGCATCATCGGCATGTGGACGGCGCTGCTGGAGGAACACAAGGGCTCCATGCTGTTCGGCGAGTTCAGCGCCGCGGACGCGTTCTACGCGCCCGTGTGCATGCGCATCCGCGGCTATGCGCTGCCCGTGCCGGGCCACATCACCGACTACGTGCGCCGCGTCTGCGCGCTGCCCGGCGTGAAGGCCTGGATGGATGCGGCGCTGCAGGAACAGGACTTCGTCGTCTTCGACGAACCCTACCGCACCAGCCGCTGAATCACACTGGGGCTAGACTCTGGCCCCATGCGAGCTTTCCGGGTCGGCGGTGCGGTGCGTGACGCCCTGCTGGGGCAGCCGGTGAACGACACCGACTGGGTGGTCGTCGGCGCGACGCCCGACGAGATGATCGCGGCCGGCTACCTGCCGGTCGGCAAGGACTTCCCCGTCTTCCTGCATCCGGACACGCGCGAGGAGCACGCGCTGGCCCGCACCGAGCGCAAGACGGGTCGCGGCTACCACGGCTTCGCCTTCCACGCCGCGCCCGACGTCACGCTGGAACAGGACCTGGCCCGGCGCGACCTCACCATCAACGCCATCGCCCAGGCCGAGGACGGGTCGCTCATCGATCCCTTCGGCGGCCAGCAGGACCTGCGCCGCAAGGTGCTGCGCCACGTGACCGACGCTTTCCGCGAGGACCCGGTGCGCATCCTGCGGGTCGCCCGCTTCGCCGCGCGCTTCAACGACTTCCAGCTCGCGCCGGAGACGCTGGAGCTGATGCGCGCGATGGTGGAGGCCGGCGAGGCCGACCACCTGGTGCCGGAACGCGTGTGGCAGGAGCTGGCGCGCGGCCTCATGGAGCAGCAGCCCTCGCGCATGTTCGAGATCCTGCGCGCCTGCGGGGCGCTGGTGCGCATCCTGCCGGAGGTGGAGCGCCTCTGGGGCGTGCCGCAGCGCGCCGACTACCACCCCGAGGTGGACACCGGCGTGCACAACATGATGGTGCTGGACATGTCCGCGCGCCTGCAGGCGCCGCTGCCGGTGCGCTTCGCCTGCCTGACGCACGACCTGGGCAAGGGCACCACGCCGGAACACGTGCTGCCGCGGCACATCGGCCACGAGATGCGCAGCGCGGACCTGCTGAAGGACGTCTGCGACCGCCTGCGCGTGCCCAACGAATGCCGCGAGCTGGCCGACGTGGTCGCGCGCGAGCACGGCAACATCCACCGCAGCGGCGGCATCGGGGCGGCCGCGGTCGTGCGGCTGCTGGAACGCTGCGATGCCTTCCGCAAGCCGCAGCGCTTCGCGCAGATCCTGCTCGCCTGCGAATGCGATGCGCGCGGGCGCAGCGGCCTGGAGGAGCAGCCTTATGCGCCGCGGCCGCGGCTGCAATCCGCGCTCGATGCCGCGCGCTCCGTGGACACGGCGACCGTCGCGGCCAAGGCGCGCGAGCACGGCCTCACGGGCGACGCGATCGGCGACCGCATCCACCAGGCCCGCACGCAGGTCGTGCACGACCTGCTTCAGACCAGCAAGGCCAGCGCCGCGTAGTCTCCGACCCGCTCGCCGAGCCCCGCGGGAACCAGTTCGCAGCCGTCCGTGAGCGCCGGCAGCTTGCCGGCCAGTTGCGCCGCCAGGCGCGGCAGCAGCATCTGCTGGTTGCGCAGGAACACGCTGCCGCCGAGGCTGATGCGCTGCAGGTCCAGGATCACCGTGATGTTGTAGAGCGCGCGTCCCATGGCGCGGCACAGCTGGTCGACCACCGCGATCGCCTCCGCGTCGCCGGCGCCCGCCTTCTGCATGATCGTCGCGGCGTCGGCACCGAACCGGCGCTCCACGGAGTTCCCCGCGACCAGCGCCTCGAGGTCGCCGATGTTCCCGCAGCCGCACAACGCATCGTCGTTGTCGCTGACGAACATGTGGCCGCCGTGGCCCGCGTTGCCGTCCTTGCCGCGCAGCACCCGCCCGTCCACGCACAGGCCCATGCCGACGCCCGTGCTCCACGTGACGTAGGCGCAGTGCTCGAAGCCCTGCAGCGCACCCCAGCGGCGCTCCGCCTCCAGGGCGGACACCGCGTCGTTCTCGACGCGCACGCCTTGCTTGAACCGGTGGCGCAGCGGGGCTTCCATCGTCGCCGTCAGCCAGGTGTTCGGCAGGCCGCGGGCCGGGCCCGCCATGCCGCCGCAGATGTTGGGCGTGGCGAGTTCCACCAGCCCGGCGTTCAGCACGAAGGGGCCGGCGGCCGACACGCCGCAGCGCTGGATCGCCGACGGATCGACTCCCGCTTCCACGCAGGCTTCGTCCACCATGCGGATCACCTGCCGCGCGACGGCGTCGTTGCTGCCGGTCTTGGCCGTCGGTTCGCTGCGCCTGGCGATCAGGTCCAGGCCCGCGCCGGTGTTCAGGCTGACGGCGACCTTGGTGCCGCCGATGTCGATGCAGGCTTTCATGGGGAACTACAGGTACTTCGCGATCACCGCGGCCACCATGCTGAGCAGGATCGTGGACGTGAGCGGGATGAACATCTCGCGCCCGAACAGCTTGAAGCGCAGGTCGCCCGGCAGCCGGCCCAGGCCCAGCTTCTGCAGCATGGGCGTGAACCAGCTGATCAGGATCAGCGCGAGGAAGACGACGATCACCCAGCGAATCATGGATGCCAGTGTAGGGGGTGGCGTCGTTCGGTGGGGTTCGCTTCGCTCACCACCACCCTACGGGAGACCACGAAATGACTTTCGTAGGGTGGTGGTGAGCGAAGCGAACCCCACCGATCAGCCTACGCCCCCACCGGCGTCCACTTCTGCGTACTGCGCGCCGACGCCAACACCGCCTCGATGAACCTTACCCCCCGCGCCCCGGCCTCCACGTCGGGGTAGTCGGCCTCCAGCGGATCCGCCGCGACGCCGCTCGCCTTGGCGCGGACCGCCGCGGCAACACCGAGATAGACGTTGGCGAACGCCTCGATGAAGCCTTCCGGATGCCCCGGCGGGATGCGCGTCGCGCGCTGCGCCGCCGGGTGCAGCCAGGGCGAACCGCGCGTGAGCCAGCGCACCGGGCCGTCGAGCGGGTAGTGGGCGAGCTTGTTGGGCTCTTCCTGCCACCACTCGAGCGAGCCCAGCGTCCCCGACACGCGCAGCCGCAGGCCGTTCTCGACGCCGGTGTTCACCTGCGAGGCGACCAGCACGCCGCGCGCGCCGCCGCGGAAATGCAGCAGCACGTTGGCGTCGTCGTCCAGCGCGCGGCCGGGGACCAGCGAACCCAGGTCGGCGCACAGGGCTTCGAGCTGCAGTCCGGTGACGGTCGCCACCAGGTTCTCCGCATGCGAGCCGATGTCGCCCAGCGCGCCCGCGCCGCCCGACTGGGCCGGGTCGCTGCGCCACGCGGCCTGCTTGTTGCCGGTCTTCTCCAGGGCGGTCGCGAGCCAGCCCTGGTTGTATTCGACGACCACCTTGCGGATCTCGCCCAGCTCGCCCGCGCGCACCATCGCGCGGGCCTGGCGCACCAGCGGGTAGCCGGTGTAGTTGTAGGTCACGCCGAACACCGTGCCGCGACGCTTCACGGCGGCGGCGAGTTCGTCCGCCTGCGCCGCCGTGTGCACCAGCGGCTTGTCGCACACTACGTGGAAGCCGGCGTCGACGAAGGCCTGCGCCACCGGGAAGTGCAGGTGGTTGGGCGTCACGATGCTCACCAGGTCGATGCGCTCGTGCGCGGGCCGGCGCGCTTCGTCCGCCAGCAGTTCCTCCCAGGTGCCGTGGTTGCGGTCGTCCGCCAGGCCCAGCACGCGGCCCGAGGCCCGCGCCCGTTCCGGCGTGGACGACAGCGCGCCCGCGACCAGCTCGTACTGGCCGTCCAGCGCCATGGCGTTGCGGTGCACGGCGCCGATGAAGGCGCCCTGCCCGCCGCCGACCATCGCGTAGCGCAGCTTGCGTCTGGCCTCGCTCACTGCGCCTCCTTCGCGAAGGCGGCATCGAACGCGCCGGCCGCCGGCTTGAAGTCCAGCCGCTTGCAGAAGGCCGCGGACTCGGTCGCGCCGTGCACGCGGTCCATGCGGCTGTCTTCCCATTCGACCGACAGCGGCCCTGCGTAGCAGATGTCGTTGAGCGCGACGATGATGGATTCGAAGTCCACCATGCCGCGGCCCACGCTGCGGAAGTCCCAGAAGCGGCGGGCATCGCCGAAGCTCGCGTGGCCGCCGAACACGCCGACGGTGCCGTCGCCCTTGCCCCACCACACGTCCTTCATGTGGACGTTGTAGATGCGGTCCGGGAAGGTGCGCAGGAACTTGACGTAGTCCACGCCCTGGTAGGCCAGGTGGCTGGGATCGAAGTTGAAGCCGAAGCGCTTGTGGCCCTTCACGGCATCGATCGCGCGCTGCGTGGAAGCGATGTCGAAGGCGATCTCGGTCGGGTGGACTTCCAGCGCGAAGTTGATGCTCTCGCGTTCGAACGCATCGAGGATGGGCCCGAAGCGCTTGCCGAAGTCGGCGAAACCGGCGTCCCAGTACGCCTGGGTCGTCGGCGGGAACGCATAGGTCGCGTGCCAGATCGACGAGCCGGTGAAGCCCGTCACGGTCTTCACGCCGAACTTCGCCGCCGCACGCGCCGTGTCGGCGAGCTCCTTCGCGGCGCGCTGCCGCACGCCCTCCGGATCGCCGTCACCCCACACGTGGTCCGGCAGGATGGACTGGTGGCGCTCGTCGATCCGGTCGCACACGGCCTGGCCGACCAGGTGGTTGCCGATCGCGAGCGAGGTCAGGCCGTGCTTCTTCAGCAGCGCCCACTTGTCGCGCACGTAGGCGTCGCTGCGCAATGCCTCCTGCACGTTGAAATGGTCGCCCCAGCAGGCCAGCTCCAGGCCGTCGTAGCCCATGCTTTGCGCGAGCGGCGCGAGTTCGGCGAGCGGGAGGTCGGCCCATTGGCCGGTGAAGAGGGTGACGGGTCTTGGCATGGGGAGCTCCTGCTGCGGTGGGGTTCGCCTTCGGCTCACCGCCACCCTACGAATGCGCGGACTCCGCGAACATGTAGGGTGGCGGTGAGCGCAGCGAACCCCACCGCTTGCGACCTTAGAACGGCGAGTTCGGGAAGTAGAAGTCCTTCGCGTTCTGCTTCGTGATCAGCACCGACGGGACGATGTTGTTCGCGGGCAGCTTCTGGCCCTTGAGGCGAGCCTCGCCGGTCATCTTGATGGCTTCGTACATGAACTTGGGCGAATAGGACACGTTGGCCTGGATCAGCGGATCGGACCCGTCCATCAGCGTCTTGATCGCGCCCTTGGCGCCGGCGCCGCCGAACACCAGCTTGATGTCCTTGCGGTTGGCCTGCTGGATAGCCTTGAGCACGCCCACGGCCATGTCGTCGTCGGCGGCCCAGACCGCGTCGATGTGCTTGAAGCGCGTCAGGAAGTCCTGCATCACCTTGAAGGCGTCGTCGCGGTTCCAGTTGCCGTGCTTCGCGTCCAGCAGCTTGATGCCGGGGTAGTTCTTCATCACGCTGTTGAACGCGTCCATGCGCTCGTTGTCGATCGTGGTCGGGATGCCGCGCAGCGCGACGATCTCGCCCTTGCCACCCAGCGCCTTGGCGATGTATTCCGCCGGCACCTTGCCGAAGGCGGTGTTGTCGCCGGCGACGTAGGCGTCCTGGATGCTGGGATCGGTCAGGCCGCGGTCGACGACCGTGACGTACACGCCCTTGGCCTTCACTTCCGCCACCGGCTTGGTGAGCGCGGCCGATTCGAAGGGGAACACGACCAGCGAGGTGATCTTGTTGACCGTCACCAGGTCCTGCAGCTGGTTGGCCTGCTCGGAGGCGTTGGCAGCGGTCTTCACGATCACCTGGATGTTGGGGTTGGCCTTCTCCAGGTCCTTCTTGGCCTCGTTGGCCCAGTACACGGCACCGGCCATGAAGCTGTGCGTCGCGGCCGGCATGGACACGCCCAGCACCTCCTTCTTCTGCGCCAGCGCGGGCGTCGCCGCCAGCACGGCCGCGGCGGTTGCGGCGGCCAGCGCCAGCCTGCGGGTGAATCTCGTCATGCTCGTCTCCTTGGTGGTTGGATGAAAGGGAACTGCCTGGTGCTCACCGTCGCCCCCGCTGGAGGAAGGCGACGATGATGATCACGAACCCCTGCACCGCCGCGTTCAGGTACACGCTGATGATGCTGGTGAGGTTCAGGATGTTGCTGATGACCGATAGCAGGATCGCACCCACCACCGTGCCGGTGACGCTGCCCGCCCCGCCCTTGAGCGCGGTGCCGCCGACGATCACCGCGGCGATCGCCTCCAGCTCCCACAGCAGGCCGGTGGTGGGCGAGGCGGAGCCGAGGCGCGGCACATAGAGCAGCGTGGCGATGCCCACGCACAGCCCGAGCAGCATGTACGTGAGCACCTTGACCTTGTCGACGGCGACGGCCGCATAGCGCGCCACCTGTTCGTTGGAGCCGATCGCCTGCACGTAGCGGCCGTACGCGGTGCGGTTCAGGATGAAGCCGCCGGCCAGGGCCACGACGGCGAACACCCAGACGGGGAAAGGCACGCCCAGCAGGCTGCCGTAGTAGACGGGGCTGTAGGCGTCGGCCAGCGCGTTGTCCAGCGTGATGGCGCCGCCGTCGGCGAAGTACGTGAGGTAGGCGCGGAAGATGCCCAGCGTGCCGAGCGTCACGATGAAGGGCTCGATGCGGCCCTTGGAGATCAGGAGGCCGTGGATGAGGCCGAACACCGCGCCCAGCCCCAGCGACAGCACCATGCCCAGGGCGATGACCAGCACCGGCGAGCCTATCGTCTGCGCCAGCTTGTTCATCAGCAGGATCATGCAGCCGGCGATCAGCGCCGCCATCGACCCCACGGACAGGTCGATGCCGCCGCTGATGATGACGAAGCACATGCCCACGGCGATGATGCCGATGAAGGCCGTGCGCGTGAGCACGTTCAGCGCGTTGTCGACGGTGGCGAATTCGCCATTGAGCAGCGTGCCGGCGATGCACAGGAGCACCAGGCCCGCGACGGGCCCGAAGCCGTGCAGGCGGCCCCACAGCGCCGCGACGCGCGCGCCGTGCGAGGGGGCGGTGGATTCAGCGAGTTCCGGTGGCATGGGCGATCAGTTCCTCTTCGCTCAGGTGCTCGTCGTGCACGGTGGCGGTGAGCTGGCCGCCGCGCATCACGGCGACGCGGTGGCACAGGCCGATGAGCTCCACGAGTTCCGACGAGATGACGATCACGGCCTGGCCTTCGCGGGCCAGGCGCTGGATCAGGAAGTAGATGTCGCGCTTGGCGCCGACGTCCACGCCGCGCGTGGGTTCGTCGAGCACCACGACGCGCGGTTGCGGCTGCAGCACCTTGGCCAGCGCGAGCTTCTGCTGGTTGCCGCCGGACAGGGCCGAGGCGCGCTGACGCGTGTCCCCGGTGCGGATGCCGAAGGAGCGCACCGCGCCTTCCAGCGCCTCCTGCTCGCGGGCCGGCGACAGCACCGGCCGCGCATACGCCCGCAGGTTCATCAGCGTGAGGTTCTCGCGCAGTCCGAAGTCCACGAGCAGGCCCTTGCCCTTGCGGTCTTCGCTGAGGTAGGTGATGCCTTCATTGGCCGCTTCGCGCGAATTGCGCAGGTGCACTTCGCGGCCGTCGACCTGCACGATGCCGGCGCTGTGGGGACGCAGTCCCATCAGCCCTTCGAACAGCTCCGTGCGCCCGGCGCCGACCAGGCCGGCGAAGCCCAGGATCTCGCCCGCGCGCACCTCGAAGCTCACGTCCTGCGCCCAGCCCGGCACGGTGAAGCCGCGCACCTGCAGCAGCGGCGCGCCTTCCGGCACCGGGTCCTTGGGCGGGAACAGGTCGGACAGCTCGCGGCCCACCATCAGGTTGGCCATGGCGTGGCGCGTGAGCGAGGCGGTGGGCTGGCGCGCCACGAAACGGCCGTCGCGCATCACGATGACCTCGTCGGTCACCTTCTCCACTTCGTCGAGCTTGTGCGAGATGTAGACCAGCGTCACGCCCTCGGCCTTCAGCTGCGCCATCAACGCGAACAGCCTTTGGGTTTCGCCGGGCGTGAGCGTGGCCGTGGGTTCGTCCATGACCAGGAGCCGCGCCTTGCGCGCGAGCGCCTTGGCGATCTCCACCAGCTGCTTCTCGGCGACGATCAGCTGGCGCACGCGGGTGTCGGGATCGGCGTCCAGCCCCACCTGGCGCAGCACCTCGCGCGTCGCCTGGCGCATGGCATCGTCGTCCAGCAGCCAGCCGCGCAGCTTCTCGTGCCCGAGGAAGATGTTCTGCGCGATGGTCAGGTCCTCGGCCAGGTTGAACTCCTGGTGGATCAGGACGATGCCCGCGGCTTCGGCGGCGCGCGAATCGCGGAAATGCCGTGGCTGGCCGTCGACGACGATCTCGCCGCTCGTGGGCTCCAGGTAGCCGGCGAGGATCTTCATCAGCGTCGACTTGCCGGCGCCGTTTTCCCCGAGCAGGCCCACCACCTTGCCGGGCGCGAGCGCGAAGCTCACGCCGTGCAGCACCTGCACCGGCCCGAAGCTGCGCGTGATGTCGCGGAATTCGACCGACAGGCTCACGCCTTGCCTCCATGCAGCCGCAGCGATTCCTGCATCGCCAGCGCGCCCGCGCCGACCAGTCCTGCCTGCCCGCCCAAGGGCGTGTACTGGATCTCCAGGTGGCGCGTCGACAGCGCCAGCGAGCGGTGGTACACGCTCTGGCGCACCGAGGCCAGGAACAGCGGGCCGATCTGCGTCACCCCGCCGCCGATGAAGACGTGCGAGGGATTGAAGAAATTCACCACCGAGGCGAGCATCTGCCCGATCAGGCTGCCGGCCCGCTGGATGATGGCGTTCGCCGCGGCGTCGCCGTTGCGGCTCGCCTGGCCGACGTCGACGGCGGTGAGCTTTCCGCCGGCCTGCAGGAGGGCGGCCAGGCCCGCGCTCTCGCCGGCCTGCGCCGCCTCCGTCGCCATGCGCGTGATCGCGGGCGCAGCGGCCATCGCTTCCACGCAGCCCAGGTTGCCGCAGTGGCAGCGCGGTCCCGCCTGGTCCACGCAGATGTGGCCGACGTCGCCCGCGGAACCGTTGGCGCCGCGGTACACCTCGCCATGGCACACGATGCCGCAGCCGATGCCGGTGCCCACCTTGATCACCATGAAGTTCTGCAGGCTGCGCTGCAGCCGCCACAGCTCGCCCAGCGCCATCAGGTTGACGTCGTTGTCGACGAACACCGGCGCGGCGAAGGCTTCGCCGAGGTAGTCGCGGATCGAGAAGCTGTCCCACTCGGGCATCAGCGGCGGGTCGACCAGCTGCGCGCGGGCGAAGTCGACGGGACCGGGCACGCCCATGCCCACGCCGATCACCTTCTTCGCGCTGACGCCGCAGCCGGCCAGCAGCTCGCGCATCAGGTCGCGCACGCGCGCCAGGACGACGCCGGGGCCGTCGCGCACGTCAGCCTCTTCGGAGTGGCGGGCCAGCACGCCCAGGTCCGGCCGCATCACGGCGACGTCGAGGCTGGTGGCGCCGAGGTCCACGCCCACGACCACGCCCAGGCCGGCGGCGAGCTGCAGGGTTTCGGGGCGGCGGCCGCCGGAGGAGGCCTGGAGGCCGGTCTCTTCCAGCAGTCCCTGTTCGATCAGGCCGGCGGCGAGGGCGTTGGCGCGGCTCTTGGAGCAGTCCAGCCGCGTGGCCAGGGCATGGCGCGAGCTGCCCAGCGACCAGAACACGGTCTGGAGCACGTCCATTTCGGCCGCCGAAAGCTGGTCCCAGCCCTTCACGCTGCTTGTCTCCTGTCCCGGACGAGCCGCCGGGTGGGTTTGGATGCTAGGACGGTGACTTTAGCCGGGCAAGACTGATCTTCGGCCAATCCGAGGCCGAAGGAGGGGCGCAGTCTTGCCGAAGACCGCACAAAGGAGAACCTAGGACCGACTCAGAGCGTGTGGGTGCGGTCGCCGACCCGGAAGCCGACGGCCTCCCAGTACAGCCCCTTCTGGAAGCCGATCACCTTGAACAGCTCGCCCATTTCGTGTTCCGCCACGAGCCGCTGCGCCGCCACCTGCGCGCGCACGTCGAGCGCCGCCATCCGTTCCACGATGCCGCAGTTGATCAGGAAGCGGCCTTGCGTCGCATAGCCCAGCGTCGGCAGCCCGGCCTCCTGCGCCGCCACGGCGATGCCGGTGAAGTCGACGTGGGCGGTGATGTCCTTTTCGCCCGGCGACTCCAGCGGGTTCGGGTCGGCCAGGTGGCCGCGATGGCACATGAGGGTGCCCATGTGGCGTTGCGCGTGGTAGTACTCGGCTTCGGGGAAGCCGTAGTCGATGAAGAACGCGGCGCCGGCCGCCATGCGCTCGCCCAGCGTGCGCACGAAGGCCTGCGCCTGGTGGTGCACTTCGGTCAGGTAGTCGTGCGTGCCGACCGGTTCGACCGGCGGGCGCAGGTGGGTCAGGACGTCGGACCAGGCGAGACGGCCGTCCTGGAGCGTCACGCCGCGTTCGTGCCAGTGCGAGTTCTTGCGAGCAAGCAGCTTCACCGGCATCGCATCCAGCACTTCGTTGCCGACGACGACGCCGCCCAGGCTGTCGGGCAGTTCGCTCGCCCACTGCACCTTGCCGGCGAACGCAGCAAGCGCCTCCCGTTGGCGTTCGCGCAAGGCGGCGGACAGCTCCACGATCGTGTAGCGCTGCACGCGCGGGCCCAGCACGGACAGCAGCTCGCGCGCCAACGCACCCGAGCCCGCCCCGAATTCCCAGACCTCCGTGGTGCCCGTGCGCTGCAAGGCCTCGTCCACCTGCACGGCCAGCGACTGGCCGAACAGCGGGCTCATCTCGGGCGCCGTCGCGAAGTCGCTGCCGGAGCCCGGCATGGTGCCGAACTTGCGCGAGGTGTTGGCGTAATAGCCGAGCCCGGGCGCGTACAGCGCCAGGGCCATGTAGCGGTCGAACGGCAGCCAGCCGCCGCTGCGCGCGACCTGCTCGGAGACCAGCTTCTGGAGCGCGCTGGTTACACTGGACGAATGCATTTCCACCGCCCGATTGTCCGCCAATGACAGGCACCGCAGGCCGCACTGTGCTGGTCACCGGCGGCGCGCGCCGGCTCGGCCGCGCCATCGCGCTGGACCTGGCTGGGGCCGGCTGGCAGGTGGCGGTGCACTATCGCGGCTCCGCGGGCGAGGCACGCCAGACGGCCGCGGAGTGCGCGGCGCACGCGCCGGCCGACGCCTTCCAGGCCGACCTGGCCGACGAAGCGCAGGTCCGCGCGCTGTTGCCCGCCGTCGTGCAGCGCTTCGGCCGCGTGGACGCGGTGGTGAACAACGCGTCGGTCTTCCAGCACGATGACGCCCGCAGCTTCAGCAGCGCCTCGCTCACGGCCCACATGCTCGCCAACACCGCGGCGCCGATCCTGCTGGCGCAGGCCCTGGCGCAGCACCTGGAGCAGCGCGACGCGAACGGCGCGGTGGTGAACCTGCTGGACCAGAAGCTGTGGAACCCCAATCCGGATTTCCTGAGCTACACCTTGTCCAAGGCGGCGCTGGAGGCGGCGACGACGCTGCTGGCGCAAGGTCTGGCGCCGCGCCTGCGCGTGGTCGGCGTCGCGCCGGGGCTCACGCTCACCAGCCACATGCTGGCGCAGGAAGCCTTCGAGGAGCTGCACAAGCTGTCGCCGCTGGGCCGCTCGTCGACGCCGGAGGATGTCGCGCACACGGTGCGCTTCGCGCTGGAAAACAGTTCCATCACGGGCACGACGCTGCTCGTGGACGGCGGCCAGCACCTGATGAAGTTCGAGCGCGATTTTTCGCTGATGCAGCCATGACCAGTGCCGGGACCCAGATCCTCACGCTCGAAGGACTGCGCTTCGATGCCAGCCTGGGCATCCTGGAGCAGGAGAAGACGGCGCCGCAGCCGATCCGCGTCGATGCGGAACTGAACCTCGGCACCCAGCCCCTGCTCCCGAGCGACGACGAGATCCTGCACGTGCTGGACTACCGCAAGGTCCGCCGCATCATCATCGAGGAGTGCACCGCGGTGCACGTGAACCTGCTGGAGACGCTGATCGGCAAGCTGGCCCACCGCCTGATGCAGCTGCCCGGCGTGCTGGGCGTGCGCGTGCGCATCGCCAAGCTGGAGATCTTCGACGACTGCGAGGTCGCGATCCGGGTCGAGACGGGGCAGTGGTGAGCGCGTTAAGAAAACGCTAAGGCCGGCCTTCGACCATCGGTGACCAAAGGAGTCACCCATGGTCATTTCCCTCCCGCGCGGCGCGTTCGCCGCCCTGGCCCTGTCCCTGGCCGCCACCGCGCAGGCCGGCACGCCCGCCGAACTCGCTGCGGCCTACGCCGCGCAGGCCGGCGCGCCTGCCTCCGCCGAACGCGGCAAGGCCTTCTTCGCCACCCGCCACGGCCGCGAATGGTCCTGCGCTTCGTGCCATGGCGCGCCACCGACCGATCCAGGCAGGCACGCCGCCACCGGCCGTTCGATCGCGCCGCTGGCACCGGCCTTCCATCCCCAGCGCTTCACCGACGCGGCGAAGGCGGACAAATGGTTCCGGCGCAACTGCAACGACGTCGTCGGCCGCGAATGCACCCCCGGCGAGAAGGCCGACGTGCTGGCCTGGTTGATGACGCTCAAGCCCTGAGGCCGCCATGGATGCCAGACTGACTTGCCGGACCGCCTCCGGCGCCATCCTCGTGCTGCTGGCCGCCGCGCCGGCCTGGGCCGAGGGTGACCGCCGGGCGGCCGCCGTGCCCCTGCTGCCCCGGTACCAAACGGAATGCGCCGCCTGCCACATCGCCTATCCCCCCGGAATGCTGCCCCCCGCTTCCTGGGAGCGGCTGATGCGCGACTTGCCGCGGCATTTCGGAACCGACGCTTCGCTCGATGCCGCCGCCGTGGGCGAGCTCTCGCAATGGCTTACCGCCCATGCAGGAACGTACCGCCGGGTGCGCGAAGAGCCGCCGCAGGACCGCATCACGCGCTCGGCCTGGTTCCAGCGCAAGCACGACGAGGTACCGGCCTCCACGTGGAAGCTGCCCGCCGTGAGGAGCCCCGCCAATTGCGCGGCCTGCCACACCACCGCCGAACAGGGAGTCTTCGATGAACATCGCGTCCGCATCCCGCGCTGAAAGGCGCCCCGCGCTCGTGTGGGACCTGCCCACGCGCGTCTTCCACTGGCTGCTTGCCGCCAGCTTCGCCATCGCCTGGCTCAGCGCGGAAAGCGAGCGCTGGCAGCTGCTGCACATCACGGCGGGCTACACCGTCGCGGGCCTGGTGGCCTTCCGCCTCGTCTGGGGCGTCATCGGCACGCGGCATGCGCGGTTCGCCGGTTTCGTGCGCGGGCCGCGCGCCGTCTTCGCGTACCTGCGCTCGCTCGCGCGGGGGCGGCCCGAACACCATGCCGGGCACAACCCCGCCGGTGCGGTCGCCATCGTCGGTTTGCTGGCGCTGGCCGCACTCACCACCGCCACCGGATGGGCGAACCTCAATGAGCTGGGCGGGCACTGGGTCGGGGAAGTACACGAGGCGTTCGCGAGCACCATGCTGGGCCTGGTGGTGGCGCACGTCGCGGCGGTGATCGTGAGCAGCCGCCTGCACCGCGAGAACCTCGTCGCGTCCATGGTCCATGGGCGCAAGCCGGTGCCCGCCACGGAGGGCATCCGCAGGCCCTGGCGCATCGTCGGCGTCCTGCTGCTGGCCGCGGTGCTGGGCTTCTGGTACGTGCAATGGCAAGCGGCACCGGGCGCGCATGCAGCGGCAGCGGCCGGCCGGGCCGACCCGGACGACTGAGGCCATGCGCATCCTCCTCGCCGAAGACGACCCCTTGCTGGGCGACGGCCTGCAGTCCGGGCTGCGCCAGCTCGGCTTCGCGCTGGATTGGGTGCGCGACGGCGATGCGGCCGCGCGCGAACTGCGCAGCGGCGCCTACGCCGCCGCGGTGCTGGACCTGGGCCTGCCGCAACGGGACGGCTGGGACGTGCTGGCGCAGGTGCGCTCCGCCGGCGTGCGCGTGCCGATCCTGGTGCTGACGGCGCGCGACGCCGTCCCGGACCGCATCCGCGGGCTCGACCTGGGCGCGGACGACTACGTCGTGAAACCGGTCGACCTGCACGAGCTGGCGGCGCGCCTGCGCGCGCTGGTGCGTCGCGCCCATGGGCAGCCCGCCGAAGTGCTGCGCGTCCAGGACCTGGAGCTGGATCCCGCCGCCCGGACCCTGCGCCGCGCCGGCGCGCCGGTACCGTTGCAGGCCCGCGAGTTCGACCTCCTGCACGCCCTGATGCTCAACGCGGGGCGCATCCTCACGCGGGAACAGCTGGAGCAGCACCTGTACTCGTGGGGTCGCGAGGTGGACAGCAATGCCATCGAGGTGCATGTCCACCACCTGCGGCGCAAGCTGGGCGCCCACCGCATCCACACCGTGCGCGGCGTCGGCTACATGCTGCAGCAGGAGGCGTCGCAATGAGACGGCAGCCCGTCTCGCTGCAGGCCCGGCTGCTGGCGCTGGTGGCGGGCACGGCGGCCTGCGTGTGGCTGGCGACCGCGGCGCTCACGTGGGTCGATGCGCGGCACGAACTGGATGAACTGCTCGATGCGCACCTCGCGCAGGCCGCCGCCCTGCTGGTGGCGCAGCAGCTCCGCGGCGAGGAAGACGAACGGATCGACGCGCCGGTCCTGCACCGTTACGCGACCAGGGCGGCGGTGCAGGTTTTCCATGAAGGCCGGCTCGCGCTGCGCTCCGCCAATGCGCCCGCCACGCCCCTGGTGGCGGGCGGCGCAGGCGCGGCGCAGGGCTTCCATACGGTCACGCTCGGGGGGGAACCCTGGCGCGTCTTCGCGGCGCGCGGCGCGGAGCAGGACGTGCAGGTCTTCGTCGGCGAGCGCGCAAGCTCGCGCGCCTCCATTCTCCGAGCCATCCTGCGCGGGACCGTGTGGCCCCTGGCGGTGGCCATTCCCCTGCTGCTCCTCACCTCCTGGCTGGCCGTGCGGCTGGGCCTGCGGCCGCTGCGCGCCGCCGGGAGGAGCGTGGCACGACGCGATCCGCGCGAGTTGCGGCCGCTGGAAACGGATCAGGCGCCCCCGGAAGTGCGGGCGCTGCTGGATCCCCTCAATGTCCTGTTCGCGCGCATCGCCGACCTGATGGAGCGGGAGCGCCGCTTCACGGGCGACGCCGCGCACGAACTCCGGACGCCGCTCGCGGCGATCCGCGCGCAGGCCCAGGTGGCGCTGGGCGCCACCGACGACGGGCAGCGCCGGCATGCCTTGCAGGCGACGCTCGCGGGCTGCGACCGGGCCACGCGGCTGGTGGAGCAGTTGCTGGTGCTGTCGCGCCTGGAGGCGGGGCCCACGAATGCGGCGCGACCGGTCGACCTGGTGCAGGTGGTCCGCGGCGTCGTGGCGGAGCTCGCCCCGGCCAGCCTGGCGCGCCGGCAACGGCTTGCGTTCGAGGCCGGCACGGACGCAACGGTGCTGGGAGACGAGACGCTCCTGGCGGTGCTCGCGCGCAACGCCATCGACAACGCGATCCGCTACAGCCCGGTTGGCGCCCGCATCCTCGTCCGGGTCACGACGCCCGGCGACGAAGTGGAACTGCGCGTGGAGGACAGCGGCCCCGGCCTGTCCGCGCCCCAGCTGCGGCGGCTGGGCGAGCGCTTCTTCCGTGTCGAGGGCACCGGCGAGAGCGGAAGCGGCCTGGGCTGGTCGATCCTGCAGCGCATCGCGGCGGCCCACGGCGGCAGCGCGCGCGCACAGGCCTCCGCGGACCTGGGCGGGCTGGACGTGCAGGTGCGCCTGCCGCGGGCGGCACCGAAGGCGGGGTAAGGGGCAGGCGGCGCAGCCCACTGCGCCTATGCCTCCCTCCGCCGGGCCCCGCCATACTGCCCGCATGCGCTTCCTGCCCCTCGCCGTCCTGATCACGTGCATCCTGGCGACCGCCGGCTGCACCATCCCGTTCACGCCCGGCGATGCCAAGCCTGCCGTCTATACGCCGTATCCGAGCGGTGCGGCGAGCGGTTCGAGCATGCCCTGAACGGGACGCGCGACTCCTCGCCTGCGCACGCAGCTTCACGCGACGGCGATCGGGATGGTCCGGCGTCGCGCTGGCCGCCGGATGTCGCCCGTGATCTCCTCCAGCCGCAGGCCGGTGAGCTTCCGCAGGATGCCGGCGAGGATCGCCACGTTGTAGCGGTATTCGTTCTCGCACGATTGCGCGAAGTGTTCGTCCTGCAGGTACATGCAGCCGCCCTTGCAGAGCTGCACGACAGGGCAGTGCCAGCAGCATTCGCGCAGGGACCAGTGGGTGGCGGTGTCCAGCCGGACGTCGTCCATGGCCGCGACGTGCCCCAGGCGATGGCGGCCGCGGGCGCCGGTGTTCTGGCAGGTCATCACGTTGCCCTGCAGGTCCACCGCGAGCCGCTGCGGATCGTCCATGGCGCATTTCTGGCCGACGGCCGCTGCCGGCCGGCGGGTGCGCAGCGCAGCGATGAAGTCCGCGGCCTTCTCGCGGATGCTCGCGTACTCCAGCGCCACGCCGGAGACGAAGCCCTCCACCACGCTGGCGTGCAGCCGCGCGTAGTCCGCCTCGGACCAGCGGCCGGAGCCCGTGACCGCCTGGTCGTCGTAAGTAGAGACCACGCCCTCCGTTTCCAGCGGGAGCTGCGGATCGCCGAAGCGGGCGCGCAGCCACGAGGCCGTTTCCGCGATGTCGGCGTTGGCCCCGGTCAGCACGACGTTGACGGCCACGCGCCCCTGGTCGCCGCCGCGCCGGCGGACCAGTTCGCGCAGCCAGTGGGCGGTGCGCGGCGCGTCCAGCGGATCGGCACCGCGCAGGTGCTGCCCCGGGCCGTCGTGGGAGATCGCGACCCGCAGGTCCCAGCGCGCGATGAACGCCAGGACCTCCTCGTCCAGCAGGCTGCCGTTGGTGCACAGGAACAGTTGCGCGGCGGGAAAGCGCCAGCGCAGGTCCGGCACCAGCACCTCGAGCTTGGCGAAGTACAGCAGCGGCTCGCCGCCCCAGAATTCGATGCGGCCGGGTGTTCCTTGCAGCCAGCCGGCGAGACCGGCGAGGAAGGCGTGAGCGTCCGCGGTGCGCGTCACGCTCGCCTCCTGCACCGAGGACGCCTGGCTGCAATAGCTGCACGCGTAGTTGCAGCGCAGGCCCAGCTGGATCTTCAGCGTGCGGACCTCGCGGGACTTCCAGCCCGGCGCGTCGGGCGACACGGCCTCGATGGGCTCGTACGGCACGCACTGCGCATCCGCCAGCAAGCGCGCACCGTCCTCGTCGGCCAGTTCGCTCGCATGCGGGCGGTAGTGCAGGCGCACCGGCGTTCCGTCCGGCGCGCGGCAATGCAGCACGTACGCCGGGTCGTTGGCCCAGGGCATCGCGTCACACGGGGAGGGCGGGCGCGGGCTTCCTGCGGCGCCGCGGCTCCGAGGGCGTGATGGCGATGCAGTCGGAGGACGTGGAGCCGTCGATCACGGCGCCGGCGGCGGGTCTGGTCCAGGCAATGTCGCTGGACTGGATCCCCCAGGTGAACGAGCGCCTCGCGGCCTGGGCCGCGGCTTTCTTCGAACGTGCGGTCTGCATCGTGCTTCCTTTCAGGTGAAGGGGTGGAGGAAGGCGGCGGGGCCGGCGCGCGCCACCCGCGCCGCCGCCTGGCGGAAGGCGGGAAGCCCGGCAGGCTCCATGCCGTACTGGAACCAGATGGGAATCAGCCCGGTCGCCAGCGCGCGCACGACGTGCAAGGGCGTGCGCCCCTGGTCGAGGGCCGCGCCGGGCGGAGTGAGATCGAATGCGTAGAGCGCGTGTCCCGCCTGTGCGAGGCGCGCACGCAGTGCGGGCCACGCCTTGGCAGCGCCGGGCCATGCGCCGCAGAAGCGCAACGACGGTGCGGCATCCGCATAGAAGTCGGAGCGCCGGAAGAAGCGCTGCGCCTGGTAGCAGCGATGGATGTCCGGCGGCGAGCGGACCGCCGACGCGCGTGCCAGCGGCGCCGCCGGCATCTGCGCCGCGTGCGCGACGCGGCCTTCGGCCTCGTCCAGTGCCTTGTGGAGGGCGGCCTCGGGCACGTAGTCGGCCGCTGCCGTGATCGCCGTGAAGGGCGGCTGGAGGCGTTGCGCGAAGACCGCGTAGACCGGCACCCATCCCGCCCCGATCTGCGCCACCGCGACGCGCAAGCCTGCGGCCTGCAGGTCGGCGATGCGGCGCCGGGCCGTGTCGGGCAGGCTCTCCGTGCGGACCAGCGGTGCGGCGGCACGCGCCAACCAGCCGCGGAGGAACGCGTCGCGCTCCAGCAGTTCGAGGGTGGCGCGGGACAGCGCCCCTTCCGCGTCGGTCCACGCTGCGACGCCGGACGTGCTGGCGTTGGCGCAGGCCTGCCGGCGCGCCCACGCGGGCAGCGCCGCGACCGGATGCAGGCACTCCGCCGGCACGTGGACCGCCTTGCCGCTTTCGGCGTGCAGGCCGGCGCGCCAGAGGTAGTCGCGCTGCGGTGAGAAAGGCCGCAGGCCGAAGCCGGCCTGCGCGTACTGGCGGTCGGCATGGGCCCAGAACCGGTGCGGGTCCAGTGTCCCCGGGATGTTCGCCGCCACGCCGCGGACATGCGGACCGAGCGTGCGCCAGCCCAGGCGCTCCCACGCTTCCGCCTCGGCCTTGCGCAGGGCCAGCACCGGGTCGCCGGAGCGGCCCAGTCCAGCGATCGAAGGGTCTTCTCGGCACGAGACGACGAAGGCGAAGGATGGAGCCGCCTGGTCGCAGCGGGGGAGCGGCGCGTGTGCGACGTCGAAATACTGCGCACCGGATGCGGCCTGTACCTCGCCGGCTTGTGGCGGAACGCCGATGACCAGGGAGGGCATGACGAGCCAGTGCGCTCGCGTCTCCCCACCCACCGGGCGCAGCGCCGCGGCGAGGGCAGCGAGGGCCGGCGCAGCCATGGTGTCCCCGCGCAGGATCGTGGCGACGCCCTGCGCCACCGCCATGAGCTGCGCGTTCTGCAGCGACAGCCCCGCTTCCACGTGCGCGAAGATGGTCGCGCGATTGCCGTACTTCCGCGCCGGCACGGCGACGTCGTGCACGGGCAGGACCAGGGCGGAGGCGAACCGCAGCACCCTCGGATCGACGAGCAGCCGCCAGGCGTCCTGCCAGTCACCTGGCCGGCGTTCGAAGCTGGCACCGCCCTCCACGTGGAAGCGCGCCTCATGCAGGCCTGCGGCAAGCGCCCCCGCCGGCGCGTCGCCAGGGAGATCCCTCAGCACGAAGACGAACCAGCGCATGCCATGCAGGTTGCCGCCCGAGGCGATCGTGCGATGCCAGCCGACCGCGGCACTGGACGCAGGGCGCGCCACCCCGTGCGCGGCCCAGAGGATGGCCGCCAGCGCCGCCACGCTGACCGGTGCGTTGGCGAAAGTGCGCACGCTCTCGCGCAGGACCAGCAGCCGCTGCAAGTGCATGGCCGCGGGCGTGGCCGCGCCATGGCCGCGTCCCGCCAGCAGCCTGGCATGCGCCAGTCCGGGCAGCCGCGGCAGTTCTTCCGGACCGGCAAGCTGCACGTGCAGGCCAGGCGCCTGTCCCAGCTCGGTCCAGCTCGCGAGTGCCTCCCCCGCCTCGACCAGCGCGCCTTCCGCGCACAGGCCGGCCAGGAATCCCTGCACCGCCGCGGGCTCCCAACTCCGCCCCAGCCTGGCGGCCACCTCCTTCCAGCGCAGGCGACCGTCGCACAGCTGCAGCACCTGCGCCGACAGCTCTCCCGGCGCCGTGATCCGCAGCGTCCGGCGGGGCAGCCGGCATTCGACGCCGTCGTCGCGCACGTTCCACTGCCCGAAGGCCAGCGGATAGTCTGCTGCGTGCGGCGTCGATCCGTCCACGTCAGCCCCGGCCGCCGAACAGGGTGGCGAAGATGCTCGCGTAGCCATCCGGCGGCAGCATGGGATTGCTGTTCACCTCCAGCCACCAGACCGTGCCCTCCGCGTCCACGACGCCATCGACGGCGAACAGCACCGGCACGGAAAAGCGCTTCTGCAGCTCCGCCCCCAGCACCGCGCCAATGCGGTCCAGGTCCGCGCGGGCGCCGGCCGGAAGATCCTCGAGCTGGTTGTCGGACCGCGAAACGAGTTCCTCGCTTTCGTAGGTGCGGCCATAGCGGAAGTCCAGCCACGCGCGGCGCCCGGCGGCCAGCACGTCTGCGAGCGCGAGGTCCTGGTAGGCGAGCGCATCCTGCAGGTGGGCGAACTCCGGTGCCCGGGACAGGTCGGCTTCCGGCAGGCCAAGGCGGCGCGCGACCAGGGTTCGCAGCGTGGAGAGCCCGTCTCCTGCCACCTGCGGCCGCGCCTGCCGGTGCGCGAAGAAAGGCTGCCGCCCCCAGAACCAGGCCTTCAGCGCGTCCCCCGCGATGAACTGCTCGGCGAACAGGCAGCCCTGCTGCTGCGTGCCGACCTGGTGTTCGGGCGGCGACCGCGCCGGCGCCCGGCCCGCGCGGTAAGGCCCCGTGATCTCGTAGCCGAAGGACCCCACCGAGCGCTTGAGGATGTAGTCGCCCTGCGGCGTCTCCGCCTCCCATTGCGCGGGCACCTGCAGGCCGGCGGCGGCGGCGAAGGCCTTGAAGACCAGCTTGTCGTCCGACAGGTCGTAGCGCAACAGCCCGTAGGGCAGCCAGCCGATGAAGCCGGTGGCGGCCTCGACCAGCTCCTGCGTGTGGAAGATGCGCCCCTCCCGGCGCGCCAGGAAGCGCGGCGAGAAATGGAAGTAGCGGTTGCGGCACCGGACCTCCAGCTCCCAGTTGCGCAGGTCCAGCCGGGTGTCGGCGTCCTCGGCGTCCGCCCAGGCCTTCACGGCGCGCATGTGGTTCAGCGTGATCGCGATGTACGACATGGCGGGCATGTTGGGGTCGCACTCCGCGGGCGTCACCGGAAAAATGCACGCCGTTCCTGTGTTCCGCAGCGGGCGCCCGGTGCCGGGCGCGAACTGCGCCGTGGTGCGAAAATGGCGGCCATGAGCGCCGTCTGGATCAGCCCCGAAGACACCCGTCCCGAGCAGGACCGCCGCATCGAGCGCGAGAACCACAAGCTCGAGAAGCGCCTGTGCCGCCTGGTGGGCCAGGCGATCGGCGACTACGGCATGATCGAGGCGGGCGACAAGGTCATGGTCTGCCTGTCCGGCGGCAAGGACAGCTACACGCTGCTGGACATCCTGCTGAAGCTGCAGCGGCGCGCGCCGGTGCACTTCGACATCGTCGCGGTCAACCTGGACCAGAAGCAGCCCGGCTTCCCCGGGCACGTGCTGCCCGCCTACCTGAAGTCCCTGGGCGTGCCTTTCCACATCGAGGAGCAGGACACCTACTCCATCGTCAAGGACAAGATCCCCGAGGGCAAGACCATGTGCAGCCTGTGCAGCCGGCTGCGCCGCGGCATCCTGTACCGGGTGGCCGACGAACTGGGCGCCACGAAGATCGCGCTGGGCCACCACCGCGACGACATGCTGCAGACGCTGTTCCTCAACATGTTCTTCGGCGGCAAGCTCAAGGGCATGCCGCCCAAGCTGGTGTCCGACGACGGCAGGCACGTCGTGATCCGGCCGCTCGCCTACGTGAACGAGAAGGACCTGGTGCGCTGGGCCGAGGTGCAGGCCTTCCCCATCATCCCCTGCACCCTGTGCGGCAGCCAGGAGAACCTGCAGCGCAAGCAGGTCGGCGCGCTGCTGAAGGAATGGGACCGCAAGTTCCCCGGCCGCCTGGACAACATGCTGCACGCGTTGCAGAACGTGGTGCCGTCCCACCTGGCCGATGCGTCCCTGTACGATTTCAAGGGCCTGCGCGCGACCGGCGTGGCCGACCCCGAAGGCGACCGCGCCTTCGACCACGAGGAATTCCCCGAACCGGCCGCGCTGCCGGCGCTGCAGGTCATCAAGATCTGACGCGCGGCGCATGCCGCGCCAGGAGGTTCACATGGCGCGTCTCGTCCGATTCGTTCTCGCCGCCGCCGCGGCCGCCCTGCTGCTGTCCGGATGCGCGGGCACCTACCTGCTGGACAACCAGGTCCAGTCCTTCTCGCAGATCGGGGCCCTCCCCGCCCAGCCGACCTTCCGCTTCGAGCGCTCGCTGTCCCAGCAGCACGACCCGGCGCAGCAGGCGCTGGAAGCGCTCGCCGACCCGGCGCTGTTCCGGGCCGGGTTGCGCCGCGACGACGCCGCGCCGCACTTCAGCGTGCAGGTGACCGCCCGCACCGAACAGGTGCTCTCGCCCTATGCCGACCCCTGGGGTCCGTGGGGAGGCTGGGGCGGCTGGAACGTCGGCTTCGGCGGCCCGCACGCGGCGGTCGGTTTCGGGGGTCCGTGGCCGCGGGCGGACTCGTTCTGGTTCCGGCGCGAAGTGAGCGTCGTCCTCCGCGAGCTGCCGTCCAACCAGGTGGTGTTCGAGACGCGCGCCGTCAACGACGGGCCGGTCCTGGACAACCGGGTCGTCCTGCCCGCCATGTTCGATGCGGCCATGCAGGGCTTCCCCAACCCGCCGCCGGGGCCGCGCCGGGTGGACATCCAGCTGGGCGCCAACCCCTGAGGGACCTGACGCCGGGTTTGGGTTCCGGCGCCGGCTCCCTACAATGGCCGGCATGGAAGCCACTCGCATCATTGCCGTGCGGCATGGCGAGACGGCCTGGAACGTGGACGCACGCATCCAGGGCCAGCTCGACATCCAGCTGAACGACACCGGGCGGTGGCAGGCGCGCCGCGTGGGGCAGGCGCTCGCCTCCGCGGACCTCTGCGCCATCTACTCCAGCGACCTCGGGCGCGCCCACGAGACGGCCCGTGCCATCGCGGAGGTCTCCGGCATCCCGGTGGTCGCGCACGCGGGCCTGCGCGAGCGGCGCTTCGGCATGTTCGAGGGCAAGACCTTCGACGAGATCCAGCAGAACTGGCCGGAGGACGCCCTCAACTGGAAGCGGCGCCTCCCCGAATGGCAGCCCCCCGAAGGCGGCGAGTCGCTGCTGCAGCTGCGCGAACGCGTGCAGCGCACGGTGTCCGACATGGCCGCGCGCCATTGCGGCGAGCAGATCGCCGTGGTGGCGCACGGCGGCGTGCTGGACGCCCTCTACCGCATCGCCACCGGGCAGGAAGTGAATTCGCCGCGCACCTGGCAACTGCCCAACGGCGCGATCAACCGGTTGCTGTGGACGCCCGAGGGCTTCACGCTGGTGGGGTGGTCGGACACGCAGCACCTGGAACATGCATCCTTCGACGAAAACACCTCTTTCTGAGGACCTGAAACGGCTGGTCGGCCAGCCCGTTTCCGCCATCGACACCCCGGCCCTTGTGGTCGACCTCGACGCCATGCAGCGCAACCTGGGCCGCATGGCGGAGTTCGCGCGCAAGCACGGGCTGCGCTGGCGGCCGCACGCCAAGATGCACAAGAGTTCGGCGATCGCGCGGCTGCAGCTGCAGGCCGGCGCCGTGGGCGTCTGCGTGCAGAAGACCGGCGAGGCCGAAGCCATGGCGGCGGGCGGCGTGCATGACATCTACATCAGCAACGAGGTGGTGGCGCCCGCCAAGCTGGCGCGCGTGGCGGACCTCGCGCACCAGCTCGCGGCCGAACGCGGGCAGCTGGCCATTGCCGTGGACAGCGCCGAGGGCGTGCGGCGGCTCGCGAACGCGATGAACGACCGGCGTGCCCGCAGCGGCCAGGGCGCGGTCATCGACGTCTTCGTCGAGATCGACGTGGGCCAGGGCCGCTGCGGCGTGCGCCCCGGCCGCATGGCGGTGGACCTCGCGCACGAGGTCCGCAAGCACCCGGCCCTGCGCTTCGCCGGCCTGCAGGCCTATCACGGCAAGGCGCAGCACCTGCGCACGCCGCAGGAGCGCCGCGACGCGATCGCGACGGCGGTGCAGGACGTCCAGTTCACGCGCAAGCTGATGGAGAAGGAAGGCCTGAAGCTGGGCCTGGTCACGGGCGCCGGCACCGGCAGCCTCGTGTGCGAGGCGGTGAGCGGCGCCTACGGCGAGCTGCAGGCGGGCTCCTTCCTGTTCATGGACGCCGACTACGCCGCCAACGAGCGCGACCCGGCCCAGCCCGCCTTCGAGCACGCGCTGTTCGTGAAGGCGCAGGTCATGAGCTCCGGCGTGCTGCACGCGGTGTGCGACGCGGGCCACAAGACCCACGCGATCGATTCCGGCCTGCCGAAGGTACTCGTGGCCGAACCCACCGGCGAGCTCGACTACCTCAATGGCGGCGACGAGCACGGCATCCTCAAGCCCGCGCGCGGCAACCAGCGCGTGCCGCGCCTGGACGAAACGGTCTGGCTGATCCCGGGCCACTGCGATCCCACCGTGAACCTGCACAACCACCTGATCGGCGTGGTAGGCGGGCTCCAGGGCGGACGGGTGGACAAGATCATCCGGGTTGATGCGCGTGGTGCCTTGACCTGACAACGACCAGAATGGGGGCATGCAACTGTCCCCCAGCCAGGTCATCGTCCTGGCGACTCCCGTCTTCTTCCTCCTGATCGGCGTCGAGTACGCCTGGGGCCGCAGTCGCGGCCGCGACACCTACCGGCTGAACGACGCCGTCAACAGCATCTCCCTGGGCATGTTGAGCCAGGTGAGCGCGGTGCTCACGCGCCTGTTCCGCATCGGCATCTACACCGCGATCTTTTCCTGGGTTTCGCTGTGGCACAACGATGCGTTCTGGCTGTCGCTGCCCGGGTGGCTGCTGGCGCTCCTCTTCTACGACCTCTGCTACTACTGGCTGCACCGTGCCGGCCATGAAGTCGCCGTGTTCTGGGCGGCCCACGTGGTGCACCACCAGAGCCAGGACTACAACCTCTCGACGGCCCTGCGCCAGACCAGCTCCGGCGCGCTGCTCGGGTGGATCTTCTACGTGCCGATGGCGCTCGCCGGCGTGCCGCCGCTGGTCTTCGGCGTCGTCGCCCTCATCGACCTGCTGTACCAGTTCTGGGTGCACACCGAGCACGTGGGCAAGCTGGGCTGGTTCGACCGCTGGTTCTGCTCGCCCTCCAACCACCGCGTGCACCACGCCGTCAACGACCGCTACCTCGATCGCAACTACGGCGGCATCCTGATCGTGTGGGACCGGATCTTCGGCAGCTTCATCGAGGAAGACGAGAAGTGCGTGTACGGCACGCGCGCGCCGCTGGAGAGCTGGGATCCCTTGTGGTCCAACTTCGAGGTGTACTGGGCGCTCGCCAGGGACAGCTGGCACGCGCGTTCCTGGGGCGACAAGCTGCGCGTGTGGGTCAAGCCGCCGGGGTGGCGGCCGGCGGACGTGGCGGAGCGTTTTCCGAAGACGCCGTTCACGCTGGAGAGCGTGACGCGCTTCCACCCGCCGATGGCGCCTGCCGTCGCATGGTTCGCGGGCCTGCAGTTCGCGGCGTTGCTGGCGGGCTCCTGCGCGTTCCTCTGGCATGCGGACCAGATGCCGCTGTCGCAATCCTTCGTGTGGCTCGCGGTGCTGACGGCCGCCCTGTGGGCCGTGGGCGCGGTGATGCAGGGACGCATCACGATGCTCGAGGTGCTGCTGGTCGAGGCGGCGGCGCTGGCGATGGCGACGTCCGCGGCAGGGTGGATCGATTTGCACCGCGTCTTCAAGCCGCTGGCCATGCTGCTGGCGATCGCGGTGGTCGCGGTGCGACCGGGCTGGCTGCGCACGGAGCGCGGCTTCGACCTGAAGCTGCTGGGCGCGCTGCTGTTCTGCCTGGCGGGCGACGTGTTCCTGATGCTGCCCGGGATGTTCATCCCTGGGCTGGCGAGCTTCCTCTGCGCTCACCTGTGCTACCTGGCCCTCTTCAAGCAGGGCCAGCGCTGGTTCCCCAGCGGCACGGCGCTCGCCGCGACGCTGGCCGCGGCCATGGGAATGGTTGCCCTCCTGTTCGCGAACCTCGGTCCGGTGCTGAAGGTTGCCGTGCCGATCTACGCGGTGGCGATCGCGCTGATGGCGGCGCAGGCCGTCGGGCGCGCGACGGTGCTGCGTGACGCCGGATCGGTCGGCGTGGCCGTCGGCGCGTGCTTCTTCATGCTGAGCGACACGCTGCTGGCGATCGACCGTTTCGCGGTGAAGCTGCCGATGGCGCCGTTCCTGGTGCTGGCGACGTATTACGTGGCGCAGGTGCTGATCGTGCACCATGCGCGCGTTGCGAGCGGTGGGGTTCGGGCTGCGCCGCTCACCGCCACCCTACCGGGGACGGAAACGCTGGCGGGCATTCGTAGGGTGGGGTGAGCAAAGCGAACCCCACCGCGCGCGCCGCGCGTCACCCCTCGAACAACCCACCCTCCGCCTGCGGCGGCACCACCCCCAGGTGCCGGTACGCCGCCATCGTCGCCACCCTTCCACGCGGCGTCCGCTGCAGGTAGCCCTGCTGGATCAGGTACGGCTCGATCACGTCCTCGATCGTGTCGCGCTCTTCCCCGATGGAAGCCGCGACGTTGTCCAGCCCCACCGGGCCGCCGTCGAAGCGGTGGATCACCGCCTCCAGCAGCTTGCGGTCCATGACGTCGAAGCCGAGCGGGTCGACGTCCAGCATCGTGAGCGCCTTCTGCGCGATCGCCTGGTCGATGCGGCCGGTGCCTTTCACGTCGGCGTAGTCGCGCACGCGCCGCAGCAGGCGGTTGGCGATGCGGGGCGTACCGCGCGAGCGGCGCGCGATCTCGGTGGCGCCTTCTTCGTCGATCGGCGCCTGGAGCAGCCCCGCGCTGCGGTGCACGATGCGCGTCAGTTCCTCCGCCGTGTAGAACTCCAGCCGCGCGACGATGCCGAAGCGGTCGCGCAGCGGGTTCGTCAGCATGCCGGCGCGCGTGGTCGCGCCCACCAGCGTGAAGGGCTGCAGGTCCAGCTTGATCGAGCGGGCCGCCGGGCCTTCGCCGATCATGATGTCGATCTGGTAGTCCTCCAGCGCCGGATAGAGGATTTCCTCCACCACCGGGGACAGCCGGTGGATCTCGTCGATGAACAGGACGTCGTTGCGTTCCAGGTTCGTGAGCAGCGCCGCCAGGTCCTTGGGCTTTTCCAGCACGGGGCCGGAGGTCGAGCGCAGGTTCACGCCCAGCTCGTTGGCGATGATGTGCGACAGCGTGGTCTTGCCCAGGCCCGGCGGGCCGAACAGCAGCACGTGGTCCAGCGCCTCGCCGCGCTTGCGTGCCGCGCCGATGAAGATCTCCAGCTGCTCGCGCGTCTTGGCCTGGCCGACGTATTCCTTCAGGCCCTTCGGGCGCAGCGCGCGCTCCAGCGCTTCCTCCTGCGGCGAGGCGGGGGCAGCCGACACCACGCGCTTGGGCGGAGGTACTTCGAAATCGTCCGTCTGGATCGCCATGGGGCCTTATCTTGCCAGCGCCTTCAGCGCCAGCTTGATGCCTTCGCTGACACCGACTTCCTTCGGCAGCGACTTCAGCGCAGCCTGCGCCTCCTTGTCGCTGTAGCCCAGGGCCACCAGCGCCTGCAGGATGTCGCCCTGCGCGTCGTCGACGACGTGGCCCGGGGCGATTCCGAGGTCGGCGCCGACCTTGCCCTTGAGTTCCAGCAGCAGGCGTTCGGCGGTCTTCTTGCCGATGCCGGGAATCTTCACGAGCCGGCTGGCGTCCTGCTGCGTGACGGCCTGGCCGATGTCGCCCACGCTCATGCCGCTCAGGACGGCGAGCGCCGTGCGCGGCCCCACGCCGGAGATCTTGATCAACTGGCGGAAGGCCTCGCGCTCGCCGGCCGACCCGAACCCGAACAGGATCTGCGCGTCCTCGCGCACGACGAAGTGCGTGAGCAGCGACACCTTCTCGCCCAGCCCGGGCAGGTTGTAGAACGTGCTCATGGGCACGTCGACCTCGTAGCCGACGCCCTGGCAGTCCACCAGCACCTGCGGCGGGTTCTTTTCGGCCAACGTCCCCGTCAATCTGCCTATCATTGCGGTCCCCCGAACGGGATTATCAGCTTGATTCTCCGCCACGCCTTCTCTCCCCTGAACAACACCCGCCTGATGCACCTGTGCGGGCCGATGGACGAACACCTCCGCACGATCGAGACGGGGCTGCAGGTGCGCATCTCCCACCGCGGCGAGCATTTCCGCGTCGAAGGCCCCAAGGCCAAGGCGGACCGCGCGCTGGACGTGCTGCAGGCCCTGTACGAAATGGCCGGCCGCAGCATCTCCCGGGAAAAGGTGCAATTGATGGTGGCCGGCGAGTCGGCCCCGCTGGTCGAGGACGACGACGGCTCCCTGGTGCTGCACACCCGCCGCACCGACCTCAAGGCGCGCACGCCCAACCAGAGCGTGTACCTGGAAAACATCGCCGACCACGACATCACCTTCGGCATCGGCCCCGCCGGCACCGGCAAGACCTACCTGGCCGTGGCCTGCGCCGTCGACGCCCTGGAACGCAGCACGGTGCAGCGCATCGTGCTGACGCGCCCCGCCGTGGAAGCCGGCGAGAAGCTGGGCTTCCTGCCCGGGGACCTGACGCAGAAGGTGGATCCGTACCTGCGGCCGCTGTACGACGCGCTGTACGACCTCATGGGCTTCGACCGCGTCACCAAGGCGTTCGAGCGCAATGCGCTGGAGATCGCGCCGCTGGCCTTCATGCGCGGGCGCACGCTGAACAACGCCTTCGTGATCCTGGACGAGGCGCAGAACACCACGCCGGAGCAGATGAAGATGTTCCTCACCCGCATCGGCTTCGGCAGCAAGGCGGTGGTGACGGGCGACGTGAGCCAGATCGACCTGCCCAAGGGCTCGCTGTCGGGGCTGATCGACGCCGAGCGTGTCCTCAAGCGCGTCAAGGGCATTGCCCACACCCGGTTCACGAGTGCGGACGTTGTGCGGCATCCTTTGGTAGCGCGGATCGTCGATGCCTATGACGCCGTGCGGAAGAAGGAAGCGTGACCCCGTCCCTGGACCTGTTGCTGCAATTCGCAAACTTCACCGGTGCGCCTGCGCACCGCAGGGTGCTCACGCCTGCGCGCGTCAAGCGCTGGATCGAGACCGCGCTGGACGGACCGGGCGAACTGGCCGTGCGCGTCGTCGGCGAGGAAGAGGGGCGCACGCTCAATCGCCAGTACCGCGCGAAGGACTACGCCACGAACATCCTGACCTTCCACTACGGCATGCACCCCGTGGTCCAGGCCGACCTGGTGCTGTGCGCGCCGGTGGTGGAGCGCGAGGCGAAGGAACAGGGCAAGGCGCTGGAGGCGCACTATGCGCACCTGCTGGTGCACGGGACGCTCCACGCCCAGGGCTACGACCACGAGACGGGCGAGCGGGATGCGCTGGAGATGGAGGCGCTGGAGATCCTGCTGCTGCGGATGCTGGGGTATCCGAACCCGTATTGACGCTGCACGGTGGGGTTCGCTTTCGCTCACCGCCACCCTACATTGATGTGTCCCCGTGGGGTGGCACGGCCGCAGGCCGTGGAAGGTGAGCGACAGCGAACCCCACCGCCACCGCCCCGCTAGCGCACGCTCATCGGAATCGTCACCGGCCCGTCATTCACCAGGTGCACCTGCATGTCCGCGGCGAACTCGCCGGTCTGCACCACCGGGTGCGCTTCGCGCGCCTTCGCGACGAAGTACTCGTAGAGCCTGCGTCCTTCGTCCGGCGGCGCCGCATTCGTGAAACTCGGGCGGTTGCCCCCGCTCGTGTCGGCGGCCAGCGTGAACTGGCTCACCAGCAGCAGCCCGCCGGCGATGTCCTGCACGCTGCGGTTCATCTTGCCGGCCTCGTCGCTGAAGATGCGCAGTTTCAGCAGCTTGGCGAGCAGCTTGTCGGCCTGCGCCTCCCCGTCGCCGCGCTCTGCGCAGACCAGCACCAGCAGGCCCTGCGCGATGGCGCCGATCGTCTCGTGGGCCACCACCACCTTCGCTTCGCGCACACGCTGCACCACGGCCAGCATCAGATCGGGTCCTTCGGGTCGTCGAAATGCGCTTCCACGTCGCTGGGGAGCAGCTGGATCGTCGCGCGCAGTCCTGGCACCGCGCTCATGAGCGCCTGTTCCACCGAGCCCCGCAAGGCGGCCGCGCGGCCCAGGGTCCAGTTCGCCGGCATGTGCATGTGCAGGTCCACGAAGCGCCGCTGCCCCGAGCGCCGCGTCGAGACGTGGTCGAAGCGGATGGTGGGATGGCGGAACTGCTCGAGGGTCTTGTCGATCTCCTCGAGCACTTCAGGCTCCAGTGCCCGGTCCATCAGGCCTTCGCTGGATTTCCAGACCAGGTGCACGCCTTCGCGGACGATGTTGGCGGCGACCAGCAGCGCGACGACCGGGTCCAGCCACAGCCAGCCCGTCGCGGCCACGAGGCCGACGCCGACGACGACCCCCACCGAGGTCCACACGTCCGTCATCAGGTGGCGCGCATCGCCTTCCAACGCCATGGAGCGGTGCGCGCGGCCGGACTGGAACATGAGCCACGCCAGTCCGCCGTTCAGCGCGGAACTCACGACCGACAGCGCCAGGCCCAGCCCGACCTGCTCCAGCGGCTGCGGCGTGCGCAGGCGCTGCACCGCCGTCCAGGCGATGGCGGCAGCCGCGACGATGATCATCAGGCCCTCGAAGCCGGCGGAGAAGTATTCCGCCTTGTGGTGCCCGTAGGGATGGCCCTCGTCGGCCGGCCGGGCGGCGATCCTCACCATCACCAGCGCGAAGATGGCGCTCACCAGGTTGACGAGCCCCTCCATCGCATCGGACAGCAGGCCCACCGAGCCGGTCAGCCACCAGGCGAGCGTCTTGAGGGCGATGGTGGCCACCGCGACGGCGATGGACCAGCGCAGCAGCACCGCAGGCGGGATGCGCTGCGCGGAGGAAACCAGGGACATGGCCCCGATTGTGCCGGGGTCCTAGTGCGGCCGGCCGGGATAGATCATGAGGGCCGGTTCGACTTGCGCAAGAAAGACGAAGTCTCGATCGTTGTGCACCAGCAGCGCGCCGTGTTCCAGGGCCAGTGCGGCGATCAGGCAATCCGTGGTCTTGCGGATCGTGAAGCCGGCGCGGCGCGCGCGCCGATAGAGCTGGGCCGCGATTTCGTAGGTGGACAGCTCGCGCGGTTCCAGCACGAGCAGGGCGGACAGCATGGAGCGGATCCGCTCGTAGACGTCGTCGTTGGTCGTTCCTTGTAGCACTTCCTGGAAAACAAGGCCGGTGACGGCGAACTCCTCGTCGTCGCGCATCTCCACGAAGCGCGTCGCATCGGTGTCCGCTCCGCGCACGATGTCGATCCAGACGGATGAATCGACCAGCAGCATCAGGGCTTCCGCTTCTTCGTCGCCTTGGCTGCGGGCGGAGGGACGGGAGCCGGCGGCGAGACCCGATAGGAAGCGCGCGGCTGCTCGACCCGGTTCTTGCCGAATTCCTCCGGCGAGGAGGCCTTGGGATCATAGGTGGGGTCGATTCCACCGATGCCGTAGAAGTCCCGGAACCTCGGCCGCCTTGCGCGCGCGACCAGGTCCCGCAACGCCCGGTCCACGGCCTCGCGCTTCGTGCGCGCACCCGACACCTTCATCGCCTGGGCGATGAGTTCTTCGTCGATGTCGATGTTGGTGAGCATGACGTTCATTGTATATGTAATGTACAAGAATGCCACCTCAGGTGCATCCCGGTCGACGAATGGTGCCCGGCTGCCTACGATGGCGCGCCACCCTGGAGGATCCCCATGCCCACCCGCTCCCGCCTGCTCCTCGTCGCCGCTGCCGGCTCCCTCGTGCTCGCCACCGGCGCCCTCTACGCCCAGGCCTCCGGCCTCACCCGCACCCTCGTCGGCAAAGCCGACGTGTCCGTGCCCGGCCGCGAGGCCGTGGTCGCGCGCGTCGAGGTCGCCCCCGGCGCGCGGGCCGGCCGCCATACCCATCCCGGGGACGAGATCAGCTACGTGCTGGAAGGCGAAAGCGAACTGCTGGTCGACGGCCAGCCGCCGCGCATCGTGAAGGCTGGCGAATCGTTCGTGATCCCGGCCGGCGTGGTGCACGACGCCCACAACGCCGGTACGGTGCCGACGAAGCTGGTGGGCGTGTACGTGGTGGAAAAGGGCAAGCCGCTGGCGAGCCCGGCGCCTTGAGACCCCGCGTCATTCCCGCGGAGGCGGGAATCCGGGGGCATTGGAACTGCGCGCGCGGCGCGCAGCCAGGGAGCCCTGGGTCCCCGTCTGCGCGGGGACGACGGGGGGTTCAGCCCAGCGTGACGCGGGCGAACTTGCGCTTGCCCACCTGCACGACGTAGGTGCCGGCGCCAAGCTTCAGGCCCTTGTCGCTCACGGTGCTGGAGTCCACGCGCACGCCGCCGCCTTCCAGCAGGCGGTTGGCCTCGCTGGTGGAAGGCGCGAGCCCCGCCTGCTTCAGCAACTGCGCGATGCCCAGGGGCGCGCCGGACAGCGTCACCTCGGGAATCGCGTCGGGCACGCCGCCCTTGCTGCGGTTCACGAAGTCCTGTTCCGCCGCATCGGCCGCGGCGGCATCGTGGAAGCGCGCGGTGATCTCCTTGGCGAGCATCACCTTGGCGTCGCGCGGATTGCGGCCGCCTTCCACTTCCTCCTTCAGCTTCGCGATGTCCGCGGCGCTGCGGAAGCTGAGAAGCGTGAACCAGCGCCACATCAGCGTGTCGGAAATCGACATGACCTTGGCGAACATGCTGTTCGGCTCCTCGGTCACGCCGATGTAGTTGTTCTTGCTCTTGGACATCTTCTCGACGCCGTCGAGGCCTTCCAGCAGCGGCATGGTCAGGATGCACTGCGGCTCCTGCCCGTACTCCTGCTGGAGGTGCCGTCCCATGAGCAGGTTGAACTTCTGGTCGGTGCCACCCAGTTCCAGGTCGGACTTGAGCGCCACCGAGTCGTAGCCCTGCATCAGCGGGTACAGGAACTCGTGGATCGAGATCGGCGTGCCGGCCTTGAAGCGGTCGTGGAAGTCGTTGCGTTCCATCATCCGCGCCACCGTGTACTTGGCGGCCAGCGTGATCATGCCGCGGGCGCCCAGCGGGTCGCTCCACTCCGAGTTGTAGCGAAGCTCCGTGCGCGCCGGATCCAGGATCTTGTCGGCCTGGGCGCGGTAGGTCTCCGCGTTGGTCTTGATCTGTCCGGCCGTCAGCGGCGGGCGCGTCGTGTTGCGCCCGGACGGGTCGCCGATCATCGAGGTGAAGTCGCCGATCAGGAAGATCACCTGGTGCCCCAGGTCCTGGAGCTGGCGCATCTTGTTCAGGACCACGGTATGGCCGATGTGGATGTCCGGCGCCGTCGGGTCCAGTCCCAGCTTGATGCGCAGGGGCACGCCGGTGGCCTCCGAACGGGCCAGCTTCTGCTCCCAGTCCTCCCGCGGAATCAGCTCCTCGGCCCCGCGCAGGCTGACCGCCATCGCCTCCCGGACACGGTCCGTGACCGGGAATTTTTTTGTAACAAGCTCTTGATTCATAAGGGGTTTTACCGGGACGCGGTCAGCTCGGCTGGCTAAAATGCGCTTCGTTTTGTGCCTGCCGATTCTAGTTGCGGCAGTGTTTCCCGCCCCTCGCGCCATCGGCGCAACGCGCCAGAGCGCGCAGGGCACCCCCTGACCGGCCCGTAGGACATGGCCGGCAGGAGAGATAAGGACAATCAGTGAAGCAAACTTGGTGGACCCACGGGGAGAAGTTCGTGTCCCGCGCGGCGCACGTGCTGGAACACCATCCCCGCCAGGTCACGGCGCTGGTCGCCGCCCTGATGCTGACTGCCGGCGGCGGCGCGTTCGCCGTGGCCTCCCTCGGCCCGGATGCGGCCGCATTGCCCGTGCGCGAGGTGCTCGAGACGGTCGATCCGCTGCCCCTCGCCGAACAGAGCGAGGCGCTCGACGCGCACCACTTCAGCCTGTACAGCGCCGACCAGGTCCGCCCCACGGACACGGCCGAAGCGCTGCTTGCGCGCCTGGGCGTGAACGACCCGGCTGCCGCGACCTTCCTGCGCCAGGACCCGCTGGCCCGCGCCCAGGTGCTGGGCACTGCCGGCCGCACGGTCAACGCCGAGGCCAGCGACAGCCGCAACCTGCTGCGTCTGAAGGTGCGCTGGGCCGGCGACGACCGCAATTTCCAGCGCCTGGTGATCGAGCGCCTGGCGGACGGCAAGTTCGCCAGCCGCATCGAGACCGCGCCGCTGCAGGCGTCGCTGCGCATCGGCAGCGGCACCATTCGCTCCTCGCTGTTCCAGGCGGTGGACGAAGCCGGCATCCCCGATGCGGTGACCAGCCAGCTCGTGGACATCTACGGCGGCGAGATCGATTTCCACCGCAACCTGCGCGCCGGCGACCGCTTCTCGGTCGTCTACGAGACGCTGGAGGCGGACGGCGAGGCCATGCGCACCGGCCGCGTCGTGTCGGCGCAGTTCGTCAACGCCGGCCGTACCCTGGAAGCCCTGTGGTTCCAGGAGCCGAACCAGCGCGGCGGCTACTTCGACTTCCAGGGCCGCAGCCTGGAGCGAGCCTTCCTGGCTGCGCCGCTGAAGGTCACGCGCGTCACCAGCGGCTTCTCGCTGCGCTTCCATCCGATCCTCCACAGCTGGCGCGCCCACACGGGCGTGGACTACGGCGCCCCCGCCGGCACGCCGGTGCGCACGATCGGCGACGGCCGCGTGAAGTTCGCCGGTGTCCAGAACGGCTACGGCAACGTGATCGAGATCGACCACGGCAAGGGCGACACCACGCTGTATGCGCACCTGAGCCGCGTCCTCGTGCACGTCGGCCAGCTGGTGCAGCGCGGCCAGGACGTCGGCGCCGTGGGCTCCACGGGCTGGGCCACCGGCCCGCACCTGCACTTCGAATTCCGCGAGAACGGCCAGCCGCACGACCCGCTCGAGGTCGCCCGCCGCCAGGGCCCCCTCCTGGAACTGACGCAGCAGGCGCGCGCCGACTTCGACAAGCTGGCCAGCGCCATGCGCAGCCAGCTGGCGATGGCCGCCGCGGTCAACCTGGTCGCGTCCGCGCGCTGATCGCCCTCCGCCCCGGGGCGCTAGGATGCATCCCATGGCGGAACTGTTCCTGGGACTGATGTCCGGCACCTCGATGGACGGGGTGGACGGCGTCATCGCCGATTTCTCCTCCGGCGTCCGCGTGCTGCAGCATGCCAGCGCGCCCTTCGACGATGCGCTGCGTTCGGAGCTGATGGCGCTCAATGCCGTCGGCGCCGACGAACTGCATCGCGGCTGGCTGGCCGGAAATGCGCTGATGCGGGTCTATGCGCGGGTGGTGCAGGACCTGCTGGCCGGGGCGGGCCTGGCCGCCAGCGCCATCAGCGCGATTGGGGCCCACGGCCAGACGGTGCGGCACCGGCCGCAGCAGTTCGACGGCACCGGCTACACGATCCAGCTCGCCCAGCCCGCCCTGCTCGCGGAGCGCACCGGCATCCGCGTGGTGGCGGACTTCCGCAGCCGCGATGTCGCGGCCGGCGGCCAGGGCGCGCCGCTCGCGCCCTTCTTCCACCAGGCCGTGTTCGCGCACGCGGGCCAGACCGTCGGCGTCCTGAACATCGGCGGCATCTCCAACCTCACCGTGCTGCGGGCCGATGGCGGCATGCAGGGATTCGACTGCGGCCCCGGCAACGCGCTCATGGACGCCTGGTGCCTGCAGCACACAGGTAAGGCGTACGACGACGACGGCCGCTGGGCGGCCACCGGCCAGGTGCTCACGGACCTGCTCGCGGCCCTGCTGGCCGAGCCCTATTTCGCGCAATCACCGCCCAAGAGCACCGGTCGGGACCTGTTCAACCGGCCCTGGCTGGACGCGCACCTGCAGCGCTTCGCCGGCGCCGCGCCGGCCGACGTGCAGGCAACGCTCACGGAACTCACGGCCCGCGCCTGCGCCGGTGACGTGCAGCGCCATGCGCCTGGCCTGGCGAAGCTGATCGTCTGCGGAGGGGGCGCACTCAACGGCCACCTGATGGGCCGGCTGCAGGCCCTCCTGCCGCAGGCGCGGGTCGTCTCGAGCGCGGTGGAAGGCCTGCCGCCCCTGCAGGTGGAAGCCGCCGCCTTCGCCTGGCTGGCCATGAAGTGCGTGCGCGGCGAAAAGCTGGACCTCCAAAGCACCACGGGCGCCCGAGGCGCCCGTGTGCTGGGGGGAATCTATCCCGCTTGAATGATCCGTAGGGTGGCGGTGAGCCGAAGGCGAACCCCACCGATACGGCTTACGCCGAGAAGCTCGACCCGCACCCGCAGGTGGTCGTGGCGTTCGGGTTCTTGATCACGAACTGCGCGCCCTGCAGGTCTTCCTTGTAGTCGATCTCGGCGCCGACCAGGTACTGGTAGCTGGCCGCGTCGATCAGCAGCGAGACGCCGTTCTTGGTCATCACGGTGTCGTCGTCGTTGGCGATCTCGTCGAAGGTGAAGCCGTACTGGAAGCCGGAGCAGCCGCCGCCCTGCACGAAGACGCGCAGCTTCAGGTCGGGGTTGCCTTCTTCCGCGATCAGCTCGGCCACCTTGGCCGCGGCGCTGTCGGTGAACAGCAGCGGAGCGGGCATCTCGGTCGAAACTTCTTGGGCAACAGCGCTCATGGGCATTCTTTCCTCAGGTTGGACGCCATGTTAACGCGGCCCCGGAGGGCCGCACGGCTCAGGCGCTTTTTGCCGCCAGCTTCAGTAAGGGTTTTTCTTCCTCGCCGGCGGCGGCAGAGCCGACCAGCGGCTTCAACTGACCGGAGATGGTGGCGCCCTGGTGCATTTCCAGGGCCACGTAGGACACGTCGCCCTCGATCCGCGCCTTGGGCTGCAGTTCCAGCAGTTCGCGGGCGTGGACCGGGCCGCGCACGGTGCCATTGATGATCACGTGGTCCGCCTGGATGGCGCCCTGCACGATGGACGCCTCGGAGATCACCAGCAGGCTGCCCGCGTCCTCGGGGGCGGCCTGGATGTCACCGTAGACCTCGCCGTCGACCCGCAGGCCCTCGGTGAATTTCATGTTGCCTTCGATGCGCGTGCCTTGCGCGATCAGGCTCTTGATGGGCGGCTGCGACTTCTTGCCAAACATGGGATCTCCTCAACGAACGTTCAACGACAACGACTTTCCTACAACGATACATTCTGAACGGCCCGGCTGACCGTTCCCTCGACGATCCTCGCCGAGACGTTTTTCACGACAACCTGCGGCGGCAGGTCCACCATGCCTTCGAGGCGCCGGTATTGGCGGAATTGCAACGGCTGTCCGCCGCCGGGCAGCGGCATCACCCAGGGCTTGCCGTCCTGCGTGCCGGAGAAGCTCATCTCCAGGCGGCCGTGGAATTCGGGCGCGTTCTTCACCGGCTGGATCACCAGCACCTGCCACTTCAGCTGCGTGCCGCCCAGCACTTCGGCCTGCAGGCCGCGGATGGAGACGGCCTCGTTGCCGTTGACGGGGGCGAGCTTCTCGAAGAAGCCGAGGTCCTCGCGCAGCGACCGGTTCTCGGCCTCCAGCGTGCGGATCTGCGCGGTGAGGCGCTCCTGCGTGGCCCGTTCCACGGTGATGTCGCTGCCCGAGGTGTTCAGCAGCGACTGGATGCGGTCGCGCTCCTCGCGCACGGTCACGAGCTCCTCGCGGGTCCTGGCGAGTTCTTCCTTCGCGCCGTGGTCGACGCCGGCGATTTCCTTGCCCTTCTCGAAGGCCCACAGGCTGATCGCGCCGCAGAACCCCAGGACCACGGCCGCGACCGCCCATTGCAGCGGCCAGGGCATGGCGCTGCGCACCTTCATCCGCGGTGCGGTGATCGTCAGTCGTCGCCTGAGCAGCTTGAAGCGCATGGATGAGGATGCTGCCGAAACAGTGTGAACGCGGCAAGTCTTATTCTGTGCGGCTTTGTGTCGGATCAGACGCCGGGATGCGTAGTCGGGGTACTGCGCGCGACCACCGGCTGGCCACGCTGCCAGGAGCGTGTTCGCCTTGTGCAAATCAATTCGCGCGACGCGGCGATGCCATGAAAAAAGCCCGCCGAGGCGGGCTTCTTCGCAGGAAGGCAGGCGCTTAGCGCTTGCTGAACTGCTTGCGGCGGCGGGCGGAGTGCAGGCCGACCTTCTTCCGTTCCACTTCGCGGGCGTCGCGGGTCACGAAGCCGGCTGCGGACAGCTGGGGCTTCAGGGTCGCGTCGTAGTCGATCAGGGCGCGGGTGATGCCGTGGCGCACGGCGCCGGCCTGGCCGGATTCGCCGCCGCCGTGGACGTTGACCTGGATGTCGAAGGCTTCGACGTTGTTGGTCAGCACCAGCGGCTGCTTGGCGATCATGATCGAGGTCTGGCGGCCGAAGAACTCAGCGATGTCCTTGCCGTTGACCGTGATCTTGCCGGAGCCCTTCTTCAGGAAAACACGGGCCACGCTGCTCTTGCGGCGGCCGGTGCCGTTGTTCCATTCACCGATCATGCTCAGATCTCCAGGGGCTTCGGTTGCTGCGCGGTATGCGGATGCTCGGCGCCGCCGTAGACCTTCAGCTTCTTGATCATGGCGTAGCCCAGCGGGCCCTTGGGCAGCATGCCCTTCACGGCCTTCTCCAGGGCGCGGCCGGGATGCTTGGCCTGCATTTCCTTGAAGGTCTGCTGGCGGATGCCGCCGGGGTAGCCGGTGTGCCGGTAGTAGACCTTGTCGGTCTCCTTGGTGCCGGTGACACGCAGCTTGGATGCGTTGATGACGACGATGAAGTCGCCGGTGTCGACGTGAGGCGTGTAGATGGCCTTGTGCTTGCCGCGCAGTCGGAGGGCAGCTTCGCTGGCTACCCGGCCGAGCACCTTGTCGGTGGCGTCAATCACAAACCACTCGTGCTTCACGTCAGCGGGCTTGGCGCTGACAGTGGTGGTCATAAGACTCTCGAGTACGGTTTGGCGGGTCCTTTTCCTCGGTCGGTGTCCCTCTGGCGGGGACCTCTTAGGAGGTGAATTCGCTTCCGTCGCGGGACCCAAAGGCGCTACGGAACCCGGCATTATAGCGGGATCCTGCCGGTGGGGTTCGCTGACGCTCACCACCACCCTACGGCCCCGGCCCAAGGTGTAGGGTGGCGGTGAGGAAGCGAAGCGCCGAACCCCACCGATCCGCGTACCATCCACCCCCCATGTTCAGCTACCGCCACGGCTTCCACGCCGGCAACCACGCCGACGTCCTCAAACACATGGTGCTGGTCGCGGTCCTGAAGCACCTCACGGCCAAGCCCACCGCCATCTCCGTCGTCGACACCCACGCGGGCGCCGGCCTGTACCGCCTGGACAGCGACTTCGCCGGCACCTCGGGCGAGGCGCAGGACGGCATCGTGAAGCTGCTGGCCAGCCCGCTGGCGGCGGAGCCGCCGCCCCTGGTGGCGGACTACCTGGAGATGGTCGCTTCGTTCAACCCGTCCGGGCGGACGAAGCTCTATCCCGGCTCGCCCTTCGTGACCCATTCGCTGCTGCGCGAAGAGCCGCGTGACCGGCTGTGGCTGTTCGAGCTGCATCCCACGGACAGCAAGGCGCTCGCCGGCCACGTCGACCAGCTCGAGAAGAAGCGCCAGGTGAGCGTGAAGCGCGAAGACGGCTTCGAAGGCCTGCGCGCGCTGCTGCCGCCGCCCTCGCGGCGCGGACTGGTCCTCATCGACCCCAGCTACGAGATCAAGAGCGACTACGCCCGGGTCGGCGCATGCCTGCAGGAGTCGCTGAAGAAATTTGCGACCGGCACCTACATGGTCTGGTATCCGGTGATTCCGCGGCCCGAGGCGCACGAACTGCCCCGGCGGCTGAAGACTCTGGCCAACCAGGCCGGCAAGCCGTGGCTGCACGCGACGCTCAACATCGGCCAGGCGCCGCATGCGCCGGGCGAGAAGGCGGACCGCCCGGGGCTCACGGCCAGCGGGGTGTTCCTCGTGAACCCGCCGCACACGCTGAAGGCGGCGCTGCAGGACGCGCTCCCTCCGGTGCTGGAAGTGCTGGGGCGCGGACGCGGGCAGTCGCAGGCGGTGGAAACCTCCTGAACCGCCCGCGCGCGGCGCTCAGAAGCGCTTGCGGATCCCGGCGCCGAAACTGGTGCCGCTGCTGAAGCCCGTGATCGTGTCGTGCATCACCACGGCGTACACGTCGGTGCTCTTGGACAGGAAGTAGTCGTAGCCGAGGCTCGCGGTCTTGCGGGTCGTCTCCGTCGTGTCCACTTTCGAGTTCGCATAGGCCGCCAGCAGCGACCCCGGGCCTACCGGCGCCGACACGCCGAGCGACCACGTGCGGGTGGACTGGTCCAGCGCGTCCGAATCGGCCTTGCCCCAGGTGCCGAACAGCTTGGCCACCTGGAAGTCGTAGGAGGCGCCGACCATCCAATCCGTCTTCGTGTCGTTGCCTGCGAACGGTGCCGGCACGGGGTTGCTCACCTGGTCGTGCTCGTAGAACGCGGTGGCGGCGAACGGCCCGTTGAAGTACAGCAGGTTCAGGCCGTAGTTGGCCGTGCCGCTGTCGTTCGGCTGTTCGCCGAACTGGTAGTGGACGTTCGCCGTCAGGCCGCCGAAGCTCGGGGTGGAGTACAGCAGCTCGTTGGACCAGCCCGTGTCCGAAGGCGTGGTCTGCTTCCAGCCCGTGCCGTTGAACAGGCCCACGTTGTTGTGCAGGACCAGCGGCGCGAAGGTGAAGGAATCGCCGAACGGGTTGAACAGGATCGTGGGCAGGAAGTTCGGCGCCAGCGCGCGGCCCGCCGTCAGCGTGCCGAAGCCGCCCGAGAGCGACACGTTGGCGTCGCGCGAGAAGAAGGTGTCGCCGGTGAAACGGCCCGGAATGCCCGTGTCCGCCTGCAGGAACGACGTCAGGGCGAAGCTCGCCTTGAGTCCGCCCCCGAGGTCCTCCGTGCCCTTGAAGCCCCACCAGGAGGTCGTCATGCCGCCGCTGTTGAGGACCGAGGTGCCTTGGGCGTCGCCCGCGAGCTTCATGCGCCCCGCATAGGCGTCCAGCATTCCCATCAGCTGCACCGAGCTCTGAGCCTGCGCACCGCCGGCGAGCAGCGCCACGACGGCCGCGAGGAGGGCCGCACTGCGTTTCTTCATGTCGTGTTTCTCCGTTGTCGTCATCCGCGGCGAAGCCGCACCAGGTCTGCGCGTGCGAGGCGCGCAGCGGCTACAGTCGAGCAAGTTCGGTGCCATCCATGCCACCAGGCTGCGAAGCCGCCCCACGCAGCGGCGACCGGCGCCAGGACAATCGCCGCATGGAGATCCTCGAATCCCCGCACGCGCTGGAGAGCACCCTCGGCGGCCGGTGGGAGCTGCGGCGGCTGGGCAACAGCGCCTTCTGCGAGACCTGGGAGGCGCGGCAGCAGGGGCTGCGGCTGTTCGTCAAGACGGCGCCTGCGCGCGGCGCGGGCGCGCTACGGGCCGAAGCCGATGGCCTGCGGGCGCTCGCCGCGACCGGGTGCATCCGGGTGCCCGCGGTGCATGCGCTGGCCGACCTGCCCGCAGGGGGCTCGGCACTGGCCCTGGAATGGCTGGAATTCCGTGCGCCGGACGCGGACTTCGGCGTGCGCTTCGGCCGCGCCCTTGCGGCGCTGCACGCGCACCCCTGCCCGCTGGAGCCCGCCGGGTTCGGCTGGCGCGGCGACAACTTCATCGGCGCCACGCCCCAGCGCAACACGCCGCTGCAACCGGCCGGACGCCCCGGCTGGATCGCCTTCTGGTCCCGCTCCCGGCTGGGCGCGATGCGCGACCGCCTCCCCGCCGACGCGACGGCACTGCGTGACGCGTTGGACGCCGTCGCCGAGCGCATGCCGGCCCTGTTCGGCGACGGCTGGCAGCCGCGCCCGGCGCTCATCCACGGCGACCTGTGGCAGGGCAACTGGGACATGCTGGCCGACGGCACGCCGGTGATCTTCGATCCCGCGGTGTCCTGCTCGGATCCCGAGGCGGAGCTCGCGATGATGGAACTGTTCGGGAGTCCGCCCGCCGGCTTCCGCGAAGCGTACGAAGGTGCCTGCGGCCACTGGCCCCCGCCCGAGCGGCTGAAGCTGTACCAGCTGTACCACCTCCTCAACCACGTGGTGCTGTTCGGCGGCGGCTACGCGGCGCAGGCCCTGCGGGTGGCGCGCTCTCTGGCCTGACCGGGAGGGCGTCCGCGGTTTCGTGCATCATGCGCCATGCAAGGAGTCAGCATGGAGCATCCCGATCCCGAAACCTCGGCCGCCACGGCCGAACCCCGCAATGCCTTCCTGGAAGAGAAGGCGTTCAAGTCCCGCACGGTGCTGCTGTTCGGCGCGATCACGGACCAGACGGCCAGCGACATCGCGCGCCGCCTGATCGCGCTGGACGCGGACTCGCTGGCGCCCATCGACATGCTCGTGAGCTCGCCCGGCGGCCACCTGGAGTCGGGCGACGCGATCCACGACATCATCCGCTTCATCGCCGCGCCGGTGAACATGATCGGCACCGGCTGGGTGGGCAGCGCCGCGACGCACCTGTACCTGTCCGTGCCGCGCGAGCGCCGCTTCTGCACGCCCAACACGCGCTTCCTGATTCACCAGCCGTCCGGCGGCGCGGGCGGTCCGGCGAGCGACATCGCCATCCACGCGCAGGAAATCATCAAGGCGCGCGAACGCATCGCCGCGACGATCGCCCGTGAAACCGGGCGTCCGCTCGACGGCGTGCTGGAGGACATCGAGCGCGATCGCTGGCTGTCGGCGGAAGAGGCGATCGAGTACGGCCTGGTGGGCCGCATCATCGCCCACAAGAGCGACATCAAGCGCTAGTTGGCGCGGTGGTGACGGTGGGGTTCGCCTGCGGCTCACCGCCACCCTACGGGCTTTGGCGACGCTTGCCTTCGTAGGGTGGCGGTGAGCGAAGCGAACCCCACCGCCCCCCGCATCAGAACCGGTACCCGACACCGACTCCCACGAGCACCGGGTCCACCTTGAACGTGCCCAGCTTCGCGCCACCGGCGCTCACGTCGGTGCGGATCCAAACCTTCTTGACGTCCAGGTTCAGGCTGATGTTCTTCGTCAGCGGGAAGTCCACGCCCGCCTGCAGCGCCGGGCCGAAGCTGTCGCGGTCGATGTCCACCCCCGCCGGCAGGTTCACGGAACTGAAGCGCGTGTAGTTCACGCCGCCGCCGAGGTAGGGCTTGAAGCCCTGGAAGTTGGTGAAGTGGTACTGCGCCAGCAACGTCGGGGGCAGGTGCTTCAGCGAGCCGATCTCGGTGCCGCCCGCACTCACCGAATGCTTCTGCGGGACGGTCAGCACCAGTTCGGCGGCGATGTTGGGCGTGAAGAAGTAGCTGACGTCGACTTCCGGGATCCACCTGGAGTTGATGCTCAGGTCCAGCCCCGTGTCGTCATCGTTGGCGGGATCCAGGTGGACGGCCCGCACGCGCACGAGCCACGGTCCTTCACCGGGCGTCTGCGCGAGAGCGGGCAGGGCAAGCAGGCTGGCGAGGGCAGCCGCAACGACGGATTTCTTCTGCATGAACGTGTTCTTTCTTTTGGGGTCGGGATCATTCCCGCGACCATTGCACGTCATGCGGCGATTCGGGACGTTGCGCTGCGGCAATCAGGGATGACCCGATGCGCGCACGCGCCGCCCCGTTGCGCCAGATCAAAGTCCCACAGGCCCTAGGGGCGACCCACCGCCTCGCACAGCGCGATCGTCGCCGCCGCCTGGTTCATCGTGTAGAAGTGGATGCCCGGCGCCCCGCCGGCGATGAGGCGGCGGCACAGGTCCGCCACGACGTCCTGGCCGAAGGCCTTGATGGATTTCGCGTCGTCGCCGTAGCTTTGCAGCCGCAGGCGGATCCAGCGCGGCACCTCGGCGCCGCAGGCGTCGGAGAAGCGCAGCAGCTGGCTCGAGTTGGTGATCGGCATGACGCCCGGCACGACGGGGACGTCGACCCCCTGCCTGCGCGCCTCGTCGACGAAACGGAAGTAGGAATCGGCGTTGTAGAAGTACTGCGTGATCGCCGAGTCGGCGCCCGCGCGCACCTTGCGCACGAAAGCCTCCAGGTCCGCCTGCGGCGACTTCGCCTGCGGGTGCACCTCGGGATAGCAGGCCACCTCGATGCGGAAGTCCTTGCCGGTCTCCGCGCGGATGAACTCCACCAGCTCGCTGGCATAGAGGAACTCGCCGCCGATGCCGTAGCCGCTGGGCAGGTCGCCGCGCAAGGCGACCAGGCGCTTCACCCCCATGGTCTTCAGCTGCGCGAGCTGGTCGCGCACGCGGGCGCGGGTCGCGCCGATGCAGCTGAAGTGGCAGGCCGCGTCCACGCCCTCGTCCAGGATCTCGGCGACCGTGGTGAAGGTGCCGGCATGCGTGGACCCGCCCGCGCCGTAGGTCACCGAGCAGAACTCGGGCTTGAGCGCGTAGAGCTGCGCGCGCGCCGCGCGCAGCTTCTCGCTGCCTTCCGCCGTCTTGGGCGGGAAGAATTCCAGGCTGATGGGAAGCATCACGCCCTCCTCACTGCATGCAAAAAGAATTCGCGATTGCCGTCTCCGCCGGCGATCGCGCTGTCGTACCAGCCGCGCACCTGCAGGCCCAGCGCCTCGCAGGCCGCGCGCAGCCGCTGTTCCACCTGCGGATAGAGTGCCGCGTCGCGCACCACGCCGCCCTTGCCGATGTCCCCAGGCTGCAGCTCGAACTGCGGCTTCGCGAGCATCAGCAGCTGGCCCGTCGCCTTCATCAGCGGCAAGAGCGCCGGCAGCACCAGCGTCAGCGAGATGAAGGACAGGTCGCCCGTCACGAGGTCGAACGGCCCGCCGACCTGCGCCAGCGTCATCTCGCGCGCATTCAACTTCTCGATCGCCGTCACGCGTGGATCACCCCGCAGGGTCGGGTGCAGCTGGCCGTGGCCCACGTCGACGCCGGTCACGTGCGCCGCGCCGCGCTGCAGCAGGCAATCCGTGAAGCCGCCGGTGGACTGCCCCACGTCGAGGCAGGTCCAGCCGGTGACGTCCAGGCCCGCCGAGCGCAGGGCACCTTCCAGCTTGAGGCCGCCGCGCGAGACGTAGCGCGACTCCGCCGTGTCCAGCAGTTCCACCTGCGCCTGCGCCGGGAGCTCGTCGCCGTTCTTGGCGACGCGCTTCCAGTGCGCGCCGTCGAACCACTGCACGCCGGCGGCGATCAGCCGCTGCGCCTGGGAGCGGGAAGCAGCCAGGCCGCGGTCGACGAGCAATTGGTCGGCACGCATCTGCCGTTGTCATTCCCGCGGAGGCGGGGACGACGATCAGTAGCGGTACGTGTCGGGCTTGTACGGCCCGTTCTTGTCCACGCCGATGTACGCAGCCTGTTCGTCCGTCAGGACGGTCAGCTGGGCACCCAGCTTGGACAGCTGCAGGCGCGCCACCTTCTCGTCCAGGTGCTTGGGCAGCACGTACACCTTGCCGTTCTCGTACGCATCGGGCTTCGTGAACAGCTCGATCTGGGCGATCGTCTGGTTGGCGAAGGAGGAGGACATCACGTAGCTGGGATGGCCCGTGCCGCAGCCCAGGTTCACCAGCCGGCCCTTGGCCAGCAGGATGATGCGCTTGCCGTCCGGGAAGATCACGTGGTCGACCTGCGGCTTGATCTCTTCCCACTGGTACTTCTCGAGCGACGCGACGTCGATCTCGTTGTCGAAGTGGCCGATGTTGCAGACGATGGCCTGGTCCTTCATCGCCTTCATGTGCTCGTGGCGGATGACGTCCTTGTTGCCGGTGGTGGTCACGAAGATGTCGGCCTTGTCGGCGGCGTACTCCATCGTCACCACGCGGTAGCCTTCCATGGCGGCCTGCAGGGCGTTGATCGGGTCGATCTCGGTCACCCACACCTGCGCGGACAGGGCGCGCAGCGCCTGGGCGGAGCCCTTGCCCACGTCGCCGTAGCCCGCGACCACGGCGACCTTGCCGGCGATCATCACGTCGGTGGCGCGCTTGATGCCGTCCACCAGCGACTCGCGGCAGCCGTAGAGGTTGTCGAACTTGCTCTTGGTGACCGAGTCGTTGACGTTGATGGCGCGGAACTTCAGCAGCCCCTTCTTCGACATCTCCTGCAGGCGGTGCACGCCCGTCGTGGTCTCTTCCGTCACGCCGATGATCTGGGCGGCCTTGCGGCTGTACCAGGTGGCGTCCTCGGACAGCTTCTTGCGGATGGCGGCGAACAGGATGCGCTCTTCCTCGCTGCCGCCGTTGCCGGCGACCAGCGAAGCGTCCTTCTCGGCCCGCTGCCCCAGGTGCATCAGCAGCGTGGCGTCGCCGCCGTCGTCCAGGATCATGTTGGGGCCTTCGCCTTCACTGCCCTTGGGGCCGAAGTCGAAGATGCGGTGGGTGTAGTCCCAGTAGTCTTCCAGCGATTCGCCCTTGACGGCGAACACCGGAGTGCCCCCCGCGGCGATCGCGGCGGCGGCGTGGTCCTGGGTGGAGAAGATGTTGCACGAGGCCCAGCGGACCTTCGCGCCCAGCGCCTGCAGCGTCTCGATGAGCACCGCGGTCTGGATGGTCATGTGCAGGGAGCCGGTGATGCGGGCGCCCTTGAGCGGCTGGGTCTTGGCGTATTCGGCGCGGATGGCCATCAGGCCGGGCATCTCGGTTTCGGCGATGCGGATTTCCTTGCGGCCCCAGTCGGCCAGGGAAATGTCGGCGATGGCGCTGTCGGCGAGCGCGGAAGGCTTGAGAACGGCGTTCATGGGGGCTCCGGAACGTTGGTGGGTGGAAACCCACTTTCCGGAGGTCGTCTCACCGCACGGAAGAGTGGGTGAGCGTCGTTGCAGGTTTGCCGAGCCTCGCGTCCGTGGCGGACGCTGCAACGCTCCTCGGTTGGCCGGAATTCTAGCGGGTTTGGCGTGGAGCGTTAAGCGGGAGTCCGCGATGAACTGGCTCAGGCGGACGGGTGATTTCGGTTCCGGCGGTCCCCCGGCCGGGGCCGGAACGGCTACAAAAGCGGGATGGCCGCCCTGCCCTCCGCTCCCGTCGAGCCGATGCTCGCCAAGATCGCCGACGCGCTGCCCGAGGAGCCGGGCTTCCTGTTCGAGCCCAAATGGGACGGCTTCCGCGCCCTCGTGTTCCGCGGCCCCGAGCAGACCTACCTGCAAAGCCGAGACCTGCGCCCGCTGAACCGCTACTTCCCGGAACTGGAACGGGCACTGCACGAGGCCCTGCCCCGCGGCTGCGTGCTCGATGGCGAGATCGTGATCGCCACCCCGCACGGACTGGATTTCGACGCGCTGCAGATGCGGCTGCATCCGGCGGCCTCGCGGGTGGCGAAGCTGGCAAAGGAGACGCCTGCAAGCTTCGTTGCGTTCGATCTCCTGGGCGCCGGGGGCAAGTCCACGATGGAGCTGCCGCAGTCGGAGCGGCGGCAGCGCCTCGAACGCCTGCTCGGAAAAGCCAAGGCGCCGCTGCACCTCACGCCGGTCACGCGCGACCGTGCGGAGGCCGAACAATGGCTGCAGGCTTTCGAGGGCGCCGGGCTGGACGGCGTGGTCGCCAAGCTGGAATCGGCGGCCTACCAGCCGGGCAAGCGCGCCATGCTGAAGGTCAAGCACGTGCGCAGCGCCGACTGCGTGGTGGCGGGCTTCCGCTGGTACAAGGACCGCGACGACGCGGTCGGCTCCCTGCTGCTGGGACTCCACGACGACACTGGCACGCTGCAGCATGTCGGGGTGGCCTCTTCCTTCCCCATGGACATGCGCAAGGACCTGGTGCAGGAACTGGAGCCCCTGCGCAGGAACGCGCTGAAGGACCATCCCTGGCGCGACTGGGCCGGTGCTGCGACGGGCGATGCGCAGCGCATGCCCGGCGCGCAGAGCCGCTGGAGCGGCGGCAAGGACCTGAGCTGGGAGCCCCTGCGGCCGGAGCGCGTCTGCGAGGTGAAATACGACCACCTGCAAGGCAATCGCTTCCGCCACGCCGCCGTGTTCCTGCGCTGGCGGCCGGACAAGCCGCCGCAGGAGTGCCGCTACGACCAGCTGGAGGTGACGACGCCGTACGAGCTGGCGAAGGTGTTCGGCGCTACGGCTTCCGCCTGAAGCAGTGGACGGCGTGGTCGTTCGCGATGCCCACCGCCTGCATCCACGCATAGACGATCACCGGCCCGACGAACTTGAAACCGCGCTTGCGCAGTTCCTTCGAGATCTCCTCGGATTTGGGCGTGCTGACCGGCACGTTGCGGCCGTTGCCCACGATGGGCTTGCCGCCCGTGAACGACCAGCAGAACTCCGCGAAGTCCTCGCCGCGCTCCTTCATCCCGCAGTAGATCTTCGCCGCGCCGATGGTGGCTTGGATCTTGGCGCGTGAGCGGATGATGTCCGCGTTGGCGAGCAGGCGTTCAACGTCCTTTTCGCCGAAGCGCGCGACCTTCTCCGGCACGAAACCGGCGAAGGCCTTCCGGAAAGCCTCGCGCTTGTGCAGGATGGTGCGCCAGGAGAGCCCCGCCTGGAAGCCTTCCAGCACCAGCATCTCCCACAGCATGCGCGGGTCGCGCTGCGGCACGCCCCACTCTTCGTCGTGATAGCGCGCCATGAGCGCGTCGTCGCCTTGCGCCCAGGCGCAGCGTCGGGGAGGTTGTCCGGCCATGCGCCATCGTAACCATGGCGCGGGCCAGCCGCCCGGCTAGAACTCCTTCCAGTCGCCGTTGCGGGCAGGCGCCTGCGACGAACGCAGCTTCGCCCAGCCCGGGACGGGCAGCGGCTCGGGCTTCCTCACTTCGATGGGCAGGGGCACGTCGGGCACCGGGTCCGGTGCAACCGCTTCCGCGCCCACCTTGAAGCGTGAAACGAGGTCCAGGAGCGCGGCGGCCTGCTGCTTCATCGATTCCGTGGCGGCCGCCGCTTCTTCCACGAGCGACGCGTTCTGCTGCACCACGCCGTCCATCTGGGCGACGGCGGTGTTCACCTGACCGATGCCGGAGCTCTGCTCCTGGGTGGCCGCGGCGATCTCCGCGAGCAGGTCGCTCACGTCCTTCACCGAGCCCACGATCTCCTCCATCGTGCGGCCCGCGGCTTCCACCAGCTGGGCGCCCGCATGGACCTTGTCGGTGGAGTCGCCGATCAGCGCCTTGATCTCCTTGGCGGCCGTCGCGCTGCGCTGCGCGAGGTTGCGCACCTCCGCCGCCACCACCGCGAAGCCGCGCCCCTGCTCCCCGGCGCGGGCGGCTTCGACCGCGGCGTTCAGCGCCAGGATGTTGGTCTGGAAGGCGATCCCGTCGATCACGCCGATGATGTCGCCGATCTTCCGGGACGATTCCGTGATGCCGTTCATGGTGGACACGACCTGCCCCACCACCTGCTTGCCCTTGCGGGCGATCTCGGAGGCATTCACCGCGCGCTCGCTCGCCTGGCGCGCGTTCTGCGCGTTCTGGGCCACGGTGGACGTCAGTTCCTCCATCGAGCTGGCGGTCTCCTCCAGCGTGCTGGCCTGCTCCTCGGTGCGCTGCGAAAGGTCCGCATTGCCCTGGGCGATCTGGACGCTGGTGTCCGCGACCGTGTGCGCGCCGGCGGTGACTTCGGTCACGAGCGAACGCAGGTTTCCCTTCATGTCCGCCAGCGCGCGCAGCAGTTCGCCGGTCTCGTCGCGCCCGGCCACCTGGATGTCGGTCGCCAGGTCGCCGTCGGCGATGCGCCCGGCGGCGCCGATCGCCCGGCGCAGCGGCCGGACGATCCGGCGGCTCATGACGAGGGTGAGGGTTGCGCACACCGCCACGGACAGGACCAGGATGGCCAGGAATGCGAGCACGACCTTGTCGAAAGCGCCGCGCGCGCTTTCATAGCTCTCGCGCGCCAGGGTGTCCTCGATCTGCACCAGTGCGTTCAGGTCCTTGAGGACGGCCTGGAATTCGGCATCCGCCGCCTGCATGGTGGCCATGCCGGTGTTGATGTCGACCGTGCTGATGTCGATGGACTGGGCGAAGTCGCGACGGTACTTCTCCAGCATCTTCACGATGGACTCGGCGAGCTTGCGCTCCTCCGGGCCCGTGGCGGGATCAGCCCCGAACCGGCCGAGCTTCGCGACGACCTCGTCGACGCGCTTGCGCTGCTCGCCCGTGATCTGGGCGACGCGGTCTTCCTTCAGCGTGCTGAGCCACGTGAACAGGCGGTACACGTTGGAATGCACCTCGCTGACCGTCTGGGCGGCGCTGGCGGCGAGCTGGTAGTTGGCGAACCGGCGCTTGTACATGTCGTCCAGCGATGCGTGCTGGCGCGCCATGACGGCGTACGACACCGCGCCGAGGACGACCAGGAACGCAATCGCGGTCCCCGGTGCGGCGACGATCTTGTGCCAAATCTTGAAGGCCATGGTCTGTGGATCTTCTTGTTCTTCCGGCCGGCGGTTCCATGGACTCGCCGCGGACGCGGGCCCGCGGGCCCGCACCGGACTACTGGCCCGAATACACGCCGACGCAGGCGTAGCTGTCGCCCGCGGCGCGCATGCAGAAGGACTTCTTCGTCTCGATCTTGTTCGTGACGGGGTTGTTGAACCGGTAGGGCCCGAACCAGCCCGAGCCCTGCGACTTGACCATCGCGACCTGGCCGCGGAGCAGTTCCTTGCCGTCGACGTCCTTCAGGTCGATGAAGTTCTTGCCGACCATCTTGGGATTCGCGCCCTGGGCGAGGCAGTTGCCGTCGAAGTCGTACACGAAGACGTACAGGTCGCGGTCCTTGAAGGCGCCGTTGGGATGCTCCGTGATCGCCTTGTGGGCCGCCTCGGGATTGGCCTTGATCTGCGCGACGGCCTTCTTCACCATGTCCATCGCCTCGGCCTCGGAGCCGTGCTCCGCCGGGGCGGGGCTGGGCGTCGCGGCCAGGACCCGGGCGCCGGCGAGCAGGGTCGCGGCCACGAAGGTCATCAGACGTTTGTTCATCTCCATTCCTCCAGAAGGGCGCCACTGGCGCCGTGTTGATCGGGGTTGGAGGTCATCCTGCCGGATGTAACGTCTTATTACAAGACGTTAAGTTTCAGTTACATCCACGCATCCCAGGGTTCGGTGCAAAAGTTCTCGAATCCTCGCTGCAAAGGCGCAACAAGAGAACGTGAGCCCGCACTTCAGACCGGTTTTCCTTCCTTCGGCCGCAAGCGCGCCGGCACGTGCTCCAGGTTGATACGCACCCGGTACCACAGCGAGGAGCGTCCCCGCATGCGATCGACCAGCACGTCGGCCGGCGCGAGATGCGCGGCGGCCTTCGGGTGGCTCGCCTTCCAGGCCTCGGCGGCCGCCACCGCCTCCGCTTCGCGCTCCGCGCGCGCGACTTCGATCAGCGGCTTCTTCGCGCGGGGTGCCGTCGACGGCGGTGCGCGACGCGGCTCGCCCGCGGCCTTGCGGTAGTGCGGCGGCCACGGCGCATCTCCCTGGCCCTGCGTGTCCGACAGCGCCAGCAACGGCTCCAGGGAACAGGGTGCATCGTCGATCGCCGCGTGGGGATCGCCCACGGCCCTGAACCGCGCGGGCATCGTGTGCAAGGTGAAGTCACCGGGCTCGCACAGCGCCAGTTCCTCCCACCGCACGGGCGCCGACACGCGCGCATCGGGCTTGGGCCGCACCGAATATGCGGATGCCACGGTACGGTCCTTCGCGTTCTGGTTGTAGTCGACGAACACGCCGTGCCGCTCCTCCTTCCACCACTTGCTGGTGGCGAGCCTCGGCGCCCGCCGCTCCACCTCGCGCGCCAGGGCCAGCGCGGCGCGGCGGACCTCGTCGAAGCCCCAGTGGGGCCGGATGCGCACCAGCACGTGGATGCCGCGCGAGCCGGACGTCTTGGGCCAGCCCGCGAGCCCCAGCTCCGCAAGCACCTCCTGCACCACGCCCGCCACCTGCACGATCTGCGGCCACGCCACGCCGGGCACCGGGTCCAGGTCCACGCGCAGTTCGTCAGGATGCTCCAGGTCTTCGGCCCGGACCGGGTGCGGATGCAGCTCGAGGCAGGCGAGATTGGCCATCCACGCCAGGTCGGCCGCTTGGCGCGGCACCACCTCCTCGGCACTGCGGCCCGAAGGAAAGCGGATCTCGGCCACTTCCATCCACCCGGGACGACTCGTCGGCGCGCGCTTCTGGAAGAAGAATTCCCCGGCGATGCCATTGGGGTAGCGCACCAGCACGCACGGCCTTCCGCCCGCTCCGCGCAAGGCCCCTTCCGCGACCGCCACGTAATAGTTCACGAGGTCCAGCTTGCTGACCTTCGCCTCGGCGATCAGCAACTTGCCCGGATGGGTGACGAGCACCTCCCGGCCGCCAATCTCCAGCGTCACCTGGTCCTTTGCCGCTGCCATGCCGGCCAAAGTACACCGGCGTGGGACAATAACGCGTCAGACACGGCCGTGCGCCAGGCACGGCTGTTTGCTTTCCGGAGCCTCCCTTGTCCGCCTCTTCCCTGGGCGCCGAAGTCCGGCGCCGCCGCACCTTCGCCATCATCTCCCACCCCGACGCGGGCAAGACCACGCTCACGGAGAAGCTGCTGCTGTTCTCCGGCGCGATCCAGATCGCCGGCGCCGTGAAGGGCCGCAAGGCCTCGCGCCACGCCACGTCCGACTGGATGGAGATCGAGAAGCAGCGCGGCATCTCGGTGGCTTCCTCGGTCATGCAGATGCTGTACCGCGACCACGTCATCAACCTGCTGGACACCCCGGGCCACAAGGACTTCTCCGAGGACACCTACCGCGTGCTGACGGCCGTCGATGCGGCCCTGATGGTGATCGACGCGGCCAACGGCGTGGAAGCGCAGACGCGGCGGTTGATCGAGGTCTGCCGGCAGCGCGACACGCCCATCATCACCTTCGTCAACAAGATGGACCGCGAGGTGCGCGAGCCGCTGGACATCCTCGACGAAGTGGAGCGCGAGCTGGGCATGCCCTGCGTGCCCATGACCTGGCCCGTCGGCAAGGGCAAGCTGTTCGGCGGGATCATGAACCTGCGCACCCAGGCCATGACGGTGTTCGAGTCCGGCAGCGAACGCCGCCCGCAGGACTTCGACACGATCCCGATCTCCGACGCCGCGCAGCTGCGCGAGCGCTTCAGCCACGAATACGATGCGGCGGCCGAGAGCATGGAGCTGGCCGTCGGCGCCTCGCCGACCTGGAACCACCCCGCCTTCCTCGCCGCCAAGCAGACGCCCGTCTTCTTCGGTTCCGCCGTCAACAACTTCGGCGTGATGGAGGTGCTGGACGCGCTGGTGGACCTGGCGCCCGCGCCGCAGTCCCGCACGAGCCATGCCACCGTGAACCGCCAGGTTGTCGAGCGCATCGTCGAGCCGGACGATCCGGCCTTCTCCGGCGTGGTGTTCAAGGTGCAGGCCAACATGGATCCCTCGCACCGCGACCGCATCGCCTTCGTGCGCATGGCCTCGGGCAAGTACACGCCCGGCATGAAGCTGAAGGTGCAGCGCACGGCCAAGGAGTTGCGGCCGACCTCGGTGGTCACCTTCCTTTCGCAGCGGCGCGAGGCGGTGGACGAGGCCTATGCCGGCGACATCATCGGCTTCACCACGCACGGCGGCGTGCAGCTCGGCGACACGATCACGGACGGTTCGGTGACGCTGCAGTACACCGGCCTGCCCTTCTTCGCGCCCGAACTGTTCCAGGTGGTGGTGCTGCGCAATCCGCTGCGGACGAAGCAACTGCAGCAGGGTCTTGCGCAGCTGGGCGAGGAAGGCGCGATCCAGGTGTTCCGGCCGCAGGTCGGCGGGCCGATGCTGCTGGGCGCCGTCGGCCAGCTGCAGTTCGAGGTCGTGCAGCACCGGCTGAAGGCCGAATACGACTGCGAAGTGCGCCTCGAAGGCTGCCCCTATACCGGCGCGCGCTGGATCACCGCCGACACGCCGGCCGAACTGAAGGCCTTCACCGACGCCTATCCGCAGCGCCTGGCGCTGGATGCGGCGGACGCCCTCGCCTTCCTGTGCACGTCGCCCTACGACGTGCGGCTGGCGCAGGAACGCTTCCCGAAGATCCACTTCCACCTGCTGCGCGAGCACGCGGGGCTGGCCCTGCAGAGCGCCGGCTGATGCAGCCGCTCGCACTCTGGCCGGCCGTCGAGCGCGGCCGCATCACGGGCGTGCTCACGGACATCGACGACACGCTGACCACCGAAGGCGCGGTCACCGGCGACGCGCTGGAAGCGCTGGGCGCGCTCGCGCGCGCCGGGCTGCACGTCATCCCGATCACGGGCCGCCCCGTCGGCTGGAGCGAGCCGTTCGCGCTGCAGTGGCCGGTGGACGCGATCGTCGCGGAGAACGGCGCGGTGGCGCTCACGCACGACCCGGGCGGGGCCCTGCGCAAGCTGTACCAGCAGGGCGACGCCGAACGTGCCGCCAACTTCGCGCGGATGCAGCAGGTCGCGGCCCGCATCGTGCGCGAGGTGCCGGGCGCCACGCTGTCCCGCGACAGCGGCGGGCGCGAGACCGACATCGCCATCGACCACAGCGAGTTCACGCACCTGCCCCAGCCCGCCATCGACCGCGTGGTGGCGCTGATGCGCGCCGAAGGCATGAACGCCACCGTGAGCTCGATCCACGTCAACGGCTGGTACGGCAGCCACGACAAGCTCGCCGGCGCGCGCTGGATCGTGCGCACGCTGCTCGGACGCGAGCTGGACGCCGAACTGGATCGCTGGGTCTACGTGGGCGACTCGACCAACGACGTGAAGATGTTCGAGCACTTCCCGCACAGTGCGGGCGTGGCGAACATCCGCCGGTTCGAGGCGCAGCTGGCGCACAAGCCGCGGTACATCACGCGCGGCGAACGGGGTGCCGGCTTCGCGGAAGTGGCCTCGGCGCTGCTCGAGGCCAGGGGCCTGTCCCTGCGGGCCTGACCCGCAAGGACCGGGCGGGGCTCAATTCGGCTTCGCCAGCCCCAGCTTCTCCACCAGCGCCTTCTCGCGCGCGAAGGTGTCCTGCGCGAAGCGCGTGTACGTCGCCGAATCCATGTAGATCGGCACCATGTCGTAGCGCGCCAGCGCCTGCAGGTAGCTGGGATCCTCCATCGCCTTGCGGAAGGCGTCGTGCAGCTTCTTCACCACCTCGGGCGGCGTGCCGCGCGGCGCGCCGATGCCGAAGGGCGAGTTCTGCACGATGTCCAGTCCCAGTTCCTTCAGCGTGGGCGCGTCGGGGAATTTCTCCAGCCGCTTCTCGCCCCAGGTGTTGAGCACGCGCACCTTGCCGGCTTCCACCAGCGGCGCAAAGCCGGTGGAGTCCGCCATGGCCATGATGTGCCCGCCACCGATGGCGGTGGAGAGCTCGGCGCTGCCCTTGTAGGGAATGTGGTTCAACTGGATGCCGAGCTTCTGCGCGATCAGTTCGGTCGTGAGGTGCGGGCTGGTGAGCGTGCCCGTGGAGCCGTAGCTCAGCTTGCCCGGGTTCGCCTTCGCGTAGGCGACGAAATCGTTCCAGTTCCTGAAGGGGCTGTCGGCCGGCACCGCGATGCCGAAGGCGTAGCCCGTCAGGTTCAGCACGTAGCTGATGTCCTTCACCGGGTCCCAGGTGATCTTCGTCGTGTACGGCAGGCGGAACACGCCCAGGGGGATCTGCACCACGGTGTAGCCGTCCGGCGCGGCGCTTTGCAGCATCTGCGCGGGCAGCGTGCCGCCGGCGCCCGGCTTGTTGTCCACGACCACTGGCTGCCCGAGGATCTTGCCGGCGTTCTCGGCCAGCTGACGCATGGTGATGTCGGTGGGCCCGCCCGCGGGAAAGGCGATCACCAGCTTGATCGGCTTGGCCGGGAAGGACTGGGCTTGGGCACCCAGGCTCGCGGCGGCCAGCGTGGCGGCGGCGAGCCGGATGAGGGAACGGCGGCGCATCGGAACTCCTGTCGTTGCAAGGTCGAAGGCGCCATTGGACCCACGCGCCGTGGCGCGCGCATCGGGAGAGTCCCCGGCGTCCCGTCCCGCAGGTGACTCAGGGCGCGCGCTGTTCGAAGCCTTGCAGGACGTTCGCCGCGTTGACGCCGACTTCCGCCACCGCGTAGCCGCCTTCGAACACGAACAGCGTCGGCAATCCCGCGGCCGCCAGGTCCTCGCCCACGCGCAGGTAGTCGTCGCTCGCCAGCGTGAAGCCCGCGATGGGATCGCCGGCAAAGGTGTCCAGGCCCAGCGACACCACCAGCGCCTCGGCGCCGAAGCCGCGGATCGCGCGCAGGGCCTCGGCATGCGCCTCGCGCCAGCGCGGGAAGCCGGTGCCGCGCGGCAGCGGGAGATTGAGGTTGCAGCCCACGCCGTCGCCGTCGCCGCGCTCGTCCGCGTAACCAAGGTAATAAGGATATTCCGTCAGCGGATCGCCATGCACGCTGGCGAAGAACACGTCGCTGCGGGCGTAGAACATCGCCTGCGTGCCGTTGCCGTGGTGGTAGTCGATGTCCAGCACCGCCACGCGCGCGAGGCCGCCATCGCGCAGCGCCTGTGCCGCGATCGCCGCGTTGTTCAGGAAGCAATACCCGCCGAAGAAATCGTGGCCGGCATGGTGACCAGGCGGCCGCGTGAGGACGAAGGCGGAGCGCTGACCCTGCAACAGCAGCCGCGCGCCTGCAACGGCGCACGCCGCGCCCTGCCTGGCCGCGGTCCATGTTCCCGATGTGATCGGGGAGCCAGCGTCGAACGAGAACAGGCCCATGCGTGCCGGGAAGCTCGCAGGCAGCACGTCGCTGCGGAACGTGCGGATCGGCCAGTACGAAGGCAGCGCATCGCGCTGCGCATTGTCGGGAGCCAGCGCGATCCACTCGTCCCATGCAGTCGACAGAAACCGGAGGTAACGCGGCGCATGGATGCGTTCTACTACCTCGAGCTCCACGTCCGGCGCGGACAGGATGGTGCCCAGCTTGCGCGCCTGCAGTTCCTGCAGCACGTAGTCTGCGCGCGCAGGCACTTCGAAGCAGGGGACCAGCGCGCCGCGGAACATCTCGTGGCGACCGCGATGCAGCGGATGGTGTTCGTTGTAGAAGATTTTCATTTGCAACCGCTCTCTCGCTGTCTCTGTCGTCTCGAGAATACTCGACGGGACACTGTGAGCCCTTCGTCCAATGGACCGTCGTGCAGCGACGCTTCGACACTGATCTCGACGGCCATCGGGAGCCGTCGACGCAATACGACAGGACTTGAAATGAAACGACTTGCACTCGCGGCCGCCGCCGCATGTCTCGTGATGGGCACCGCCCAGGCCCAGCAGGCCACGCCGTGGTACGGCGAACTCGGCTACGTGTTCCAGAAGGTGGATGGCGCGGGCACCACCGCGCGGCCGGGCGCGTTCCGCGCCATCCTCGGCTTCGACTTCCATCCCTACTTCGCCTTCGAAGGCATGCTGGGTGGCGGCGTCAACGACGACGACCGGAACATCACGTCGCCCACCGACGGCCAGGTCCACAACGTCACCTTCAAGACCGACCTCATGTACGGGCTCTTCTTCAAGCCGAAGTACAAGATGCCCAACGGCTTCGAATTCTTCGGCCGCCTGGGCTTCGCGCACACCAAGATCAAGACGACGAGCAACATCACGGACCTCACGACCGACCACAACGACAACAGCTTTGCCTGGGGCGCGGGGGTCAACTACTACTTCACCCCGCAGTGGTACGCCGGCCTGGACGCGATGCAGTACTCCATGCGCAGCAGCCACCGCGTCGAGGGCCTGACGCTGGCGGTGGGCTACCGCTGGTAAGCGGGCCGCGCGCGGCGGCGAGACCGTCGCGGCCGTGTCGGTCAGTATCGCAACTGCCCGCTGCCGTCGATGATGGCCAGCTCCACGTGGGAGGAGCCGTTGTGCGACTGCGGCGAGTACTGCGCCTTGAACTTGCCCAGCGAAATTTCGCCCGACGACTCCATGGCCTGGATGAAGGATTCCGTGGTGAGGTTCCTGCCCGCCCGCCGCAAGCCCTCCACGAGCAGCGTCGCATGGACGAATCCCTCGAGCTGGCTGGGGGTGGGCTTGGCCTCCGGCATCCTTTCGGCCAGGGCCTTGTGGAAGTCGCGCACGACGGGAACGGAGGTGTTCCCGAGGGAAGGCATGATCTGCGCGACGATGATGCCGCGGCCGCCGTCGCCGAGCTCCTTCTTCAGCAGGTCGACGCTTGCGATCGAGAAGCCGTAGAAGCTCGGGCGGCTGCTCGTCTCGCGCATCGCCTTCACGAAGCCGGGGAAGGTGGTGCCGGCCGTCCCCATGACCACTGCCTGCGGCTGCGCCGCCTCGGCCTGCTTCGCCGCCGCGGTGAAGTCCGGCTGCTTCGGGTCCAGCTTCACTTCGGCGGCGATCTTCAGCTGCTCCTTCTCCGCCGCCAGGCGGATTTCCTGCAGCAGCGTCTTGCCGAGGCCGTCCTCCTGGTAGAGGAACACGACGCGCTGGATGCCGACGTTCTTCAATTGCGACACGATTCTCTGCGCCTCGTTCGCATAACTGGCACGGACGTGGAACAAGTAGCGGTTGTACTGGCCGCGCAGCGACGTGGCGCCGGTGACCGGCCCGAACAGGACCGTGCGGCTCTCGGCCAGCAAAGGCAGAACGGCGCCGACCTGCGCGGTGCCGGTGTTGTTGTAGACCGCGAAGACCTTGTCCTCCTCGATCAGCTTGCGGGTGTTCTCCACCGCCCGCTTGACGTCGAAGCCGTCGTCGACCGCCTGGTAGACGATCTTGCGGCCGTGCACCCCGCCCTGGGCGTTCACCATGTCGAAGTACAGCTGCGAACCCAGGACGTATTCGCGGGTCTGCGAGCCCAGGGGGCCGCTCAGAACGGCGGAGGTTCCGATGCGGATTTCGGCCGGCGAGACGCCGGCATCCCCGCCCCAGGAAGCGAGGCATGCCGACGCAAGCGCGAGGGTGGTGATCAACTGCTTCACCGGAGACTCCTGTGACAATTACCAATTTAATGTAACTGTCAGATACGAAGCAGCCCCGGAACAATGACCGCGAAAGCGCCCAGGAAAACCCTAGCCCACGGCAGGTCCGCGTGGCGTGGGCCTCCCGGGCGGGCGCGGGTGGCTCAGGTCCGTGCGAGGACCGGTTCCAGCACGCGTCCCGTGTGCGTCCCGAGCCGCACCACTTCTTCCGGCGGCGCGGCGGCGACCACCTGGCCGCCCGCCGAGCCGCCGTCCGGCCCGAGGTCGATGATCCAGTCGGCCTCGGCGACGACGTCGAGGTCGTGCTCGATCACGACGACGCTGTGGCCGCCGTCGACCAGGCGGTGCAGCACGCGAATGAGCTTCTCCACGTCGGCCATGTGCAGGCCCACGGTGGGCTCGTCGAGCACGTACAGCGTGTGCGGCGCCCTCTGCCCGCGGCGCGTGACGTCGTCCCGCACCTTCGACAGTTCGGTCACCAGCTTGATGCGCTGCGCCTCGCCGCCCGAGAGCGTCGGCGAAGGCTGCCCCAGCGTGAGGTAGCCGAGGCCCACGTCGCGCAGGAGTTGCAGCGGATGGCTGATGTTGGGCATCGACGCGAAGAACTCCACCGCCTCGTCCACTTCCATCTGCAGCACGTCGCCGATGCTCTTGCCGCGCCAGGTGACCGCCAGCGTCTCCGGATTGAAGCGGGCGCCGTGGCACGCTTCGCACGGCACCTTCACGTCCGGCAGGAAGCTCATGGCGATGGTGCGCACGCCCTGGCCTTCGCAGGTCGGGCAGCGGCCTTCGCCGGTGTTGAAGGAGAAGCGGCCCGGCCCGTAGCCGCGCGCGCGGGCCTCCAGCGTGTCCGCGAACAGCTTGCGGATCGTGTCCCAGAAGCCGATGTAGGTCGCCGGGCAGGAGCGCGGCGTCTTGCCGATCGGCGTCTGGTCCACTTCGAGCACGCGGTCCACGGACTGGTAGCCGGACAAGGACTTGGCGCCGACCCACTTGGGCCGCTTGCCGGCGGCATCCGCGTCGCGCCCGGCCTTCGTCGCGCGCTGTTGCACCGCGGCCTGCACGTTGGCGAGCAGCACGTCGCGGGCGAGCGTGGACTTGCCGGAGCCGGAGACGCCCGTGACGACGACCAGCCGCTTGAGCGGCACGTCCACGTCCACGTCGGCGAGGTTGTGCAGGTTGGCGCCCTTCAGGCGGAGGAAGCCGCCCGTGTCGTTGTTCACGGGTTGCTCCAGCGCGCTCGCCATCTGCGCGAGCAGCGAACGGGGCTTCTTGCCCTTGGCGACGGGCATCGGCGTTTCCACCACCGGCAGGCCGGGGGGCTCGCGGCCCGCCATGCCGTCCACCGCGCGGCGCGGGCGGAGCGGATGCTTCATCGCGTGCAGCAGGTAGCGGCCGGTCAGCGAATCCGGAGACTGCGTCACCTCCTGCGCCGTGCCTTGCGCGATCACGCGGCCGCCACGCTTGCCCGCGCTGGGGCCGATGTCGATGATGTGGTCGGCGCGGCGGATGGTGTCCTCGTCGTGCTCCACCACGACCAGCGTGTTGCCCTTGTCGCCCAGCTTGTGCAGGGCATCCAGCAGGATCTGGTTGTCGCGCGCGTGCAGGCCGATGGTGGGCTCGTCGAGGACGTAGCACACGCCCTGCAGGTTGGAGCCCAGCTGCGCAGCCAGGCGGATGCGCTGCGCCTCGCCGCCCGAGAGCGTCGGCGCGCCGCGGTCCAGGGTGAGGTAGCCCAGGCCGACCTCCTCCAGGAACTCCAGGCGCGATCGGATCTCCGGGATCAGGTCGCGGGAGATGCCCTGTTCGCGCGCGCTCAGCACGTCGCGCACCTGCAGGCTCTCGACCCAGCGGCGCACGTCGCGCACGGACAGCGCGGCGATGTCGGAGATCGGCGTCTTGTCGAACAGGACCGCATGCGCCTGCCGGTTGAGGCGCGTGCCATGGCAGGTGGGGCAGGCTTCGTCCGACACGTCCTCGACTTCCGCTTCCGCGAAGGTCTGCTCGCGGCCGCGGTCCTCGCCGTTGGCGACGATGGTGTCGTCCAGCGCCTTGCGCTGCTCGCGCGTGAGCTTCACGCCGGTGCCCACGCAGTCGGGGCACCAGCCGTGCTTGCTGTTGTACGAGAACAGGCGCGGGTCCAGCTCGGGATAGCTGGTGGCGCACACGGGGCAGGCCCGCAGCGTGGAGAACACCTCCACCTTGCCGATGCCGGAATGCTGCGCGACGCCCTTGCTGAAGGCCGTGCGCAGTTCGTCCAGCGGCGCCAGCACGTGCACGATGCCCTTGCCGTGCTCGAGGGCCAGCGTGAGCTTCTCGCGCAAGAGCGCTTCGTTGGCGGGCGCCACGTCCAGGTCGCAGACCGGCAACTCGATCGTGTGTTCCTTGAAGCGGTCGATGCGCGGGAAGCCCGTCGTCGGCAGGAAGTTGCCGTCCACCCGCAGGTGGGTGTAGCCGCGCGGCCGCGCCCAGTCGGCCAGCTCCGTGTACACGCCCTTGCGGTTCATCACCAGCGGCGCCAGCAGGCCGATGTGCTGGCCGCGGTAGCGCTTCATGAGCTGCGCCACGATGCTGTCCGGCGTCTGCGGCCGCACCTCGGCGCCCTCGTTGACGCAGTGCTGGATGCCCAGCTTCACGTACAGCAGGCGCAGGAAATGCCACACCTCGGTGGTCGTGCCCACCGTGGACTTGCGCCCGCCGCGCGACAGCCGCTGCTCGATGGCCACGGTCGGCGGAATGCCGTACACCGCATCCACCTCCGGCCGCCCCGCCGGCTGCACGATCGAGCGCGCATACGCATTGAGCGACTCGAGATAGCGCCGCTGCCCTTCGTTGAAGAGGATGTCGAACGCCAGCGTCGACTTGCCCGATCCCGACACGCCCGTGATCACGCTGAACTTGTTGTGCGGGATGTCGACGCTCAGGCTCTTGAGGTTGTGCTCCTTGGCGTTGACGATCTGGATCGCGTTCGGGCGCTGGGCGTTCGGCGTCGAGCGTTCCGCGTAAACAGCCTCGGGGGATTTCACGCTCAACGCTGAACGCTCGGCGCCCAACGTGGAGTCGTAGTCGCGCAGCGCCTTCGCGGTGTGCGAGGTCGGATGCTGCTTCACTTCCTCCGGCGGCCCTTCCGCCACCAGCAGGCCGCCGCCGTCGCCGCCTTCCGGGCCCAGGTCGACCAGCCAGTCGGCCGCGCGGATCACGTCGAGGTTGTGCTCGATGACGATCAGCGAATTGCCGCCCTCCAGCAGCTTGCGCAGCGCCCGCATCAGCTTCGCGATGTCGTCGAAGTGCAGGCCCGTGGTCGGCTCGTCGAACAGGAACAGCGTGCCCTTGGTGGCCACGGCCTGGCGGCTCTGCGTGGCCGAGCGCGCGGCTTCGGCGAGGAAACCCGCGAGCTTCAGTCGCTGCGACTCGCCGCCCGACAGCGTCGGGACCGGCTGGCCCAGCTTCACGTATTCCAGGCCCACGTCCACGATCGGCTGCAGCGCGCGGATCACGTCACGGTCCTGCGCAAACAGGGCCGCGGCTTCACTCACCGTGAGCCCCAGCACGTCGGCGACGTTCAGCACGCGCGGCTCGTTCTCCCCCGCCGCCTGCCGCTCGATCGTGACCTCGAGGATCTCCGGCCGGTAACGCTTGCCGTCGCAGTCGGGGCAACGCAGGTAGACGTCGGAGAGGAACTGCATCTCCACGTGCTCGTAGCCGGAGCCGCCGCAGGTGGGGCAGCGCCCGTCGCCGGAGTTGAACGAGAACTTCGCCGCGGTGTACCCGCGCTGCTTCGCCAGCGGCGAGGTCGCGAAGATCTCGCGGATCGCGTCCCACGCGCCCACGTAGCTCACGGGATTGGAACGCGCCGTCTTGCCGATCGGCGACTGGTCCACGAACACCACGTCACCCAGGTGGTCCGCGCCCAGCACGCGGTCATGCTCGCCCGGCGTCTCGGTCGCGCGGCCGAAGTGGCGCAGCAGCGCCGGCGCCAGGATGTCCTGGATCAGCGTCGACTTGCCGGACCCCGACACGCCGGTCACGACGACCATGCGCTGCAGCGGGAACTCCACCGCCAGGCCCCGCAGGTTGTGCTCGCGCGCGCCTTCCAGCACCAGCCGCGGCGTCGATTCGGTCACGGCCCTCTTGAAGCCCATGCCGACGTGCTTGCGCGCACCGAGATAGGCACCCGTCAGCGTATCCGCATGGCGCAATGCATCGGTGGTGCCGTCGAAGACGATCTGCCCGCCCTTCTCGCCGGGGCCCGGCCCCATGTCGATGATGCGGTCCGCCGCCACCATCACCGCGGGGTCGTGCTCCACCACCACCAGCGTGTTGCCGGCGTCACGCAGGCGGTGCATGGCCTGCGTGATGCGGTTCATGTCGCGCGGATGCAGGCCGATGCTCGGTTCGTCCAGCACGAACAGCGTGTTCACGAGCGAGGTGCCCAGCGCCGTGGTCAGGTTGATCCGCTGCACCTCGCCGCCCGACAGCGTGCGGCTCTGCCGGTCCAGCGTGAGGTAGCCGATGCCCACGTCCACCAGGTACTTCAGGCGCGTGTTGATCTCCTCGAACAGCAGCTTCAGCGCCTGCAGCTCGCCCGCGCCCGCATGCGCCTCGGCCTGCGGCTCCACGCGGTCGAAGAAGCGGCGCAGCCGCTCGATCGGCAGCAGCATCAGGTCGTGCACGGTCAGTCCGGGCAGCGACTCCAGCTGTTCGCGCGACCACTGCACGCCCACGGGCAGGAAGCGCTTCGCGGGATCCAGCACGGCATCCGCGTCTTCCTTGCTGCCCAGGCGCCACAGCAGCGACTCCGTCTTCAGGCGCGCGCCGCCGCAGGTGTCGCACGGCGTGTAGCTGCGGTACTTGGACAGCAGCACCCGGATGTGCATCTTGTACGCCTTGCTCTCCAGGTACTGGAAGAAGCGCCTGACCCCGTACCACTGGCGGTTCCAGTTGCCCTCGCGGTAGTTGGGCGCGCCGTTGATCACCCAGTCCTTCTGCTCCTTCGTGAGCTTCGACCAGGGCGTGTCGCGCGGCACGCCCGCCGACTCCGCGTACTTCATCATGTCGTCCTGGCATTCGGACCAGGCCGGCGTCTGGAAGGTCTTCACGGCGCCCGCGCGCAGCGTGAGCTTGTCGTTGGGGAACACCAGGCCGTAGTCGACGCCGATCACGCGGCCGAAGCCGCGGCAGACCTCGCACGCGCCCACCGGCGAGTTGAACGAGAACATCGACGGCACCGGGTCCGCATAGCGGATGTCCGACTCGGGGCAATGCAGGCCGGTGGAGAAGCGCCAGACCTCGTCATTCCCGCGGAGGCGGGAATCCGGGGCTTCGCCTTCGCCGGCATGACGGGCTTCGCTCGCCACATACACGTTCAGCCGCCCGGCACCTCGCTTCAGCGCCACCTCGATCGCCTCGATCGCGCGCACCTTCTCCACGCCCTGGATGCGGAAGCGGTCCGCCACCACGTCGAGCACCTTGCGCGGTCCAGTGACCGTGGCAACTTCACGCTCCGCCTGCACGCGCGTGAAGCCGGCCGCGGCCAGCCACTGCTCCACTTCCTCGGGCGTCGTGCTGGCCGGCAGCTCCACCGGGAAGGTCATGACCAGCCGCGGATCGCCGGCCTTCGTGCGCTCCATCAGCTGCTCGTAGATCGTCTCCGGCGTGTCGTGCCGCACCTGCAGCGCGGTCTGCTTGTCGAACAGCTGCCCGGCCCGGGCGAACAGGAGCTTGAGGTGGTCGTTCAGCTCGGTCATCGTGCCCACCGTGGAGCGCGAGGACCGCACCGGATTCGTCTGGTCGATCGCGATGGCGGGCGGGACGCCTTCCACGCGGTCGACGGCCGGCTTGTCCATGCGTTCCAGGAACTGCCGCGCATAGGCGGAAAAGGTCTCCACGTAGCGGCGCTGGCCCTCGGCGTACAGCGTGTCGAACACCAGGCTCGACTTGCCGGAGCCGCTGGGGCCGGTGACGACCGTCAACTCGCCGGTGCGCAGGTCGAGGTCGAGGTTCTTGAGGTTGTGCTGTCGGGCGCCGCGGATGCGGATCGAGCCTTGGGACATTAGGGAAGACCTTCCGGGAACGAGGCCCAACATTCTAGGGAGGGGGTCCGGACCCCGCCTTGGGGTCGGGACATACCCCTGTCCTACGACGGCCATCGGTGTCGTCCTACAGCCAATGCTCGACGGGGCCGCCTATCTTGCGGCACCCCGGCTCTGGCGCTGACCCATGACTGCCTGGACCAGTTGGCTCAACAGCAACCCCTTCGAATGGCAGTTCCGTGCTCCCCCCGCCGGGGTGGAGCACCTGCGGCAGCTGCTCCTGGACATCGTCGACGATTGCCAGGGCTTCGAGGCAGACCGGGTGCGCTGGCGCCTGCACATGGCGGAACGGGCCCAGGAACTCTGGCTGCTGCGCGACGCGGTGTTCCAGGTGGTGTCCAGCCAGCATTGCCAGGCCCAGGCCATCGAGCGCATCGACGGACTGGTGCCGGCGTTCCGCCAAGTGTTGCCTGCGCGCCTCGTCGGACGGGCCTGAACGTTACCCTTACGGGCTAATCCGCTTCCCTACGGCCGAGCACACGCATAGACTCCCGCCGGGCGCGTCCTGCGCCCCAGAAGGAGGAGATGTCGTGAAGAGGATCATCCTGGCGGCCTGCGCCGCACTGGCACCCTTGTGGGCGTCGTCCCAGATCCTGATCGGCCAGACTGCCGGCATCACGGGCATCGTCGCCGCCGGTGTCAAGGAGACCACCGACGGGGCCAAGCTGTGGCTCGACAACATCAACGGCAAGGGCGGCGTGAACGGCCAGAAGATCGAACTGATCTCCATGGACGACAAGTTCGATCCCAAGCTGGCGGCCGCCAACGCCAAGGTGCTGATCGAGGAGAAGAACGTCCTGGCCCTGTTCCTGTGCCGCGGCACGCCGCACAGCGAAGCCATGATCCCGCTGACGGAGCAGTTCGGCGTCCCCCTGATCGCCCCCTCGACCGGCGCCATGTCGCTGCACCAGCCGGTGAAGAAGTACGTGTTCAACGTCCGCGCCACCTACCAGCGCGAGGCGGAGAAGGCGGTCACGCACCTGGCCACCATGAGCGTGAACCGCATCGTCGTGGTCTACGCGGACGACTCCTTCGGCGCGGATGGCCTGGAGGGCGCGAACAAGGGCTTCAAGAAGGCCAACCTCGAACCTTTGGCCGTGATCAAGGCCGACCGCCTGAAGCCCGACTACAAGACCATCATCCCGGTGATCACCGAGAAGGAAGCCCAGGCGGTGCTGTGGATCGCCTCGGGCAACGCCGTGGTCGAGGGCGTGAAGGCGCTGCGCGTCGCCAAGTCGGCGGCGCAGGTGGTGACGCTGTCGAACAATGCCTCCAGCGGCTTCGTGAAGAGCCTCGGCGACGTCGCGCGCGGCGTGATCGTGACGCAGGTGTTCCCCTACGAGCGCTCGTACGCCTACGGCTTCATCAAGGAAGCCCTGGTCCTGGCCAAGCAGAAGAACGTGGAACTGACCCCCGCGATGCTGGAAGGCTACGCCGCCGCGAAGGTGCTGGTCGAAGCCGTGCGCCGCGCCGGCCCCAACCCGACGCGCCAGAAGCTGTTCGCCGCCCTGGAGAACTTGCGCAACTTCGACATCGGCGGGCTGGACATCACGTACACGCCGGAGGACCACACGGGGCTGGACTTCGCGGACCTGTCGATCATCGGGCAGGACGGGAAGTTCAAGCGCTGACCCGCGCCCTCGTCATTCCCGCCCCCACCCCGTCATTCCCGCGAAGGCGGGAATCCAGGGCTTCCGGAAGGCCGCCTGCGGGCGGCCTTTTCATTTCTCCTCGAAGCCCTGGATCCCCGCCTCCGCGGGGATGACGAAGTGGCAGCGGACGCGGTGATCAAGTCACCGTGCGCCGCCCCTGCCCCGCCGGCAGCGCCGCGGCCCGCTCCCAGTCGCCCGACGTGAACCACGGCTTGCCTTCCAGGGAGTCGCGCAGCATCGCGAGGCCGTCGAAGCCCCAGAACAGGCGGCCATCCACTTCGCAGGTCGGCACGCCGAACAGCCCGCGCGCGACCGCGGCATCGGTGTTGGCCTTCAGTTCCGCCTTCACGGCGTCGCCCGCCGGATCGCGCCCGGGCGCGAGTTGCGCGCGCAGGCCGTCCAGTCGCTGCGCATCCGCCGCATCGAGCCCGCCGCGCCAGACGTGGCGGAACACGGCTTCGGCGACGTAGCGGTTCACCATGCCTTCCTGGCCCGCCGCCACGGCGAGCCGCAGCAACGCGAGAGGATTGAAGGGATGCGCCGCCGGCAGCTGCATCGGAATGCCGTGGGCGTGCGCGAGCCACAGCACCTGCCGATAGGTCCAGTCGCGCTTGGAGGCGATCTCCGCCGGCCCCAATTGCCCGTGGTGCTTGAGGAAAGCGGCGAACAGCACCGGCCGGTAGTCGACCCGGTAGCTCAGGCCCTTGAGGACTTCCGGCAGCTTCTCGAATGCGAGGTAGGCGTACGGCGAGATGAAGTCGAAGTGGAAGGTGATGTGCTTCATGCGGGTCCGACCCTCTCCACGAGACGTTGCCAGACGGCGCGCCGGCTCGCGTCGTCCAGGCCGCTCCAGGATGCGATCTCGTCCAGCGTGCGGTAGCAGCCGATGCAGTAGCCGGTGGCGACGTCCATGGTGCAGACGCAGATGCAGGGCGACGGGACGGGCCCGTCCTCCGGCAGTTCCGCAGCCCGGTCCCGCAGCAGCTTCGCCGCGCCGAGGCTCATGCAGCAGGCGCCTGCACGACATCGGCCACCGGTGCCCCGGTCAGCTTCTCCAGGTCGTGCGGCCGCAGCTTGAACACGCCGTGCGGGTGCCCCGCAGCCGCCCAGATCTCGTCGAACCGGAACAGCTCGCGGTCGATGAGCGTCACGGGCGGCGAGGCATGCGCCACCGGCGACACGCCGCCGATGGAGAAGCCGGTCTTCGCCTTCACGAATTCGGCGTCGGCGCGCCCCGTCTTGCCGACGATCGCATCCACCTTCTTCTCGTCCACGCGCCGGTCGCCCGACGCGATCACCAGCACCGCCACGTCATCGGCCTTGCGCCGGAAGATGATGCTCTTGGCGATCTGACCGACGTGGATGCCCAGCGCGTCGGCTGCCTGCTGCGCAGTGCGCGCGGCATCGTCCAGCATCACCGGCCCATGGGGATGGCCCGCGTCCTGCAGCGCGCGGGCGACGCGCTGCACGCCTTCGGGCAGGGCGCTCAGTTCGCTGCCGCACATGCTTCGTTGGTCCTCTTGTTCAGGATGGCGGTCGCCGCGCGCGAATTCGGCTTGCGCTGCAGGAAGTCGCTGATGAACTTGCCGGCGTCGATCAGCTTGTCGAGGTCGATCCCGGTGGCTATGCCGAGCCCCTGCAGCAGGTACACCACGTCCTCGGTCGCCACGTTGCCGGTCGCCCCCTTGGCGTAGGGGCAGCCGCCCAGGCCCGCCACCGATGCGTCGAATTGCCAGATGCCCATGTCCAGGCAGGCCAGCGTGTTCGACAGTGCCTGGCCGTAGGTGTCGTGGAAGTGTCCGGACACATCGTCCAGCGCGTAGTGCTTCAGGGCCGCCTCCATCGCGGCCTGCACCTTGCGCGGCGTGCCGACGCCGATCGTGTCCGCCACGCCGCAGTGCTGCACGCCGATCTGCTTCATCAGCCGCGCGACCAGCTCCACGCCTTCCGGCTTCACCTCGCCCTGGTACGGGCAGCCCACGGCCACCGAGATGGCGCCGCGCACGTGGATGCCCTTCGCGCGCGCGGCCTCGACCACGGGCGCGAACCGCTCCATGCTTTCCGCGATGGAGCAGTTGATGTTGCGCCGGCTGAACGCCTCGCTGGCCGCGCCGAACACGACGATCTCGTCCGGCTTCGAAGCGAGCGCCGCCTCGAAGCCCTTCATGTTGGGCACGAGTACCGAGTAGCGCACGTCCGCGCGGCGGCGGATGCCCGCCATCACCTCCGCGTTGTCCGCCATCTGCGGCACCCATTTGGGCGAGACGAAGCTCGTGACCTCGATCTCCTTCAGGCCGGCATCCTGCAGGCGATGGACCAGTTCGATCTTCACCGCCGCGGGAACGGGCTCCTTCTCGTTCTGCAGCCCGTCGCGGGGGCCGACGTCGACGAGCTTGGCTCTGCTGGGATAGCGCATGGTGTCAGTATCCTCTCTGGCGGTCGACCACGCCGGCGATGGGCTCTCCCCGTTCGAAGGCGCGGATCTTGCCCGCGATCTGCGCGATGCTCTCGTCGCGCAGCGTCCGGGCGGAAGTGTGCGGCGTGACGGTCACCTTCGGGTGGCGCCAGAAGGGATGGTCCGCCGGCAGCGGCTCGGTACGGAACACGTCCAGCGCGGCGCCCGCAAGATGGCCGCTGTCCAGCAAGGCCAGCAGGTCCCCGTCGACCAGGTGCGCGCCGCGCGCGACGTTGATCACGTAGCCGCCCGGAAGCAGCCGCCCCATCGTTTCGCGGTTCAACACGTTCTCGGTCCCGGGCGTGAGCGGCAGCAGGTTCACGAGAACGCGCGTGCCGGCCAGGAACGCATCGAACTGTTCCGCCCCCGCGAAGCATTCCACCCCCGGCACCTCCTTGCGGTTGCGGCTCCATCCGCGCACCGGGAACTCGAACGCCGCGAGGGCCTGCGCGACGCGCCGGCCCAGCACGCCGAGCCCCATCACGCCGACCGGGAAGTCGCTGCGCTGCCGCGGCCTGCGGAAGCCCCACTTCCCTTGCGCCGTTTCGTGCTCGTAGACATCGAGCTCGCGGAAGTGGCGGATCACCGCATGGCACACGAACTCCGCCATCTGCACGGACATGCCCGCATCGTCGAGGCGCACGACCAGCGCCTCGGGCGGCAGCCGCAGCTTCAGCAGCGCGTCCACGCCGGCGCCGATGTTGAACAACGCCTTCAGCCCCGGCTGCGCATCCAGGAAGGCCTGCGGCGGCGCCCACACGATGCCGTAGTCGGCCTGCGGAGCGCCGGGGCGCCATTCCTCGACGATGGCGCCGGGCAGGGCCTCGCGGATCCCCGCGAGCCAGGGCTCGGGCTTGTTGTCGGTCAGGGCAACGGTGATGCGCATGGTCCCTATTGTGCGGGAGCCCCGCCGGTGCCAAGCTGGCGCCGCTTTTCGCCATCACAAGGAGACAACCCATGGCACGCATTTCCACGCGCGGCGGCTGGCTCGCCTGCGCGGGCCTGTTGCTCGGCGCCGTCCAGGCGTTCGCGGCCGACTATCCCGCCGCGAAGCAGGAGACCTGGGTCGTGCGCGACTTCCAGTTCCACGACGGCCAGGTCCTGCCCGAGCTGAAGATCGCCTACAGCACCGTCGGCGATCCGAAGAACGAGCCCGTGCTGGTGCTGCACGGCACCACCGGCTCGGCCGCCAGCATGCTCACGCCCGGCTACGCCGGCGAGCTGTTCGGCCCGGGCCAGCCGCTGGACGCGACCAAGTACTTCATCATCCTGCCGGACGCCATCGGCACCGGCCGCTCCAGCAAGCCGTCCGACGGCCTGCGCGCGAAGTTCCCGCACTACAACTACGACGACATGGTGTCGGCGCAGTACCGGCTGGTGCGCGAGCACCTGGGCCTCCAGCACCTGCGGCTGGTGACGGGAAACTCCATGGGCGGCATGCAGACCTGGATCTGGGCGCAGAAGTACCCGGGCTTCATGGACGTCGCGGTGCCGATGGCATCGCTGCCCACGCCCATGTCGGGCCGCAACTGGATGCTGCGCCGACTGCTGGTGGAATCCATCAAGCGAGACCCGGCCTGGAACAACGGCAACTACACGGCGCAGCCGCCGAGCCTGCAACTGGCCTCGGTGTTCTTCGGCACGGCCACCAGCGGCGGCAACTTCTCGTACATGAAGGCCGGCCCGAACCGCGAGAAGGCCGACGCGGCGCTGGACGCGCGCCTCAGGCCCGGCGCCTTCAACGCCGACGCCAACGACCACATCTGGCAATGGGAATCGTCCGCCGACTACGACCCCTCGCCGGGCCTGGAGAAGATCACGGCCACGCTGTTGGCCATCAACTCCGCCGACGACGAGCGCAACCCGGTGGAACTGGGCATCCTCGACCGCGAGATCAAGCGCGTGAAGAGCGGCCGGGCCTACGTCATTCCGGCAAGCGACCAGACGCTGGGGCATGGGACGACGGCGAATGCGAGGTTCTACAGGCAGGAGCTGGAGGGAGTTTTGAAGTCCGCGCCGCGACTGGGGCAGTGAACGGTGGGGTTCGCCTTCGGCTCACCGCCACCCTACGGAATCGCGACCGTACGAAATCGTCATTCGTAGGGTGGCGGTGAGCGAAGCGAACCCCACCGCTCACGCAGCAAGTTTCAGCAACTCCGCCCCCTCCGCCACCTGGTCCCCCGGCGCATACAGCAACTCCTGCACCGTTCCATCCGCCGGCGCGGCGATGGTGTGCTCCATCTTCATCGCTTCCATCACCGCCAGCGCCTGGCCCTTCCTCACGGCGTCACCCGCCTTCACGGCGAACGACACCACCTTGCCCGGCATGGGCGCCGTGAGGCGGCCACCCTCGGACGCGTCGTCGCCGGCGTGCGCGAGCAAATCGATGGACACGATCTGCGCCGCGCCCGCCGCGGTGAACACGTGGTCGGTCTCGCCCTCGGTGTAGACCACGGCGCGTGCGTGGCGGTCTCCGTACTGGATCTCGATCGCCTCGCCCATGCGGCGGAAGGCGAGCGGCGCCGGCACGCCGTCGATCGCCAGCAGCATGCGGCCGTGGTGCAGCGTCGTGAGCTCCGCCTTCGTGTGCCGGCCGCCGAAGTCGAATTCCAGCCGGCGCATCGCGACACCGTGGGAGCGCCAGCCGTCGCGGCGGCTGAACGGGTCGTCGCCGGCCAGCGCCTGTTCATCCAGCAAGGTCTTGGCGACTGCGGCAGCCGCCGCCAGCTCCAGCCCCACCGGCTGCTGCTGGAACAGCACCGACGCCTCGCGCGGGATCAGCGCCGTGTCCAGGTCCGCCTGCGCGAAGGACCGGCTCTTCACCACGTGGCGCAGGAACTGCACGTTGGTCGCGAGCCCGACGATGTGCGTCGCCGCCAGCGCGTCGTCCAGCCGCGCCAGCGCCTCGGCGCGCGTGGCGCCGTGCACGATCAGCTTGGCGATCATGGAGTCGTAGAAGGGCGAGATCGCGTCGCCCTCGCGCACGCCGTCGTCGATGCGCACGGCCCCGCGCTGGAAGGCCGCGGCGGCCGGCTTGCGGTACACGTGCAGCGTGCCCGTCGCCGGCAGGAAGTTGTTGTCGGGGTTCTCGGCGCAGATGCGCGCCTCGATCGCATGGCCCTGGATGCGCAGGTCCGACTGTTGCAGCGGCAGCGGCTCGCCGGCCGCGACGCGCAGCTGCCATTCGACGAGGTCCAGCCCGGTGATCGCTTCGGTCACCGGATGCTCCACCTGCAGCCGCGTGTTCATCTCCATGAAGAAGAACTTCATTCCGGCCTCGTCATCCCCGCTCAGGCGGGGATCCAGGGCTTCCGGATGCCCTGGATTCCCGCCTGCGCGCGAACGACGGGGGGAAGTCTGCTCCACGATGAACTCCACGGTGCCGGCGCCGACGTACTTCACCGCGCGGGCCGCGGCCACGGCGGCCTCGCCCATGCGCTTGCGCAGCGTTTCCGTCATGCCGGGTGCCGGCGCTTCCTCCAGCACCTTCTGGTGGCGGCGCTGCACCGAGCAGTCGCGCTCGAACAGGTAGACGTAGTTCCCCTGCGTGTCGCCGAACACCTGGATCTCGATGTGGCGCGGGCGGGTGACGTATTTCTCCACCAGCACGGCCTCGTCGCCGAAGCTGTTGCGCGCCTCGCGCTGGCAGGACGCCAGCGCGGCGGCGAAGTCTTCCGCCTTCTCCACCGCCCGCATGCCCTTGCCGCCGCCGCCCGCGCTGGCCTTGATCAGCACCGGGTAGCCGATGCGGTCGGCCTCGCGCTTCAACAGCTCCGGGTCCTGGTTGGCGCCGTGGTAGCCGGGCACGAGCGGCACGCCGGCCTTCTCCATCAGCTGCTTCGATTCGGCCTTCAGGCCCATCGCCTGGATCGCCGACGCGGGCGGGCCGATGAACACCAGCCCCGCCTCCGCGCAGGCGGCGGCGAAGCTCTCGTTCTCGCTGAGGAAGCCGTAGCCCGGATGGATCGCCTCGGCGCCCGTCGCCTTGGCCGCAGCGATGATGCGGTCCCAGAGCAGGTAGCTGTCCCGCGGCGCGCTGCCGCCGATGGCCACGGCTTCGTCGCACGCATGCACGTGCTTGGCGTCGGCATCCGCCTCCGAATACACGGCCACGGTACGGATCGCCATGCGGCGCGCAGTCGCCGCGACGCGGCAGGCGATTTCGCCGCGATTGGCGATGAGGATCTTCTTGAACATCAACCGAGCTCCCGGGGCAGCGGCTGCCCCCTGAAGAAACGACCCAGCCCGCGCAACACGGTGCGCAGGAACCGGACGAGCACCACCAGCAGCAGCACCGCCACCACGATGCTCGCCACGAGCACGATGGCGAAGGCCACCGGATGCGTGGCCGACAGCCACAGCAGGAACACGACGAACCCGTCTTCGGCCAGCGACACGGCCAGGTTCGAGAAAGGTTCGGGCGAGGTGTTGACCGCGGCGCGCGCGGTCATCTTGGTGGCATGGCTGGTCGCAGCGAGGCTGCCCCCCAGCAGCGCGCCCACCCACGCCATCGTCTGGTTGTCCGCGCCCAGCACCCCGGCCGCGAGCGCGGCGCCGGCCGGAATGCGGATCAGCGTGTGGACGGCATCCCAGACGGAGTCGACGAAGGGAATCTTGTCCGCGAAAAATTCGACGAACACCATGAACCCGCTCGCCACCAGCACGGCCGGGTGCTGCAGGAGGCGCAGTCCCTGCGGCAGGTCGACCCACCCCATCCACCCGGCGATTCCCGTGAGGAACACGACCGCATAGAGCCGCAATCCGCTGGCCCACCCGAGCGCCGCCGCCAGCGCGAGCAGCTGGGGCGTGTCGGCAACGTGGGCCAGGGCGTCGGACATGTCAGGGCAGCAGCCAGCCGGGCTTGCGCTTGCCGAGGAAGGACTGCACGCCTTCCTTGCCTTCGTCGCTGGCGCGGAGGTCGGCGATGCCTTCCACGGTGCGACGGACCAGGCCCGCCGTGATGTCGTGGCCGGCCACGTCGTGCAGCAGCTTCTTGCAGGCCTTCACGGCCTCGGGCCCGGCATTCACCAGCGCCTGCGCCAGCTCGCCGACCTTCGCGTCGAGCGCATCGGCCGTCACCACTTCATGCACGAAGCCCATGCGCTTCGCCTCATCGGCGCCGAAGCGCTCCGCCGTGAGGAACCAGCGGTGCGCCGCCCGCGCGCCCATGGCGCGGATCACGTAAGGGCTGATGGTCGCGGGGATCAGCCCCAGCTTCACCTCGCTCAGGCAGAACTGCGCGGTGTCCACGGCCACCGCCATGTCGCAGGCCGCGACCAGCCCCATGCCGCCGGCATAGGTGTCGCCCTGCACGCGCGCGATGGTGGGTTTGGGGCAGTGGTACAGCACCTCCAGCATGCGAGCGAGCCCGGCGGCGTCCGCGAGGTTCTCCTCGCGCGAGTAGCCCGCCATGCGCTTCATCCAGTTCAGGTCCGCGCCGGCGCAGAAGGCCGGGCCGTTGCCGGCCAGCACCACGCAGCGGACCTCCGCGCGCTTGGCGATCTCGAGGAACACCGCGGTGAGTTCGGCGATCACTTCGTCGTTGAACGCGTTGCGGACTTCGGGCCGATCGAGCGTGACGGTCTCCACGCCGCGTTCGAAATGCAGGGTCAGGTGTTTCATGGGGCGTCCTTCCAGACGGTGTAGTCGTCGACCGCGTAGAGCCGACAGGCGGCCGCGGCGCGGCGGCTGCAGTTGGCCAGTGCGCGCTCCGGCGCGTCCTCCCCGCCGGCCGCCCAACCCCAGCCGCCATTGGGGGCGATCGCAAAGGCGCGTGGCGGGCGCTTGCCGAGGAAGACCCGATAGCCGGTGCGTCCGCCGTCGCGCACGTACGGCACCTTCGCGTCATCCCCGATGGCCGCGAAGTCGCTGCGCGGCGGGATGGGAATCACGACAGCGTCCGTCTCCGCCAGCGGCGCGCTGGGCAGGCCGAGCGCGGCGAGGAAGCGGGTGACTTCGGGTTGCCAGATCGGCGCACCCGCGCGGACACCGAACAGCAGGTGGGAATCGGAGCCGAAGGTGCCGAAAGCGACCAGGCGTGCCGGCCCCCCCGCCGCCGTGTACTTCTCCAGCATGCCGCGGAAGGTATAGGCATCGAAGTAGCTGTCGTTGTCGCCGTAGAACCAGAGCGACGGCACGTGCGTGTCGCGCCCGTAGCCGCCGGCCGCGCCGATCAGGCCGTCCTTCCAGGCGGTGCAGGACTCGTTGCGCAAGCCGCCCGCGAAGTTGACCAGCCCCTTGACCCCGGGATAGTCCAGCGTGCCGAAGGCCAGCGTGGTCCAGCCGCCGTGCGACTGTCCCACCACGAGGACGCGGGTCCGGTCGGCCCACGCCTGCGCGGTCACGTAGTCCAGCACGGCGCGGACGTCTTCGGCCTGCACCAGGCCGTTGCTGCCCACGTTGCATTGCACGCTGTTGTACGTGCCGGTGGAATGGGCGAAGCCCTGCCGCATCGGCACAACCACCGCGTAGCCGCGGGCAAGGAAGTAGCGCACCGCCACGACCGGCCGGTAGCGGCTCTGGAAGCGCGGGTCACCGGGCGCCTTGCCGTGGTTGATGACCACGATGGGGAACGGCCCGTCGCCCGCGGGTTTGTAGAGCGTCGTCTCCAGGTCGACGCTGCCGAGGAGCAGCTTCTTGCCCACCATCACGACGGACTCGTTGAGGGACGCATCGAGCTCCTGCGCCCCTGCGCAGGCAGCGGCCAGCAGGAAGGCCAGGAGTGCGAACCAGCGGATGCTTCCAGGCATGTCTCTTGTCCCTTCAATACCGCTTCGCCACTTCCTCCAGCATCACCTCGGTGGCGCCGCCGCCGATCGCCAGCACGCGCGCATCGCGCCAGAGCCGCTCCACGGCGGTCTCGCGGATGTAGCCCATGCCGCCGTGGAACTGCTGGCAGGCCTGCACCACCTCGTTGACCAGCTCGCCCGTCAGCGCCTTGAGCATGGAAACCTCCTGCACGACGTCGCGCCCCTGGGTGACGCTCCAGGCGCAGTGGTACAGGAACTGGCGCGCCGCCCGCGTCTTCGCGTCCAGCATGGACAGGCGCTGGCGGATCACCTGCTGGTCCCACAGGGGACCGCCGAAGGCGTGGCGCTGCCGCACGTGGTCCAGCGTGAGCTTCAGCGCCTGCTGGCAATGGCCTACCGCCATCGCGGACAGCGCGATGCGCTCGGTCTGGAAGTTCTTCATCACCGAGTAGAAGCCCTTGCCCTCTTCGCCCAGGAGGTTGGCCGCCGGCACGCGCACATGGTCGAACACCGGTTCCGCGGTGTCGGAGGACAACCAGCCGGTCTTCTTCAGCGCCCGGCCGACGCTGAAGCCCGGCGTGCCCTTCTCCACGATGAACATGGAGACCTCGCGCTTGCCGGGCCCGGTCTTCGCCGCGACGAAATAGACATCCGCATGGACGCCGTTGGTGATGAACATCTTGGTGCCGTTCAGCACCCAGTCATTCCCTTCGCGGACCGCGCGCGTGCGGATGCCCGCCACGTCGGATCCGGCGCCGGGCTCCGTGATGGCCACGGCGCAGACCTTCTCGCCCGCCGCGAGTTGGCGCAGGTACTTGTCCTTCTGCGCATCGTTCCCCGCATGGTGCAGGTGCGGCCCGGCCATGTCGGTGTGGACCAGCACGGTGATGATGAAGCCGGCAAACGTCGATTGCGACAGTGCCTCGGCGAACACCAGGTTGGTCAGCGCATCCGCGCCGCCGCCGCCGTACTCCGGCTCCCACATGAGCCCCAGCAACCCGGCCGCGCCCATGCGCCGCAGCACCTCGCGCGGGACGAAGCCCTGCTCTTCCCAGGCCTGGCCGTGCGGCTCGACCTCGCGGGCGAGGAAGCGCGCGACCTGGTCGCGCAGGAGTTCGTGTTCGGGGGTGTCGTAGATGCCGGGGTTCACGGATTCAGGGTCTCCAGACGACGGAGCCGTTGATGGCGTACAGCTTGCACGGGATGCCCGCGGAACGCTGGCAGGCCGCCAGCGCACGCTCGCCGGGATCCGACGGCATGCTGGTGTCCTGCGGCGTCAGGCTCCAGGCCGCCCACCAATGCCCCCTCTCGGAGATGGCGAAGGCCTTGGGGGTGGGACGCGTCAGCCACGTGCGGTACTCCGCGCGGCCGCGATCGGACAGGTAGGGCAGCGCGTCGACGTCCTCGATCGCTGCATAGCCGCTGGCGATGAAGCCGGGCTGCGGGCGCTGCGCGACGGGCGCCAGGGCCGTCGTTGCCACGGCCACCGCCTGCGGAGGCTTGGGCTCGCCCTCCCACACCACCTTGTCGTTCACCGCGTACAGCTGGCAGGGCTTCTTCGCCCTCCGTTCGCAGACGACCATGGCCCGCTCCTTGGGGTCGGTCGGCAGCGAGGCGTCGGGCGGCCGGGTGCCCCAGATGGAAGCGAAGTGCCCTTCGGACGACACCGAGAACGCCCGCGGCTGCGGCCGCGTGAGCCAGTCGCGGTACGCGTCGCGGCCACGCTGCTCCAGGTGCGGGACGGCGTCCACGTCCGTCAAGGGCGCGAAGCTCGAGGCCGACGGCTCGTACCCGCCCGGGTTCGTGCCGCGCGGCAGCGTGAAGCTGGACGTGCGCCCCATCACCACGCGGACCTGCTCGGGGTACTCGTAGGCGGAGCCGGAGGCGTGGTCCACCACCGCCCCGATGACGCCGCCGATCAGGATGTTCCCGAACATGGCCGCGCGCACGCCGGATTCCACGGTGACGATGCCCGGCGGCAACGGCTGCCTGGCGCAACGCACCTCGATGGCCTTGAACGAACGGACGACCGTGCTGTCGCCCGGCGCGCGGACGCGCCAGCTGCCCTTGTCGTTGCTCAGCGTGCAGTCGGCGCCGTCGACGCTCGCGCCGTCGGCGGTGCGCGCCTGCACGGACATCTTCTGCGTGTTGCCGCCCGCGACGGATGCGCAGCCGGTGGCGAGGGCCGCCACGGCAAGCGCGCCGGCCAGGAAAACGATTCTGCGGATGATCCTCATGCCGTTCCTCCTCTGAGCTCCCATTCTGGAGGGAGGAGGTCACATCCGGAACACTCCGAATCTGGGATCCGCGATCGGCGCGTTCATCGCCGCCGACAGGCCCAGCGCCAGCACGCGCCGCGTGTCCGCCGGGTCGATCACCCCGTCGTCCCACAGCCGCGCGCTGGAGTAGTAGGGATGCGACTGGTGCTGGAACTGGTCCAGGATCGGCTGCTTGAACGCCGCCTCCTCCTCGGCGCTCCAGGCCCCGCCGCGCGACTCGATGCCGTCGCGCTTGACCGTCGCCAGCACGCTGGCCGCCTGCTCCGCGCCCATCACGCAGATCCGGGCGCTGGGCCACATCCACAGGAAACGCGGCGAATAGGCGCGGCCGCACATGCCGTAGTTGCCGGCGCCGTAGCTGCCGCCGATGATCACGGTGAACTTGGGCACGCTGGCCGTGGCCACGGCCGTCACCATCTTGGCGCCGTGGCGGGCGATGCCCTCGCTCTCGTACTTGCGGCCCACCATGAAGCCGGTGATGTTCTGCAGGAACACCAGCGGCACCTTGCGCTGGCAGCACAGCTCGATGAAGTGCGCGCCCTTCTGCGCCGACTCGGAGAACAGGATGCCGTTGTTGGCGACGATGCCCACCGGCATGCCTTCGATGTGCGCGAAGCCGCAGACCAGGGTCGTGCCGAAGCGCGCCTTGAACTCGTGGAACTCCGACCCGTCGACGATGCGGGCGATGATCTCGCGCACGTCGAAGGGCTTGCGCGCGTCGGTGGGGATGACCCCGTACAGCTCCTTGCCGTCGAACTTCGGCGGTACGGGCTTGCGCAGTTCCACCGGCGGGACCTTGCCCTTGCCCAGCGTGGCCACGGCGCTGCGCGCCAGCGCCAGCGCATGCGCATCGTTCATCGCCAGGTGGTCCGCCACGCCCGAGAGCCGCGTGTGCACGTCGCCGCCACCCAGGTCCTCCGCGCTGACCACTTCGCCGGTGGCGGCCTTCACCAGCGGCGGGCCGCCCAGGAAGATGGTGCCCTGCTCCTTGACGATGATGGTCTCGTCGCTCATGGCCGGCACGTAGGCGCCGCCCGCCGTGCACGAGCCCATCACCACGGCGATCTGCGCGATGCCTTGCGCGGAAAGATTCGCCTGGTTGTAGAAGATGCGGCCGAAGTGCTCGCGGTCGGGAAACACCTCGTCCTGGTTGGGCAGGTTGGCGCCGCCGGAGTCCACCAGGTAGATGCAGGGCAGGCGGTTCTGCGCCGCGATCTCCTGCGCCCGCAGGTGCTTCTTCACCGTCATCGGGTAGTAGGTGCCGCCCTTCACGGTGGCGTCGTTGCACACGACCATGCAGTCGACGCCGTTCACGCGGCCGATGCCCGCGATCATGCCGGCGCAGGGCGCGGCCATGGTGCCGCCCTTCTCCAGGTACATCCCGTGCGCGGCGAGCGGTGCGATCTCCAGGAAGGGCGTGCCCGGGTCCAGCAGCATCTGCACCCGCTCGCGGGGCGGCAGCTTGCCGCGCGCCGAATGCTTCCTGCGCGCCGCCTCGCCGCCGCCGGCCGCGTGCAGCGCGACCTGCGTGCCGAGGTCGTCGACCAGCGCCTGCATCGCGGCCGCGTTGGCCTGGAATTCGGCGGAACGGGGATTGAGCTGGCTCTCCAGGGCGGGCATCTGTGTCTTTCTCCCTCCCCGCTGGGGGAGGGCCGGGGTGGGGGCACTCGGCCGGAGCTTAAGCGACCTCGCTCCTGCCCGGCTTGCCCCGCAGGTTGCAAATCCTGCCACGCCCTTACACTTTCGCCATGGCCCGCCCCGCCCGCATCCCTGCTCCGGCCGCCGTCACGCCGATGGCCTTCGCCCGAGCCATCGCGGCGGCCTACCGGCGGCAGGGACGAAGCCCCGACGACGCGCTCCAGCTGGCACAGATCACGCCAGCGGCCCTGCGGCGGGCCGACGGCCGGATGACCGCCCGGCAGATGGAAATCCTCTCCAGCGCCGCCATGCAGGAGCTGGACGACGAGGGCTTGGGCGCGTTCACGCGCCGCCTGCCGTGGGGCAGCTACGGCATGCTGGCGCGGGCGTCGCTGACGGCGCCGACGCTGGACGTGGCCCTGAAGCGCTGGTGCCGCCACCACGGCTTGCTGACCGACGACGTCCGCATCGCGCTCTCGGTCTCCGGCAACACCGCGACCATCGGCGTGGACGAGCCCCATCCCCTGCCGGACGACGTCCGCGAGCTGAGCCTGGCGTTCCTGCTGCGCAACGTGCACGGCCTCGCGTGCTGGTACGTCGATTCGCGCATCCCGCTGCTGGGGGCGGACTTTCCCTTCCCGGCGCCAGTGCACGCGGACAGCTACGCCCACATGTTCCCCGGCCCGCGCCAGTTCGGCGCGCCGCGGGCGGAGCTCCGCTTCGACGCGCAGTACCTCGCGCTGCCCCTGCGGCGCGACGAGAAGGCCCTCGCGCAGATGCTGCAGCGGGCCCTGTCCATCACCGTGCGCCAGTACCGGCGCGACCGCCTGCTGGTGCCGCAGGTGCGCCAGCTGCTCGCCGCCCACCCGGAGCGCAGCCACAGCGCCGAGGCGCTGGCCACGCTGCTGCACGTGTCTCCCCGCACCCTGCACCGCCAGCTCAAGGAGGAAGGCGCGAGCCTGCAGCAGCTGAAGGACGAGGTGCGGCTGGAGCGCGCGAAGGACCTGCTCTATCGCACGACCAGGCCCGTGAAGCAGGTGGCCGCGGCCGTGGGCTTCCGCAATGAGAAGAGCTTCTCGCGGGCGTTCCGGCTGTGGACGGGCGTGTCTCCTGCCGCGTTGCGCGGCGCCGAATAGCAGCCACGGCCGCGCTGGCCGTTGCTAGCATGCTCCTTCCCCCGCGAAAGGAGCGTCCATGGAGACCGTGTTCGGCGTCGACGCCGCGTTGCTGTCGCGCATCCAGTTCGCGTTCACGATCTCCTTCCACATCGTCTTCCCGGCCTTCTCGATCGGGTTGTCGGCGTTCATCGCGACGCTGGAAGTGCTGTGGCTGTGGACCGGCAAGCAGCATTTCCACCTGCTCGCGCGCTTCTGGACCAAGATTTTCGCGGTGTCGTTCGCGATGGGCGTGGTGTCCGGCATCGTCATGGAGTACCAGCTGGGCACCAACTGGGCGCGCTTCGGCCAGATCATCGGCAACACGCTCGGCCCGCTGTTCGCCTACGAGGTGCTGACCGCGTTCTTCCTCGAGGCCAGCTTCCTCGGGATCATGCTGTTCGGGTGGAACCGCTTCCCGCCCTGGCTGCACACCATGGCCTCGATCTTCGTCGCGCTGGGCACGGCCATCTCCGGCTTCTGGATCCTCGCGGCCAACAGCTGGATGCAGACGCCAGCCGGCTTCGCCATCGAGAACGGCATCACCTACCCGGTCTCGTGGTTCGAGATCATCTTCAACCCCAGCTTTCCCTACCGCTTCGTGCACATGATGATCGCCACCTACATCACCACCTCGATGGTGGTGGCGGCGACGGGCGCACGCTACCTGCTGGGCGGCCGCCTGCAGACCGAGGCGATGACGATGCTGCGCATGGGCCTGGGCATGCTCGCGATCCTCGCGCCCATCCAGGCCTTCGTCGGCGACCAGCACGGCCTGAACACGCTGGAACACCAGCCCGCCAAGGTGGCCGCGATCGAGGCGCACTGGGAGGACCGCGGCCCGGCGGAGCTGGTGCTGTTCGCGTGGCCCGACCAGCAAGGGGAGCGCAACCTCGCGGAGATCGCCATTCCGCGCCTGGGCAGCCTGATCCTCACCCACCGCTGGGAGGGCCGCTTCAAGGGCCTGAAGGACTTCCCCCGCGAGGACCGGCCGCCGGTCGCGCCGGTCTTCTTCAGCTTCCGCCTGATGGTGGGCCTGGGCCTGCTGATGATCGTCATCGGCTGGATCGGCTGCTGGCTGCTGTGGCGGGGACGGATCGCGAACGCACGCTGGTTCCTGCGTCCGCTCGGGTACGCCTGGCCCGTGGGGTTCGTCGCCCTGCTTTCCGGCTGGATGGTCACGGAGATCGGCCGCCAGCCCTGGATCGCCTACGGCGTGCTGCGCACGTCCGCCGCGGTGTCGCCGGTCACCGCGGGCCAGGTCCTCCTCTCGCTGGTCCTCTTCGTGCTGTGCTACTTCGTCGTGTTCTCGATCGGCATCTGGTACATCCACCGGATGATCCGGCGCGGACCGCACACGGTGCTGCATCCGGACACGCTGCCCAACCGGCCGCTCGCCGGCGGCCGGCCCGAAGAGGAAGAAGCGGTGGCCCCATGAACGCGCCTGTTGCCGAACTGCTGCCCGTGCTGCTGGCCCTCACGCTGGGCTTCACCGTGGTGATGTACGTCGTGCTGGATGGCTTCGACCTCGGCATCGGCATGCTGTTCCCCTTCTACCGGGACGAGGCCGATCGCGACCTCGTCATGAATTCGGTCGCGCCCTTCTGGGACGGCAACGAGACCTGGCTGGTGCTGGGCGGCGTCACGCTGTGGGCAGCCTTTCCCAAGGCCTTCGGGATCATCCTGCCCGCGCTGTACGTGCCGGTGATCGTGCTGCTGCTGGCGCTGATCTTCCGCGGCGTCGCGTTCGAATTCCGCTGGGTCGCGAAGCCGCGCCACCGCAAGTGGGACATCGCGTTCGCCGCGGGCTCCACGCTCGCCGCGTTCGCGCAAGGCCTGGTGCTGGGCGGCATCCTGGAAGAAATCCCGGTGCGCGACGGCCAGTTCGCCGGCACGCCGGCCTGGTGGCTGTCGCCCTTCAGCGTGATGTGCGGCCTGGCGCTGGTCGCGGGCTACGCCCTGCTGGGCGCGACGTGGCTGCTGGTGAAGACGTCCGGACCAGTGGAACAGCGTGCGCGCAAGCTGGCGACGCCGCTGCTGATCGCCCTGCTCGCCTTCATCGCGATCGTGAGCATCTGGACGCCGCTGCAGTTCCCGCGCATCGCGCAGCGCTGGTTCGGCTTTCCCAACACGCTGCTGCTGGCGCCGATCCCGGTGGTGACGCTGATCTTTGCGTGGCTCTGCTGGTGGGGCATCCGCCGCGGCAACGTGCTCCTGCCCTTCGCGAGCGCCGTGATCATCTTCCTGATGGCGTTCCTGGGGCTCGTGGTGTCGAACGTCCCTTACCTCGTGCCGCCGACGGTCACCGTGTGGCAGGCGGCCTCGCATCCCACTTCGCAGATCTTCTACCTGGTGGGCGCGGCGATCCTGATCCCGATGATCATCGGGTACACGGCGGTGGTGTTCTTCCTGTTCCGGGGAAAGCTGGAGCCGGGGCAGGGGTATCACTGAGCGGATGTCGGTGGGGTTCGCCTGCGGCTCACCGCCACCCTACGGGGAAATGCAGGGTGGCGGTGAGCCGCAGGCGAACCCCACCGCGCGCCGCTAAACTGCCGCAAAACAACAACCCACCCCTTGAAGAAATTCTTCTACGGCTGGCGCATCTCCTTCGCGGGCGCCGCCATGCAGTTCCTCCTCTCCTCGCTCCTCGTCCAGGCCTTCGGTGCCTACGTGGCCGTGCTGTCCGAACAGAAAGGCTGGAGCAAGACGGCGCTCGCCGCCGGCGCGGCGCTGCAGTCGGTGGAAGGCGCGGTGCTCGGCCCGCTGCTCGGATTCCTGGTCGACCGCCTCGGGCCGCGCGCGATGGTGCACGCGGGCGTGGTGGTGATGGCGCTCGGCTTCGCCTGCTTCGGGCTGGTGGACACGCTGCCCGGCTTCTACGGCGCGGTCCTCCTGCTGGTCGTGGGGGGCAGCCTGTGCGGCTACTTCCCGTTCTCGGTCACGCTGGTGCACTGGTTCCAGCGCCGGCGCGCCCGCGCCCTGTCGCTCATGAGCCTGGGCCTGGCGCTCGGGGGCATCTCCGCGCCGGCCGTGGGCTGGGCGATGCAGACCTTCGGCTGGCAGCACATGGCCTTCGTTTCCAGCGTGCTGTTCCTCGTGTTCGGACTGGCCCTTGCGCGCATCGTCCGGCGCAATCCGGCCGAGATCGGAGAGACGATGGACGGCCTGCCGCCCGCGCCGCCGTCACCGGAGACGCCGGGTGCGCCCGCGCAGCCTTCTTCGCGCTCCTTCACCGCCGGCGAAGCGCTGCGCACGCGCGCGTTCTGGCTCCTGGGGTTCGGCCATGCGCTGGCCCTCGTGGTGGTGACGGCCGTCAACGTGCATGCCATCTCGCACATCAAGGAAGGCCTCGGCTACACGCTGCCGCAGGCGGGCTTCGTGATCACGCTCATGACCCTGTCGCAGGCGGTCGGCGTGCTGCTCGGCGCGGCCAAGGGCGACCGCTGGGACAAGCGCCACGTCGCCGCCGGCTGCATGGTGGCGCACATGGCGGGCCTGCTGATGCTCACGTGGGCCGTGCATCCGCTGATGCTGGGTGCGTTCGCCGTGCTGCACGGCGTCGCGTGGGGCCTGCGCGGCCCCTTCATGCAGGCGCTGCGCGCCGACTACTTCGGCCTGCAGGCCATCGGCATGATCCTGGGCCTGTCGGCCATCCTGATCTCGATCGGCCAGGTCGCCGGGCCGCTCATCGCGGGCGCGTTCGCCGACGCGACCGGAAGCTACCGCTGGGGCTTCACGCTGCTGGCGCTGCTGGCCGGCTCGGGCTCGCTGCTGTTCCTGCTGGCACGCAAGCCGGCCTAGGGACGCTCAGGCCGCAAGCTTCTCGAGCGACCACCGGCCCTGGCGGCCGGCCTGCAGCAGTTGCCACACCAGCGCCGCCGGGGCGTCGCTCGCGGGCAGCACTTCCAGCGACAGCATCGGCGCGCCGGCCAGGATCTCCTCCGCCTCTGCCTGCGTGACCGGGCCGCAGCCCGCCACGACCACGGCAGGCGGCCGCGGCAGCGAGGCCAGCAACTCGCGGGCCTGGGCCAGCAGCGCCTGCGCCCGCGGCTCGCGCGCGCCGAGCAGCACCAGCAGGCATTCCACGTCGCGCAGGCCCACCATGGGCACGCTGGTCGCCAGCGAGCGGCGCGGCAACGCGTGCACGCGCGTCACCACCGTGTTTTCCAGCGCCAGGTCGACGTAGGCAGCGCCCAGGTCCGCGCGCTCCAGTTCGCTGCCGGCAAAGCGCTGGTACGCCACGCGCCGCCGGCTCGCGCGCGCCAGCGCGCGCACCGATTCGTAGGCCTCGTTGTCCTCGGAAGCGATCGCCACCAGGTCGCGCCGGCCCACGAAACCCAGGCTGCCGGGCTGCGCCAGCAGGCAGGGCGCGGCCAGCGCCTGCCAGATCTCCGCCGGCTCCGCGTCCCAGCCCTGGCTGCGCTCGCGCGCGACGCCGCGCAGCCGCCGGGCGACGACCTCGATGTCGTCGCCGGCGTGCAGCGTCGCGAACTGCACGCCGTCCCGCAGCGCACCCGCGCCCTGGCTGCGGTGCAGCAGGCGCAGCCCGTGCACGTGCGGATCCGACTGCAGCCGCTGCCACTCTTCTGCCACGGCCTCGCCGGAGCCCTCGTACCAGCGCACGAGCCAGCCCGAGGCGTGCAGCAGGCCGGTGCGCAGGCCGGTGCGTTCGTGCCGCTGCAGGAACGAGCGGCGGCCGGCCAGCAGCGCGGACACGGCGGAATCCAGCGGGAACCACTGGCTGGCGCACATCAGGCGCGTGCAGGTGGCAGCGTCCGCCAGCGGTTCGCCCGGGCAGGTCGGCGCGAAGTCCGGCAGGTCGCGGCCGTCGGGAAAGGTCCTGACGTTCATGCGGCGCTCCCGGCCCGCTGCGCGGCCCACCGGGCCGGCAGCACCACCACCGCGCGCTCCGCCTGCGCGTCGAGCCGGAAGCGGCCCACGGCATGCAGCAGCGCGCCGGCCTGCTCGCGCATCGAATCCATGGCGGCCGCCGCCTCCTCCACCAGGGCGGCGTTCTGCTGCACCACGTGGTCCATCTGCGTGACGGCGCCGTTCACCTGCTCGATGCCCGCGCTCTGCTCACCGCTGGCGGCGGCCACTTCCGCCATCAGCGTGCTCACCTGGCGCACCGCGGCCACGATCTCCTGCATCGTGCGGCCGGCCGCGTTCACGAGGTGCGCGCCGCCGTCCACCTGCTCCACGGAGTCGGCGATCAGCGTGCGGATCTCGCGCGCCGCGTTGGCGCTGCGCTGGGCCAGCGTGCGCACCTCGCCCGCCACCACGGCGAAGCCCCGCCCCTGCTCGCCGGCGCGCGCCGCCTCCACGGCGGCGTTCAGGGCCAGGATGTTGGTCTGGAAGGCGATGCCGTCGATCAGGCTGGTGATTTCCGCGATGCGATCCGACGCTGCCGAGATCCGCCCCATGGTGTCCACCACCTCGGCCACGACCTCGCCGCCGCGCGTGGCCAGCACCGACGCCTCGCCGGCGAATTTGCTCGCCTGGCGCGCGTTCTCCGCGGCCTGCGCCACGGTGGTCGTGAGTTCCTCCATGGAACTGGCCGTCTCCTCCAGCGTGGTGGCCTGTTCCTCGGTGCGCTGCGAGAGATCGAGATGCCCTTGCGCAACCTGGGCGCTGGTGTCGGCGACGATGCGCGCCCGCTGCGCCACCTCCTGCACCAGCCCGCGCAGCTGCTGCGTCATGGCCGACGTGGCCTGCATCAGCCGGGCGGCCTCGTCGCGTCCGTACACGCGCACGTCCGAGCTCAGGTCGCCTTCCGCCACCCGCATGGCGGCCACGATCACCTCGCGCAGCGGCTTGCGCACGCTTGCCACCAGCCAGGCCGCGAGCAGCACCGACAGGAGCAGCGTGAACAGGAACATGCCGCCCTGCACCGTGACGGCTGCGCGCAGGCTGGCGGCATCGGCCGCGGCCAGGCGCGTCTCCTCCTGGCGCACGCGGGCGCCCCAGGCCGTGTCGGCCGGCGCGTCGGCGCGGCGCTCGTCGAGCAGCGCGCGCAGGGTCGCGAGGTTGTGCGCGTTGCGCTGCTGCGCGGCATGGAGTGCGTAAGCGCCGTAACCGCCGGTGACGGCCAGGGCGGAAAGCAGCAGGGCGACCAACACCCAGAGGCGGGTCGCGATACCGAGTTTGGAAGTCATGGAATCTCCTGGGCCACCGCGGGCGCGGCGGTGCGCCCCCTCGGGCGCCTGATGTCGGGAGATTAGGGGGTGGCTGCTCACCGCGAGCTCCCCACGGCGGGGGGGAAGGGGGAGGGCCGGCCGGCCCCGCGACGAATGGTGCGAGCCCGGCGCCCGGGTCGGGCTAGACGATGCGTGCCGCCAGCGGCTGGAAGTCCAGGCCTGCCGCATCCGGGCGCGGCACCGCATGCACGAACGCCGCGTTCAGCTCCGCCCAGTCTTCCGGCAGGAACAGCTCGCTTGCCGCGGGCAGCAGCACGCCCTCCTCGCGGCCCATGTGGTCCCAGTGCAGCTCGGCGAAGCGCTCCATGGCCCGTTCCAGGGCCCCCGTGGCGGCCAGGCGCTCGCGGTCGTTCGCGGCCTTCTCCAGCGCCCCGAGCCGCGCCGCCAGTTCCACCAGCAGCGTTTCGTCGCGCACGTGCTGTTTCTGCAGCTCGTCGAGTTCGGCGTCGAGCGTCTGGGTGCGCGCGCGCAGCCGGGCGAACAGGAAGCGCTCCTCGAGGTCGTGGTGCTGGCCCAGGGGCGCCGCGTCCAGGTAACCCAGGGCCGTCCGCAGCGCGCCCGCGTCCGCCGCGCCGCCCGATTCGCGCGCGGCCGCCAGCAGGCTGGTGCAGGCATGGATCACCGCGGCGATCGCGCGGTGCTCGTCGCGGATGACCGCGACCGCGCGCTCCTCGTGCGCCTGGACGATGGGCGCCACCAGCACGGGCAGGCCCGCGCCGGCCAGCACCGACAGCGTGACCGTGCCGACGGCGGGCTCCGACCGCACGCCGCGATGCGGTGCCAGGAAGATGACGTCGCAGCCGAGCGCACGCGCCGCCGCGATGGTGGCGGTCGCCGCCGGCTGGCCGCGGGTCCAGCGCGCGTCGCAGGGCACGCCCTGGGCGCGGGCGCCGGCCCCGGCCTTCGCGAGCAGTTCGCGGGTGCGGCCCGTGCGGCGCGTGTCGCGCAGCTCGGGCGAGGACAGGTCGAGCAGTTCCAGCGGGGCGCCGGCCGGCGCGTTGCCGGGCTCCTCCAGCGCATGGAAGAAGGTGATGCGGGCGCCCAGGGGACGGGCGATGGCGAGGGCGCGGCCCACCACCTCGAAAGCGAGGTCGCGGGCATCCAGGGGAACGAGGACGTGACGGTACATGACGGCTTCCGGAGGCGCTTCCTCCAGACGGATGCGGTCAGGTTAGGAGCCGCCGGGCCGGCGGGGCCTCCTCGCGGCGGGGGGGATTCCGGACTCGTCAGCGTTACCATTGGTGTTATCGACAAAGCGTGCACGTGTCCAACAGTCCCGCCCCGGCCACCAGCGACCTGTTGCTGAAGGTCACGCCCCCGCGCGTGCCCCGGGACGCGATCGTGCGTTCGGCCCTGGGTGGCGGGCAGCGGCCGCTGCGCGACCATCCCGTGGTCCTCGTGCAGGCCCCGGGCGGCTTCGGCAAGACCCTCCTGCTGGCCCAGTGGCGCCGTGAGCACCTGGCGCAGGGCGCCGCGGTGGCCTGGCTGCTGGGACAGCCCGAGGACGATCCCGCCCGCCTGGTGCAGGCGCTGGCGCTGGCCGTGCGCATCGGCGCCGGGCGGCCCACCTTCGGCCACGCGCTGCTCCAGGGCGGCGGGCCCATGGGGCTGGAAGGCGTCACCAGCTGGCTGGCGGAAGTCGCGCAAAGCGCGCTCAATCTCGTGCTGGTCCTCGACGAGGCGGACCGCCTGCCGCCGTCCGCGCGCGAGGCGCTGGCCTACCTGCTGCACAACGCGCCGCCCAACCTGCGCTGCATCGTCGCCTGCCGCACGGACTGCCAGCTGGACCTGGAAGACATGATCGCCTACGGCGACTGCGTGCTGGTGGGCACCGCGCAACTGCGCTTCACGCTGGAGGAGACGATCCAGCTGGTGCGCCAGCGTTCCGGCGATGCGGTCGACCACGACGCGGCCGCCCGCCTGCACGAGATGGCCGAAGGCTGGCCGCTGGGCCTGCAGCTCGCGCTGTCCGTGACCGGGTCGCAGGGCGCGCGCCCGGAGTTGCCACGCGTCGCGGCCCCGGCCGGCGCGCTGCGCACGCAGCTCGTGGACTACCTGCTGGGGAACCTCGACCCGGCCGACCTCGATTTCCTCACGCGCATCTCGGTGGCGGACCCGCTGCATCCCGAGCTTTGTGCTGCACTCGTCCCCAAGGGCAACGCCCGCGAACGCCTCGCGCGCCTGCTGCGCGACACGCCCGTGTTCGTCGCCTCCGAGCAGTCCGACTGGCTGCGCCTGCACTCGCTCGCCGGCGAGGCCCTGCGCGAGCGCCTGCAGGCCCTGCCCGCGCCGGAAGTGCAGGCACTGCACGCGCGCGCCGCCGACTGGCTGGGCGAGGAGGGCCTGCTGGAAGCCGCCGCGCAGCACGCTCTCGCGTCCGGGCAGGCCCGGAAGGCCTACGAACTCGCCGAGCGCAGCCTGTACGAGCTGATGGTCGCCCAGGGCCGCCAGAGCGCCGTGCTGGAATGGGTGCGCAAGCTGCCGCGCGAGGAGCTGGAACGCCGCCCGCGCCTGCTGCTGGCGGCGGCCTGGTCGCTGGCGATCAGCGAACGGCACAAGGAGGCCAGCGACCTCGTGGCCCGGCTGCTGGAGCGGCCGGACGCCGACGACGCGCTGCGCTGGGAATGCGCGCTGATCCTGGGCGGCGCCGCGATGTTCGCGGACGACCCGGACCGCTTCGTCGCGCTGCACGAGCCCTGGCCCGAAGCGCCGCCGCAGGCCGATACGCGGCTGCGCCAGGTCCACGCCAATCGAATGGCCATGCGCGCGCTGCTGCGCGGCGAGCCGGCGCTCGCGCGCCTGCTGCAGCAGCAGGGCCCGCGCGCGGACGGCAGTTCCTCCGAACACCTGAACCGCTGGGGCGACCTGATCATCTCGCTGAGCTACCTGTGGGAAGGGCAGGTGCTGCTGGCCGAACAGCTGCTGCGCCCCGCGCTCGCGGGCGCCGACGCCGACCTGGGCCGGCGCAGCGTGCTCGCCTCCATGCTCGCGGCGCTGCTGGCCGCGGCCTTGTGGGAGCGCGACCAGCCGGGCGAAGTCCAGGCCCTGCTCGCCAACCGGCTCGACGTGCTGGAGCGCAGCGGCCTCGCGGACTGCGTGATGCTGGCCTACCGCTCGCTCGCGCGCCAGGCCGTGGCGAACCAGAACGAGCACCGCGCCCTGGAACTGCTCGGAGCACTCGACGCCGTGGGCATGGCGCGCAACCTGCCGCGCCTGCGCATCGCCAGCCTCACGGAACAGGTGCGCCTGCACGCGCGCCGCTATCGCAGCGAAACGTGCCGCGACCTGTGCCGGCAGATGGACGCGCTGCTGGAGGAGCCCGGCACGCCCCGCGGCCCGCTGTGGCAGCGCACCGTGTCCGGCATGCGCCAGCTCGCGCAAGGCTACGCGGCCATCGCCGCGCAGGACTGGCGCGGCGCCGTCCAGCCGCTGGCCGACGCGGAAGCCATCGCCCTGCAGTCGCGCCAGGGCCGCGTGCGGATCGAAGCCCTGGGCCTGCGCGCCTGGGTGCTGGACCGCTGCGGCGAACGCTCCCAGCCCCTGCTGCGCGAGGCGGTGGGCCTGGCCGAGGCCTGCGGCCTGCAGCGCGTGTTCGCCGACGCGCACCCCGCCCTGGCCGACTGGCTGCGGGCGACGCTGGGCGGCCCGGCGCCTGCGGCGGCGCGGCCGCCGGCACCGCTCACTTCGTCCGCACGGGGCCCCGCGGCCCAGCCCCGCGCCACCCCCAGCATGGCGCTCACGCCCAAGGAGCGCGAGGTGCTGGAGCTGCTGGCCCGCAACCTCTCCAACAAGGAGATCGGGCTGGCCATGCAGGTGGGCGAAGAAACCATCAAGTGGCACATGAAGAACCTGTTCGCCAAGCTGGACGCCGGCACGCGCAAGCAGGTGGTCTCCCGCGCCCGCATCCTGGGCCTGCTGGCGGACGCCACCACCCCCTGACCGCCGCCCCTCCGGCGGCTCCCCACACCCCCTGATCGGCCACCCCCCCTCTGCAAAGGGGGGACCGGAACCGCTCGTCCTGCCTACGCTTCGTGCATCCCGTAGGAGAAGCCAAGATGCTCACCACCCAGGAGACAAGCCGCCCCGCGGCCCCTGCCGTCATTGCCAGCCCCATCCGCGTCGCGTCCCTGACCTGCGCCATCGGCGCCGAGCTGTCCAACGTCGACCTCGGCGTCGCATCGCGCGACCCCGGCCTGGTGGCCGAGATCCGCGCGCTGCTGCTCAAGCACAAGGTCCTGTTCTTCCGCGACCAGGACATCACCCGCGCCGAGCACGTCGCCTTCGCCCGTCACTTCGGCGAGCTGGAGGACCACCCCGTCGCCGGCAGCGATCCGGAGCACCCGGGCCTCGTGCGCATCTACAAGTCGCCCGACGCGCCCGCCGACCGCTACGAGAACGCCTGGCACACCGACGCGACCTGGCGCGAGAAGCCGCCCTTCGGCTGCGTGCTGCGCTGCGTGGAATGCCCGCCCGTGGGCGGCGACACCATGTGGGCCAACATGGCGCTCGCCTACGAGCGTCTCCCCGCAACGGTGAAGGACCAGATCGCCGGCCTGCGCGCCCGCCACAGCATCGAGGCGAGCTTCGGCGCCGCCATGCCGGTGGAGAAGCGCCTGGCGCTGCACGCGCAGTTCCCCGACGCCGAGCACCCGGTCGTGCGCACCCATCCCGAGACCGGCGAGAAGATCCTGTTCGTGAATGCGTTCACCACGCACTTCACGAACTACCACACGCCCGCGAACGTGCGCGTCGGCCAGGACTACACGCATGGCGCTTCCGACCTGCTGCGCTACCTGGTCTCGCAAGCCTTCATCCCCGAGTACCAGGTGCGCTTCCGCTGGAAGCCCAACTCCATGGCCATGTGGGACAACCGGTCCACGCAGCACTACGCCGTCATGGACTACCCGCCCTGCCATCGAAAGATGGAACGCGCCGGCATCGTCGGCGATTCGACCTTCTGAAGAACCGCATCACCCACTGACACCCAAGGACAAGCCATGAACTTCCTCGACGGCTCGCTGTTTCCCGAGAACCAGGACAAGCTGGTCATCACCGCCGCGCCCTATGGCCCCGAGTGGATTCCTTCCGACTTCCCCGAGGACATCCCGGTGTCCATGGAAGCGCAGGTCCAGAAGGCGGTGGATTGCTACAACGCCGGCGCAAGCGTGCTGCACCTGCACGTGCGCGAGCTGGACGGCTCCGGCTCCAAGAAGCTGTCCAGGTTCAACGAGCTGATCGCCGGCGTGCGCAAGGCCGTGCCCGACATGCTGATCCAGGTCGGCGGCTCGATCTCCTTCGCTCCCGAGAGCGAAGGCGCCGCTGCCAAGTGGCTGTCCGACGACACGCGCCACATGCTGGCCGACCTCGACCCGAAGCCGGACCAGGTGACAGTGACGGTGAACACCTCGCAGATGAACGTGCTCGAGCAGATGGACGTGGAGGATGTCGCCGGCACCTCGCTCGCGACGCCGGCCGTCAACCGCGCCTACCGCGAGATGATCGTGCCCTCGAACCCGAGCTTCTTCGAGGAACACATCCGCCGCCTCACGAAGGCCGGCATCCAGAGCGCCTTCCAGTTCTACAACATCAACAGCTACGAGACGGTCGAGCGCCTGATCCGCCGCGGCATCTACAAGGGCCCGCTGGTGTGCAACTGGGTGGCCATCGGCGGCGGCATGGACCAGCCGACCATCTACAGCCTGGCCAACTTCCTGCGCGCCATCCCCGACGGCACCATGCTGACGGTGGAGAGCAGCATGCGCAACGTGCTGCCGATCAACATGATGGGCATCGCGATGGGCCTGCACGTGCGCTGCGGCATCGAGGACAACCTCTGGAACCAGTCGCGCACCGAGAAGATGTCGACCGTGCAGCAGGTCGAGCAGCTGGTGCGCATGTCGCGCGAGTTCGGCCGCGAGATCGCCAACGGCAAGGAAGCCAAGAAGCTCTGCAAGATCGGCACCTTCTACGAGACCGTGGACGAGACCCTGGCCGCCAACGGCTTCGCGCCCAACCCCAAGGGGCGCCAGCAGGGCTTCCTGCGCAAGGCGGCTTGAGAATGGACGCCACGGTCCTGATCGTGCCGGGCCTGCGCGACCCCGTCGCGCAGCACTGGCAGACCCTGCTCGCGCCGCAGCTGCCGCGCGTCGTCGCGGTGCCGCCCATGGGCCGCGAGGACCTCGACTGCGATGCGCGCGTGCAGGCGATCGAACGGGCCGCGCAACAGGTCCAGGGCCCGCTGGTGATCGTCGCCCACAGCGGCGGCTGCATCATGGTGGCGCACTGGGCGCGCCAGACGAAACGCGTCGTGCGCGGCGCCCTGCTCGCCACGCCGCCCGATTTCGAGACGGCGATGCCGGAAGGCTATCCGTCGATCGACGCCCTGCGGGCCGGCGGCTGGCTGCCGGTGCCCCGCAAGACCCTGCCCTTCCCCAGCATCGTCGCGGCCAGCCGCAACGACCCGCTGGGCAGCTTCCTCCGCGTGAGCGCGCTCGCGCGCGACTGGGGCAGCCAGCTGGTCGACCTGGGCGAGGTCGGCCACCTGAATCCCGCCTCGGGCTTCGGCCCCTGGCCCCTCGCCCACGCGTTCATCGAGCAGCTCGCGCAGCCCGATCCCGTCCGCAGCTGAAGCGGACCTGTTTCAACAGCTACAGGAGACAGCCATGGCGAAAGCCATCCGCTTCCATGAAATCGGCGGCCCCGAGGTCCTGCGCCTCGAAGAGGTCGCAGTGGGCGAACCCGGCCCGGGCCAGGCGCGCGTGCGCCACAGCTACGTCGCGGTCAACTTCATCGACGTCTACTTCCGCACGGGCCGCTACCCGCTCGCGCTGCCCAACGGCCTCGGCTCCGACGCCGTCGGCGTGGTGGAGGCGGTGGGCGCCGGCGTGACGGACCTGAAGCCCGGCGACCGCGTGGGCTACCTCCTCGGCCCGCAGGGCGCGTACGCCGACGTGCGCGTGCTGCCGGCCGACGTGCTGATCCCGCTGCCCGACGGCGTGAGCGACAGCACCGCCGCCACGCTGATGATGAAGGGCATGACGGCGCAGTACCTGTTCCGCCAGGTCTATCCGCTCCAGGGTGGCGAGACGATCCTCTATCACGCGGCCGCGGGCGGCGTCGGCCTGATCGCCTGCCAGTGGGCCAAGGCCCTGGGCGTGCGCATGATCGGCACCGTCAGCACCGACGCCAAGGCGGAGATCGCCAGGGCGGCCGGCTGCGCCGAGGTGATCGTGACCTCGCGCGAGGACATCGCCAAGCGCGTGCGCGAACTCACCGACGGCAAGGGCGTGCCCGTGGTCTACGACTCGGTGGGCAAGGACACGCTGATGGCGTCCCTGGACAGCCTGCAGCCGCGCGGCCACTTGGTGAGCAACGGCACCAGTTCCGGGCCGGTGGTGATCGACACCATGCAGCTGGCGGTCAAGGGCTCGCTCTGGGTGACGCGACCGGCCATGGTCCACTACATCGCGCCCCGCGCGCACATGCTGGGCATGGCGAAGGAACTGTTCGACCTGGTGCTCGCCGGCAAGATCCGGAGCGAGCCGAGCCGCACCTACCAGCTCGCGGAAGCCGCCGAAGCGCACCGCGCCCTCGAATCCCGCCAGACCACCGGCGCCACCGTCCTCGTCCCATGAGCGTGCAACTCACCTCCATGGACGTTCGCCCCGTCCCGCAGGACCAGTACCTGTTCACCAGGGGCGCGGCCTGGTTCGCCTATGCCATGACCCTCGGGCTCATGGTCATGGACTACGTGGACCGGCAGGTGATCGTGTCCCTGTTCCCGCACATGAAGGCGGAATGGGGCCTGAGCGACACGCAACTGGGCGGCCTCGTCTCCATCGTCTCCGTGACGGTGGCGCTGGGCGCGCTGCCCATCGCCCTGTTCGCCGACCGCGTGAGCCGCGTCAAGAGCATCGCGACGATGGCCGTCGTGTGGAGCCTGGCCACCATCTCCTGCATGTTCACCCGCGGCTACTCCGTGCTGTTCGCGGCGCGTGCCACGGTCGGACTCGGCGAAGCGGGCTACGGCTCGGTCGGCGCCGCGCTGATCGCGAGCCATTTCCCCGCGCGCCTGCGCGGTGCCCTGATGGCGGGCTTCTTCGCCTGCGCGTCGATCGGCTCCGTGCTGGGCGTGATGCTGGGCGGCCTGATCGCTGCCCGCTGGGGCTGGCAGGCCGCCTTCGGCGTCGTCGGCGTGCCGGGCCTCGTGATGGCCCTGTGCTACCTGAAGGTGAAGGACTACCGCACGGTGGAACTCACGCCCACGCTGGACCAGGCCACCCGCAGCGTCGGCGGCGTGCTGCGCCACGTCGGCAAGGCCCTGAGCCGTCCGCCCACCATGCTGTTCGTGTGCATCGGCGCCGCGGCGCAGCTCGTGGTGGTGTCGGCCCTGTGGTCGTGGCTGCCCAGCTTCCTGAACCGCATGCACGGCATCCCGCCCGAGCAGGCCGGCGTCAAGGCGGCCCTGATCGTGCTGTGCGGCGCCGCCGGCAGCGTGGCCTGGGGCGCGCTGGTCGACCGCGCCGGCACCAGCAAGCCGCGCAACAAGCTGTTCGCGATGGCGGCGCTGTGCCTGCTGTCCATGCTGGTCCTGGCGCTGCCCTTCGGCGCCCAGGCGCTGGGCTGGGGCATGGACCCGCGCCTGCAGTTCGGCCTGATCGCCGCCGGCAGCTTCGTCGCGACCTGCACCGTGGGCCCCGTGTCCGCGGTCGTGATCGACGTGATCCACCCCGGCGTGCGCGCCGCCGGCTCCTCGGTGCTGGCGCTGTTCCAGAACCTGTTCGGCCTGGCCGCCGGCCCGCTGATCGCCGGCCTGCTGTCCGACCACGTCGGCCTGGCGCAGGCGCTCGCCATCACGCCGCTGTTCTCCATCCTCGCTGCCGCCTTCTTCGTGCGCGCGGCCCGTACCTATGAAGCCGACGCGGCCCGTGCCGCCGAGGCGCCCTGACCCGAAGAGGCATCCAGAATGATCGGTTCCATGATGCAGCAGCCGCTGCTCATCTCGTCCCTGCTCACGCACGCCGAGCGCCACCACGGCGACCAGCAGATCGTGTCGCGCCGCGTCGAAGGCGACGTCCACCGCACCACCTACAAGGACCTGGCGGCCCGCTCGCGCCGCATGGCCAACGCCGTCGCGGCCCTGGGCGTGCAGTTCGGCGACCGCGTCGCCACGCTGGCCTGGAACGGCTACCGCCACATGGAGCTGTACTACGCGGTGTCCGGCTCCGGCGCCGTGCTGCACACGCTCAACCCGCGCCTGCACCCCGACCAGGTCGTCTGGATCGCCGACCACGCCGAGGACCAGGTGCTGTTCTTCGACCTGAGCTTCCTGCCGCTGATCGAGGCCGTCGCTTCGCGCGTGAAGACGATCAAGGCCTTCGTGGCCATGACCGACCGCGCCCGCATGCCGGCCAGCACCACGGTGCCCAACCTGCTGTGCTACGAGGACCTGCTGGAAGCGCAAGGCGACCGCTTCGAGTGGCCCACGTTCGACGAGAACACGGCCAGCTCGCTGTGCTACACCTCCGGCACGACCGGCAACCCCAAGGGCGCGCTCTACAGCCACCGCTCCACGGTGCTGCACACCTTCGCCAGCGCCCTGCCCGACGCGCTGAACTGGTCGGCGCAGGACACCATCCTGCCCGTCGTGCCGATGTTCCACGTCAACGCCTGGGGCCTGCCCTACGCGGCGTGCATGGTGGGCGCCAAGCTGGTGTTCCCCGGCCCCTTCCTGGACGGCAAGAGCCTGTACGAACTGTTCGAGGCCGAGGGCGTGACGGTGTCCGCCGGCGTGCCCACCGTGTGGCAGGGCCTGCTCGCGCACGTGGAGGCGAACAACCTGCGCTTCCGCACGATGCGCCGCACCATCATCGGCGGCTCGGCCTGCCCGCCGGCCATGATGCAGGCGTTCCAGGACCGCTACGAAGTGAACGTGCTGCACGCCTGGGGCATGACCGAGCTGAGCCCGCTGGGCACGGCCTGCGTCCTCAAGCCCAAGCAACTGGGCCTGCCGAAGGAAGAGCGCCTGGCCATCCAGGCCAAGCAGGGCCGCGCCGTGTTCGGCATCGACATGAAGATCGTCGACGACGAAGGCAGGGAACTGCCGCACGACGGCAAGGCCAGCGGCGAACTGCTGGTGCGCGGCCCCTGGGTGATCAGCCAGTACTTCAAGGGCGAAGGCGGCAACCCGCTGGTGAACGGCTGGTTCCCCACCGGCGACGTGGCCACCATCGACGCCGACGGCTTCATGCAGATCACCGACCGCAGCAAGGACGTGATCAAGTCCGGCGGCGAGTGGATCGGCTCCATCGACCTGGAGAACATCGCGATGGCGCACCCCGGCGTGGCCATGGCGGCGTGCATCGCCGCGCGCCACCCGAAGTGGGACGAGCGGCCGCTGCTGGTGGTGGTGCGCAAGCCCAACGCGGAAGTCTCCCGTGGCGACCTGCTGAAGTTCTACGAAGGCAAGATCGCCAAGTGGTGGACGCCCGACGACGTCGTGTTCGTCGACGCGATCCCGCTGGGCGCGACCGGCAAGATGCAGAAGAACAAGCTGCGCGACCAGTTCCGCGACCACCAGCTGCCCGGGGCCTGAGATGGAGCTGGCTGCCCGCGTCTCGCTGGGGTCCGCGCGCGTACGCACGCTCGCGCCCGGCCTGCTGGCCTGCGGCGTCGTGGGCGCCGCGTCCGGCTTCCTCTCGGAGCACTACGGCGCGCCCGTGATGCTGTTCGCCCTGCTCCTGGGCATGGCGATGAACTTCCTGTCCGAGGACGGCCCCTGCCGTCCCGGCATCGAGTTCGCGGCCAAGCAGGTGCTGCGCGTCGGCATCGCGTTGCTCGGACTGCGCATCACCGCGGGCCAGGTCATCGGCCTCGGCTGGGGTCCCATCGCGCTGGTGCTCGCGTGCGTGGTGCTGACGATCGTCGTGTCCGTGTTCGCCGCGCGCGCGCTGGGCTTCCAGTCCAACTTCGGCCTGCTCACGGGCGGCGCCACGGCGATCTGCGGTGCTTCCGCCGCGCTGGCCCTGTCGGCCGCGCTGCCCGGGCATCCCAAGAAGGACAAGGCCACGCTGTTCACCGTGATCGGCGTGTCCGCGCTGTCCACGGTGGCGATGGTGGTCTATCCCACGGTGGCGCAGCTGCTGGGACTTTCGGCGCCCGTGGCCGGCAAGTTCCTGGGCGCGACCATCCACGACGTGGCCCAGGTCGTGGGCGCCGGCTACAGCATCTCGCCGGAGGCGGGCGACATCGCCACGCTGGTCAAGCTGATGCGCGTCGCGATGCTGCTGCCGGTGATCCTGGTCGCCTCGGTGATCACGCGCCGCGCCGGCGAGGCCGAGGGCGGCGAGCGGCCGCCGCTGCTGCCCTGGTTCGCCGTCGCCTTCGCGGTGCTGGTCGCCATCAACAGCACCGGCGTGGTCCCGCATCCCGTGCAATCTGCCGGCAACGACCTGTCGCGCTGGTTCCTGGTGGCCGCCATCGCCGGCATCGGCATGAAGACCCACCTGAAGGAAGTGGCCTCCGTGGGCCTCAAACCCGTGTTGCTGATGGTCGGAGAGACCCTCTTCCTGGCAGCACTGGCTTTGGTCCTATTGCACTGGCTTCCCTGAACCTCCAACATCCGGACGCTTTCATGAACTCCGTCTCCCTCTCGCGGCGGCAGCTGCTCGCCACCGCCCTCGTCTCGACGCTGGCGCCCGGCTGGGCGCGGGCGGAGAACTGGCCGGCACGGCCCGTGCGCTTCGTGGTCGCGGGGCCGGCCGGCGCCAACGCGGACATCATCGCGCGCCTCGTGTCCGACCCGCTGCAGAAGGACCTGGGCCAGCCCGTGGTCGTCGACAACCGGCCCGGCGCGGCCGGCGCGATCGCGATCGGCGAAATGCTGCAGGCGCCGCACGACGGCTACACCTTCCTGGTGGGCGTGAGCTCGCTCGTGAGCGAAGTGCCGCACATCGTCAAGCTGCGCTGGGACATGGCCACGGCGATCAAGCCACTGGCCGAACTCGGTCGCGGCGGCCTGGTGCTGGTGGCGCACCCGTCGGTGCCCGCGAAGGACCTGAAGGGACTGATCGCGTATGCCAAGGCCAATCCGGGCAAGCTGAACTACGCCTCCTACAGCCCGGGCACGCTGTCGCACGTGCTGGGCCTGCAGCTGAACCAGGCCGCCGGCATCCAGCTGACGCACGTCGGCTACAAGGGCTCCTCGCCGGCGCTGCAGGACGTCATGGGCAACCACGTGCCGCTGATGTTCGACGCACTGGGCAGCTCGCTGCCGCTGCTCCAGTCCGGCAAGATCAAGGCGTACGCGGTGAGCTCGCCCCAGCGCATGCCGCAGCTGCCCGACGTGCCCACCTTCCATGAACTGGGCTATCCGCAGATGGACGCCGTGGCCTGGATGGGCCTCTGGTGCGCCCCCGACGTTCCCGCACCCATCCAGGCGCGCGTGCGCGAGGCGACGCTGAAGGTGCTGGCCACTCCCGCGGTGCGCGCGCGCATGCAGGACACCGGCTTCGAAGTCGCGCAGCCGCGCACGACCGAGGAAATGGTCAAGGGCCTGAAGGTGGACTACGACCGCGTCGGCGGCGTGCTGCAGTCCATCGGGTTCAAGCCCGAATAAGCGGGTTTCAGGCCGACGCGGCCGCGGCGGCCTGCCGCTGGCGCGTGAGCGCCACCACGCCCACCACCGCCGCCACGAAGCCGGACGCAGCGCCCGCGATGAGGGACCAGCGCGGGCCCAGCGTGTCGGCCACCATCCCGATCAGGGGCGCGCCCAGCGGCGTGCTGCCCGCGGAGACCGCCAGCACCAGCGCGATCACCCGGCCCCGCAGCGCGGGGTCGCTCCACAGCTGCGCCGCGCTGTGCGCGGTGGTGGTGAACGTCTGCGTGGCCAGGCCCACGAAGAACAGCGCCACGGCGAACAGGCGATAGCTGGGCATCACGGCGGCGATCATCAGCGCGGCGCCGAAGGCCAGCGCGGCCCCCAGCAGCAGGGTCATGCGCGGCTTCTCGCGCCCGGCCGCCATCAGCGCGCCCGTGACCGAGCCCACCGCCATCGACGACGTCAGCAGGCCGAACTGGCCGGCCCCCACGTGGAAGACCGAGACCGACATGGTGGAGATGTAGATCGGGAAGTTGATGCCGAAGGCGCCGATCAGGAAGAACATCAGCAGCACCGCGCGCAGGTCGGGCCGGCCCCACACGTGGCGCATTCCGTCCGCGATGCCGCGCCGCTTGCCGGCCGTGGCCAGGCGCGGGTGGAACTCCGCCGGACGCAGGAGCGAGAGCGCGGCCAGTACGGCGACGAAGGACAGCGCGTTGAGCACGAACACCCAGCCGCAGCCCACGGCGGCGATCAGCACGCCCGCCACCGCGGGACCGATCATGCGTGCCGCGTTGAACGAAGTTGAATTGAGCGCCACCGCGTTCGCGAGCTGCGCGTCGCCCACCAGCTCCGCGACGAAACTCTGGCGGATGGGGGCGTCGAAGGCGCTCGCGCACCCGAGCAGGAAGGCGAACAGGTACACCTGCCACAGCTGCACCGCGCCGGTGAGGGTGAGCACGCCCAGGCCCAGCGCGAGCAGCGCCATGGCGGACTGCGTATAGAACAGGAGCCGGCGCCGGTCGAGGCGGTCGGCGACGTAGCCGGTGAGCGGCAGCAGCAGGAACTGGGGCCCGAACTGGAGGCTCATGACGATGCCCACGGACGTGGCGTCGTGCTGCGTCAGCTGCGTGAGGACGATCCAGTCCTGGGCCGTGCGCTGCATCCAGGTGCCCACGTTGGACACCAGCGCGCCCGCAGCCCACAGGCGGTAGTTGTAGACGGCCAGGGAGCGGAACGTGCTCCTCATGGCGCCGGCACCTTCCGCGCGGCCGGCGCGGCCGGCGCGGGCTGCGCGGCAACCACGCGGTCCAGCAGCGCGAGCGCGCGCGCCAGCTCCTTCTGCTCGCGCGCGTCGAGCTCGGCGTCGATGGCGCGCAACAGCCAGTCCTGCTTGGCCGCGCGCGTCTGGCGGATCCACTTGCGGCAGGCGGGCGTCAGGTCCACCAGCGTCTGGCGGCCGTCGGCAGGGTCGGGAGTGCCGACCACTTTCCCCGCGGCCTGCAGGGCCGCCACGATCGCGCCCATCGATTGCGAGCGCATCCCCGCGGCGCGCGCCAGCGCGCTGACCGTGAGTGCGCCTTCGCGCTCGAGCAGGCGCAGCACCGTCACCTGCGACGGCGGCAGGTCGCCCGCATCGGACTGCTCGCGCATGCGCCGGCGCAGCTTGCCGACCAGGCCATGCAGTTCGACGGCGAGGTGGGCGGCAAGGTCGTTGCGGGCGAGGTCGGGCACGGTCAGCGGGAGGTCGGCAAGTGCGAAGGAAGACTGTGAAGGTTACCTTCATATCTGCCGGCTGTCAACCGAGAGGGGCCGTTCGCCGCGAACCTCCGCGCCGGCACGCCCTCACGCGGACAGGTGCGACCTCAGCCCGACCCAGAGCGTGGCCGCCGCGAACAGCACCAGCGGAACACCCACCGCCGCGGCCACCGCCCGCACGGGCGTGAGCTTCTCGGTCCGGAAGACCTCCCAGGAAGAGAACGCGCCCAGGACGACGGCCGTGTCGAAGGCGACGGCCATGGCGGTGCTGCGCGGGACGTATGTGTTGCCCCATTCCGTGAAGAGGATGAGGTAGTACGCCAGCAGCGTGAGCGCCGGCCAGACGGCCAGCAGCAGTTTTCTCGGCACCCGCATGGGACTTCCAGGCGTGAAGACAGACCGGGCGATCATAGGCTGCGCGGCGCGCGCGAGCTCAGAGGGCCGGGAAGGCGTCGCGGTGCTTTTCCACGTACTCCACCAGGTCGCTCCAGACCGTGGTGTCGCCGCAAATGCGGCCGTCCAGGCGCCGGAACGCGGGATCGGCACCGAGCCTCTCCAGCCAGACCTGGCGCAGCGGCGCGAAGAACTGGGGCTCGGCGAAAGGGAACATGTCGGCGGATTGCTCGATGCAGGTGGCCGCCATGCCGGCGCCGATGCGCCGATAGGCATCGGCGAAGTCCGAATACGGCGGGTTGTTCGGGAAGTCCGCCTCGTAGAAGAAGGCCAGGCCGCCGTTGTCGATGATGCTTTGCGCCGATTCGACGATCAGGAGAGTCTGCAGCGGCAGCGGCAGGCGCTCGAGGTCGCCCTCCACTGCGTGCAGGCGGGAGACGGCGTAGTCGTAGGGCCGGCCCAGTGCGGGATGGCTCATCGCGCGGGATGCGCCATCACTTTTCGGCCGTCGTCGCGGAGGTGCCGCCCACCTTCTGCGCCGTGCGGTTGGCGGCATTCGCCGTGGCATCGGCACCGCGCTCGACGCCGTGCTGCGTGGCGCTGGCTCCGCGTTCGATGCCGTGCTTGGTGGCGTTCGCGCCTTTCTCGACGCCATGCTTCGTGGCGCCGGCGGCCTTCTCGAGACCATGCTGGGTGGCGTTGGCACCCTTCTCGACGCCGCCGGCAGCGGCATTGACGCCGCGCTCGACGCCGTTCGCGGCCGCGTGGACGCCGCGTCCCACGGCGTTCCCCACGCGGTCCACGAGGCCGGGTTCGCCGGCCAGGACGTGGGTTGCCGCAACGAGGAATGACGACAGCACTGCGATGCTTCGTGCGCGGTGGATCTTCATCGAACGGGTGCTCCGGGAAGGAAGCCACGATCGTATGCCGTCGAGCCAGGGTGCCTTGTCGGACTGCATCGCATGCGGATGACCGGCGCCGTGGACGCGATGGAGGGAAGCGCCGTTTCGCCGTGTTACGGCGGCTTACTTCCCGCGTGCCGGCTTCGCCTTCCTGCCCGCTGCGTTGTGCGCCGCCGCGGCCCGAACGAGTGCCTTGAATGCCGCCGCGTCGACCTCTTCTCCTTCGCGGATGTCGATCGCGCGCCGCGTGTTCCCTTCGAGGCTGGCGTTGAACAGCCGCGCGGGGTCCGGCAGCGAAGCGCCCTTGGCGAAGGTCAGCTTCACCACGGCCTTGTAGCTCTCGCCGGTGCAGAGGATCCCGCCGTGCTCCCACACCGGCGTGCCCATCCACTTCCATTCCTCCACGACGTCGGGAAGGGCTTCGTGGATCAGCTTGCGCATGCGCGCCAGCGTCTTGCCGCGCCAGTCGCCGAGATCGGCGATCTTGCCGTCGATCAGCACGGAGGCGGGTTGGCCGCCGGTTGCTTCCTGCCTGGTCATGTCCGCCCTCCGCTCACGACGCCTGGCGCAGCGCCTGCAGCCATCCTCCGGACAGCACGAAGCGCGGGAAGGTCACCCACTGCTCGAAGAAGATGCGGGACAGCGCGTTGCGCGGGCCCGTGAAAGGCTCCGGCGGCGTGGGTTCGCGACCGTGGCCGCGGCCTTGCAGCGCGACCGAGACGATCATGGCGACGGCGCCGGCGATCGCGACGGCCCACGCGCCCCTCAGGAGGCCCGCCACCAGCGCGACGTTGCCCGCCAGGAACAGGGGAACGACGACGATGTGCAGCAGCAGGTTGAAGCGCGAGCGGTGGTACCGCGGATAGCCTTCCCACTGCCACCGAAGCAATTCCTTGACGTTCATCTGCCCTCCCCGGGGTCCGCCTGAAGTTGGCGAACTCTAACCCAGGCGACGGCTACGACTTGCCCCAGCCCGGGAGGGCGGCCGCCTGGCGGATCCACTCGGCCATCTGCTCCTCGTCGAAACCGTCCTCGTGGATGTCGACCCAGCGCGCATCCTTTCCCGTCCCGCCGGGAGGAACGGGCCGCAGCGACGCGCCGTGGAAGAAGGTGACCTTGACGTAGCGGGTGAACACGTGGAACGACAGGAACCAGCCCTGGTCGCCGCGGGCATAGAAGGGCGAGTTCCACTTCACGGCCTTGCGCACGCCGGGCACGGTGCGGTCCACCAGGGCATCGAGCCGGCGCCCGATGTCGCTCTTCCACCCCGGCATCGCCGCGATGTAGGCTTGCACGGGAGCGTCGCCATCGGCCTTGGCGATCTGGGGATTGCCGCCCGCAAGCAGGACCGGCGTCGCCTTTCTTGCAGGTGCCATGCTCATGCCGCGGGCGCGTTCACGCCAGGCCTTCCCGCAGGCGCCGCTGCATGTCGGTGTATGCCGTCGCTATCAGCTTCATGAGTGCAGCTTCAGGAACGTCGCGTCCAGGCCGGAGCTTCACATGGCGCATGAACCGGCCCGTGCCTTCCAGCAGGCCGTCGGGATCGGGGATCTCCGCGCCACGGAAGAACCCGACGTTCACGTGGGACCTGAACGCATGGACATAGGCGAATGCCGCATCGCCGATGCACGCAGTCGGAGCCCCGTCGTGCATCAGCTCGCGGACATCATCGCCGCACGCTCGCAGGACGTCAAACCAGCGCTGCGCGATCGCGCCGAGGTCGCCGGCATGCGCCTGCATCCAGGCTTCGATCGCCGGATCTCGCCGCACGCCGCCGGGGAAGCGCAGGACGGCCATGGCCCCTACGAGTCCAGCAAGTCATCGAGGAGGTCCTGGCCATCGAATGGTCGCCACGCCCTGCGTCAGGTTCCTGAACTCGCCCGGCTTCGGGGCGCGATCCGTTGCCGAGAAGTAGTTGCCTTGCGCATTGCCGCCGCGCAGGTCCTGGACGGGCAGGGACTTCTCGACCGCTTGCGGGAGGGCCCGCTCCGCACCGAGGCCCACGAGCTTGCGCAGTGATTCGGGATCCGAGGGCGCGGCGACGCCGTCCTTTCGCACGAGCGCGGACACCATGACCACGAACGCGTTGCCCGCTTCGGGCGTCAATGAGAGTGTGGGGACGTCGCTCGGCTGGACTTTCTGCTTCCAGCCTGCTGGCACCGGCAGGACCAGCGCGCCGCCGCCCGGCAGCGAGACACGCACGTCCGCCGCGATCCCCGGAAGGGACGCGGCGAGCAGCGCGGTGGCGAGGATGAAGCGTCGGATCATCGGCGTCTCCCTGGGTGTTGTCGTGGAATTGGCGCGCTGGCGCAGGAATGTTGGCGACGCCGATCACATCGGCCGCGTGCGGCCGCGGCCGGCGATCACTCCGTCTTGCCCGGGTCCTTCACCGCCTTCTCGGTTTCGAACTCCACGTTGTACAGCTTGCCGCCCACGCGTTCGACCTTGCGGATGTAGACGTTCTGGATGATGTCGCGCGTCTTCGGGTCGATCTGCACCGGGCCGCGCGGGCTCTCGAACTGCTGGCCCCGCATCGCGTTCACCAGGTCGTCGCCGCCGGCGCCCTTGGTCGCCTTCAGCCCCTCCATGATCACGCGCATGCCGTCATAGCCGCCCACGGCCATGAAGCTGGGGCGCATGCCCTTGTTCGCCTTCTCGATCCCCTCGACGAACTTCTTGTTCACGGCGGAAGGATGCGCGGCGGAATAGTGGTGCGACGTGATCGTGCCCAGCGCGACGTCGCCCATCTGCCCCAGCACATCGTCGTCGACGATGTCGCCCGGGCCGAGGAGCTTGATGCCGGCCTTGTCCAGGCCGCGTTCGGCGAACTGCTTCATGAAGATGGCGGCCGAATCCCCGGCCGGCAGGAACACGAAGACGGCGTCCGGCCTGGCGTCCATCGCGCGCTGCAGGTAGGGCGCGAAATCGTTCGTGATCATCGGCATGCGCAGCGCCGACACGACCTGGCCGCCTTTCGCCTCGAATGTCGTCTTGAACGACGTCTCCGCATCGATGCCCGGCGCGAAGTCCGAGACGAGCGAGACCACCTTCCTGACCTTGTTGGCGGCCGCCCATGCCGCCACGGGCACGGTCACCTGCGGCAGCGTCATGCTGGTGCGGACGATGTAGGGCGACTTCTCGGTGATCGACGACGTGGCGGCCTGCATGACCACCATCGGCGTCCTGCTCTGCGTGGCAATGGGGGCGGTGGCAAAGGCCTGCGGCGACAGGCCGAAGCCGGCCAGCACGGCGACCTTGTCGTTCACCACGAGCTCCTGGGCCAGCCTGCGGGTGGTGTTGGGCACGCCGGCGTCGTCCTTCAGGACGATCTCCACCTTGCGGCCCGCGACGGTGTCGCCGTGCTCCGCCAGGTACAGCTGCACGCCGGCGCCGACCTGGCGGCCCATGTACGAGAACGGTCCCGTCAGGGGCAGGATCAGCCCGATCTTGATCGGGTCCTCCGCCGCGGCCGGGAACGACGCGAGGGCGGCGGTCGTGGCGACCGCCACCGCGGCCGCGCGGGCCAGGACTCTCTGGATGGTCATGATTGCTTGCTCCTCGCTTCGAATGGCGGAAATGGACCCAGGGTGCCGGGCCCGTTCGCCCGGTCACCTGGCGGAACACTGAGCGGGCGTCACCGGCGCTGTGGCCCCGCCAGGCGACGATCTGGTCGGGGCGAATGAGCGCCAGAGGCTTCTCGTACAGCGCGCGAAGTGTCCCGCTTTCCAGGCGGACCAACGTCAGGTCAATCCCGTGGTCGGCAGCCGCGGCCGCGAAAGCGGCCGTGTCGGGCACGCCGGCGCCGAGCGCGAGCAGCGTCCACTCGCGGCCGAACAGGTCGAAGAGCGAACGCCCGTCGGGCAGCCAGGCATGGGGCGGTCGCCCGCCGGGCAGGCGGTCGGCACGTAGTTGTTCGCGTCGTCCGATGGCAGGCCAACTTGCCGGCGCGACGCCCCGGTCAGCACGGGTAGCGGTCCTTGATCTGCTCGTTGTAGTACGTGCCCTTGGAGCGGGCTTGCATCAACCCGTCGTAGACGTGCTGCGGGACACCGCAGAAATCATACGTGTGGCCCTGCATGAAGGTGATCTTCATGCGGCCGGTCCGGGAGTCGTAGCCGACGGCGGCGATCGCCGAGGACCGGACGGGGATCATCCGCATCGAATGGCGCCCTCAGCTTCGAACGACCAGTTCCTTGTACCCGGTGCGCTCGTCGAACGCGCGCCCGATTTCCCAGTCACCAGGCTCCGCCAGCAGCAGTTCCGCGGTCGTCCGCACGAGGTTCCCGTAGCACACGTGCCCGCCGGTCACCCGGCCCGAACCGTCCGCGACGGCCATGTGCAGGTGCGCCCCGTCCCTGGAGACGGAGCCGGTCAGGCTCAGGATCTCGAAAGGCCCCTCGAGCACGGTCTCGATGTCGCTGGCCGCCAGCCGCAGGCGGGCCTGCACCAGACTGCCGAGGCCGCAGACCACGAAACTGCCCGGCCCGTCGCCGGCAAGGCTCTCCAGCGTGCGGCGCAAGCCGTCGCCAGGGGAAAGACGGAGCGGGCGGAAGCTCATGGTTCACCTCTGCGCGTACGCGACCGGGACGCACGGCTCGTGCGAATACACGATGAACCCCGGTGCTCCGCCATCTTGTCATACAGCGCGCGGCCAGCTCGTCTCACAGCCAGCCGTGCAGGAGTGTCGGACGGCAGGTCGATCAAGGCGTACTCGCGCGTGGAGAACCCGGCCGGCCCGTCCTGATGCCCACGCGCGTGTTCTCCAGTTCGTAGCGATAGGCCGCACTGCATGCCTTGCCGCGCTCGCTCGAACGCAGGCGTTCATCGGAGTCGATCTCCCGGATTCTCCGGCGGAGTTCCCTTGCCGTCTGGGTCACCGTCCACGTTGACGCGGAAGCACAGAACTTCGGCACCTCCTTCAGCGAGAGCAGCGAGAGCACGTACTCCCCGCACGCCCCCATCGCGACGCGCAGGGACTCCTTGTGGAGGTCCGCCGCCTTCACGTTGCTGCTGCGGCTCAGCTTGACCGCAAGGGCAATCGCCTGCGGTTCGCAGTCTGCCGTGCGCTGGTTCAGCTCCGCCATGCTGGAAGGCTGCGCGCTCAGGGATGCATTGACCTTCTCCGGTCCGTCTGTCCGCAGGCGGTGTTCGAGATGGGGGACGAGGGTCTCGGATGCAGCTGCGACGGCACCGGGAAGGGCCAGCGCCACCAGCAGCAGATGCTTGATGGCCGACATCACTGCTGCGCCGACACTAGGGCTGGCGCCCGGCACGCGGCCGCATTTCCCGACCGGTCGGGTCCGTCTCGAGAACCGACTCGTGCAGGCCTCCGATGGTTCTGCCGGTCGGCTCACCCTCTGCGTTCGTTTCGACCAGGGCCCAGCCGATCTCGGCGACCTCGTCTTCCGGCAGGGAAGGATCTTCCAGGAGATAGCAGAGGTTGAAAAGAAGCTGCGCCTGCATGCCGCGCACGAGCTCCGTCAGGTCTGCGCGAGAGGCCCCGGCCTGGACCAGGCGCACCAGCGCGGCGCCGACTCCGGCAAACGGCGCGTTCGGTCGCGCTTTGGCCGCCGACATCGCGCCCTCCATCCAGTCCTGATCCTCTTCCCGGACCACATTGCCCCAGGCCTGGCGCAGGAAGAGGAAGCGATGCAACTGGTTGATGCCCTCCTCTGCCTGGGACTGCGCCCATCCTTCCGCGTCCGCGGCGCCCAGCCGGCGGAACAGGTTCGCCAGCTCTCTTTCGTCGCTTGGAATCGGCATGGACCCTCCTTTGCGTCGATGAAGCCATTCTCGCCCAGCCAACGCGAAAGGGACACCTGCGGCATTCCCGGCACTGTCCTCGATGCGCTTGCGACGGGAAACAGGACCGGGATGTGGACGGCTCTCAACGCGCGCGCCCCTTTGCCCGGGAATCCTGCTGCCCCAGCGCCTGGGCGAGACCGATGAGGATGCCTTCCGGCCCGCGGACATAGCAGAGCCGGTAAGTGTCCTGGTACTGGACGACTTCCCCCACGACCTTCGCGCCGTGTTGGCCCAGCCGGGTCAGCGTATCGTCGATATCGTCCACGGCGAACATGACACGCAGGTAGCCGAGGGCGTTCACAGGTGCCCGGCGGTGATCGGCCACCGCGGCGGGCGCGAGGAATCGCGAAATCTCGAGCCGGCCGTGGCCGTCGGGCGTACGCATCATGGCGATCTCGACGCGCATGTTCCGCAAGCCAGTGACGCCATCTGCCCAGTCGCCGGCGATCGGCGCGCGCCCCTCGAGCTCCAGGCCGAGTTCCGTGAAGAACGCGACGGCCGCATCGAGGTCCTCCACCACGAGGCCGACGTTGTCCATGCGCAGCACTGTCACGATGTCTCCCTGGCGAACGTCATGGAATCTGCCGGGCCATCAAGCAGTTCTCGTACGAAGAGTTCCCGATCATGAAATGGGTGGTCCCCAGCTCTCGATAGGACGAAGCCCGGTAAAAGGAGATTGCCGCCTCGTTCCCGGCCCAGACGGTGAGCCAAAGGTGCCTTGCCCCAGCCTTCCGCGCAAGATCCTCAGCGCCGTGCAACAGCGCGGCGCCGATTCCCTGACGCTGCACACCGGGCTGCACGTAGAGCCTCGCAAGTTCCACCTCCCCGACATCCGACGGTGGCGGGCTTGGGCTATTCGCGTTGACTTCGACGAATCCCAGGAGCCTGCCTTCCCGTACAGCCAGCACGAAGGTCCTGCTCGGGTGGGCGAGCCGGGCACGGACGGCGCTTTCGGCAAAGGCGCTCAGCGCCTCCCGTGCAATGTCCGGGCGAACACCCGACGGAGAGTAGGTGCCCAGGAAGACCTGAATGGCGAGCGCCGACACGGACGGCGCATCGGACAACGTGCCGAGGCGATAGTCGACGACCGAGCGGTCACCCATGCGCCGCCTCCTTCGTGCACTTCGTTCCACGTGTCACCGGGCCATACCACTTGCTCACGCCGGCGAACCCTCCGGTTTCAAGAACGGATGCCACTTCCCGGGTCCTGTCGAAGTACAGCTCGTGATCGAATCCGTCGGCGACGACCCCGGATGCGGAGATCTGCACGTGTTCAAGGCGGTTGGTGCCGGGTCCCTCCCGGAGGCCGAGCCGGGCCACATCGGAATGAACGCCGTAGGGCCCGACACAGGGACGGACCGCTTCCGCGACCTGGTCAACGCTCAGATCCTTCATGCGACGCCCGTCGAGGCTGGCACAGCCGACGACCAGCAGACTGACCAGGGCAAGAGAACGCGCTGCAATGGACATGGGGCTGGCGTGAAGACGGCGACCGGACGATGTCGTCCGGGCCGATCGCCATATTAGAGGTCGCCGCGCCTCTGGCGATTCAACTCCATCGCGTCAGAGGACGGACGGAACCCAAGTGTTTCGAAAAACGCACGGGATTGCGCGATCGGCGAACCAACTCCATCCCCTGGCCAGGTCGCCCAAGCGCATCACGCCGACGGCGACCAACAGAGCGGCGCTGATCCAGCGAACAATCAACGAAAACGGAAAGCCCACGGCTCGCCTCGCCATCGGAGGCGGGTTTTCGAGGGGAACGGCCGTGTCAACCGCCGAGTCAGGCCGCACCTTGTCCGAGTTGCTCGGCCAACTTGGCAAGGCGTCGTCGGCGTGTCTCAGGAGTTCTGGCATCGATCAAGGAGCGGACATGCTTTTGCTTCAAGCCAAACGCCAGGCGTGCAAACGCTGCGCGAAGAGCGGGGTCACTGTCCAATGTTGCCTTGAGGTCCGGAGGTTCTTCGACCTCTCTGGCAGCGTCGTCCAATGCAAGGATGACGTCAATGGTTTCACCATCGGCTACGCCTGCTGCCGCTCTGTTTGCGGCACTGATGCCGATCAAGCACTTTCCGCGCATCAGCGCGATCCGGGTTCGCCAAGTATGTCCGTTGATGGTCACTGAAATCGGAGGTCTTGCGCCGCCACCAATGGCCTCCATGGCAGCCCTCGGAATCTCGACCGCGGTCGCGTTGCCGGACGGAATGACTTTGGTTTTGAGCTTCATGTCACGTGCGGTTTCCGGTTGCGCGATCTAGCGGAGAAATGACCCGCGGCCAGCAGGCCGGCGAAAGCCCGGCCGATAGCACGTCCGTGTCGATTGTCATGCTATGGGGCAGCCACTCGAACCAGCGCGATTTGACGGCAGGAGGCATCGCCGTTTGCGAGGACCCAGCACATTCATTCGCCACAGTGCGCGATCCAATTTCCCAAGGCCTCATCGAAGAAAGAATTTGCTTGGCCAAAGAACGAATCCGCCGTTCGCCACCCGATGCCCTCGAGTGTCGCCAGCCCACCTTGCATTGCCGCGACCAGGATCGCAACAGCCTGCTTTCGATCAAACCATTCCTGCGGCCGCACCTCTGTGCCACCAAATGAGCACTGAAGGTGCCTCGGAGGACATCCAACACTGTGAAGTTGCTGAACAGCTCTGAACTGGTTGCCCCTGTGACCATGACGCTCAACTACCATCCACGTCGAGCCTCCAGCAACAAAGAAATCTTCGCTCGGCGTGCGAAGGCGGGCGATGGCCCCTCCAAGCTGACAGAGTTCAAGGTCCAGCCGCGACGAGTCTGGGTTGCTGAAGCAAAGTGGACCGCGCTGAAACATCACTTCGTTCCGACGAATGGCGGCGTGGTGAGGCACCTATCGGCTCCCTCCGCTACAACGTAAAGACGACGGGCGACCGAGGAAAGGTGCGACCGAAGGGAACGGGCGACCTTGGGCGTCCGCGTCGATCGACGAGTTCGGCGGCATCCGCCGGATCTTGGCACCGGGTGCGACCCGGCTTCCGCTGTACGCTCAATGGTGCAGTTAGGCACCGCTCTTCGAGTGGTCATAGTCGTCGAAATTGAGCCCAGACGCCGCCCCGATCACCGCCCCCCAAAGCAGCACTCCGGGTTAGGACAGACAGCCGATGCCCCGTCTTGCCAAGCTCGTATAGCAGAAGGGGGAAACCGCGAATAGCAAGCCGTGCACATGCAGACCTCGCTCGCTTCGATTTCAGTCCGGTTGTCCCACGTGTGTCTCTCCAACGCCTCCGTTAGTTCCCGCAGCTTCTGCGGCGAGAAACCCTTTGGATGCTCCATCTGCGTTGCTCCTCGAGTTTTGCGGGGGACGTTGCGCCATGCTGACAATGCCGGCTAACGTAGAAGTGACCGGCACGCTGCGGCAAGGGGCCGCGCGGCGCACGATATCCCACGGCGCCGCGCGGCCCCTTGCCGCAGCATGTCCGCGTCGACTGCCAAGTTAGGGCTCATGGTGGTACGACCGGGGCGGATGGGTAACACACCGATGGACCATGGGATCCGGTTTGGAGGATCCCTATGCCTTGGAGTGAGACCACTGCGATGGGCGAGAGAAAGAAGTTCATTGACGATCTGCTGGATCGGCGCTACTCGATGAGCGAGCTGTGCGGCAAGTATGGCATCAGCCGCAAGACCGGCTACAAGTGGATTGAGCGATTCAGGCTGGAAGGCGTTCAAGGCCTGGAGGATCGCAGCCACGCCGCAACGGTCGTCCACAACCGAACCGACCCGGAGATCGAGCAGGCCTTGATAGCCGCCAGGCACCGGCATCCAACCTGGGGCGCGGCCAAGCTGATGTACGAGGTGAGTCGCAAGCACCCGAAGTGGACACTGCCCCACGAGTCGACCGTATGCGACATCCTCAAACGCAATGGCCTGGTGCGGCCGCGAGTGCAGCGCCGCGCGGTTGGCCATCCTGGGCGCCCCACCCAGGAGATCCTGCGTCCCAATGACTGCTGGAGCGCCGACTTCAAGGGCCAATTCCGGCTTGGCAACGGGCAGTACTGCTACCCCCTGACGGTCACGGACAACTACAGCCGATACCTGCTGGAGGTGCGCGCCCTTGACGGAACGCTGCACGACGACAGCAAGCGCGTCTTCACCAGGCTTTTCAAGGAGTACGGACTGCCCACCCGCATCCGCACGGACAACGGCGTTCCGTTCGCAGCTGCGAGCCTCGGTCGACTAAGCCGTCTGTCGGTGTGGTGGATCAAACTCGGTGTGCTGCCCGAGCTGATCGAGCCCGGCAAGCCGCAGCAGAACGGCCGGCATGAGCGCATGCACAAGACGCTTAAGGACGAGACCACCAGGCCGCCCGCGTTCAGCCTTCCAGGTCAGCAGAGGAAGTTCGATCGGTTCCGCGGCGTATTCAATGACGATCGGCCTCATGAAGCTTTGGACATGACGCCACCGGCGGGGTGGTATCAGCCCTCCAGCCGCAGCATGCCGGACAAGCTACTTGAACCCGAATATCCGGACCGGTTCGCACTGCGGCTGGTGAGCGGCAACGGGGGTGTTCGATGGCATCAACACTGGGTCAACGTGACCAGCGTTCTGACCGGAGAGTACGTCGCCTTCGAAGAAGTAGACGATGGCTTATGGGACGTCTACTTCGGTCCACTGCGCATCGGCAGATTCCACGAAAGACTACTCAGAATCGAAGACAGTCTAAGTAAACTCAAAAGACGGGTGTAACCCATCCGCCACGAGTTTTTGTCACCTATCCGCCCGGTCGCTCATCTCACGTATTGCCTTCCGTGCGTGCCCGTGATGCCAAGCAGGAAACCTGCCATTGGAACTCTGGCTCAAACGACTCAGGATCAGCAACCGCACCATAGCCACCTTGACCGTACACCACAGCATACGCAGCATAGTCGGCCGCCTGAAGCGCTTTGCCCGCCAAGGCATTCGCGACCGCATAGCTGGCTGATACGGCGGCGTGACCGCAGCCGTCGATAGACCTTGAGCCTTGGTGCTGGTTCGCGAGCATGCTGGCGCGTTGCGCATCTACATCGAGACGGGATCGGTCGATAGAGCCGTCGAGAAACTGCCCGAGCACGAGCAGACATTCAGTCAAAGCGGGTTCTTCAAGGAGATGCTTCACTCGCAGTACGCATTCGTAGCCGAACTCCAGGCGCATTCGCTCATTCTCTGAGGCATCCAGACGAAGCTTCCGTGCAAGGCGTTCGAGGGCAGTGTTCATCGCAACTCCGTTGCCGGCGAGGTCTAACGAATGAAAGGGACTTCCCCGTCCCGAGGCGACCGCGCATTTGCGGTAACCGGCAACGAAGTGCCACGATGGGATTGTCGAAGTCTCATCAACGCGCTCGAAAGGGGAAGTCCATGAGCA